>Ga0306926_10001697_pt1 | contig 22038 bp, 26 predicted proteins | sample flu12Cox44000178_FD_203759 | JGI IMG/M metagenome (GOLD analysis project Ga0306926, IMG submission 203759) | Lab enrichment of tropical soil microbial communities from Luquillo Experimental Forest, Puerto Rico - flux8day.12C.oxic.44.000.178 (v2)... | ecosystem: Environmental > Terrestrial >...
TCCTCAAAGGGCTGCAAGCCATGGGCCCCGAAACGGGGGCGGTGATCGGCAAGGCACTCGCCGAGGCCAGCCTCGACTTCGCCGAGGATAAGATCCCGGGTTTCCGCACCTTCGAGGATATGGTCGGTAACCTGTCGGACAAGTCGCGGTCGGTGGTGGACAGCTTCACCGGGCTCAAAGATGCGATCAACGCCACCAAAGCCCATGACCTGGCCGGCGCCATGGGCGGCCTGCAGGACGCGCTCAAAGGCGCCGAACCGGTCGCGAAACTGTTCGGCGCCGACATTTCCTCTTGGTCGGGCACGCTGGCCGATGCCGGCCCGAAACTCGAGGACGCCGGCAAAAACATCAAAGGCATGTTCACCGGCGACATCGACACCCGCGCGCATTCGATCGCCGAATCCATTCGGCTGATGGGGTCGGTGACCGGGAACAACCTCGACGGTATCGCCGCCGATGTGGAAGCCATCGGCGGCGCCGCCGGCGGGGTGATCGCGATCAAAGACGCCTTCTCCGCGCTGGGTCCGGTGCTGGCGGGGTTGGCCAGCCCGGAGATTTTGGCGGCGCTGGGGATGCTGGTCGCTGTCGGCGGCAGTTTCGCGTTCCCGATCTGGATGGCGCAACCCGGGCAGAGGCCGATCAACTGGCAGATCGCGCCGCAGCTCGGCCCGCCCATCGAACAGACCCCCGCCGCCCAGATGCCGCTGCCGGGGCAGTTGCCGCCCGCGGAGATCCCCAAAGGGGCGCCGCCGGGCACCACGTATCAGACCAGCACCGGGGACATGGGGGTGTTCTCCGGGTTGTTGCCGCCGGGCTGGACGGTGACCGACGGGCAGCTGGTGCCGCCCGGCGCCAAACCGGTGCCGACCACCGGCGGCGCGGGGACGGGCGTGGTGCCGCCGGGGCTGGCGCCGCTAGACACCGGCGGCTACGGGCTGGGCGGGCAGGTCACGGGCAGCGGCGGCGACATGGTGCCGATCTGGGCGCACCTCGGCGAATACGTCATGCCGGTACGGCAGACCGGGCAGTTCCGCCCGCTGCTGGACGCGATGCGCTCCTACCAGGAAGGCGGGGTCGTCGGCCCCGACGTCGCCGCCGCCGACGCCATGGCCGGCACCCCCTACAGCCAGCCCAACCGCACCGACTGCTCAGGGATGGTCGCCCGCGTCGTCGACCGGGCGATGGGCCTGCCGGTCGGGGATCTGATGTCCACCAAAAACGCCTCCAGCTGGTTGGCGGCCCGCGGCTTCACCGCCGGGGCCGGGGGGCCGGGTGACATGAGCGTGTACTGGTATGACCGGGGGCCGAACCCGAACGACGGGCACATGGTGATCGTGTTGTCGAACGGGCAGATCGCCCAAGCCGGCGGCAACTCCAACAGCTTCCAGGTCGGGGCGAACGTCAACCTGTCCCAGTTTGATCATGTGATGCATCACCGGGCGGGGGTGTTCGGGGAAGGCGCTGCGGGCGGGACCGGGACGACGACGGTCGGCGGCGGCGCCGGGGCCGGGGCCGGCGGCGGCGGCGCCGCCGGCACTGCGGGTGGTGGTGGCGGCGGCGGCGACGCCATGTTCCAGCAGCTCGGGCAGGCCCTGGTCACCGGCGGATTTCAGGAACTGGGATTCGGGGAGGGCGGCCCGTTCGGGAAACCCCCCACCCAGTGGGGTGTGACCCGGATGGGGATGGCCGGGCTCAACTACCTGCTCGGGCTCGCCAAGACTGCGGGGATGTTCAAGGGTGCCGGTTTGTCCGGGCCGGGTGGGGCGCTGCTGGCCGGGATCGGCGCCGGCGCCGGGCTGCCGCCCAGCCTGCTGTCCGGCGGCGGCGGCCCGTCCCCGGCCGGGCTGATCGCGTCGGCCGCCGCCACCCAGCGGCCCGGCTCCCAACCTTTGGGCGCCCCCGGCGCCCCCGGCGGCAACACCATCAACCTCAACCTGCCCGGCGCCGTCATCGCCGGGCAGGGAGCCGCCAGAGAACTGTCCAACATGACCGGCCCCAACAACGGGCTGTCCGGCGCGCTGGCGCCGTCGACCGGCGCCGCGGGACTACCCGGATGACTCCCGCCGTCGCCCCGCTGACCGTCACCGGCCCCGAATTCACGTTCCCGCCCGGCAACTCCACCACCAGCATGGGCCGGCCCCCGTTCACGGATACCGCCGTCGACTTCGACAAACTGCCCCCCGCGCTGCGGGGCATGGACACCCACATCGTCTACCTCGACCCGCAATCCAACATCTTCGATCTCGCCGGGCCCATGAAAGGCCGCCAAGGGGTCCGGCTGGCCACCCAAATCCTGGGGGAGCAGAACTGGCCCACCGAACAAGTCCTGGTCAACTCCCCCTACATGATGGGCGCCTCCATTCAGCGGCAAAACATCGCCCAGCGCGAACTCAACCTCAACATCATCATCGGCAACCACGCCCCCCCCATGACCGAATACCAGTACCGGATGGCCGAATCCCACTGGTGGGCCGGCCAGGACGAAACCAACGACGGCTGGCTCGGCATCTACACCCGATTCTCCGGGTGGCGGTGGATCCCGGTGCGCCCCAAACAAACCGTGCAAACCCCGCAGCCGCGGGATCCGACCGCGTTCGGGAACAACTGCTCCAGCTGGGATCTGACCTGGCTGGCCGCCCGACCGTACTTCACCAAACCCGCCCTCACCTTGGGGTTCACCGCGAACACGGCGGGGGCGGCGAAACCCCCGCCGGGCGGGCTGCTGTCCGGGACCATCGACACCCTCCTCGGCCAGGTCTACTACTGGGGGACGCTGCCGATCGCCAACCGCGGCGACCTGCCGTCCTACGTCACCTACTTCGTGTCGTCGCCCGGGCAGGCGATCGTGGCGGACAACCAGTCCACCCGGCTGGTGGTGCTGCCCTCCACCATGTCCAGTGTGGGCACCTTCATGTGCGACACCGAACCCGGGAAACGGACCCTGACCGCCGCCAACGACCCCCACGACAATCTGCTGTTCGACCTGATCCGGCAATCGCAGATCCTCGATTTCTTTTTGGGCGGCATCGCCAACGAGGGGCTGCCGCTGCAACTGCAATTCCAGAACCGGTTCATTTTCACCATCCCCCCGAAAACGGTGTGCCAGTTCACCGTCGGGCACTCCAACCCGACCGGGACCATCGTGGCGATGGTCCCCCAACGCTTCAAGCGGTCGCGATGAGCCAATTCCTGTCCGAGCTGCTGGGGGGCCCCACCAACTTCGACATCGGCCTGCAATTCGACCGCTGGATCGATGATCTGTTGCCTACCGCCGGCCCCGCGGTGCCCGACCCGCTCACTCGGCCGGCCGCCGCCGCCACCTATTTGAACGGGGTCCGGCACACCGTGCTGGAGGGCGCCAAACAGCACCCGCTGATCCGCATCACCGACGGCGACCTGCGGGTGATGAACACCCTGGAAGGCGAACTGTCCTGCTCCGTTGAAGAGCTGATGGAGGACACCGGGAAATGTTCTTTGACGATTCTGTACGACAACTGGCTGGTCGACTGGATGACGCATCAAACCATGCCCATCTCCGACCTCAACCTGATTATCGATTTCGATCCGACCAACCCGAACTGGCGGCGCCGGTGGGGCGGGAAGATCACCGAAATCCACGTCAAAAAAGACGATAAGGGTGTGCATTCTATTGAGTTGACCGCGCTGCATTTCCGGGAACACGCCAAACGATTATTGGTGGCGGCCAACCCCATCTTCCCGCCCGAGGTGCAGCTGCCGAAGATGTGGGTGCTGCCCGGCCCGGTCCGGACTATTTGCGCGTTGACCGCGTTCATCAATTTGGGGCGGCTTTTTATGCCGATCTGGTCGACGATCACCAACGTGTTCAACCCGGCCGGCTGGATTTCCCCGCTGTCCCCGGACGCGGTGCTCAATTTCTTGCCGACGAATTGGCCCATCCAGGTCGCGTTCGTGGACACGGTGTTCGACCAGTCCCGCTGGTCGTCGATCGGCGCCACCTGGACCGACTGGCATTCCACGTTCGCCGATGTGCTGACTGACGCCGGGGTGATGATGCGCTGCTACACGTATCTGACCACCGACGAAGATTCCCCCAACACCGAGCTGGCGAACCTGCTCAACCTGGCCCCGGACCTGATCTCCCTGTTGACCGGTATCGATGTGACCGCCCTGGAGCAGGGCATCGACAAGCTGGTGTCCCCCCTGCGCAATTGCTGCGTGTTCAGCTTCGAGCAGAAAGACGGCATCACCGGGCCCACCGGCACCATCGCCGATGGGCTGCTGTCCACCGTCGCGGTCACCCTCGACGACCTGATCACCCCGGTCGTCGTCGACCCCACCACCGGCAACGCCTGGGACGCCGGCAACGTGCTGAACGGGGAACCCGTCTATGACGCCGCCGGGGTCGGCCAAACCTACCTGCTGCAGCAACTTCTCGACGTGGCGCCGGCCCCACCGAAAGTCATCTGGTGGGACGGGCAATGGACCGGCATGATCAACACCGACTTGACGTGGCACAAAGGGGCGGTGAAAACGGTGATGACCGGCTCCAAATCCCCGGTCATCGTCAACGAATCCATCAGCTTTGCTATCCGCTATTCGCTGGCCCAATTATCGTCGGTGATCAACACCTATCTGGCGGGCCTGTCGGGCGGCGGGCAAACGCAGGTGCCCGGCACCCCAGGATTAGACAATCTTTATATGGGGCAGCTCAGCGACGTTTTTTTGGCGTGGGAACGCTACACCGACCCGATCCGCGCACTCTACGCCGGGGACCTGGCTTTTCAGGAGCATTTCGAAAAGGGCAGCGGTACCGCATATACGCTGGCGGCGATTTTGACGTTACGGGACGGGAATTGGAAAACCCGGGCGTTTGCCGCGTTCAAAGCTGAAGCGTTAAACGGGTGGCCGTGGATCGCCGAACTCGATTACGCGCTCGGCGACCGGGTCGGGTTCGAGCAGGAAGGCGTCATCTACGTCGACAACGTGTACGGCATCCGCCGGGACTGGTCCTGGCAGGATCCGCTGCGGGTGTCGGTGAAGATCGGGCAGGACAAGCTGCGGGGCGACCCGTTTAACGCGGCGTTCAAAACGATGGCCAGCATCTATTCGTTCGCCGGGCAACTCGCCGGCGAGGGCACCATCTTCAGCGGAGGCTAACCCAGTGACGGACATGGTGGAAGGATCTGGGCGCCCCGGCCGGCGGGGCAACCCGCAACGCCTACAGCCCGAGCAGCTGCCGTTCGGGCCGCGCGGCGAACTCACCCCCGCCAGCTTGGCGGCCGCAGGCCTGTCCCCGCCGGAACTGGCCCGGGCCGCCGAGATGCTCGACGTGCAGGCCGCCTACCTGCACATCCTGGACTGCCTCGACTACGTCGTCGGCCCCGACGGTGTCTTCCACTCGCTGGCGGCGATCTCCTCCACGAAACTGGCGATCGCGTTCCACCTGGCCAAATGCGGGCTGCGGCCGACCGGGGAGGTGTATGTGACCCGCGCCGACACCGCCCCGCCACCGCCCGCCTTTAGCGGGGCCCCGCAGCCCGGCGAAGGCTGGCACACCCCACCGAGGATCACCACCGAACACGTTCCGCGGGAGTCTCCGTGAGCGCGCCGACGATCGGGGACCTGATCTACCTCGCCTCCTACCTGATCAAAGTCCGGGTGTCGGCGCTGTCGACCCCGCCGGACACCCCCAACCAGTACACCGCCGACCTGCACGTCATGGGCGATCAAGGGGCGATGAGCCTGGACAATTTGGCCGGGCCGGCCGGGGATGCGGGCCGCCAAGAGTTCGCGTTCCGCTGGCAGGACGACGCCAACGTCAACTCGTCGACCGATCTGCCCACCGGGCTGCAGGATCTGCCGCAGGACATCGGCAAGTATTGGCTGATCGACACGGTGAACTCTGAAGGTGTGGTGACCGCAGAAACCGCGTGGGTGTGGTACGGCACCAGCTGGCGCACCTTCCTGATGGGTGTCACCGGCCCCCCCGGCCCGGTCCCCGCCATCCAGATCGACGAACAACTGATCCCACCCGGCCAGGACTCCTACGTCGACACCACCAACACCACCATCGAACCGTCCTGGCAGCTGCACCTCGCCGAACCCGCCGGCCCCACCGGCCCCATCGGCCCGCTGTGGGGATTCCCCGACGTCGACAGCTCCACCCCACCCACCCCCTATGAGCTGCTGGCGTTCAACGGCAACTACACCAGCGGCGGCGAACCGATCTGGGCGCCGTTCTCCCTCAAACAGCTGCTGCCGGGCCCCTACTCCATGCCGGAGAACGCGTTCACCGCCTACAGCGGGGTCGCCCAGCAGGTCACCATCGGCGAATTCGCCATCCCCGCGCAACCCTTCACCTACACCCCCGTGGTGTGGGGGCATCTGGGTGGCACCGTGCTCACCGGCATCGCCTCCACCAACGCCCAACAACTTTTGAACGTGTCGGCGCTGGGCGGCACCTTCACCATGGCCCTCGGCGGCGCCACCACCCCCGCCATCCCCTATAACGCCAGCCCCGCCGACATCGTGTCCTACCTGGAAGGGCTGGTCAGCGTGGGGGTCGGCAACGTCATCGGCACCCTACAGGGATCGATGAACACCCTGCTGGAGTTCGTCAACACGCTGGGCGCCCAGGTGATCGAGCCGATCATCACCGACGCCACCAACCTGATCCCCAAGGTGGCGACCGCCGCCATCAACGTGATCGACTCCGGCGGCAACATGATCAACCAGGTCGCCGACATGCTGTCCGGGGATCCGCTGATGATCGGGGCCCGCGTCATGCTCGCCGACCCCGTCAACGGCCCGCAGGTCGCCCGCGGGCTGGGCAACACCATGGGCCGGGTGGCGATCATGCCGCACTACTCCACCGGCGCCAACAAAACCCAGGCCATCACCCGAACCAACCAGTACGCCATCGTCGGGGCCGGCGCCGGGGCGACCCTGTTTGTGCAACTGTGGAACGACGGGAAACTGGGTGCCTACAATTTCCAGCCCACCGGGGCGCAACTGTTCGTCATGTGCGTCCCAGTCGACCTATAAAAAGGGAGGTAGCTTCGATGACCGTCGCGGTCGGCGACACCGTCTTCCTCGAACAGTATTTGATCAACACCCGCGTCTACGGGGTGGTCACACCCGCCGGGACGCCCCCCGAATTCTGGGCCACCTACGAAATCCAGGGCGACCAAGGCACCCTGACGATGGCCGCCGTGCTGGGCCCGACCGGCCCGGCCGGGGTCGACGCCTTCGCGATGCATCTGCAAACCGACCCCTACGACTCCCCCGACGAATTACCGAACACGTTGACCAACACCGCCGCCGACATCGGGAAATACTGGGCGTTCGACGACCTGGACGCATCCGGCAACGTCATCGGCTCCAGCTTGTGGGTGTGGTACGGCACCTCCTACCGGCGTCTCATGCTGGGTTCCCCCGGCCCGCCGGGCCCGGTCCCGATCATCACCCCCACCGTGTCGCTGGTGCCGCCGGGCACCGCGTCCTCGATCACCGTCGGCGGCACCCCGCTCTACCCGGACTGGCACCTGGACCTGGAGGAAATCCCCGGCCCGACCGGGCCGGCCGCCGCGATGGCGCTGTGCCCCGACGTCGACCTGCACACCACCGTCCCCACCCCCGGCGACCTGCTGGGCTACACCGGGCGCACCACCACCATCAGCGGCACCAGCTACCCGCTGTGGGTGCCGGTGTCGGTGTCGCAGCTGGTGCCCGGCCCCTACTCCATGCCGGAGAACGCGTTCACCTCGTTCAGCGGGCTCTCGCAGCGGGCGGCGATCGGATCCTTCGCGATCCCCCCCCAACCGTTCCCCTGGACCCCGGTGGTGTGGGGCCACATCGGCGCGTTCGGTCTGGAGTTGTCGGCTAACCCGCTGCAGATCGGCTGCGAAGTGCTGCTCGGCGACCCCACCTCCGGGCAGCAGGTCGGCCGCGGCTTCGGGAACAGCCTCGGCGAGGTCAACATCATGCCGCACTATTCGACGCCGACCACCCCGGGCGGCGCGATCACCCCCACCAACGGGATGGCCGTCGTCCCCGCCAACCATTCCAGCCCCGCCCAAGGCACCATCTACATTTCCCTCTACAACGACGGCAACATCGGGGTCTACCAATTCTCCCCGACCGACGCCCAGGTCATGGTCCTGGTCATGCCGGTCAACCCCGGAGGCTGACCGTGGCGGGCGCGATCGACCTGTTCGCCGGCATCAACCCGATCGCCGGGGCCAACCTATTCACCGTCAACAAAAATCCGCTGATACAAATCGATCAGGGTGTCGAAGACGTCATTGGGCAGCAAGCCCAACACGTCGGTTTCGACATCTCTCAGCTCATCCAGGCGCTGATCAACCAGATCCTGGGGATGGGCCTGAAATTTCTGGAAGACCTGTTCGGATCGTTTCCCAAGGGCACCCTGGATGATATCGCCCTGTTCTTCGGGAACCTGCTGAAATTCTTGGGTGAACTCGACCCGCTGTCGCCGACGTTCAACCCGGTCGCCGCCGCCCACGACTTCCTCAACCTGGTGCTGCTGCCCACCCACCTGATCGCCCCGCTGGTCGAAGACGCCACCGCCGGCCTCGGGTTCCCCGGGTTCGTGCCGATGGAGAATCTGGCCGTCGATGAGATCGGCACCATCATCGGCACCGCGCAGGAGGTGATCGACGCCATCCTGGCCACCGTCGGCTGGGTCGCCGGGGCGGGCACCGCCGCCGACTTGCAGCGCTATTTCACCGACTTTTTAGCGATGTTCGACAACCCCGCGCTGACCGGCGGCACCTTCAACGCCTCGACCGCGGTCGGCAACTTCATTACCGCCATGGTGCAGCCGCATAATCTGCTGGCCCCGATGAACCCGTCGACGCTGCTGATCAGCGCCACCAACATTCCCGGCCTGGATGCGTCCAAGATCATCTCCGGTGCGTTCAACCAGGTGCAGATCCCGGCCCTGACGGGGACGTGGGGTAAGACGATCGCCGCGTCGCTGGTGTCGGGGGCGTTGGTCAATGCCACTTTGGCGGCTGCTGCCCTGACGGCGGGCGCGATCCCGGCGGGTGTGACCATCGCGGGGTCGGCGCTGACCAGCGCCATCAGCGCCGCCAACGTGCCCGCCCTAGACGCCACCAAAATCACGTCCGGTGTTTTCGCGTTGGCTCAAATCCCCACCGGCAGTTTAGGTTCAGCGAACATCGCCGACCTGCAAACCGTCATCGACGGCATCTACCAGGCGATGCACGGCGGGACGACAACGGGCAACCTCGCCTCGACAGTGAAGCCGAGCCTGCTGAACATTCCCGGCGCGAACATCATCACCGCGATCGCGGCGTCCATCGTGCCCGCCCTGGACGCTTCCAAGGTCACGACCGGTGTGTTCACGACCGGGCTGATCCCGAACCTGCCGGCCTCAATCATCACGTCGGGAACCCTTGCCGCAGCGCAGATCCCAGGTTTAGACGCCACCAAAATCATTTCGGGCACGTTCGCCAACGCGATGTCGCCGGGCCTGTTGCCCCAAGCCTTGTGGCAAGCCGGGGCTACCGGCGCGAAGAACCTTGTTATCAGCCCCAACTTTGAAGACGCCACCATTGCCAGGACATTTGCGAGTTTCGCCGGGACAGGCGCATCCGGCGGATACTCAACCGCCGTCGCACGCAGCGGCACTCAGTGCTACGCCGTAGTCACCGACAACAACACCACCGGCAGTCAGGCCGAGGTTTTTTACCTCTCGCCAACCACGGTCGGCGGGGAGGCCACCCAAAACGAGCAATCAGCGATCAAAGTCCAACCGGGACAATGGGTCTACTCCGAAATCTATGTACGCGCAGCGGCCACCAACACCACCACCACGGGCAGCGTCCGTATCGGCACCTACCTCAAAGACTCGACCGGGGTTAACTCTTTAACTACCCCAGCTATCTCAAACATTGTTGCTATGTCTGGTTTGTCCAGTTCGGCGTGGACGAAACTGTCCGGCTGGTATCAGATCCCGGCGGGATATGACCGGATTTATCCCTTCGCGTGGATGGTGGGTGCGAATGTTGCCAACCAGACGTTCTATTGGGACGACGCCCGGATCGTCGAAGAAACGTGGAGTCAGTCCATCATCCAGCAGCTGTACGGCGGGGCCAGCATTTTGTCGTTGATCCTCGCCGCCGTGGTGCCCGGCCTGGACGCGACGAAGATCATCTCGGGGGTGTTCAGTGTCCCGCAGATCCCGTCGCTACCAGCGAGCATCATTACCAGCGGCTTGTTCGCAGCCGCGCAGATACCGGGCCTGGACGCCACCAAAATCATCTCCGGCACATTCGCCAACACGATGTCGCCCGGTCTGCTGCCGCAAGCCCTGTGGCAGGCTGGGGCCACCGGCGCGAAGAACCTGGTCATCAGCCCCCAGTTCGAGGACTCCACAATTGCCCGCACGGCGGTATCGTATGGGTCACCCGCAACGCCGGCGACCTTTGGTTACTCAACTGCTGTGGCGCGCAGCGGAACCCAATGCTATGCGGTAACAACTTCGAGCCTGACTTCTGGCCAAAACGACGTCGTGTTCTTATCGCCGACTACGGTCGGCGGCGAACCGTTCACCGACGCGGCGGCCCTCAAGGTACAGCAAGGCCAATGGATTTACACCGAAATCTACGTGCGGGCGAAGGCCACGAACACCGCGACAGCGGGCACCGTTTCAGTGTCCGCCTATTTGAAAGATTCCACCGGAGTCAACACCCAACAGTTTCCGGCCCTGGCTGCGAGCGTCGCCATGTCCGGGCTGTCCAGCTCGGCGTGGACGAAACTGTCCGGCTGGTACCAGATCCCGGCAGGCTACGACCGGCTGTACCCGTTCGCATGGCAGGTGAACGCGAACGTCGCTCAACAGACGTTCTATTGGGATGACGCCCGGATCGTCGAAGAAACGTGGAGCCAGTCTGTCATTCAGAAACTGTTCGGCGGGACCAGCATCCTGTCGTCGATCCTCGCCTCGGTCATCCCCGGTTTGGATGCCACGAAGATCATCAGCGGACTATTCGCCCAAGCCCAGATCCCCGCGCTGACTAGTGCCTGGGCCGGTTCTGTTGCCGCAAGCCTGGTTTCGGGTGCGCTCACATCGGCGACGATCGCCGGCTCCGCGTTGACCAGCGCCATCACTGCGGCTAACGTGCCAGCACTGCCCGCAGGGTGGGGGAAAACCGTCGACGGCGCCCTAATCGCGGGCAGTGTGCTCTCGACGTCGGTGATTCCGCCGATAACCCCGGCCATGACCACCGGCCTCGCGTTGATCGACGACGTCACCAACGCCATCCTGGCGACCAGTATTGTCGGCAACACGGTGGCTCAGATGCAGTACGCGCTGGCCAACATGCCGCACATCAACGTGCAGCCGCTGGTGGGCACCGTCGCCAGCGACCTGGGCGGCTCCCTGCAGGCGCATATCGACGCCGGTATCCAGGCCATCACCGGCAGCACCGCCAGCGGTAACCCGTTGTCCCTGTTCCAAACCGCGTTCGGGCAGTTCACCAACCACGTGGGTGTGGTCACCGTCAATCAGCCGTACGTACCTCCGGCGTCGGTGACCGCCGTGTCCCACGCCAACAACTCCTACATTCAGCAGCAGTCCGTCAACTACGAGATCGCGCACGCCGTCGACCCCACCTGCAACGGCCCGTTCGACCTGTCGACGATCGCGCTCGCCGCGCTGAGCACCGTCACGGTCGCTCAAGGCACCGCGGTACAGTGCTTCGACCACATATCGTTCGGCGGCATCAAACAATCGGTGCGCTGGCTGGGCAACCCGTCCGCCGGGGCCAGCTTCACCGGTTTCTACCTCAACATTTATCGACTCGACACCACCACCGGTATTGAAACCCTGGTGTACGCGTCGGAGAACATCGCCGCCGCCGTTTCTGCGTCCGGTACTCCGGTGTGGAAGGCCTACAACATCCCGTCCGGCGCGGTGCAAACCCTGTCGTTGGGGACCAGCGCCACCCCACCGACCGGCCCCGGATTCCCCTACACCTTCCCGTTCACCCTGGGCGCGGGCCGCTCATTCACCCTGACATTCAGCGGGCAAACCACCACCGCGATCCCCTACCCGGCGACCGCGGTATCCATCCAAAACGCGTTGGCCGCCCTGTCGAATATCGGTACCGGGAACGTGCTGGTCTGCGATAACGGCGGCGACGACTTTTTTATCACGTTCGCCGGAACGATGGCGGCCACCACCCACCCCCTGATCACCATCGATTCCACGTTGCTGCCCAACACCACCCCCACCATCGCAGACTTCATCGTCGCCACTCAGGGCAGCATGTTCGCCGCCGAGATCGTCGTCGTCGGCACCGGCAACTACAACATCGTGGGCATCACCAACAACTTGCCGATACACACCACCGCGATTCCTGCCCGGTTCGGCGCCACCCGCGTTGTGGGATCGGGTGGGTTCACCTACGCCGCCGCCACCCCGTGGATCGGGCTGGCATCAACGAGCAGCACCAGCGCGCCAGATACCCCGCCGCTTTACGTGCCGCCCGTGTTCAACCCGGTCCTGTTCGGCTGGGCAACTTCGATCGTCATTCAAAACCCGGCCGTCACTTTCCCGCTGGCCAACTATTTCGACGTGATCATCTTCGGGGGCGGCGGTGGGGGCGCGGCGGGCAGCAGCCTGTCCGGCAGTGTCGGCGGCTACGCCGCCCCACACGCCGTGTGGTCTGGAATCCCCCGCAACCTGATGGGCACCGCCGGGCTGACGGTCAATGTCGGCGGCGGCGGCTACGGCGGCGGCTCGACGGGGGCACCCGGCGGTAACGGGGCCGGCTCTAGTGTGGTGATCCCCGGCTGGACAACGTTGTCGGTGGGCGGCGGGGCGGGGAACTCGGGGGCCAGCAGCTCGCTTTACGGCGGACCCGGCCAGAACGAATCGACGGCGACCTGGTCGGATGCTTACTACAACCCGCACGGCCTCGCCGGCGGGGCTGGGGGGCAGTCACCGCAGGCCGCCGGGGCGGTACCGGGCGGCGGCGGTGCCGGGGGCAGCGCGACCTTGATAGGCGCCAACATCTACGGCGGCGCCGGGGGCGGCGGAGCCGTCTACATCTACTGCTACCAATAACCAGGAGAACCAGTGGCAATCAACGCATTAGACGGCACCGAACTGCCCGCCCACCCGTTTAGCCCCGACCCCGAAGACGACCCCGACAGCCCCGACACGATCTGCTTGGCGGCCCTGCATACCGGCAACGTGACCACCCAGTGCGGGCATCCCCGCCGCGACCACGACCAGGTCGCACATTTCACCCCACCGGGAGGACGCGATGCCGTTTAGCCTGCCCGCCAACTTCAACCCCGGCGACCCCTACACCAACGTCCACGCCAACAACGTCGCCGCCGCGATCAACGCCCTGGTCAACGGGGCGGCCACCGCCGTCGTCAACACCCTGGAAAACACTACTGCCACCACTTTCACCGATCTGGCGACCACCACCGACACGGTGACAGTCACGGTCGGGCAAAGCGGGCTGGTGATTGTGCTACTCCAAGCCACCCTTTACGGCAACGGCACGTCCTACAACTACGTGAGTGTCGCGCTGTCAGGCGCCAACACCCAAGCCGCGGCCAGCACTGTCGGACTGGTCTACGCATCACCCGCAGCGAACGTTTTAGCCCAAATGGGTGACTGTTTCGCGCTGCCCGGCCTCAGCCCCGGGTCGACCACCTTCAAACTGAAATATCAGGTTCAAGGCGGCACCGGAACATTCGGCAACCGCCGCATCACGGTAATCCCGTTCCCATAGAAAACCGAAAGGAACCGACACATGACCGCGCCCGCTCTCCCCGAAGTCCGGCAATGCCAGGATCCCGACAATCACCTATTTGGTGCGACCGCGGTCGCCGGCGGCCCCAAAGGCAGCTGGGGGGTCATGCACCCCGGCATCGGCGGCCACTGGGCCACCCCCGAGGAAGTCGCCGACTGGCCCGTCATCCAGCCCGCCGGCACGACAGCCAAGGCCCCCGACAGGCCACCGGTCGAAGCGCCGGTCCCGCCGCCGTCGAACGCGAAATGACCACTCCCGCTACCCCAACCCACATCACCACACCCGGCAGCTAAAAGGAAAGGAACCCACCAATCATGACCGCCCGCGCAACCCAACCCAAAGCACACGCCAACGGCGCAGCCGTAACCACCCCACCCACACCGGCCGCCCTCGAGGACCGTGTGACCACGCTGGAACAAACCGTGATCAAACTCGCCACCGCCGTCGCGCAGCTCCTCGCCCAAGCCGTGCAACCACAGTTGCAGGCCGGGATCCTCGCCGGACTCACCGGCCAGCAGCCACCACCCACGAACGCCGAACCCTGATGCCGCACTACACACCTGATGCCATCGCCGCAGGGATCATCGCCGAAGGCGAACACCGCGGCATCACCGAAAAGGGTATCTGTATAGCCATTTCCACCGGCCTGGTGGAAACCAACCTGGTGATGTACGCCAACCACGCCGACCCCGAATCCCTGACCTACCCGCATGATGCGATCGGCTCGGATGCCAATTCGGTTGGCGTGCTGCAACAGCGGGCACCGTGGTGGGGCTCGTGTTATGACCGGATGCACGTCGAACCGTCGGCGGGCATGTTCTACGCCGAACTCGTCAAACACGACTACAACAGCGACGCCCACACCCCGGGCTGGTACGCCCAGCAAGTGCAGCAGTCCGCCTATCCCGACCGCTACGACGAACGCTATCCCGAAGCGTGCGCCATCTATGACCGACTGAAAACCACGGAAGGGCCGCCCGTCATGGCTGAAATCGTGCTGGAATACGACTCGAACATCGTGCCGCAGGAAACCGGCTACTGGTGTGGGCCAGCGTCAGCGCAAGTCTGTCTCAACATCCGCGGCATCCACGTCGATGAGGCCACCCTGGCGGCCGAGTGCGGCACCGACGAAGGCGGCACCGACTACGTCGCCCTGATCGAACGCAGCCTCGACCCGCGGCTACCCGAAGCCAACTACACGTCAGTGGACGCCCCACACGACCCACCCACCGACGACGAAAAGACCCAGCTGTGGGACGGCATCGTCCGCTCCATCAACAACGGCTACGGCGTCATCATGAACTGGGTTGCCCCGCCGAACAATTACCCCCGCGGCATCAAGGGCAGCCCCAACCCGTCCTACGGCGGCGGCACCGTCTACCACTACGTCACCTGCGCCGGCTACGACAGCGAATACCCCGGCCGGGCGCTGTGGATCGCCGACAGCGGCTTTCAGCCGTTCGAGTATTGGATTTCGTTCGACCAGGCGGCCACCCTGATCCCGCCGAAAGCGGCGTGTTACGCCAACCTGCCGCACCCCACCACCGGGGAACCCGCGCCCGACTATGCGCGCCTCGGCTACGAACAACTGTGCGGCCCGGTCGATCCTGCCACCGGCTACGGCACCGGCTGGCCGCAGCTCGGCACCAACGCGGCCGGGCAGAACCTGTACGTCGTCGACGCCCTGTCCGACATCCTGCACCTACTCGAGCAGGGCAAGACCAGCGACCACCCGCGCACCGCCGCCAAAACCACGACTGCCGACGGGCTCGACTACATCGGCCTGTCCTATGACCAGCTCGCCGGGGCACGCACCAGCGACGGCTACGGGCACGGCTGGCCCCAATTGGGCGGCCGCACGGTCACCGACGCGGTCGCGCACATCAAAAACGTACTATCGCAGCAGCCCGGGGAGCCGCCCCCTTTCCCGACGGCGGCCCGCCGGGAGGGCGACCTGCGCTGCTGACATTCGCCGGCACATGGGCAGCACCAGGCACCGGATACCCCTCCGACGTCGCCCAGCACTGTCTCGACATCGCCGACGAAATCCCCGTCCAAAGCCCCAACAGCTTCGGCCCCATCCCGCCCTACGACGAGCAGGGAATGCGGGCACCGTCCTACGAGGAATCAGTCCAGATAGGTCTGGACTGGACTGTGGACTGGGTGCTGACCAACCCCGACCGGCCGGTCATCCTCGGCGGCTACAGCCAGGGGGGTGAGTGCGCCAGCCGCGTCCGCATGGAGTTCGAGCCCGGCCGGCGATTAGCGCATCTGCGGCGGAACTTCGTCGCGGGCTACGTCTTCGGCAACCCGGCCCGTCACTTAGGGCACACGTATTACGGCGGCCCGCCGACGTCGTTCGACGGCATTGGACAGTTCCGGCTGCCGGAGATGGGGTGGGACTGGTGCGAGCTGGTCGATCCCGGCGACCTGTACGCGACCAGCGCGCGTGGCCTGACGGGCGAGATCGAACGCGACGTCTACCGGCTATGCACGACCATGCAGCTACACGAGGGAGCCCTAGCCTTCTGCCAAACGCTGATCCGCAATCTCATGGAGGTGGTCCGCAACCTGGACGGCGACGCCTACGACGACCTGGAGACGGGCATGGCCCGCCACGGCGTTGACCTCTCAGGTGCCACACTGCTCCCACCCGAGCGGCTCCAACCTCTGACAGACCGGCTTGTCACGATCGAGGGGATCGCGTGCGCGATCGCCGCGGCGGTCGACGGGCTGATCTTTTTCTGCTCCCCACCGTTCCCGACCGCCGCCCACTGCGAATACCACCTCCGCGAAGTGTGGCCCGGCCAAACCTACGTCGGCCTGGCCATCCAGCACGTCCGCGACTACGTGAGCAGGCTGCCATGACCATTCCCACCACCCCGCCCAAACGGTGGCAGACCAAATTCGCCGAATACTGGAAGGCCGCCGTCGCCGCCGGCGGCGCGCTGCTGATCCTGCTGAACACCCTGGTCGGGCTCAACTTTTGGTCTGAGCGGACGCTGGATTGGATCAACACCGGCATCGCCGGGCTGGCCGCGGCCGGGGTGTGGTTCAAGGCGAATCAGCGCCGCGCCGAGCAGGTCACCGGCATCGACATCGACCAGGATCACACCGAAGGGTGAACATGCGCGTGAAGACCGGCATCACCGGCGCGGCGGTGGCCCTGCTGTCGTTGTGCATGGCACCGCAGGCCCGCGCCGACCCCATCCCGATCGTCCCCAGCGTGCCCGGCGGCGGCCTCGGCGGCGCGCTCAGCGACGCGCTCGGCGCCATCGGCGGCGGCAGGGGCGCCGGTGGGGGTGCGGGAGCCGCCGGAGCCGGAATCGGCGGTAACGAAACCGGCCCAGGAGGCGGCGGGATCTTCACCCGCGATTTCGGGATCTCCAACCCCGGTGCCCCCGCGATCTTCCTGTGCCCCGGCGTCGGCGCTGCCGGAGGGGCGATCGGAGGCGGCGGCGGTTACTGCGATTTCGATTTCATCCCCGTCCGATTGTCGGCGACTACCGAGGGCATCGGCCATATCCACTGCGAGTGGGGCGGCTTCACGCCGCTGCTCACGGTGTGGCAGTGCTGGCGGGTGTGGCCGGGGCAACCGGACCACCCTAAACTCCCTGATCCGGACATTATTCCTGATGGCTGGGGTGTGCCGTGGGCGATTGCCGGGCCGAGCCCGAACGATCAGTGGCCACCGCCCGGGCTGGCGCCGGCCGCCGCATTCGAGCCCCCAACATCACCGCCACCCCCAGCACCGCCGCCGATGTTCCCGCCGTGGGACCAACCCACAGACGGGGCGCCGCAGCCAGGCCCACCGCTACCGTAAGGCTGAGGTGTGTCTCGGTTGTTCTAGTTCGTAACAGCAGGGTCGCAATTCGGGCAGCCTTCGGGCGGTCCCCAATCGGGGTAACCGTCGATACAAATGTGCTCACCAGACAAATCGTCATCTTCGTAGCTGCCTTTTGTGATGTAAAGGCTCTCACCTTGGTCCCATTCGGCCAGGAGGTTGAAGTGTTTATCCCACAACCGGTAGTGCTTAGTCATGCGGGATCACCCACCTACACCACCGAGGTCTGGATTGTGTCGTTACAGCAGCCGCGCGTCCTGCGTTCATGACGGCCCAGTTCGCGGCCAGTCCCACCACCGCGCCCGATCCGACCAAAACCGCCGCCCACACCCCGGACACACCCACACCATCCCAAACAACGGCGGCGGAAACAAACACCGATGCACCGCCGAGCGCGTCACGAATCTTCCCAACCCGGCGGGGCCTGCCCCGCCACCAACGCCGCCACCACCGCCGCATGACCCGCGACCGCCCCCGCCTCCGTCGCATACCGCTCGCAATAATCGCCGTACTCGCCGCCGAAAATCATCGTCTCGAAAATCAGCGGCGGCCGACCCGGCCGAAACTCATGATTAAGGCCAACCCAGATCGTCGACACCCACGAGTCGCCGACCACGTCCAACCCGATCCGCGCATACTCAGACACCGCGCCCGGCGGCTGCCCGTATTTCAGCGCGAACGCCTGTTCGTCGGGGATCGGCTGGCCGTCTTTGTCAAACCACAGCATTCCCATCTCAGTAATTCCAGGGGCAGAAATGGAACTCGGCGCCCTGAATCGCCAAGCTCGCCACGACGACAGGTATTTGATAGTTGGTGTAGGCGTCATAGACGAGGGCACCTTCAGACGAACCGCTGTCGCGTTGACCGCAGATCCGGTTAGCAAAGTTCTGGGCATCCTCGATCGATTCATTAGCGGGCGCACCGATGGTGACCAGTTGACTCCACAGCGCATAGGCGTCATGGTCGCCCAGCGTCCCGCCGCCGAAGGCGTTGCTCGAAGCGTGCGCGCTCGGCGCGAGCACCAGCGCCGCCGCAGCGATCAGCATCACCGCAGCAAGATAGCCGCTGATCACAGCCAGGGTGAACGCCAGACCCGCAAAGAAACCTTTCATTAACCTTCCCAATCCGACACGGCATGAGCCGCGATTTCTATGACGACGTGCTCAACCGGCACGCCGTGTTCCCAGAGTTTGTCCACCAGGCCCGCGCGGATCGCGGGCACGGTGTCGGGCGCGATCTGCGCGCCCAGATGAATGGTGATCAGCGTCACCATCACCAGCCCGCATATGAGATCAGCAGGTCAGCGATGATCTGCCGCCGCGCCGGATCCAGCGTGGCCGCCAACTGGCCCACCGATCCCGCACCTAGCTTCGCCAGCATCTCAGCGCCCACATCAGGGTTGTAGAAGCTGTAGAGCGCGGCCAAAAACGCGGCTTCTCCCGACGATAACCAGCCCAGCGCGGGCTCAATGTCGTCGTATCGGGGCCGCAGATCCCATTTATCGACGCAGCGGCTCGGCGGCTCTTCACCGCCTTCGCCGAACCAGTTGAAACCGGCCAACTGCGCGCCGCGCAGCCAGGCATCAAAGAATTTGTCGTGTCCACTCATGAGCGGCCTTGGTGGATGTCGACGCCGGGCTGGTCACACGGTGCCAGCAGATCAGGCAGCGTCTGCGGGTGGCAGGCGTTGTCCGGGTGCGGGCTGGTCAGTTCCTTGACGTAGGTGGACCAGAAGTTGCCGCCGTCGTCGGCCTGTTTCGGCGGTGACGCCGAGTGCGCGGATCCGCATCCGGCCAGCAGCGCCGCCAGAGTGCATGCGGCGGCGATCTTGGTGGAGATGTTGAACATGTGTATCGCTCCTCGATCTGTTGTTGACCCTACAACAACGCTTTCCGATTTCCGATGATACACAACTGTGTTGTACTGTCAACAACATGGATGGTGTGCGGGACCAACTCGAGCAAGCCGCCCGCCGGCTGGCCGCCGCCCGCACCGAACACCACGCCGCCACCACCCAAGCCCGCACCGCCGCCCGCGCCGCGGCCGCCGCCGGCACCCCCGAAACCCGGATCGCCGCCACCCTGCGCGTCGACCGCGCCACCATCAGAAAATGGCTCGGAAAATAGCGCCACACTTCCGCTCCCCTTTAGTCGGCGGCGGCGTTCATCGCCGCCCGCAAATTCATATCCGACACCGCGACGTAGCGCTGGGTGACCGCCGGCGAGGCGTGCCCCAGCAGCTCCTGCACCGCCCGCAGATCCCGCGACCGCGCGTAGGCGCGGGTGGCGAACCGGTGCCGCAGCCCATGCAAGGTCCAGTCGCCGGGCAGCGCGGCCGCGCACATCTGACCCACCCAGCGCGGGCTGACGTGCCCGCCGCGCTCGCTGGGAAACACCCACCCCTCGCGGCCGCGAATCATGGCCCCCAGCCCCGCCGGCAGCGGTATCAGCCGCTGCTTGTCGCCCTTGCCGTGCACCAGCAGTCAATACCCGTCGCCGTCGTGGGTCAGGTCGCTGGTGTGGATGGCGGCGATCTCGGCGCGCCGCAGTCCGGCCTCGGCGGCCAGCCGCAGCATCAGCACCACCCGCGCCGGGGCGTGCTCGAGCGCCGCGGCATAGGCGGTGTCGGGCACCGGGCGCGGCACCCCCTGGCGGGCGCGGATCGCCGGCAGCTCAGCGGCCGGATCGGATGCGAGCGCGCCGGTGCGGTGCGCCCAGCCGAAGAACCCGCGCGCCGCACCCCGGTAGCCGCGGCGGGTTTCGGTGGCCCACCGCTGGGCGGCGAACCAGCCGAGCAGGGTGTTGCGGGTGACCTGGTGGGGGGCCAGCCCGAGCCCGCGGGCCAGGTGGCGCAGTTGGTCGGCGCGCAGCCGCCTAGTGGAGGGCGGGCGCCCGGCGGCGGCCAGCTCAGCCAGATAACCCTCAATCAGGCCCGACCAGGACGTGCACGGGTTTTGCTGGGGGGCGGGGTTATGCGAACGGTAGGCAAACATTAGCTACCCTAAGCAGATGTTTACGCTGCCGTCAAAACCGCTGGCCGGCGGCCCGCGACTATGCACAAACCATCCGGTTTGTGCGGCGGACCCGCAGCACGAGCCGCCCGCCGCCGTTTGCTGACACCCGCCGGGCGCGGTAACTGCGGCGCATCTTCGCCGTGACACAGCCAGTCATAGGACACCCCGGTGTGCAACGCCCACAGTCGCAGGGTGCGGACATCCGGGCGGATCCGGCCGTGCAGCCAGCCGCCCACGGTGTTGCGATGCACATCCAAATAATCGGCCATCTCCTGCACCCCGATCCCGGCGGTGCGCAGGCTTTTGGCCATCCGGTCGGGCAGATCCCATTGCGGGATGACCCGGCCTTCAACACCCGTACTCATGCAACGAGCGTTGCACAGGTTGGGGGGTTACGCAACACCCGACACGCCGAACCCGACACGCCGCGAATAAGGTTGCAACGCACAATCATAACTGCAATGCTCACTACCCATGCCGAAGCATATCTTCATCTTCGACCTCATCGGCACCGACGAAGCCGCCCACATCCTGGGCATCACCAAAGCCACCCTCACCCGCTGGGTCCAAGCCGACCACGTCACCGCCGCCCACAAACTCCCCGGCAAAAACGGCGCCTACCTGTTCCACCGCGCCGACATCGAAACCCTCGCCAAAGAAAGAGCCGCCTCATGACCGACACCCACGACATCCCAGAACCCACCCTAGAAGCCCTGCAAGCGCTAGCCGAACTGCCGTTCATCATGCTCGCCGACATGGCACCCGAAGATCGGCCACCGGCAGTCGAATCGCTGTTGAGGCAACTGTCGCCGATCACCGCCATCTGGTGACCGGGGATCTGATCGTGGCGCTAGCGATCGTAGGCACCTACGGGCTACCCGCCGCCGCGGTATGGGGAATCCCCGCGCTACTGCGGCGCCGCCGCGAACGCCGGCTCGCTGATGAAGCCGAACTGTCCGCTATCGACGCATGGCTCGAGCGTGTCCGGCGCACAACATGACCCGCTTCCCTGACACACCCCTATGCCCGGTCTGCCACAAACCAGCCGAATCCTCCACCCCCGTCATCAAAACCCACCACGACAAAGCCGGCCACCAATGCCCCGGCAGCGGCATCCCCTACCGCTGCGCCCTCACCGACCACCTCACCCCACCACCCAAAGGCGCCGCATGACGAAATACTGCCCCCCCATCCGGCGGGTCACCCGCGGCAAAACCCACCACTACGAAGACGCCGACGGGCGCCGCGTCCCCGGCGTCACCACCATCCTCAACGGCGGCTTGCCCAAACCCCAACTGATCAACTGGGCAGGATCCGCCACCGCCCAAGGCGCCGTCGACAACTGGGACGACCTCGCCGCACTACCACCCGCCGCGCGGC
>Ga0306926_10001699_pt1 | contig 22021 bp, 18 predicted proteins | sample flu12Cox44000178_FD_203759 | JGI IMG/M metagenome (GOLD analysis project Ga0306926, IMG submission 203759) | Lab enrichment of tropical soil microbial communities from Luquillo Experimental Forest, Puerto Rico - flux8day.12C.oxic.44.000.178 (v2)... | ecosystem: Environmental > Terrestrial >...
TTGTGCTCGACATCACCGATCCGGACGCGGTCGCGACCGCCTTCGAACAGACGCTAATCCGTTTCGGTCGGATCGATATTCTCGTCAACAATGCCGGCGTTATCGTGCGCAAGCCGTTTTTGGACGTGACGCTCGACGACTGGCGTCGCGTGATCGATACCGATCTTACCGCCTGCTTCGTCGTCGCCCAGCATGCGGCGCGCATCATGGTCGCGCAGCGGTCAAGCAGGATCATCAATATCGGCTCGATCATGGCGCATGTCTCGCGCCCTGATCTTGTTCCCTATGTCTCCGCCAAGGGCGCGATTGCCGCGTTCACGCGCGCTCTCGCCGCCGACCTGGCCGGCACTGGCGTGACGGTAAACGCACTTGCGCCGGGTTACATCGCGACCAGTTTCGGCATGGCGAGCAACAAGCCGTTCCACGATTTCGTCAGCGATTGGACGCCGGCGCGCCGGTGGGGGCGGCCGGAGGATTTGTCGGGACCGGTGCTGCTGCTGGCTTCCGAGGCCGGCGGGTACATCAACGGCCAAACGCTCTACGTCGACGGCGGTTTTCTGGCCGTCACCAAGTAGCGGCACTTTGGCATTGCGTTGCAGGAGGAAGTCATGAAGTTGAACTCGGTGCAGGCTGCTTTGGTCGTCATCCCACTGCTCACGGCAGCTCCTGCTGACGCACAGGACAAGGCGCCTCTGAAGATCAATTTTGGCTACACCACAGCCGATCACGTCAATCTCTATGTGGCGCAGGACCTCGGCCTTTTCCAGAAGGCGGGGCTCGAGCCGCAATTCTTTACATTCCAGTCGGGCGCACCGCTGCTTGCGGCGCTCAAGAGCGAAAGCGTGGATGTCGTCCTCGCCGGCCTTGGGTTCGCATTCGCGCTCGGGCAGAACATTCCGCTGAAGATGATTTACTGGAACACCAATGATGCGTTGGGCGAGGGACTCGTGGTGGACTCGGGCAGTGACGTCAAGTCGTACCAGGATATCGCCAAAGCGAAGAAGATCGGAGCTGCGTCCGGAACCTGCGCGCAGGTCGCACTGTATCTGATGGCCAAGAAAGTGGGAGTCGACTACGGCAAGCTTGATATCGTCAACATTCCGGCGCCGCTGTTTCGCAACTCGTTCATGAGCCATTCGATCGATGTCGGCATAGCCTGGTCGCCGTACTCGGCGATGCTGGACGCGCAGGGTTATCGCGTCGTGAATTGGGATACCGATTATACGCCGCTCGGAGGCGTGTGCCCGAGGACAACGGCGGTTCGTCCCGCATTTCTCAAAAACCATCCCGAGGTAGGAGCAAGGTTGCTTGAGGTGGATCGCATGGCAGCCGATGCGGTCACCAAAAATCCGCAACTTGCGGTCGACGCGCTGGTCAAGCGGCTGGCCTTGCCTCCCGAGGTCGCGGAAGCGGCGATCAAGCGCCTCTATCTGCCGCGGCCGACGATTGCACAGCAGCTCGACCCTGCGTCGCCATATTCGCTGGTGGGCGACAACGGTCTTGCGGCCAGCTTCGAGCTGGCCACCCGGGTTCTGTACGAAACGAAGAGCATACCCGAGCCGGTGCCCCTGAACGCAATCAAGGATTCGATCGACAGCTCGTATCTCAAAGAGTTCGCAGCATCGCACGGCAACTAGGCGAATCCGCGATCGTCCATGCTTCCTTCTTTGTAACTTGAGACAAGTGGATCAGGCTCGTTTTGTAGAACGATCTCACGCACGAACCTTCTCTGTGGGTGGCGTGAGAATCGACCACTGCTGGAGTGAAAGATGTACGAGGTCTATGCGATCAGATACGCCACGTTTGCCGAACGAAGGTTGTATGAGAATTTCATTCAAAGGGACGTGCACGATGGGCCGATGCCCTTGGACTTTTACATTTGGCTCATCAAGGACGGCGAACGAAATATCCTTGTCGACACCGGCTTCAACCGGCCCGCTGGAGAGCGCCGCAACCGCAAGCTGACCATTCCGCCTGAAATTGCGCTCCAGAAAATGGACGTCGATCCTTCTTCAATCAGCGATGTCATCATCACCCATCTGCACTTCGATCACGCAGGCAATCTCGACAAATTTCCGCGCGCCCGGTTTCACATCCAAGAGCGTGAGATGGCCTATGCGACGGGCCGTTGCATGTGTCATGCGATCTTGAAGCAGCCCTTTGACGTTGATCCGGTGGTCGATATGGTCCGGCATGTCTATGCTGGCCGTGCGGTTTTTCATTGCGGATGTTCTTCCGTGGCGCCCGGTCTCGACCTGCATTGGGTGGGCGGGCATTCTGACGGCCTTCAGATTGTAAGGGTTCAGACGGCGAGGGGATCCGTCGTTCTTGCCTCCGATGCCGCTCATTATTATGCCAATATGCGAAAGAAGAACCCGTTTCCTCTCGTTTATAACGTGGGTGACATGGTTCAGGGATGGCAAACCGTTGCGAGCCTGGCGGAAGACGAAACTTGCATTGTCCCCGGTCACGATCCGGCTGTCGCAGAGCTGTTCCCTATGATGAAACTCAGCGGAGTAGAGGCGTTCGTTCTGCACGAAAGACCTGGCGAGAGGGCGTGGAAGCATTTCGCAGCCGCGTGACGTTTCCCGGCAGCCGTCCGCTGCGGCAATCCGTCGCCTCGCTGCAGACCTTCGCTGCGCTGCAGCGGATTCGTCGCGCGGACCCGCACTCACAGACTTTCATTTGAGCCGTTCGCCGCAGGCCGAGAACGTCGACAAGCACCGCCATTCAACTTCTCGGCTGCCTGATCGCTCGATTGCCATGCTGAACCCCGCGCACTAAGAATCCGGAAGTGGAAACTGACGGGACCTGGCTGGCCTGCGATGCACAAGTTGCCACGCCGCAGTTTTATCGCTCTTTCCGGTGCCGCGGCTCTTTCGGCATCCTGGAAAACGCGCGCCCTGGCCAAGTCCGCGAAGGTAACGGCCGGTTACGTGCACGCTCTCGCAGTGGATGGGCAATTGTGGCTTGCCGATGCAATGGACGCCTGGAAGGCCGAAGGCCTCTCCATGCAGTTCGTCGAATTCCAGAATGGAAACGAAGCCTTTCAGGCTTTGACCGCCGGGACCCTCGATGTTCTGACCACCGGTGCAGTGATCTCGCGCTACCCGGCGACCGGGGTGGGGAAGGTGTTTCTGATAAACGACATCGAGTTTGCGACTGCCCAATTGTGGTGCCATCCCGAAATGGGAATAAAAGGAATCGCGGACCTCAAGGGGAGAAAGATTACGACTACAACAGGCACTACGGCGCATTTCTTCCTCGTGTCCGCCTTGCGCGCGAACGGGATCGCGCCGAAGGACGTGCTGATCATCAATCAGCGAATAGAGGACGCGGTCGAAGCCTTTGTTGCCAAGGCGGTGCCGGCAGTCGCCTTGTGGATTCCGCACAACCTGGTGGTCAAGCAACGCGACCCCGGCGCCAAGATGCTCGCGGATGCCTCTGCCTACTACCCTGATACGGCTGTCGTGAATGGCTGGGTCGCTCGGAATGGATTTCATGAGGAAAAAAAAGACGCGCTTGCCAGCGTCGTCCGCGCATGGGCCCGCGCAAATGATTTCCTCGTTGGACAACCGGATGAAGCGACCGCGATGCTGCGCGACAGATACTACCCAAAGGTGGACCCCAAAGAGTTCCGGCAGCAATTCGACGCGGAAAAGGTGTACTCGGCTCGCGACTGGCGGCCGATGTACACCGAAGGGACGGTGACAGCCCTGCTGCAACAGGTCACAAATTTCTATGTAACGTTCGCAAACATTCAGCGGCCTGTTCCGGCGACACAATATTTCGACGCTTCCATTTACCTCAATGCCACGAATTCATGATTGAGAAAAAAGGCACGCTAAGACCAGGGGCGCGGCTCGCGAGGTTGAAGCTGACGCGTCCCTTCCGCCACGCCATCGACAGGCGGTTGGCGCGGGTGCGTCGTGTGTTTCGCATCGAGGAAATCGCATTTGTCCTGCTTGGCGGAGCCGTCGGGCTGGTCGCCGGTATCGCGGTTGTCATTATGAGCCGCATCTTGCAGTTGATGCATGAGCTCTTCTTCGCGATCGAACCTGGAACGCTGCTTGGGGCAGGCCCGGCTGTCGAGCCGCTGCGCGCCATCTGTGTGCCAATCGTCGGCGGTTTGATACTGGCGATGGTTATGCGGCTAAGCGGGCGGTTTCGCTCGCGCAAGATCGTCGACCCGATCGAGGCCAACGCGATCTATGGCGGGCGCATGTCCCTGCTCGACAGCCTCGGCGTGGGGCTTGAGTGTCTGATCTCGAGCGGCAGCGGGGCGTCGGTTGGGCTGGAGGCCGGTTATAGCCAGGTCGGCTCGGGAATGGCTTCGTACCTCGGCTACAAGCTGCGGCTGCGTCGCAATGACCTTCGGACCCTCGTCGGCTGCGGCGCGGCCGGCGCGATTGCGGCGGCTTTCGATGCGCCGCTTGCCGGTGCGTTCTATGCATTCGAGCTGGTCATCAGCGGATATAACGTTGGCGCGTTTGCGCCGGTCGTCCTGAGTGCGCTCGCCGGCAGCGTGGTCGCGGAGCGACTGGCCGAACATTCCGGTGTCATTCCAGTTGCGACGAACAGCACGGCTCTCTGGCAGGAACAGCTCCCACTGGTTTTGGCCGATGGGTTGTTGGCGTCCTTCGTGGGCATCGCCTTGATGCTCGCGGTGACGCAGGCCGAACGCCTGTTTGCGACCAAGCGTATGCCTTCGGGATTGAAGCCTGCGATCGGCGGCCTCGCGGTCGGCGCACTGGCATTGTCATTTCCGCAGGTCCTTTCGTCCGGCCACGGCGCGCTTCAAACCACGCTTTTCGAGCTGCTTGGCACGCCGATACCTCTGCGGGAAATGGCGATAATCCTGCTGCTCAAGTCGTTCGCCACGGCGATTTCCGTCGGCAGCGGATTTAGAGGCGGCCTGTTTTTCGCGACGTTGTTCATGGGCGCTCTCACGGGCGGACTGTTTGCTGGCCTCATCAATCTGCAATTTCCAGGACTTCAACTGGATCCGCAAGCCTACGCACTGGTGGGCATGAGCGGAATGGCGGCGGCCGTGATCGGATGTCCCTTCACAATGATGTTTCTGACCCTGGAAATCACCGGCGCTTTCGCACTCATTCCCCTGCTCGTGCCGAGCGTTCTCCTGTCGGCACTTACGGCTCGGCGTCTGTTCGGCTTCTCTTTTGCAACCTGGCGCTTTCACCTGCGCGGAGAGACCATACGAAGCGCGCACGATATCGGATGGATCCGGGATCTCACTGTAGGCCGATTGATGCAACACACCATACGCACGGTGCGTGATGACATTAGTCTCGCCGACTTCCGGCGTAGTTTTCCGTTGGGTTCGGGAGATGTTGTCATCGTGCTTGATGACAGGGGTCGTTACGAGGGTGTGATATTGGTGAATCGCGCTTTCGCGTTCGAACTCGACAGCGCAGCCGAAAAAACCAGGCTCTTTCCTTTCATCGAATACAAGGATCGCTTCTTGTTGCCTTCAATGAACGTGAAGGAGGCTGTGGCGGAGTTCGAGCGGTCGATGGCGGAAGCACTCGCCGTTGTGGACAACGCGACCGATCTTCACGTGCTCGGCGTGTTGACCGAGGCGCATGCCTTGCGACGTTACAGCGAAGAGCTTGATCAGCGCCATCGCGAGCTGGCGGGAGAAACCTGGCACGCTTGATGGAAAACGCCATCGCGCCCGATTCCGGCGGGCTTACGATTCTGTTTGCGCCGAGCTGCGCTTAAGGCTCGCTCAATTCGTCAATAGGCGAACTTCCTGACCGCATCCTCGTTCCAATCGATGCCGTTACCCGGTCTGTTTGGAACGTCGACGAATCCGTCTTTTACCTCGAACGGTTGGGCAATGATCGGATTGCCCCAGTCCCGCCATTCAAGCCAATCGCACGTCTCCGTGGCGCGAAGGAGGTGGGCGGAGACTTCCGGGTAGAGATGACTGGACATCGGATGTCCGGAAGCCCCGGCTATGGCCGCCGCGCGCATCCATCCTGTCACCCCGCCGATGCGCATCAGATCCGGCATATACAGATCTGCCGCCTGGGCGAGCACCGCCTGCATAAAAGATCGCGGGCCGTAGATATTCTCGCCGATTTGAACCGGAGTTTTCAGTTCACGCGCCAATTGGGCGCTGTGCGCGTAGTTGTCGAATACAACCGGCTCCTCAAACCAAAAAAGACCCTGGTCGTCCAAACCGTGACATCTTGAGATCGCTTCGTGCAGTGCAAGGCCCTGATTGAAATCGCACATGAGCTCGATGTTTGGGCCGATTGCGTTGCGCACCGCGTTGAGTGCGTCCATATCCTGCCGCAAGGTGGGGCGACCAAGCCGGATCTTGATCGCATTGAAATTCCCTTCCGCCACCAATTGTTCTGCTTCCTGGCCCAACCTCTCCAGAGGGATGAGCCAAAGTCCGTTGGTGTTATAGGTTCGAAGACGGCCGACGCTGCCGCCAAGCAACTCGGCCAGCGGGAGACCCGCCGCTTTTGCGAGAGCGTCCCATACGGCCATGTCGACGCCCGCCATGGCGATAAGGCTTACGCCCTGCCGCCCGATCAGATGCAGCTTGTTCATCGAATCCCGGAAGAAGTCGAGTGGTGCAAGCTGGCGTCCTTTGAGCATTTCAGCCAAATCGAGGATCGCCGGGCCGATATATCTCACCGCATCTCTTAAATAAGGCTCAAGATAGCTTCTCCCGACAATGCCCTCTTTTGTTTTGACATCAATCAGGATGAACGGCCAGTCCGGGTAGACGCCCACTTTGGACACGATCGGCCTGCGCATCGGAATCGAGACCGCACGTACCTCTATTTTTTCCAAAGTCAGCTTATTCTTGTTCTGCATATTGCTCTCGCAGCGTTGCTGTATTCCGCCGTCCACCCGACGATCTAGAACAGCGCAGTGCGACGGTTTGTTAAATTCTGCGCCACTCACGGCGCCGTAGCCGGCTCGACCTCGGGCGGGATTTGCTCCAGTCTGGTGTCGTGTCCCAGCACCAGCACGACCACAGCGGCGAGAAGAATGAAAGCTGCGAGAAGGTAAAGTCCGCCGGCGAATGAGCCAGTCAAATCCTTGACGAGACCGACCACATAGGGACCGACAAATCCGCCGAGATTGCCGATCGAATTGATAAGGGCGATACCTCCGGCGGCCGCCGAGCCCGTCAACATTGCAGTCGGCAGCGGCCAAAAGGAGGGAAGCGAGGTGTAAATGCCGAAGCCAGCGACGATCAGGAAAAAGAACGAGATGGTCGGTGACTGGATGAGCCCGGCCATGATCAGGCCGATGGCTCCGATCACGCAAGGAATCACCATGTGCCATTTGCGTTCACCCGTCGCGTCGGAGTGGCGGGTCCACAACACCATTCCCACGGCCCCGGCGAGCGGGGGCAGTGCGCCGAGGAATCCGGTCTCCATGATACTTGCGCCGAAACTCTTGATGATCGTAGGTAGCCATAGGCCTAGTCCATAGAGCCCAATCACCGCCCCGAAATAGACTACGCTCAGTGCAAGAATGCGGGGGTGCGTGAGGGCTTCCTTGAGGGTAAAGTGGTGGACTGCCTCTTTGGCGGCGCGCTCGGCTGCCATGCGGCGAGCAAGCCAGGTGCGTTCTTCCGGCTCGAGCCACTCAGCTTTTTCGGGAGCATCAGTCAGCCACCGCAGCACTAAGATACCAGTGATAACGGTGGGTAGGCCCTGAATAATGAAGAGCCACTGCCAGCCCTTCAGGCCTAGGGGTGCGCTGGCAAACGCATCGAGGATCCAACTGGAGAGCGGCGATCCGACGACGACTGAAGCGGGCACGGCGACCATGAACGCGCCGGTCATGCGCGCGCGCATTTCCGCCGGGAACCAGTAGGTAAGATAGAGAATGATACCCGGGAAAAACCCCGCCTCGGCGAGGCCGAACACGAAGCGCATCACGTAAAAGCTTATATCGTTCCAAACGAAGGCGAGGGCGGTCGAAAGAATGCCCCAGGAGATCATGATGCGGGCGATCCATATTCGTGCGCCAACCTTCTCGAGCAGGAGGTTGCTCGGAACCTCGAACAGGAAGTAGCCCAGGAAGAAAATGCTTGCGCCGAAGCCGAAGGCGCTGGCCGAAAGGCCGAGGTCCTTGTTCATCGTCAACGCGGCAAAGCCGATGTTGACGCGATCGAGATAGGACAGAAAATAACAGAAGATCAGAAAAGGAACGAGGTGACGCGCTACCTTTCCCATGACTTGCTGTGGGTGCACGCTCATCGGACCGTCCTACGATCAAGCTTGGTTGCGTTCGGTGCAAGGAACTTAGCGCTGTTCCGATCAGTACCACGCCGCGGCAATTTCTTGGCCGCTGTTAATCCGTTGCGGCTCGCCATCCAGCTTGCAGGTCGGCGACCGCTGGCGACAACATGAGAAAAAGCACAGCCAATGTGCATCAATCCCAGAACGGCCGGCGCACGGAACGTGGTTCGATGAGATAAAGTTGTGTGTGGGGTTGAACCATCGTGACCGGAGGTACGAGCCATGGATTCAAGAGTGCAAGCGGTTCACTACCGGTGGAAGGACCAACCTTCCGAAGCCATGAAGGGATCGATCACGCGACGGATCGTCACGGGCGAACGGATTATGTTCGGAGAGATCCGCTTCAAGAAGGGCGACACGGTGCCGCGCCACGCCCATGACAACGAGCAGTTCACATACGTGGTCGAAGGCGCACTGAAGTTCTGGTTCGGAGACGACGGCAAGCAGGAGATCGTGGTGTCCGCCGGCGAGGTTGTCGTGATCCCATCGAATCTCGCGCATCGGGCGGAGGCTCTGCACGACACGGTCGAATTCGACATCTTCAGCCCGCCGCGCAAAGACTGGTTGGACAAGACTGACACCTATCTTCGCGATTGAGCCGCATCGATAACCGAGATCGAACCCGGAGGATGAGGCTTGCGAGCTCTCGCGAGGGCGCAGGCGAACATTCATGATGCCCTATATCGCGCGATTCTCTGCTGCCAAACCGGATTATCGAGCACGGCGCCGTTGACGATTCCAGCCGGCACTTGCCCCCGGCTGAGATCGAGCACCGCCTTCACATCCGTCGCGCCGATGCCCTCGAACATCTGGTCCGTCCAGCACAGGGCGTGCGGCGTGGTGATGATATTGTCGAGCTTTAGCAGAGGATCGTCCGGGTGAGGCGGCTCAGGATCGAAAACGTCCAGACCCGCACCGGCAATCTGGCGTTCCTGCAGGACTTTGGTCAGGGCTCGCTGGTCGACCACCGGGCCGCGCGCGCAATTGATAAGAAAGGCCGTCGGCTTCATCAGAGCGAGCCGTCTGGCGTCGACGAGATGTCGTGTCTTCGGCGTGAGAGGACAATTGAGGGTCACGAAATCCGACTCGCGAAAGACCGTATCCAGATCGACGAGGGTGATTCCGAGTTCGCTCGCAAGAGCGGGATTGACGTAGGGATCGTGCGCAATGAAACGCATGTCGAACGGCTTGGCGAGGCGAAAAATTTCCGCTCCGATGTTGCCGATGCCGACCGAACCGAGCACCCGGCCGACCAGACCGATCCCGTTATGATCGAGGCGCTGATCGAAGCCCCGAGGGCCCTGCCGTGCCAGCTTGTCCTTGACGAAAAGCCTGCCGCTGAGCGCAAGGAGAAAGGTGATGGTCGCAACCGCGACCGGACGGCGCACGCCGTCCGGCGCGGTCACAAGAGCGATTCCGGCCTCGGTGCAGGCGGGCACATCGACGTTGTCGTAGCCGACGCCGACCTTGGCGATCAGGCCGAGCCGATGGTTGGCAGGGATGCTCTCTCGTGCGAATCGTGGAAAAAGCAGGATCAACGCATCATGATCTGCAAGGCCGGAAGCGGGCAGGATGCCGTCCTTTGGCTCGACAAAACCGATTTCGATATCGGGGTTCGTCGTCAGCGGCGAAAGATCGAACACCGCTTTGCCCTTGTGCTGGACGTCGAGGCTAAGCGCGACCCGGAACCGACCCATCTGAATACCCCACCGATTTGCAGCCAGCTCATGCGATCAGGCTGTAGCGCCTCCCACGACCAAATTTGCGACGGTTGATGCGCATGAGGGCTTCCTCCGGCTGGCAGATTTCAGCGGTTAGCGCATTCCGTCTGTTGGACACGCATACGGGCGGTTGTCCGGCCAACATACCGAACTCATGAAGTTCGGATCCACAATGCCAAAATGTGCGCATGCACTGTGCAAAGATTCCCGAGATGCGGGACAGGGATATTGCGGTCGATCAGCACCCGCTGACCAACAGGCAATGGGTGGAACAGGCGGTCGCCGGCATCCGCAAAGCGGGCAGCGAGCGCTTCGGCTCAGGATGTGCGCACAGCGCTCGCGCGCATCTTAAGGTTCAGGCCGCAACGGTTGCCTCGTAGCCCGCGATGAACCGCTCGATCTCGGCGAGCGTCTCCTGCGGCGCCTCCTCGGGCAGGAAATGTCCGCAATCGATCGCGCGTCCCGTCACCTTGTTCGATACCTCGCGCCAATCGGCCAGGCAGTCGAACATCTTGCCGACTACGGCTCGCGCTCCCCACAAAGCGAGAACCAGTGTATCAATCTTGCGCCCGCGATCGGCGCGATCGTGTTCGAGATCGATTGTGCCGGCGGCGCGGTAATCCTCGCAAGACGCGTGAATGGCGCGCGGATCTGCGAAAGCGCGAACGTAGGCGTCGATCGCCTCCGGGTCGAAGGCCGAGAGATCGGGTTCGGCGCGGCCGACCCGGCCGAGAATGTTGAATGGCACTTGGCCCGCCAGCATGTTCTCCGGCAGCGGCGGTGGCTGCAACATCATGAACCAGTGATAATAGGCGGTGGCGAAGGCGAGATTGGTGCTTTCGAACATCTTGAGCGTCGGCGACACGTCGAGCACGGTCAAAGTGCGCACGCTGGCTTCGTGGTCACGTGTGAGTCGATGCGCAACGCGCGCACCACGATCGTGACCGACGAGATGGAAGGTCCGGTGTCCAAGCGTTCGCATCAGCTCGACCATGTCGAGGCCCATGGCGCGCTTGGAATAATTCGAGTGGTCGGGCAGACCCTCGGGCTTGGAGCTGTCGCCATACCCGCGGAGATCGGCGCATATCACGCGGTAGCGCTTCGCCAACTCCGGCGCGATTCGATGCCAGCAAACATGCGTTTCGGGGTAGCCATGTAGCAGGAGTACAGGCTCGCCGGCCCCGGCCGCAATGTAATTGATCGTCGCGCCACTGGTTTCGATCGCTCCCCGTTCGAATCCTTGAAACAGCGCCATGTATACCTCCGCTCAGCATCGGAAATTCGGTTGAGAAGTGTAGCCAGCTCCGCTCCCGTATCTGGCCCGAATCGTATTTACCAGATTTTGGCCTGGGCAGAGTTGCTGAGGAGGGCGGTCGAAGGGACGTGTCGTTTCAGAATCCGACCATCACCATCTTCCCCGGCGCGCGCCGCTCCCAGATGCGGTTGTGAGCACCGGTGAGATTGGCGGCGTTGATGGGACCAAGTACCTCGGCGAGCGTCGTCCTGATCTGGCCGCTGTCGATCATCTTCGACAGTCGCGTCAGTAGATCGTGCTGGGCGTCCATGTCTTCAGTCTGGAAGATTGAGCGCGTGAACATGTTCTCCCAATGTGTCGAGACGCTCTTCACCTTGATAAGCCGCAGGTCGAATGGTTCCGGATCGTCGATGAGGCCGAAACGGCCCTGCGGTGCGATCAGTTCGGCGATCTGGGGGAAATGGTGGCCCGTCATATTCGTGCTGAACACAAATTTGACCGGCGCAATCCTGAGCGCGGCGACCTGGGCCGCGATCGGTTTCATGTGATCGAGTACGTGGTCGGCGCCGTTCTTGCGGCACCATTCCCGTTCCTGCTCATCGTCGAAGGACGTGGTCACGACAGTAAGCTTCGTGAGCTGCCGGGCGAGCTGCACGGCCATCGATCCGACGCCGCCCGTGCCGCCGACGATCAGCACTGATGCGCCGCTCGAGCCTTCGGGAATGGCGAGCCGATGAAAGAGCATTTCCCAGGAGGTGATCGCGGTCAAAGGCACGGCCGCTGCTTCCGGAAAACTCAGGCTCTTGGGTTTCGGACCAACGATGCGCTCGTCGACAAGGTGATATTCGGCGTAGGTGCCCGGCCGCACGAGCGTCCCGGCATAAAACACCGCGTCGCCCGGTTTGAAATTCCTGACCTGGTCGCCGACGCTTTCGACGATGCCGGCTCCATCGAAGCCGAGGATGGTGGCATCCTTCTTGTCGGCCGGAACCCGCGAGCGGGTTTTGACGTCAACGGGGTTGACTGAGACGGCTTCAATCTTCACCAGCAGGTCCCGCCCCGTCGGCGACGGCTTCGGAATCTCGATATCGCGCAGGCCCTCGGCGCCGGTTTGAGGATCAGACCTGAAGAACCCGATCGCTTTCATGTCTCTCCCCCTGCCCAGATGCTAAATTCCGAGATACGCGGCCATGACCGCCGGGTTGTGCGCAACTTCGACGCCGGTGCCTTCCAGCGCAATCTTTCCGCTTTCGATCACATAACTGTAGTCGGATATTTCCAGCGCCGCGTGCGCATTCTGTTCGACGAGAAGCACCGTGCTGCCTTCGGAGCGGATCTGCAGAATGATCCGGAAAATCTCTTCAACGATGAGCGGCGCCAGTCCCATCGAAGGTTCGTCCAGGAGCAACAGTTCCGGCTTTGCCATCATCGCGCGGCCAATTGCCAGCATCTGCTGCTCGCCGCCCGAGAGATAGCCGGCCTGTTGAGTCCGACGTTCCCCCAGCCTCGGGAAACGTGCGATGACCGCATCCGATCGGCGTTTCGTTTCGGCTTTGTCAGGGACAAGATACGCGCCCATCGCAAGATTTTCGGCGACCGTCATTTCGGCAAAGACCTGGCGGCCTTCCGGCACCTGTACGAGCCGACGCCGCGCAATCTTGTGCGGTGCCTCTCCTGCGATCTCCTGGCCCGAGAAGGTGATGGATCCCGCGCGCGGCTTGAGCAACCCGGACAGACCGCGCAGCGTGGTCGATTTCCCCGCGCCGTTGGCGCCTATCAACGAGACTATCGAGCCCTTGGGAACGCGGAAACTGATCCCGTGAATGACGTCGCTGCGCGTGTAGCCGAGACGCAGGCCCTGGACACTGAGGAGGTCGGTCGTCATGACGTCATCCTGCTTGCCGGACCAGTCGCTTTCTTGTCGTCCACCTTGTGGCCGAGATAAGCTTCTATGACGGCGGGATGCTCGCGGACTTCCGCAGGCGTGCCGTCGGCGATCCTCTTGCCGAAATTGATCACGGTGATCCGGTCGCAGAGCGACATCACCAGATGCATGTCGTGCTCGACAAGGAGCAAAGTCAGACCGCGCTCATCGCGGAGTCTTTGCAGCAATGGTATCAAGGCGTGAGTTTCCGCCGGATTCATGCCGGCGGCCGGTTCGTCAAGCAGGAGGATTTTCGGTTGTGACGCGAGCGCGCGGGCGATCTCGAGCCGGCGCTGATCGCCGTAGGACAGATCGCCGGCACGACGATCGGCAGCCTTTTCCAGGCCGACGAACGCCAATTGCTCGCGCGCCGCCGCCTCGGCTTCCCTTTCCTCCTTCTTGAACGATCCCCGACGAATGAGGATTGACCCGATGCCGCTCTTGAGTCGGCTGTGCATTCCTGTGATGACGTTCTCGATAACGCGCATGTCGCCAAACATGCGGATGTTCTGGAACGTGCGCGCGACGCCGCGCTTGGTGCGCTCCCAGGTCGGCAATTCGTCTAGCGGCTCATCGAGAAGGCGGATCGACCCGGCGGTCGCGGGCAGGACGCCGGAAATCATGTTGAACACTGTGGTCTTGCCGGCCCCGTTGGGACCGATGAGGCCGTGGACCGTGTTTTGGCTCACTTGAAAGGTCACGCCGTCGGCAGCAAGCAATCCGCCGAATTGCTTGGTCAACCCCTCTACGTCGAGCGTCGTCTTGTGTGTCATGGTGGCCATGTCAGACCGTCCGCTTCATGCGCCAGGACAGAAGGCCGCGCGGCATGAACAGAACGGCGATCACGATGATGGCGCCGTTGATCATCAGGCGGTAGTCAGCCAGGAATCGAAGGACTTCGGGCAAGAGCGTCAGGATCGCCGCTCCCGCGACCGGGCCGAGCGGCGTGCCGATGCCGCCAAGCAGCGCAAAGCTCAGAATCGTCGTCGCTTCCTCGAAGCCGTATTCGTTCGGTCCGATAAAGGACGACAGGTGAGCGGAGAGGCACCCGGCCAGGCCGGCCAGCATGGCCGAGACGACGAGTGTCGCGAGCTTGTAGCGCGGCACGTTGACGCCCATCACGCCCGCGGCGGTCTCGTCTTCGCGCATCGCCTCCATGGCTCGACCGATATGCGACCGCCCGATGAAGAAAAAGGCGATGATCAACACGATCAGCACGCCATAGAGCAGGAACACGTCTCCGCGCTCCGGTATGCCGGAGAGACCCAGCGCACCGCCGGCATATTCCCAGTTGAGGAGCAGAAGGCGCGAGATCTCGCCTAATCCCAGCATGGAGATGGCCAGATAGACGCCCGTCAGGCGGAGCGTCGGCGCGCCTATCGCGAAGGCGACGGCGGCCGGCGTAACCACCGACGCGAGGATCGCGACGGGGAACGGCAGGCCGAGCTTCGTCGTTGCGATCGCCCCGAAATACGCACCGATACCCATAAATGCGGCTTGCCCAAGCGCGAGCTGACCGATCGACAAAACGGCGTAGACCGAAAGCCCGAGGATGCCGTTCACCGCGATCCCGTGGATGATGTTCTGGTAGGTCCAGTAGAGATCGCTGAGTGAGTCGAGCATCGTCAGGCCCGTTTGGCAGCAGCGCGTCCGAACAGACCGACCGGTCGGACCCAAAGCGTGAGGACAAGCAGCGCGAAGGCGATGAGATCCTTTGCCGCCGAGGAGACATAGCCGGCCGTCAAAACTTCGATGATCCCCAGAAGGAAACCCGCGATCAGCGCGCCGCGCAGGTCGCCCAGGCCACCGATGATAATGACGGCAAAGCCGCGCAGCATCATGTTCTCGCCCATGAAGGGTTGGATCGCGTTGAAATTGAGCCCGATCAGGACGCCCGCCGCCCCGCCGAGCGCGCCGGACATGAACGAGACGAGATGAGTCACGAATGCGCCGTTGACCCCCATCAGCGCCGCGGCATCAGGATTTTCGGCTACGCCGCGAACTGCAAGGCCTATCTTCGTGCCGCGCACGATCCAGATCAGGCCCGCTGCCATCAAGAGGGCCGCAACGACGATGAGTGCCTGTGTCGCGACCACACGCACACCAGCGATTTCAAAGGCGGCCGATGGTGCGAAATCCGCCGCAAAGCGGCGAACCTCGGTGCCATAAATGACAGAGAGCCCCGTATACAGGAACAACGTCGCCCCGATCGTTACCATGAGCGAGGACAGTTCCGGCGCCTTGGCGCGGCGCAGGCGCGTCAGCAGCAGTGTGTCGATAACGACGGCGATACAGCCGGCGACAATCGCGCCGAAAGGCAGAGCGAGCCACACGCTCAGGCCAATCGCCTTGGAGGCCCACAGCGCCGCGAACGCGCCGAGCGCGAAATAGACGCCATAGGTCAGGTTGATGACGCCCAGCACTCCGAACATCATCGTGAAGCCGAGCGCGAACAGGGCGTAGGTCGCGCCGAGGACGAAACCATTCACCAGTTGTTGCTGTAGCATCTGTTCACCGGACGAACGGTCAGACGGAGCTCAGGAAAACACGCTTGTTTCTGATTGCTCCGTCATGATGTCTCGCCAAATATGCGGAATTTTCCGCCCTGCATTTCCAAAATCACGACGCCCGAAGCGTCCGCGGGATCGCGTCCTTCCGTGAAGGAGAACGGTCCCATCACACCGACGTTCTTCGCCTTCTGCAGAGCGTCCCGGAGTTTTTCCGGCTCGGTGCCGCCCGCGGCGTTGATCGCGCGGGTGACGAGATACATCGTGTCGTAAGCCTGCGCGGCGAACTGGTCGGGATCTTCGCCGTATTTTTCCTTGTAGGCTTTGACGAATTTCTGGTTCACCTCATCCTTCTTGGTCAGGAACCAGGGGCTGCCGACGAGCGTTCCGTCTGCGGCCTCGCCTGCGATCTCGGCGAGTTTCGGCGAATTGAAGCCGTTGCCGCCGATGAACCTGACGTTCTTGGGAATGCCGAGCTGCCGCCCCTGCAGGATGATACCCGAGCCGGAGTCGACATGCGCCGACACGACGATCGCATCCGGATTGAGGTTTTTGGCTTTGGTTAGTTGGGCCGTGAAATCGGTATCCTTGTCGCTGAACGTCTCGGTGGCGAGGGTTTCGACACCAAGCTTGGTGAGCGAGTCCTTCATGACGTCGTAAGCGGACTTCGTGAACGCATCGTCATTGGCGTACATCACCACGACTTTCTTCACGCCGAGCTTCTCTTTCGCGGTTTTGAGAGTGACGGGAATGACGTCGGATTCAGGCATCGCCGTGCGGAATACCCAAGGTCCGATTGCGGTGATGCCGTTTGCCGTCGTCGATGTGCCGATGATTGGAATCTTGCGATCGTTCACAACGGGACCGACAGCAAACATTTCGTTCGAGAGCGTGGGACCGAGGATCAACGATACCTTGTCGCGACCGATGAGCTTTCGCGCCGCGTTCATCGCCTGGTCTTTGTTGCCCGCGGAATCTTCGTAAGATATCGCGATCGGCCGTCCGCCAAGGACACCACCAGCTTTGTTGATTTCTTCGATGGCGAGATCGAAGGCGCGTTGTACAGGAATGCCGTAGCGATTGTTGGGGCCGGTCAAGACCTCGATCGCGCCAAGCTTGATGGGCTCTTTGGTTTCCTGGGCGGCGGCGGCGCCAATCAATGCAGCCGCGAACGCGCCAATCAAGGCAATCCTCATCGCACGCTCCTCCCGATGCCGATCTTCGTTTAAGTGAAGTTGATGGATGATAACTCACATCGACGTTTCTGCAATCGGGTGAGCAACTGAACTAGTTAGCGCATTGGTGCACAGTGGCTGTGCTGTTTCTCATGTTGTTGTCTGCGGTCGACGGCTTGCTAGAGTGCAACGCTGGAAACGAAACCTGGACGGTCGGAGCAGGGTACGGGAGGACGACGAATGATCGGCGCCGCCGACCCGCCGCATCGTATGATGCTCTCCGCGCATGAGATCTGATCTCCAAATCGCCAAGCGCTCTGATTGAGGGAGCAAATGACAAATTCGGCTCGGCTAAGTCTGCATATCCCGGAGCCAAAAGTTCGCCCGGGCGACCAGCCGGACTTCAGTGATCTGAAGATCCCGGCGGCCGGGTCGGTGCCCCGACCCGATATCGCAGTTCGGGCTAAAGAGCTGGGCGCTTATGCGGATACTTTGATCCGCGTGCTCGACGACAAGGGCAAGGCTGTCGGTCCGTGGGATCCCAAGCTCGATCCCGAAACGCTGCGGCGCGGTCTGCGCGCGATGATGCTTACGCGCGCTTACGACGACCGGATGTTCCGGGTCCAGCGGCAGGGCAAGACGTCGTTCTACATGAAATGCACGGGTGAGGAAGCCGTCGCTGTGGGGCAGGCGCTTGCGCTTGAAAACACCGACATGTGCTTTCCGACTTATCGTCAGCAGGGCCTGCTGATCACCCGCAAGTGGTCGATGGTCGACATGATGTGCCAGGTCTTTTCGAACTCACGGGACCGGCTGAAGGGTCGACAGATGCCGGTCTTCTATTCGAGCAAGCAGGCCGGGTTCTTCAGCATCTCCGGCAATCTCGGCACGCAATACTGCCAGGCGGTCGGCTGGGCGATGGCGTCAGCGCTGAAGGGCGATACGCGCATCGCGGCCGGGTGGATAGGCGACGGCGCTACAGCCGAAGGCGACTTTCATTACGCCCTGACCTTTGCGTCGGTGTATCGGGTCCCGGTCATCCTGAACATCGTCAATAATCAGTGGGCGATCTCCACGTTTCAGGGGGTCGCGGGCGGCGAGCAGGCTACATTTGCGGCGCGTGCACTGGGCTACGGACTTCCGGGCTTGCGAGTGGACGGCAATGATCTGCTTGCCGTGTACGCGGCGACCAAATGGGCCGCGGATCGCGCCCGCGCCAATCATGGCGCGACAGTTATAGAGCTCTACACGTATAGGGCTTCCGCCCATTCGACGAGCGACGATCCCTCGAAATATCGGCCGGCCAAGGAAGAGGAGAAATGGCCTCTCGGCGATCCGATCGAGCGGCTCAAGCAACATCTGATCGTCCGCGGCGAGTGGAGTGCGGACCGCCACAGCGCCCAGGAGAAAGAAGTCGTGGAGGAAGTGACGGCGGCGGCGCGGGAGGCCGAAAGCTACGGCACGCTCGGGAACGGGCCCACTCACAGCGCCAGCACAATGTTCGAAGATATTTTCAAGGAGCCGACCTGGAATCTCCGCGAACAACGTCAGCAGCTAGGGGTTTGACCGATGCCCGTCATGAACATGATCCAGGCCCTGAATTCGGCCATGGACGTCATGCTGGCGCGTGATTCCAACGTCGTCATCTTCGGCGAAGATATCGGATATTTTGGCGGCGTGTTTCGCGCAACCGAAGGTCTGCAAAAGAAATATGGTCTTACCCGCATCTTCGACGCGCCGATCGCCGAGGGCGGCATCATGGGTGCGGCGGTCGGCATGGCCGCATACGGCTTGCGACCTGTCGTCGAGATCCAGTTCGCCGATTACATCTATCCGGCGACCGACCAACTCGTATCTGAAGCCGCGCGCCTTCGCTATCGTTCGGGCGGTGACTTTACCGCGCCGCTGACCGTGCGCTCGCCTTATGGCGGCGGCATTTTTGGCGGGCAGACGCATAGCCAGAGCCCCGAAGCGATCTTTACGCATGTCGCGGGATTGAAGACGGTGATTCCATCCAATCCGTACGATGCAAAAGGGCTGCTGATCGCGGCGATCGAGGACGACGACCCCGTCATCTTCTTCGAGCCGAAGCGCCTCTATAACGGACCCTTCGAGGGTTATCAGGATAAACCCGTCGTTCCCTGGTCGAAGCATCCTCTGAGCGAAGTTCCGGCGGACTACTTCACCGTGCCGCTTGGCAAGGCGAAAATCGTCCAGGAGGGCAGTGACCTCACCATTCTCGCCTACGGCACGATGGTCCATGTGTCGACCGCGGCCGCGCGCGACGCCAATGTGGATGCGGAGATCATCGACCTGCGCACGCTGCTGCCGGTCGATATCGACACGATCGAAACATCGGTAAGAAAGACCGGGCGCTGCGTCATCGTGCACGAAGCGACACGCACCGGTGGATACGGCGCGGAGCTTTCCGCGCTGGTGCAGGAGAAGTGTTTTTATCATCTCGAAGCGCCGATCACGCGCGTCACCGGTTGGGACACGCCTTATCCCCACGTCCTGGAATGGGCCTATTTCCCGGGACCGAAGCGGGTAGCCGAAGCGCTGCGCGAGACCGTGGAGGCCTGAGATGGGGCACTACGTCTTCAAGCTGCCAGATGTCGGGGAAGGCACCGCCGAAGCCGAACTCGTCGCGTGGCACATCAAACCGGGCGACTTGGTTGAGGAGGATCAGCCCGTCGTGGACGTCATGACGGACAAGGCGACGGTCGAAATCCCTGCGCCGGCGACCGGAAAAGTCGTCTCCGTCAAGGGCACGCCAGGCGAAATGCTGGCTGTCGGCTCGGCGATCCTCGTGCTCGAGGTCGATGGTCCCGGCAATGCCGGAACCGAAGACGTTGAACTGTCGGCTACGCCGCCCCCGGCGATACCGGAGCAGAAGGTCACGAATGCCGCGCCCGCCGCGCCGGCCGTAATCAACGACGTGTCGCTGAGCGCCGCCGGCGGCAATTACGTTTTCAAACTGCCCGATGTTGGTGAGGGAACGGCGGAAGCCGAACTCGTCGCATGGCACATCAAGCCGGGCGACATGATCACCGAAGATCAGCACATTTGCGACGTGATGACGGACAAGGCCACGGTCGAGATTCCGTCGCCCACGGCCGGCAAGGTCATCTCGACCAAGGGTACGGCCGGGCAAATGCTCGCGGTCGGCTCGGAAATCCTTGTCCTTCAGGTGGAGGGTCCCGGGAACATGGGCGCGACGCCGCAACAGCAGGCACCGTCGCCGCCCAAACCGGCGTCTCCACCGGCAAAACCACCGCCTTCGAAAGCCGCAAGCCCGGCCGTAAAGCCTGCGCCGTCCGCAACAGAGCGCAGACCCGCCGCGCAGGTTGCGTCAAAGCCGGGGTTTGCAACGCGAACTCCGGGCGAGAAGCCCATCGCCTCGCCGGCCGTTCGGCGACGCGCCTGGGAGGCCGGCGTCGAACTTCAGTTCGTGCCAGGCACCGGCCCGGGCGGCCGGATAAGCCAATCCGACCTCGACTCATACATCGAGTCCGGCGGCAGCATTGGGCAAGTCCCAGCCACCGGCCTTCGGAAGAAGGTCGGGACAGAGGACATCAAGGTCATTGGCCTTCGCCGGACTATCGCCATGCGCATGCAGGACGCGAAGCGCCGCATCCCGCATTTCTCCTATATCGAAGAGGTCGATGTGACCGACCTCGAGGAGTTGCGCGCGAAATTCAATGCGCGATGGGGCAAGACCCGGGGTAAATTGACCCTGCTGCCGTTCCTTGCGAAGGCGATGATCAATGCCCTGCAGGATTACCCGCAGATAAACGCTCGCTTCCATGACGACGACGGTTTCGTGCGCCGCTATGAGGGCGTGCATCTCGGAATCGCCACGCAGACACCGACGGGCCTCGTCGTGCCCGTCATCCAGCATGCCGAGGCGCTGACCTTATGGGAATGCGCGACGGAGATCGCACGACTTGCGGCGGCGGCGCGCGAAGGCAAAGCGACGCGCGATGAACTGTCGGGCTCGACGATCAGCATCACAAGTCTCGGCGTTCTGGGTGGTGTCGCGACGACGCCGGTGATCAACTATCCCGAAGTCGCAATCGTCGGCGTCAACAAGATTTTGGAACGCCCGATGGTGCAGGACGGCAAGATCGTGATCCGCAAGATGATGAACCTGTCATCGTCTTTCGACCATCGTGTCGTGGACGGCTGGCACGCCGCCGAGTTCGTGCAGCAGATCCGTGCTCAGCTCGAAACACCGGCGATGCTTTTCGTGGACTGAACCATGACCAACGAAATCAGGACCAAAGTTCTTGTCGTCGGCAGCGGGCCGGGCGGCTATGTGGCGGCGATCCGAGCGGGACAGCTTGGTCTCGACACGACGATTGTCGAGAATGAACGGCTCGGCGGCACCTGCCTCATCCGCGGCTGTATCCCTTCGAAAGCGCTGATTCACGTTGCAGGTAAATTCGAGGCGATGCAGCACGCGACGAATGGCGGTTCGCTTGGTATCCGCCTTCGCGAGGCGCCGATCCTCGATCTACCCAAGACCATCGCGTGGAAGGAGACGATCGTCGACAAGCTCAACAGCGGCGTCGGCGCGCTTCTCAAGCGCGTCAAGGTGAAGGTCGTACAGGGATGGGCAACGTTCTCGGATGCAAAGACCTGTGTCGTCAACGGTAGCGGAGATCCGGTGACGATTACCGCCGAACATGTGATCCTGGCGAACGGTTCCGAGCCGGTCGAGTTGCCGACGCTGCCGTTTGGCGGCATGGTGCTGTCCTCCACCGAAGCGCTGTCGCTTCAGGAAATTCCCGAACAGTTCGTCGTAGTCGGGGCCGGCTATATTGGCCTTGAGCTTGGAATCGCTTTCCGCAAGATGGGCTCGAACGTCACGGTCGTCGAAGCGCTGGACCGCATCCTGCCGCTGTATGACGAGCAACTCACCGATCCCGTTCGGAAATGGCTCGCGCGCGCCGGCGTCACTGTCCATCTCGGAGCGAAGGCGAAAGGACTCACCGGCGACGCCAATCGCAGGAGCCTGCAAGTCGAGTTGAAGGACGGTCAAAAACTCGACATTCCGGCCGACAAGATCCTCGTCACCGTTGGCCGCCGGCCGAAGACGAAAGGTTGGGGCCTTGAAAAAATGGCGGTGGACATGGTCGG
>Ga0306926_10001701_pt1 | contig 22016 bp, 13 predicted proteins | sample flu12Cox44000178_FD_203759 | JGI IMG/M metagenome (GOLD analysis project Ga0306926, IMG submission 203759) | Lab enrichment of tropical soil microbial communities from Luquillo Experimental Forest, Puerto Rico - flux8day.12C.oxic.44.000.178 (v2)... | ecosystem: Environmental > Terrestrial >...
AGTCGGATATATCCGACTTCGGCCCACTTAAGGTGCCGAACTCGGGTAAACCCGAGTTCGGTGAGCGGGGAGAGGGTGGGGGTGAGGGGCAAGCTGGTGCCGTGGGGTGCGCCCCTCACCCCAACCCTCTCCCCGTAAGGACGGGGAGAGGGAGCAGACCGAGTATCTCGCGCCGCTGATCACATCTCATCGGAACGCACTGTTAGTTCAGGCAGACACGGAGGATCGCAATGCTCTTTTTCTCAGAAGGCTTCACTTTCCGCAACTTCCTGGCCGACGCCTTTGCCATATTCATGTTCGTCCTGTGGTTCTGGCTGCTCATCATAGTCATAGGCGATCTGTTCCGGCGTCACGACATTTCCGGTTGGGGGAAGGCAATCTGGGTGATAGCGCTGATCGTGTTCCCCTACCTTGCGATATTCGCTTATATGATCACCCAGTCGAGAGGGATGGCGGAACGAACCAGCCAGCAGGCGGAGCAGGCGCGCGAAGAGCTGCGCAAGGTGGTCGGCTTCAGCGTTGCCGACGAGATCGGGAAGCTCGATCAGCTCAAGAAATCGGGAGCGATCAGTGACCAGGAGTTCACGCGCCTGCGCGCCAAGCTGGTTGCTGCCTGAGATCGGATCACGTCACAGCTTCAAGAAGCGATTTCACGCGGACTCGCGGCGAGCGTCACCTCTCCCCGCAGGGGAGAGGTCGGATCGCGCTTGCGCGATCCGGGTGAGGGGGTCCCTCTCCCGACCGTGATTCCGGCCCGCCTTTGATGAACGGGAGGAAGGACTGAGCTCGCATCGCCGCCTCCCCAGGTTTCTCGCCTGGCCGATCGCCGCAATCTGGGTTCTCTGCCGGGCCGTGCTCATCGCATGGGCCACCCTTGCCATCTACTACTCGAACTTGCCGTGGGCGCCCGCGCGCCTGGCGTTGGCCATCGCCTTTGCCGCCTTCGCGATCTGGGCCGTCTGGATTGCGCGCCAACGGCGGATGTCCGCGGTGCTGATCGTGCTCTATCTGGGCGTGGTTGCGTGGTGGATATCCATCTCACCCTCGCACGATCGTCCTTGGCGGCGGGAAGTGGCGGTAATGCCGCGCGCGTTCATAGACGGCGACCGCGTGCGCCTCACGGGTGTCCGCGATTTCCAATACCGGACCCGGGACGACTTCACGGTGCGGTATGAGGAGCGCGAGGTATTGCTGTCGCACCTGACTGGTATTGATTTTTATGTCTCCTACTGGAGCGAGGGGCCGGTCGGCCACACGTTCCTGAGCTTCATCTTCGATAACGCGCAGCCGCTGAGCATCTCGATCGAGACGCGGCCGGAGGTGGGCGAGGGCTTTGATCCCATCGCCTCCCTGTTCAAGCAGTTCGAGCTGATCTACGTCGTCGGCGACGAGCGGGACCTCGTGGGCGTGCGCACCAACTACCGCCATGAGACGGTCTATCTCTATCGCCTCAACGCATCGCTCGCTGATGCGCGCCGCCTGCTGCTGATCTACCTGACGCGGATCAACGAGCTCGCCAATCGGCCGGAGTTCTATCACCTGCTGACCAACAGCTGCACCATCAACATCATCCGCTACGCGAATGCCGCCGGACGGGCGGGCAGGTTCGACTTTCGTCATCTCCTCAACGGGCTGATCGATGACTATCTCTATGCCTCCGGCCGGGTAAACACGTCGCTCCCGTTCGAGGAGCTGCGGCGGCGCTCGCTGATCAACAAGGCCGCGCAGGCGGCTGACAGCGCACCGGATTTTTCCGAGCGCATTCGCGTCTCCCTGCCGAGCACGCGCTGATGGGATCAAATGCCCCTTATGCCGGCCTGATCGAATGAAGCTCACAAGCGTCAAGCCAGACCGCCCCGTGCTTGTTTTCTTGAGCCTGATGGTCGTGTCGCTTGCTGCTCTATTGCTGTTGCCGCCGATTGCCCAGGATCAGGGCTACCACCGTTTCGCCGACGAACGCACGCTGCTCGGCGTGCCGAACTTCTGGAACGTCGTCTCCAATCTCCCCTTCATTGCCGTGGGAGCGGTGGGGCTGCGGCAATTCTATCGCCATCCCGCAACCTTCATGCTGTTCCTCGGAGTGTTCCTGACCGGCTTCGGCTCGTCCTACTATCACTGGGATCCGAACGACCGCACGCTGTTCTGGGACCGGCTGCCCATGACGCTCTGCTTCATGGCGATCCTTGCGGTCGTCGTCGAGGAGCGCGTGAGCGCAAGATTGGGAGCCGTTCTGCTCTGGCCGCTGCTCGCAACCGGCGTATTGAGCCTGTTGCTGTGGCGCTGGAGCGGAGATCTGCGGCTCTACGGCTGGGTGCAATTCTTTCCGGCGCTCGCATTGCCGCTGCTGCTCCTGCTGTTTGCGCCGAGATATACGGGCACCTTCTACTGGGTCATCGCCGCGGCGCTTTATGCGCTCGCCAAGCTCTTCGAGCGCTACGACCACGCGGTGGATGCGAATTTCATCCTGAGCGGGCACACGCTGAAGCACTTCTTCGGGGCGGCCGCCTGTTTCGCGGTGCTGAGATATTTCCAGACGCGCCAGCCGATCGCCGGGTCGCCGGCGACGGGCCCGATAACAGCGCGCAAATCAGAGGCGTAAATCTCTATGTTACAACTTATAGTTGGTACTTTTGCGAATTACACCGTAATATTCGCAAACTCTGCTATCGCTTTCTCATGCAATATATTTTCTGCTTCCACCTTTGATCGCGCATGAAGACTTAGATGTCGCCTAACTGCCGGTGGGAGCGAGACCTGATCCTCTCTCCGTTTCGCTGGCTGGCGGCTCCTTTACGCGAAACCACGCCACGTAAAGGGCGGGCAGGAAGATCAGCGTCAGGACGGTTGCCACCAGCAATCCTCCCATGATCGCGTAGGACATCGGCCCCCAGAATATGGTGGGCGCAATCGGGATCAGCCCGAGCACCGTCGATATCGCAGTGAGCATGATCGGACGAAAGCGCGACATCGCTGCCTCCACCACCGCGTCCCATATCGCCTTGCCTTGCGCGCGCTCGTTCTCGATCTGATCGATAAGGATGACGGCGTTGCGTGCGATCATTCCGAGCAAGGCCAGAATGCCGAGAATGGCCACAAATCCAAGCGGCTTCTGGAAAATGAGCAGCGCGGCAACGACGCCGATGACGCCCATCGGGACGACGCTCAGGACCAGGAACAGACGGCTGAAGCTGTGAAGCTGCATCATCAGCAGCGTGACCGTGATGAACAGCATCACCGGAATCACCGCATAGACCGAAGCCTGCGACTGCGCACTCTCCTCCACCGTCCCGCCCACGACGATGCGATAAGCTCTCGGCAGGCTGGCCTGGAGCTTCGCAATGGCGGGTGCCAGTGCGGCAACGACGCCCTCCGGCGACGCGGCCTGCGTCACGTCGGCCTGCACCGTGAGCGTCGGTATGCCGTCGCGACGCCAGATCAGCGGAAACTCCCGCTCGAATTCGAGGGTTGCGAACTGGCCCAGAGGGACCGTGCGGCCGTTGGGGAGCGCAAATTGCAGATTGCGCAGCGTGGAGAGCGAAACGCGCTCTTCGTCGGCCGCCCGGATGAGCACGTCGACCAGATAGATCCAGTCCCGCACCTGCGTGACGGCGGCGCCGGTCATCACGGTGTTGAGTACCGTGGCAATGGATTGCGAGGTCAATCCCAGGAGCCGGGCCTGGTCCTGATCGACGCGGATGCGAACTTTGCGGCCCGGCTCGATCCAGTCGAAATTGACCCGTCGCGCGCGAGTATCGGATGCGACCACCTGTGCGAGGCGCAAGGCAATGTCGCGCACCTCGTTCAAATCCGGACCGCTGACGCGATACTGCACCGGCCATCCCACGGGCGGACCGAGCTCGAGCGGAAAGATTCGGGTGACGGCGCCCGGGAAATCCTCGGCCAGCACGCGCTCGAGCTTCGTCTGCAGGCGCTCGCGCGCGGCGATGTCCTTCGCGATGACGACGAACTGGCTGAAGAAGTCGTTGGGCAGCTCCACGTTGAGCGGCAGATAGAACCGGATCGCCCCGCGCCCGACATAGGCGCTCCATCGCTCGACGTCGGGATCCCCCTTGAGGATATCGTCGAGCTTCGCCGCGGCATCGCCGCTTGCATAGATCGAGGCGTTTTGCGGCAACCGCAGGTCGACCAGGAGCTCGGGCCGGTCCGAGGACGGGAAGAACTGTAGCGGTATGTAAGGGGAGCCAAGCAGCGCCAGGACGAAGAAGGCGAGAGTAAGCAGTAGGGTGATCCAGCGGTTGCGCATCGCGACAAGCAGCGCGCGGCGGAAGGCGCGGATGACCGCGCCCGGCTCGGTTTGCTGCGGCGTGCTCGGCTTCGACAGGAACGCAACGCCCAGAAGCGGAATGAAAATGACCGCGACCAGCCAGGATGCCAGAACCGCGATGCTCACGACGGCAAAGATCGAGAACGTGTATTCGCCGGCCGAGCTTTTCGCGAAACCGATCGGCACGAAGCCGGCCATGGTGACCAGCGATCCCGTCAGCATCGGGAAAGCGAGCGTCCGGTAGGCGAAGGTCGCCGCCGCTTCCTTTTCGTCCCCCTGCGCGAACCGCATGGTCATGGCGTCGATGGTGCTCATGGCATCATCCACGAGCAAGGTGAGGGCGATGATGAGCGCGCCGAGCGAGATGCGCTGGAGATCGATGCTCACGAACCCCATGATCGGGAACACCATCGCCAGCGTGAGCGGTATCGACAGCGCGACAATGGCGCCTGCCCGAAAGCCGAGACTGACGATGCTTACGCCCATGATGATGGCGATCGCCTGCCACAGCGAGGTGGAAAACTCGCCGATGGCGCTGCGCACCACGGCGGACTGATTGGCGACGAGCACGGGCTCTATGCCGAGCGGCAGATCGGCCGTGATCTCGGCCATGGTCCGCTGCACGGTCTGCCCAAGCGTCAAGATGTCCCCGCCCTCGCGCATGGCGATGGCAATGCCGATGGCCGGCTTTCCGTTCACCCGGAACATGGGTTGTGGCGGATCGACGAAGACGCGCCGCACCTCCGCAATGTCGGCGAGGCGTATCAGCCGCCCGTTCGAGGCGACGTTCACCGCCAGGATATCGAGCTCGGATTGGAACGCGCCGGACACGCGAAGCGCGAGCTTCTCCTCGCCGGTCTGCAGCGTTCCGGCAGGAGCTACGGCGTTCTGTGCACGCAGGGCTGCGATCAGGTCGGCGCGGTCTATGCCCAGGCCGGCGAGCTTCTCGGTTGAGAACTCGATGATGATCTTTTCATCCTGGGCACCGAGAATCTCGATCTTTGATACGTCGGCAATGCGCAACAGCCGCGTCCTGGCGTTCTCCACATAGTCGCGCAGCTCGCGGAAGGTGAACCCGTCGGCGGTGAAACCGTAAATGATCCCGAAGGTGTCGCCGAACTCGTCGTTGAAGCCGGGCCCGACCACGCCGGCCGGCAAGGTATGCTGCATGTCGGCGACGCTCTTGCGCACATGATACCAGATGTCGGGCACTTCGCGCGGCGGCGTGCTGCCCTTGAGGTTGACGAAGATGGTACTCGAGCCGGCGCGGGTAAAGCTGCGCAGGAAGTCGAGATTGGGCGTTTCCTTGAGCGTCTGCTCAATCCGCTCCGTGACCTGATCGAGCGTTTCCTGCAGCGTTGCGCCTGGCCAGCCCGCCTGCACGACCATGGTTCGGAAGGTGAATGCCGGGTCCTCGTTGCGGCCGAGCCGGGCATACGAGAGTACGCCCGCGACCATCAGCACAATCATGCTGTAGACCACGAAGGAACGGTGGTTTAGCGCCCACTCCGAAAGATTGAATTGCGTCACCGCGCGGATCCCAGCAGGCGGGTCTTCTGGCCGGGATGGAGTGCCTGGGTTCCGGCGGTGACAACGATCTCTCCGGGCTCAAGTCCTGTTGCAACGGCGACCGTCGCGGGGTTGTGACGCAGCACTTCGACATTTCGCGGCGACACCGTCAGGGTTTTCGGATCGACAACCCAGACCGCCGGGGCGCCATTGAGCTCGCTCAGCGCCGCGGCGGGGATCTCGATTGTTGGGGTAGCATCCTCCTGCATGCGTCCCACGACGGTCGAGCCCAGCCGCATGGCGGCAGGCGCATCGGTCAGACCGACCTTCACTTCGAAGGTTCTCGTCACCGGGTCGGCCTGCGGCGAGACCTCCCGCACGCGTCCGGTTGCCTTCACCGCCGGATCGTCCGTCAGGCTCACCGTGATCAGCGGATCGCTTGGCGCGGAACGCAGCACCTGCCCCGGCACGTCGAATACCGCATCCCGCCCGTCCTGACGGGCGACCCGAACGATCATCTGTCCGGCCTGCACGACCTCGCCCGGCTCTACCACGGCAGCAGTTACGATGCCCGCAGCGTCGACCCGCAAGTCAGTGCGGGTCACCTGATCCTCGGCCAGCCGCAGCTGGGATTGCGCGGTATCGAGCTGTGCCCGCGCGGTCTCCATGGCCTGTTCCGCGCGCTCGAACTGGGCGCGGGAATTGACATTCCTCTCCAGAAGAAAACGCTGGCGCTCGAACTCGCTTTTGGCCTCGGTGAACTGCGCCTGCGCAGCCGCCACGCCCGCTTGCGCCGAGCGAAGGCTGTTGAGCTGATCCTGCGGATCGAGCCGCGCCACCACCTGATCAGGCTCGACGCGATCGCCGACGTTGACGGATCGCTCAATCATGCGTCCACCGATGCGGAATGCGAGGCGGGTCTCGTTCTCGGCCTCGATACGCCCGGTAAAGGCGACTGTCTCGCCGACGTTGCGCTTCTCGACCGTCACCGTGCGCACCGGGCGAACGTCGGGCGCACCTGGCTCGCTGTCGCGTCCGCAAGCTGCAAGCAGGATCGCCGCAGTGAGCACCGCAGGCCACAGACACGGCTTCATGTCGATCATTGAGGCAATCCAAGAGGGTGATTTAATCCCGCCGCAGTCTCGAAATTATCCCGGGGGCGTGTCTTCAGGAAGGCGCGCGCACGTGCGTCACTTACGCTCTCTGAGGCGAATCAGGCAGTCACGAGCGAGGTCTCGCGCAGGGCTTGCAAAACCGCGGCGCTTGGGGCATTTACAACGGGCGGCGGACCTCGGGGCCGCCGCAGGCGTTTCCGGAGGAGTGTAGCTCAATGGCTAGAGCACCGGTCTCCAAAACCGGGGGTTGGGGGTTCGAGTCCCTCCACTCCTGCCAGAGCCGGTGCGGTGGATTTGAAGCTCTTGATCTTGCGCAGGAACCTCAAATCAAAACCGCACTGGAGTCATAAAGTTGCAGTGTCTTCTTGATTCCGAAGTTCGCGTCAGAGGTGTCGCGGGTGCTTGCAAGCTTCGGATCGAGCCACTAGTCCGGCTCAGTTAACAGGTTTAACGACTTTATGAATTGGGCCGCACCCCAAGGTGGGCGGCAGGCAAGCCATGGCGAAGATCAGTCCTTTCAAGTTCATGCAGGAGGTGCGGGCCGAGGCGCAAAAAGTCACTTGGCCGACCCGCCGCGAGACCGGCGTCACCACGGCCATGGTTTTCGTCATGGTTGCCATTGCTTCGGTCTTCTTCCTGGTGGCGGACCAGATCATGCGCCTGCTCGTTACCTTCGTGCTCGGCATAGGCGGCGGTTGAGGGGGAGGACCGCGCAATGGCGGACAAGCACTGGTATATCGTGCAGGCCTATTCGAATTTCGAACGCAAGGTTGCTGATTCCATTCGCGAGCAGGCAAAGCAGCGCCACCTCGATCACCTGTTCGAGGAAGTCATGGTGCCGACCGAGAAGGTCGTGGAGGTTCGGCGCGGGCAGAAGATCGATGCGGAACGCAAGTTCTTCCCCGGCTATGTGCTGGTGAAGATGGATTTGACCGACGAGGCGTATCACCTCATCAAGAACACGCCGAAGGTGACCGGCTTTCTCGGCGCCGACAACAAGCCGAAGCCGATCTCGGAGGCCGAAGCGCAGCGCATCCTGCACCAGGTGCAGGAGGGCATCGAGCGCCCGAAGCCCTCGGTCTCCTTCGAGGTCGGCGAGCAGGTGCGCGTGTCGGAAGGTCCGTTTGCCTCCTTCAATGGGGTGGTTGAAGAGGTCGACGACGGCCGCTCGCGCCTCAAGGTTGCGGTCTCGATCTTCGGGCGACCCACGCGGGTCGAGCTCGAAATGGGACAGGTGGAGAAGCTGTAGATGTCAGATGACAGACGCCAGATGTCGGACTTGGAAGCTCCGAAGGTCGCCGCGCCTGCCGCCCGTCCCGTGACATCTGCCATCTGACATCCGAGCGGAGCGAATATGGCCAAGAAAATCACGGGCTACATCAAGTTGCAGGTGCCGGCAGGTTCCGCCAACCCCTCGCCGCCGATCGGGCCGGCGCTCGGCCAGCGCGGCCTCGCCATCATGGAGTTTTGCAAGCAATTCAACGCGCAGACCCAGAACATGGAGAAAGGGTCGCCGATTCCGGTCGTGATCACGGTCTACCAGGACCGCTCCTTCAGCTTCGAGATGCGAACCCCCCCGGTGTCATATTTCATCAAGAAGGCGGCAAAGCTCGAGAGTGGATCGAAAACGCCCGGGCGCGAAGTGGCCGGCACCGTCAGTAAGGCGCAAGTCAAGGAAATCGCCGAAAAGAAGATGAAGGATTTGAACTGCGATAACATTGATGCCGCCATGCGTATGGTGGAGGGCTCCGCCCGCTCCATGGGCATCGAGGTTCGGGAGTAGAAGCAAATGGCCGGTCTTGGAAAACGAACGAACGCCGTACGCGCGGGGGTCGACCGCAGCAAGCTCTATCCAGTCGATGAAGCGGTCAAGATGGTGAAGGAGCGGGCGAAAGCCAAATTTGATGAGACGATCGAGATCGCGATGAATCTCGGCGTCGACCCGCGGCATGCCGATCAGATGGTGCGCGGCGTGGTCAATCTGCCCAACGGGTCCGGCCGCAGCATGCGGGTTGCGGTGTTTGCGCGCGGCGCAAAGGCCGATGAGGCAAAGGCCGCCGGCGCCGACGTGGTCGGTGCGGAGGATCTCGTTCAGAAAGTGCAGGCCGGTGACATCGATTTCGATCGTTGTATTGCGACGCCCGACCTAATGCCGCTGGTGGGCCGCCTGGGGAAGGTTCTCGGGCCGCGGGGCATGATGCCCAACCCCAAGGTCGGAACCGTCACCATGGACGTGGCAAGTGCGGTCAAGGGCGCCAAGGGCGGCTCGGTCGAGTTTCGGGTCGAGAAGGCCGGCATTGTACAGGCGGGCGTCGGCAAGGCATCATTTTCGGCCGACAAGCTCGTGGCCAATATCAAGGCATTTGCCGATGCGGTCCAGAAGGCGAAGCCGGCTGGCGCCAAAGGCACTTTCGTAAACCGGGTGGCCATCTCCTCGACCATGGGGCCGGGTGTGAAGGTGGAACCCTCCTCGTTGTTCCAGTAGCAGACCACGGGACCGGCGAGCGCAGGCAGCCAGCCCTGCTCGTCATTATTGTACTCGTCTTGGCGTGGGTGGACCCGGTCATAGCCGGCATAGAACATTACAACCGGCAAGGTCGTAGCGATTCTTGTCCTTAGTGGCTGCAAAATGCCCACATAATATGCCGTGTTTCCACTGATTCCCCTTGCAAAACCCGCAGAAACCGCTACATACGGGACTGGGCGTGCCGGCCTGGTGCATCGGCGCGCTTTCGTGCGCTTCACGGAAAGGCGATGAGTTGGGGCGCTTCCTTTTGGACTTCCCATTGGGGTCGATCTGGAGGGGAAGCAAGATGGTATCGTTTTTTCATTGAGGACCAATGGCTTCCGGAAATATCTGGAAGTCCGTCGCATGCGGGACCAAGGGGTCCGGTTGGAAATTGGGCGCCTACCGGTCGGGTCCCCGATAGCCGGGCGCGGCCTATGCTTTTGTCGGGGCAGAGTGGAAGGAATGGTCGTCCCCTCTCGGTTGCAGGGCCGAAAAAAGGGCGAAGGGACGCAAGTGGCGGTTTCCCGAGGTGAAGTCCGGGTGCGCGTCGCGCGAAACTAAAGAGCTTGCAGTGGATCGAGCAGCCAAGAAAGAGCTTGTGACGGCGCTCAGCGGTGTCTTTCGTGACACCAATGTTGTCGTCGTTGCACATTATTCCGGGCTTAACGTTGCCCAGATGCAAGCCCTGCGCAAACAGATGAAGCAGGCCGGAGCCGCGGTCAGGGTGGCGAAGAACAGTCTCGCCAAGCTCGCCCTGGAAGGGACCGATGCGGCCGTGGTTGTGCCGCTTCTCAAGGGTCCAACCTTGCTCGCCTATTCCGGCGACCCGGTGGCAGCGCCGAAGATTGCAGCGGACTTTGCCAAGGCGCACGAAAAGTTCGTCATTCTTGGCGGGGCGATGGGCAAGACCGCTCTCGATGCGAATGGCGTCAAAGCGCTCGCGTCGCTCCCTTCCCTCGACGAGCTGCGCGCGAAGATTATCGGGCTCATTGAGGCGCCGGCAACCAAGATTGCGCAGCTCGTAAATGCTCCGGCTGCGAAGGTCGCCCGCGTCGTCCAGGCCTATGCCAGCAAGACCGAAGCGGCATGAGACGCTTGCCAACTTTGACCGTTCCAGAACCCAAAAGGATGCCCAATGGCTGATCTGCAAAAACTGGTGGACGATCTTTCGAAGCTCACGGTAATCGAAGCCGCCGACCTGGCCAAAATGCTGGAAGAGAAGTGGGGCGTGTCGGCGGCAGCCGCGGTTGCAGTCGCCGCTGCTCCCGGCGGCGCGGCGGCAGCGCCGGTCGAAGAGAAGACCGAATTCACCGTGGTCCTGACCTCCCATGGCGAGAAGAAGATCGAGGTGATCAAGGAAGTACGCGCGCTCACCGGCCTAGGCCTTAAGGAAGCCAAGGAGCTGGTGGAAGGCGCACCCAAGCCGGTCAAGGAAGGCGTAAACAAGGACGAAGCCGAGAAGATCAAGGCCCAGCTGGAGAAGGCCGGGGCCAAGGTTGAGCTGAAGTAGCACTGGCTTGTTGCAGCGTCGGCCACGAATGAAGCCGCGCTGTCCCGTTCGGCAAAGCTTCGGATGTCTGCCTCGTAACGGGTGGTTCCAAGCAGTGAGGCCGGTTTGAGGCGCAACCGGTCAAGTCGCGACGAGCAACGGCGTGCGTGCCTTCCGGCGGCGAGGCAGATGGCGAAACACAAAGCGGTGATTTCGGGGTCAATTCGCCCGCAATCGCCCATATCTGCCGCTAGCTGCGGCAGAGCTCGGCGGTCCGGCAAAACGCCGGAATCGCGCAAACGTAGGGCTTCAACGGCTGTCCCGATGGTCGCGATGGATTGCGGCTTTCCGGAGAGTCGTCCTGGCCCGGCAGTACGACAAAGCGAGAGATGAAATGGCGCAGACGTTTACGGGTCGCAAGCGCGTTCGCAAGTTTTTCGGAAAAATTCAGGAAGTCGCGGAGATGCCGAACCTGATCGAGGTTCAGAAGGCATCCTATGACCAGTTCCTGCTGGTCAAGGAGCCCCTTGGCGGGCGGCCCGATGAGGGGCTGCAGGCGGTATTCAAGTCGGTATTTCCGATCTCCGATTTTTCCAGCACATCGATGCTCGAATTCGTCAAATACGAGTTCGAGGCGCCAAAATACGATGTCGACGAATGCCGCCAGCGGGGCATGACCTATGCAGCACCGTTGAAGGTGACCCTGCGGCTCATTGTATTCGATGTCGATGAGGAGACGGGGGCAAAATCGGTCAAGGACATCAAGGAGCAGGATGTCTACATGGGCGATATCCCGCTCATGACCAACAACGGCACCTTCGTGGTCAACGGCACCGAACGGGTGATCGTCTCCCAGATGCACCGCTCGCCCGGCGTTTTCTTTGACCACGATAAGGGCAAGACACATTCCTCGGGCAAGCTGCTGTTTGCAGCGCGCATAATTCCATATCGGGGCTCCTGGCTCGACATCGAGTTCGACGCCAAGGATATCGTGTACGCCCGCATTGATCGGCGCCGGAAGATTCCGGTGACGTCGCTGCTCTATGCGCTTGGCCTCGATGCCGAGGAGGTGCTCACCACCTTCTATCGCAAGGTAAACTACAAGCGACAGAAGGACGGCTGGCGCGTGCCTTTCGACGCCAACCGGTTCCGCGGCTACAAGGCGATCAACGATCTGGTCGATGCCGATTCAGGCAAGACGGTGCTGGAGGCGGGCAAGAAGCTCACGGTGCGCCACGCCCGTCAGCTCGCTGAGAAGGGGCTGCGCGCGCTGCGCCTGACCGATCAGGAGCTGGTAGGTCGCTACATCGCGGAAGACCTGGTGAATGCGAAGACCGGTGAGATCTACGCGGAAGCCGGAGAGGAAATTTCCGAGAAGAATCTCAAGACATTGAACGAGGCCGGCTACAAGGAATTGCCGCTGCTCGACATCGACCACGTCAATGTTGGCGCCTATATCCGAAATACGCTCGCCGTCGACAAGAACATGACGCGCGAGGACGCGCTGTTCGACATCTATCGTGTCATGCGCCCGGGCGAGCCGCCCACGCTCGATACTGCGCAAAACATGTTCCAATCCCTGTTCTTCGATCCCGAGCGCTACGACCTCTCGGCGGTCGGGCGCGTGAAGATGAACATGCGGCTCGATCTCGACGCACCCGACACCATGCGGGTGCTCCGCAAGGAAGACATCATCTCGGTGATCCGTACGCTGGTGGATCTGCGGGACGGCAAAGGCGAGATCGACGACATCGATCATCTTGGAAACCGGCGCGTGCGCTCGGTCGGCGAGCTGATGGAAAACCAGTACCGCATCGGGCTCCTGCGGATGGAGCGCGCGATCAAGGAGCGCATGTCGTCCGTCGATATCGACACTGTAATGCCGCAGGACCTGATCAACGCGAAGCCTGCGGCTGCGGCGGTGCGCGAGTTCTTCGGCTCCTCGCAGCTTTCGCAGTTCATGGATCAGACCAATCCGCTTTCAGAGATCACGCATAAGCGCAGGCTTTCGGCGCTCGGACCGGGTGGCCTCACGCGCGAGCGGGCGGGTTTCGAGGTGCGCGATGTGCACCCGACCCACTACGGCCGCATCTGTCCGATCGAGACGCCGGAAGGTCCCAATATCGGGCTGATCAACTCGCTTGCCACCTATGCGCGGGTTAACAAATACGGCTTCGTCGAGACCCCGTACCGCAAGGTGAAGGACGGGCGCGTGACCGAGGAGGTGCAATATCTCTCCGCGATGGAGGAGGGGCGCTACACGGTCGCGCAGGCCAACGCCCCGATTGACCACCGCGGGCGCTTTACCGAGGACATGATCGTGTGCCGCCATGCCGGCGATGTGCAGCTGGTTCCTGCTGCCAAGGTCGATTTCATGGACGTGTCGCCCAAGCAGCTCGTCTCGGTGGCGGCCGCTCTCATTCCGTTCCTGGAAAACGACGACGCCAACCGGGCCTTGATGGGCTCCAACATGCAGCGCCAAGCGGTGCCGCTTGTGCGTTCCGAGGCGCCTTATGTCGGTACCGGCATGGAAGGCGTGGTTGCGCGGGATTCGGGCGCCTCGATTGCAGCGCGCCGGACCGGCATTGTCGATCAGGTCGATGCCACCCGCATAGTCGTGCGCGCGACCGAGGAGTCAGACCCGACCAAGCCGGGGGTTGATATCTATCGGCTGATGAAATTCCAGCGCTCGAACCAGAATACCTGCATCAATCAGCGTCCGCTCGTGAAGGTCGGCGATCAGGTCACGAAGGGCGACATCATTGCCGATGGTCCTTCTACCGATCTCGGCGAGCTCGCGCTCGGGCGCAACGTGCTCGTCGCCTTCATGCCCTGGAACGGCTACAACTTTGAAGACTCCATTCTCTTGTCGGAGCGCATCGTCAAGGACGACGTATTCTCCTCGATTCATATCGAGGAATTCGAAGTGATGGCGCGCGATACCAAGCTGGGGCCGGAGGAAATCACGCGCGACATCCCGAACGTGTCGGAAGAGGCGCTCAAAAACTTGGACGAGGCGGGAATCGTCTACATCGGTGCCGAAGTGCGCGCCGGCGACATCCTGTGCGGCAAGATCACGCCCAAGGGCGAAAGCCCGATGACGCCCGAGGAAAAGCTGCTGCGCGCGATCTTCGGCGAGAAGGCCTCGGATGTGCGCGATACTTCGTTGCGCGTGCCGCCGGGAGTGCAGGGCACGGTGGTCGAGGTGCGCGTGTTCAACCGGCATGGCGTCGAGAAGGACGAGCGCGCGCTCGCAATCGAGCGCGAGGAAATCGAGCGCCTGGCCAAGGACCGTGACGACGAGCAGGCGATCCTCGATCGCAATGTCTATGGACGACTGGCCGAGATGCTCGAAGGCCGCCAGGGCATTGCCGGCCCGAAGGGGTTCAAGAAGGATTCCAAGATCACGCGCGTCGTGCTCGAGGAATATCCGCGCTCGCAATGGTGGCAGTTCGCCTCTCCGAACGACAGGCTCATGGCCGAGATCGAGGCGATACGCAAGCAGTACGACGAGTCGAAGAAGGGCCTGGAGCAACGCTTTCTTGACAAGGTCGAGAAGCTGCAGCGCGGCGATGAGTTGCCCCCGGGCGTGATGAAGATGGTCAAGGTCTTCGTCGCCGTGAAGCGCAAGATTCAGCCCGGCGACAAGATGGCGGGCCGTCACGGCAACAAGGGCGTGGTGTCGAAGATCGTTCCGGTCGAGGACATGCCGTTCCTCGAGGACGGCACCCAGGTCGACATCGTTCTCAATCCGCTCGGCGTGCCGAGCCGGATGAATGTCGGACAGATTCTGGAGACGCATCTGGGCTGGGCCTGCGCCGGTCTTGGCCTGCGCATCGGGCAGGCCGTCGACGCCTACAACGCCAGGCACGACACCAAGCCGCTCAAGGAAATGTTGAAGAAAATCTATGGTGATGACGAGACGATCAAATCGCTGGGAGAGAAGGATCTGATCGAGCTCGGCAATAATCTGCGCCACGGCGTGCCGATCGCTACCCCGGTGTTCGACGGCGCCAAGGAGGCCGACATCGAGAATATGCTCAGCCTCGCCGGGCTCGACCACTCCGGTCAGGTGACGCTGTTCGATGGACGCACCGGCGAGCCTTTCGACCGAAAGGTGACGGTGGGTCACATCTACATGCTCAAGCTTCACCATCTGGTCGACGACAAGATCCACGCCCGCTCAATCGGTCCATACAGCCTGGTCACCCAGCAGCCGCTGGGCGGCAAGGCGCAGTTCGGTGGCCAGCGGTTCGGCGAAATGGAGGTGTGGGCGCTCGAAGCTTATGGCGCCGCCTACACGCTGCAGGAGATGCTGACCGTGAAGTCGGATGACGTGGCCGGCCGCACCAAGGTGTACGAAGCCATTGTGCGCGGCGACGACACCTTTGAGGCCGGTATTCCGGAATCGTTCAACGTGCTGGTCAAGGAGATGCGTTCGCTCGGCCTCAATGTCGACTTGCACAACTCGAAGCAGCAGCGGCAAGGGCCCGGCGGGGAAGCCGCCGAGGCGGCGGAGTAATCAGAGACAGACGACGCGACAAGGCGACGGAATCACAAAGACGGTGCGCGTCGTCCGCAACGGAGAATGCGATGAACCAAGAGCTCATGAATCTTTTCAGCCCGCAGGTGCCGGCTCAGGTCTTCGACCAGATCCGGATCTCGATTGCGAGCCCGGAGAAGATTCTTTCCTGGTCCTACGGCGAGATCAAAAAGCCGGAGACAATCAACTATCGCACGTTCAAGCCTGAGCGCGATGGCCTGTTCTGCGCGCGCATTTTCGGCCCGATCAAGGACTATGAATGCCTGTGCGGCAAGTACAAGCGCATGAAATACAAGGGCATCATCTGCGAAAAGTGCTCGGTCGAAGTCACCCTTTCGCGCGTGCGGCGCGAGCGCATGGGGCATATCGAGCTGGCCGCTCCAGTCGCCCATATCTGGTTCCTCAAGTCGCTGCCATCACGTATCGGCTTGTTGCTCGACATGACGCTCAAGTCGCTCGAGCGCATCCTTTACTTCGAGAGCTATGTCGTGCTGGAGCCGGGCCTCACGCCGCTCGAGGACCGCCAGCTCCTGAGCGAGGACGAGTATCTAAAGGCGCAGGACGAGTTTGGCGCGGACAGCTTCACCGCTGCCATCGGTGCCGAGGCCATCCGCGAGATGCTCAAGGCGCTCGATCTCGACAAGATGCAGGCCGACCTGCGCGCGGAGATCGCCAGCTCGGATTCCGACATAAAGAAAAAGAAGGTCGCCAAGCGACTCAAGATCGTCGAAGCTTTCCAGCAGTCCGGCAACAAGCCGGAATGGATGATACTGACGCAAGTGCCGGTGATCCCGCCGGACCTGCGGCCGCTTGTCCCGCTTGACGGCGGTCGCTTCGCAACCTCCGATCTCAACGACCTCTACCGTCGGGTCATCAATCGCAACAATCGATTGAAGCGGCTGATCGAGCTGCGCGCGCCCGACATCATCATCCGCAACGAAAAGCGCATGCTGCAGGAGGCGGTCGACGCACTGTTCGACAACGGCCGTCGCGGCCGCGTTATCACAGGCGCCAACAAGCGCCCGCTGAAGTCGCTCGCCGACATGCTCAAGGGCAAGCAGGGTCGTTTCCGCCAGAATCTGCTCGGCAAGCGGGTGGATTATTCAGGTCGCTCGGTAATCGTCGTCGGTCCCGAGCTCAAGCTGCATCAGTGCGGCCTGCCGAAGAAGATGGCGCTCGAATTGTTCAAGCCGTTCATCTATTCGCGTCTCGACGCCAAGGGACTCTCGACCACCGTCAAGCAGGCAAAAAAGCTGGTCGAAAAGGAAAAGCCGGAGGTTTGGGACATCCTCGATGAGGTCATCCGCGAGCATCCGGTCCTGCTCAATCGCGCTCCGACGCTGCACCGCCTGGGCATCCAGGCCTTTGAGCCGGTGCTGATCGAAGGGAAGGCTATTCAGCTGCATCCGCTGGTCTGCGCCGCATTCAATGCCGATTTTGACGGCGATCAGATGGCGGTGCACGTGCCGCTTTCGCTGGAAGCTCAGCTCGAGGCGCGCGTGCTGATGATGTCGACCAATAACATCCTGCATCCCGCGAACGGCTCGCCGATTATCGTGCCGTCGCAGGATATCGTGCTCGGCCTCTACTATCTCTCCATCATGCGCGAAGGCGACGAGAAGAAGAAGCATCCCAAGGTGTTCGGCGACATGGCCGAGATCGAGCACGCGCTGCACAGCAAGGCGATCGATCTGCACACCCGGATTGAATACCGCTGGACGGGAGTGGACGAGGAGGGCAATGAGATTCGGCGGCGGGTCACCACTACGCCCGGCCGGGTCATGCTCGGCCAGGTGCTCCCGCGCAGCTCGAAGATTTCCTTCGATGTCGTGAACAAGCTCATGACCAAACGGGAAATCTCGAGCATGATCGATCAGGTCTACCGTCACTGCGGACAGAAGGAGACCGTCATCTTCTGCGATCGGATCATGGCGCTTGGCTTCCATCACGCCTTCAAGGCCGGCATATCGTTCGGCAAGGACGACATGGTGGTGCCGACCAGCAAGTGGAAGATCATCGATGAGACCCGCGCGCAGGCCAAAGAGTTCGAGCAGCAGTACAACGATGGCCTGATTACGCAGGGCGAGAAATACAACAAGGTGGTCGATGCCTGGTCGAAGGCGACCGATCGAATTGCCGACGAGATGATGGGTCAGATCTCGTCGGTAGAGCGGGTGGAGCGCGGCCGCTCCGCGGAGGTCAACTCGATCTACATGATGGCGCATTCCGGTGCGCGCGGCTCGCCCGCGCAGATGCGCCAGCTCGCCGGCATGCGCGGCCTGATGGCGAAACCCTCGGGCGAGATCATCGAAAGCCCGATTATCAGCAATTTCAAGGAAGGGCTCTCGGTGCTCGAATACTTCAATTCGACGCACGGCGCCCGCAAGGGGCTCGCCGACACCGCGCTCAAGACCGCGAACTCCGGTTACCTCACGCGCCGCCTGGTGGACGTGGCGCAGGACTGCATCATCACAAGCGAGGACTGCGGAACTTCGTCGGGGATCAAGGTGCGGGCGATCATCGATGCCGGTACCGTGGTGGCATCCCTGGAGAGCCGCATTCTCGGTCGCACCACGGCCGAGGACGTGCGCGATCCGTCCTCGCACAAGGTGATCATCAAGGCCGGCACCTTGCTCGAGGAGCCGCAGGTCGATGCGATCCGTGCCGCCGGCGTGCAGGAGTTGCGCATCCGATCGGTGCTCACCTGCGAGACTGCCTCCGGCGTATGCGCGAAATGCTACGGACGCGATCTTGCCCGCGGGACTCCGGTCAATATGGGCGAGGCGGTGGGCGTGATCGCCGCCCAGTCAATCGGCGAGCCGGGCACCCAGCTGACCATGCGCACATTCCATATCGGGGGCGCCGCGCAGATTTCGGAGCAATCGTTCATCGAGTCGAACTTCGACGGTAAGATCAAGATCAAGAACAAGGGGATCGTCAAGAACTCCGATGGGCAGACCGTTGCGATGGTGCGCAACATGATCGTTGGCGTGCTCGACCCCGACGGGACCGAGCGGGCCGCTCACCGGATCCAGTATGGCGCGCGGCTTCTGGTCGATGACGGCGATACCATCAGGCGCGGCCAGCGCATCGCGGAGTGGGATCCGTACACGCGGCCGATACTCACGGAAGTGGAGGGGGTGATCGGCTTCGAGGATCTGGTCGAGGGTCAATCGATGTCCGAGACGCTCGACGAGTCGACCGGCATCGCCAAGCGCGTGGTGACCGACTGGCGCACTCACCGCGGCGTGGACCTGCGACCGGCCATCGTGATCAAGGACAAGCACAACAAGATCCTGAAGCTCGCCCGCGGCGGAGAGGCGCGCTACCAGCTGGCGGTCGATGCCATCATCTCGGTCGATCCCGGCGCGCAGGTGAAAGCGGGCGATGTCATCGCGCGCATTCCGACGGAGAGCGCGAAAACCCGCGACATTACCGGCGGCTTGCCGCGGGTTGCTGAGCTGTTCGAGGCGCGCCGGCCGAAGGAAGCCGCGATCATCGCCGAAACGTCCGGCACCATTCGCTTTGGACGCGATTACAAGGCAAAGCGCCGGATCATCATCGAGCCGGGCAGCAAGGATGAGGAGCCGCGAGAATATCTGGTTCCCAAGGGCAAGCACATTCACCTGCAGGATGGTGACGTGATCGAGAAGGGTGACGCCATTGTCGAGGGCAATCCGGCGCCGCACGACATTTTGGCGATCAAGGGCGTCGAGGAGCTCGCTGCTTATCTCGTCAACGAGATACAGGATGTTTATCGGTTGCAGGGCGTTTCGATCAACGACAAGCACATCGAGGTGATCGTGCGGCAAATGCTGCAAAAGATTGAGATTGACGACGTGGGCGAGACCGACCTCATCCAGGGCGAGCAGATCGACAAGATCGAGCTTGACGAGGTCAATGCGCGCGCGCGGGAGGAGGGGCGCAAGGAGGCGATGGGCCATCCCGTTCTGCTCGGCATCACAAAGGCATCACTGCAGACGCGTTCGTTCATCTCGGCGGCGTCGTTCCAGGAGACGACGCGCGTGCTCACCGAGGCTGCCGTCAACGGCAAGGTCGACACGCTGGAAGGCCTCAAGGAGAACGTGATCGTCGGCCGGCTGATCCCGGCCGGGACCGGCGCCATGATGAATGCGCTGCGCGAGGTGGCGGGCAAGCGTGACACCCTCATTCTCGAGGAGCGCGAAAAGGAGGCCGCCGCAAAGGCTGCTGCGGCGGAAGCACTGGAGCCGGCGCAATTGCCTGCGGCGGAATGAAGCATCAGCGTCCTCGATTCTAAACGAAATGACAGGGCCGCCGGCTGTCCGGCGGCCCTGGTTCTTCGTCCCGGCGGTTTTTGAGGAGTGCCCCAGTAATCAGGGTCGGCCGCAGAGAAGAATTTTAACGCAATTCCAAGAGAATGCGCGGTCCGGACGGATCGCGTACGATTTCTGGCAATAGTTGCCGAAGTGTCGCACCCTGCCCGGATCATAGCGACTATAATCGCGCCCGGAAGGAACCAGGCTCCGCAAAAAGCCATTTTGTACCGGTGGTTTACACCGAGGAGTCGGCTGTCTTTCACGCGAGCCTCCGCACGGTCATGGAAGCTGTCCTCGTCAAGATGTTTGCCACTGCGCTCGCGCTCAGTCAGGTGACGACGGCGCCGGAGGCGGTTGCAACCCGGTTTGATCGTATCGCGGATCAGCCGGCTGTGACGCAGCTCCTGCGCGCGGGCTGCACCCATATGCGCAAAGCCTTCGACATCGAGGACATCAATCTCGATGACCTGATCGCGACCGCCATGGACGATCCGCAGGCGATCGCCGGCGAGAGCAAGGTCTTCCACGGCATCAATTTTGCCGATCTCGCGATCGCCTACCGCCAGTTCTGCAAGAACGAGACGGTCGCCCAGCCCGCCGTCGATCTCGCCGACGTCATCGATTTCTACAACAAGGCGCTCACCGATCTGCCCGACCACAACCGGCTCAAGGGCCTCAAGCTGCCGGGCGCCAGCGTGGTGCTCGACCGCAAGGGCGAGCGCTTTGCCGAGGTGTTCGAGGAAAACCAGCGCCGGGTCTGGGTGGCGCTGTCCGACATTCCCGAGCAGGTGCGCAACGCATTCCTGGCGGCGGAGGACAAGCGCTTCTACCAGCACCACGGCATCGACGAGCGCGGGATCATCCGCGCCTTCATCGACAATCTCGCGCATTCCGGCCGTCCCGCGGGCGGCTCGACCATCACCCAGCAGCTGGTGAAGAACCTTTTGGTGGGCGAGGACCTCACCTACGAGCGCAAGATCCGCGAGATGGTGGTGGCGTCGCGGGTGGAGCACGCGCTGAGCAAGGCGGAGATTCTCGAGCTCTACCTCAACTCGGTCTATCTCGGGCGCAGCTCCTGGGGCATCGAGCTTGCGGCGCGCAGCTATTTTGGCAAGCCGGCGAAGGAACTCACGCTGGAAGAAGGCGCGCTGCTCGCCGGGCTCACCAAGGGCCCGAACTTCTACTCTCCCGACCGTCATCCCGGTCGCGCGCAGGAGCGGCTTGCCTATGTGCTCAGCCGTCTGCACGAGGACGGGGTCATTCCCGGCGGCGAGCAGGCGAGCCGGGGACTGCCGGCTTTGCCCACGATGGTCGCCTACGAACGCCCGCACCGGGACATCGGCTTCCATTTCGTGGACCAGGTGGCACGCGAGGCGAAGTCGGTTGCCGGCATCGACGCGATCACGGCTAATTCCTACACCGTGCGTTCCACCATCAATCTGCCGCTGCAGCGCGCTGTGGAGGAGGCCCTGCAGGAGGGGTTATGGCGCTTCGAGCGCAACGCGGGTCGCCTGCAACTCCGCGGCCCGGAGGTGAGTCTCGCCAAGGCGGTGGCGAAGATCGAGGCGGCGCGCAAGGTGCCGGACAGGAAGACCGCCTGGCAGCAGGCGCTCGCGAACGCTCGGCTGCCGCTCTACGACGTGCACTGGACCTCGGCAGTGGTGGTGGAAAAGCCGTCCGGCAAAAAGGGTGAGAGCTGGAAGGTGGGGCTCGCTGACGGGCGCATCGTGCCGCTTTCCCTTGACGGCTCCGCGCAGAAGAAGCTCGCGCTCTACGACGTGGTGTTTGTGAACCTCAGCGAAGGCGGTGGCAAAGGCAAGGGCGGCGGCGCACGAGCGGAGCTGCGCGTGCGTCCGACCGTGCAAGGCTCGATCGTGGTCCTGGAGAACAAGAGCGGGCGCATCCTCGCCATGGCGGGAGGCTTCTCCTATCCGCTGAGCCAGCTCAACCGGGTGACGCAGGCGGTGCGCCAGCCGGGGTCCGCCATCAAGCCGCTGAGCTATCTGGCGGCGCTCGGCCGCGGGCTCCAGCCCAACACGCTGATCGCCGACGAGCCGATCACGCTGCCGCCCATCGGCACCGGCCGCGTCCGCGAGCAGGACTATTGGACCCCGAAAAATTACGATGGCGGCGCCGGGGGTGTCGTTACCTTGCGGCGCGCGCTCGAGAACTCGCGCAACCTGGCAACGGTGCATCTGCTCGAGGGCGGCATCGAGGACAGTCCGGAGGAGAGTCTCGACCGGCTATGCCGGCTGGCGATGGAAGCCC
>Ga0306926_10001702_pt1 | contig 22010 bp, 20 predicted proteins | sample flu12Cox44000178_FD_203759 | JGI IMG/M metagenome (GOLD analysis project Ga0306926, IMG submission 203759) | Lab enrichment of tropical soil microbial communities from Luquillo Experimental Forest, Puerto Rico - flux8day.12C.oxic.44.000.178 (v2)... | ecosystem: Environmental > Terrestrial >...
CGCTCGACCTGGGGCAATCGCAGCTGACGGTGCTGGAGTACGGCGAAGACCTGCTGGCGGCCTCGATCGAGGCGGACATGACGGCGCACCAACTGCAAACGCGCGACATGGTGAGCGCGCTGTGCGACATCTCCACCGACCAACTGCGACGCTACGGCGGCGCGGACTACCTGCCGCTGGCCCGCCTGGACCAGTTCGGACGCGCGGACGCGATGAAGGTCAACGCCGGCGCGACCGTGGGCTTCCCGCTCAACCGCAACGGGCGCAGCCTGCAGTGGAGCGCCACCTGGTTTGCCGAGCATTCGCCCAACGACATGCTGATGCAAGTGGACGCGCTGCAGGACGGCGACGTGCGCACCATCCAGAGCGACATCAAGCGCGCGCTCTTCGTGCCAACGAACTTCTCTTTCGTGGACGAGTTCGTAAACTGGGTGACACTGCCGGTCAAGGCGCTGCTCAACGCGGACAGCGCGCCGATCCCACCGGGCCCCAACGGCGAGGTCTTCGACCCCACCACGCATACGCACTATCTGGCCACGGCCTCAGGCACCTGGGCCAACAGCGACCTCGACGCGCTGATCAAGACGGTGGTGGAGCATTACGCGGCGGGCGCGGTCAAGGTGCTGATCAACCAGGCGCAGGAACCCTCGGTGCGCGGCTTCGCCGGCTTCATCGCCTATCAGCCGGTGATGGTGATGCCGTCCATCACCGCGCCCTCGGTGAACCCGCAGGTGATCGCGCTGAACACGCAGCAGCTCAACAACCGCGCCATCGGCGTCTACGGCAACTTCGCGGCGGAGATCGTGATCAAGCCGTGGGTGCCGGCCAACTACGCGTTCTGCTACCTCGACGGGGCACCCAAGCCGCTGGTGCTGCGCGAGCGCCGACCGGGGAGCTTTGGCCTGCATCTGGTGGCCGACCAGGAACTGTATCCCTTGCGCGCGCAGGCGATGGAGAACAACTACGGCATCGGCGTCTGGAACCGGCCCAACGGCGCCTGCCAGCAGGTGAACGCGACCTCGTACACCGTGCCCGCCAACCTCTAGGAGGAAGCACCATGGCAACCGGCAGCAAAAGCGCGCAGGAGCACGCGCCGCAGCCCCCAGCCGCACCCACACCCACACCCGATGCGAGCCCGCTCGACGAGACCGTGCCCGGCGGCGCCTATCGGCAGCAGGACGGCACACTGGTCAATGCCGAAGGCCAGCCCATCGAGCCGCCCCCGGAGCCGAGCGCCCACTGATGGCCGGGCAGCCCATCACCATGCTGGGCCGCGCCATCGACGGCGCCACGGGCCAGCACTATCGCACCCGCCTGTGGCGCTACGAGGACGGCTCCGTGTGCCCCGTCACCGCGACGGGCCGGCCCGTCTCGGATACCTTCGTGCGCATCATGTCCGACGGCAGCACGCTGGGCGGCGTCGCCTACACCGGCCCGATCACCCTGGTGCGCGTGGTGATGGTCTCCGAGGCCAACAAGGTGCTCTTGTTCAGCCTCTACGACCAGGCCACCACGCCCAATCCGGCCACGGACACCGCGCTGCGCGCCTACTACCTCACCACGGGCAGCGACGTGCTCGACGTGCCCGGCGAAGGCTTCCTGTTCAGCGTGGGTCTGGCCTGCGTGCTGGAGGTGGCCGTACGCGACGGCTCGCACAGCCCCGCCGGGGCCAACTGCTGGATCACCTGCGACCTGGCCACCGGGCAGGCGCCCGTATGAACCGCGCCGGCCTCGAAGCCTACGCACGGGTGGAGTTCGGCCCCCTGCTCCAGCAGGCGTATGCCCCCGAGACGCCGTACACCGAGGTGGGGACGGCCTGGACGCCGCGCATGATGGTGCAGGTGGATCTGTGCCTGGACCAGGCGTACCTGCTCCTTGGCTGCGACGAGACGGCACTGCCGGACCCGCCGCTCTCCCCCGCGCAGGCACCGGCCGCCGCCGCCGCCGTGGACTATTTCCTGCTGCGCAGCGTGACGCGCGTGCTCGCCCTCGGCGTGGACTGGCGCACCGCCGACCAACAGGAGCGTGCGAGTCAGCGCGCCACCGCCCTCGCCGCACAACTCGCGGCTGCGGCGGCGCTGCTCTCCGGCCTGGGCTATCCCGTGGACGGCAAGGCCTATGAGCAGGGCACGCTCGCGCTCGACTTCCTCGAACCGGGCTGGCTCTGGTACGGCCCCCTGGTGCCCGAGCAACTCTGATGCTCTTTCTGCCCACACACCAGGTGTGCAGCACGCGCCAGGTGGGCGCACGCGTGCAGACGATCCTGCGCTGCGCGCGCGTGGCCATCGGCCCACCGCCGGAGGCCACGACCAGCGAGTACGGCGAACGCCTGCCCGTGCGCATCCTCTTCTCTCCTGCCGACGGAGCCTGTGTGCTGGTGGATGACAGCCTGCGGGTGATGGCGTGCAAGGGCGCGCGCGGCTGGGGGCCGGCCCCCACCCCGACCGTGCGCTACAAGGTGCAGGACGTGGAGCAGCGCGGCGGCGTGGGCCGCCCCGTCACCCGCGTGCTGGCGATCAAGGTGACACAGTAGTGGCCGACCCCATCGTGCCGCCCTCCATCGTGATCCTGGAGGCGCTGGCCGACCTCTTGCAACCGGCCTTCGACGCTGCCCCGCGCGCGGGTGCGCCGATGAGCGTGCTCACCCGCAGCATCGTCGCGGGGCCGGTGCAGCTCTTCCCCGTCTGCCGCCTCTTCGTGGTGGATGAATATTTTGAGCGCCTCGATGCCGTCGTGCGCTCGAACGACTGGGCGGGCACGCGACTGGACCGCTATGGCTGGCAACTCGACTACCGGCCCGCGAACGGGGACCCCACGCAGAGTGTGGCCACGATTGAGACGCAGCGCTACCTGGATGCGTGGCTCTTGCTCAACACGCTCTCGGCCTCCGAGAACAAGCGCTTGATCACCGCCGCCAATCCGCAGGGCACGGTGGCCGAGCTCGGCCAGTTCACGCATATCCGCTACAGCGCCGGTCCCTATGGCGCGGATGGCGCCAATGTGGTGCTGCTGGCGGAAGGAGAGTTCACGGTGCGCAAACGCCTCTACAGCGCCTCGGCGCCCGCCAATGCCGCGCCCGTGCCCATGCCCGTGGCCCCGACAGCCGTCACCGCGCCGGCACCGATTGCGCGCCGCCAGACCGCGGCACGGGGACGCTGATGCTGGTGCTCAGCGCGGGCGCCGACGTTGGCCGCCTGCTTGCGCGCCTGGACGCACTTGGCCTGGAGTCTGCTGCGCTCGTACGCAGAGCGGGTGTGGCAGCGCTGGAGGAGGAGGCCGCCAGGTGTGCTTCGGCCTCGCCCCGGCGCACGGGTCGCCTCGCCGGCAGCTATCAGGTCGTGCCCACGCCGGGCGGTGCCGAGCTCGTGAACGAGGCGCCGTACTTCCCGTTCGTGCTGCTGGGCACCGGGCGGCGCGGTGCGGCATCGGGCGTGCCGGCCAGGCTGCGCCCGGGCGACTATCGCTATGGCCCGAAGGTGGGCATGGCGGCAAACCGTGCGCTGCTCGCCGCCGTGCAGGGTGCTCCCGCGCACATCGGCACCAGCATCCGCGCCCGTATCGACGCCGGCATGGCGCTCATTGCCCGCTAGCCCATGGGCACGCGAAGGAGAAACGGCATGTCCGCACCGGTCCCTCTGGACACCGCACCGTTCACCGGCACCGCCGACGTCTCGAGCTCCGGCTTCATCCAGTTCGGCGTGGAAACCACCCCCGGCACGCCGCCCGGCTCGTTCACCTGGCTGCCGGTGCTCTACGCCGGCACCACCTGGCCGCAGGTGGCGCCCGACCGGCAGCAGATCGTGGTCAAGGGCGGCTCGCCCAATAACGTGGTGGCGCATCTTGACCGCCAGAGTCGGGTGCAGATGACGCTGGTGGCCGCGATGATCCCCGGCGCCGACTTCACCGGCTTCCTGGCCGCCTGCGGCCTGCACACCGACGGCACCGGCTTCCTCAAGCCCTTGCCCACGCTGACGATCGTGGACGTGTACGGCGCGATGGGCGGCTACACCTACTCCAACCTGATGCCCAACCGCCTGACCTTCGACGGTTCCTCGCAGAACGTGCCCGCGACCGTCACGGCGGAGTTCTGGGGTATCCAGAAGCCCGTCTCGCAGGCCACCGCATCCACGCCACCCTCGGCCACGCTGGCGCATGACCCCTATAGTTGGACCGATTGGCTCCCCCCACCGAGTCTTATTGGCGCCACCGCCAATATGGAGGTGGACCGCTGGCAGTTGATGGTGGATTTCGGCCTCACGCAGTTCTACGGCGGCGGGAAAGCCTTCGCCACCCGCCAGCAGCCCTGGAATCACGTGTGCTCCGGCGGGTTCACCATGCTCGATGCCGACGATGAGCACAAGGCGTTCCTGGCCAAGACGGAGGGGGCGCTGGAGTTCAAGTTCGCCACGCACGATACCACGCCGCTCTTCCTGGACATCAAGGTGCCGCGCGCCGTGTACATGACCTTCGTGCGCACCGAGGGGGACCGCGAATACATCACCGACGTGGTGACCTTCGAGGCGCAGACCCCCGACTGGAAGGCCCCCGTCAACTTCACGCTTGGGTGAGGAGCAGTCTATGCAGTCCAACGGCCACGACCAGCGCTCGCATGCCGACGAGGTAGGGCGCGCCTATCCCTACCCGCCGCTCGGTGCTGACGGCACGAGAGGTGAGGTCGAGCGCGCCTGGTGGATACACTTTCGTCCGGTGGTCACGCACGCCATGTACAAGCGTGCCCGCGCGTCCGCCAGCAGCACCGTGGGCCGGGGCGCGGATGCGCGCGTGGAGGTGGACCAGGATATGCTGGCCGAGCACCTCTGGCGCGAGATGATCGTGGACTGGCGCCTGCCGGACCCCACGCAGCCCGGCGCCACGCTGCCCTGCGCGCCCGAGAGCTTCGACCGCCTGCCGCTCTATCTCACCCTCTTCATCACCGTGGAGATCGACAAGCGCAACGGGAGCGACCTGGGCTCCTGGAGCATGCCGATTCGCGGGCGGGATGCCGATAGCTTTCGCCCAACTGCGCCTCTTGGCGACGGGCAGTTGGCGGAACCTGTGTCACCCGGAGGTGTGCAGCCTGGCCAATGAGTACGAAGTGGCAGGCTTCCCCGCGCGCTGGACGCCCGCCGAGCAGGACGCCGCCCCCGCCTACTGGATGGCCGGGTATCTCGCCTACTTCACCGCCAAGGGGCAGTTCGAGCAACAGCAGCTCGCCGCGCTGCGCCAGAGCAGTCGCTAGCCACGGCGCAGCGCAAGCAGGGCGCCGATGGTGTCCCGACAGCCCACGCCCGCTTCGGCGCCGCCGCCCGTCATAGCAGTACGCAGATCCCCCGTGAGCGTGGCGACATCGACCGAGACGTGCAGGCGCACGGCCGCCGCCTTGCCCACAAGGATGTCCGTGGCTACCGCGTCCTCCGATTCGTGGCAGATGGGCGCCAGGGCCATCAGGCTGGTAGCGAAGGCGAGCGTGAGCGGGTCGGTCGCACTCACCGTAGATCCCGTCTCGGCAGCGGCGAGTCGCTGCGCGGGCGCGGGCGCGGGCAGCGCCGTGCTGGTCGGCTCGGCTACCACTACCGGCGGTGCCGCCACCGGCATGGACGTGGCGGGTGGGGCGGGCGCCGGAAGCGGCGCTTCGGCACTGGCCGCGGGACGGGTAAGGGCCGGGATGGCGATGACCATCGCGGCACAGAGCGCCACGATACCGGCGCCAAGCAGGATCAGGGAACCGACGGTGAGACGTACACTGGACATAGCATCTGCTCCTTGCAGCATATGCTCACGGCCTCGGCGCACCCCCGTGCGCGCGGGGCCTCCTCTTTGTGTTCCACAGCGGAACATCCCCTCAATGCTACCGGATATTCCAGCATGCACCAAATGGAGCATGACGTACCCACATGCCGTTTAGCACCTATGACATCCTGATAGCGCTCGACGTGCAGAGTCGGGGCGGCGGCGTGCTCGGCGTCTTGCAGCGCGACCTGGCCAGTGCGGCCACAGGCGTGCGCAATCTGGGCGCGGCGATGTCGGACACCACGCGCCTCGCGCAGCAGGCTGCATCCGCGCAGAACGCGCTGGTGGCGGCCACGAGCAGGCTGGCGGCGGAGCAACGCCTGCAGCAGTCGTTCGCCGCCTCCGGCATCCCGCTGGCCGCGCAGGACATGAAGGCGTACACGGCAGCGCTCGGTGAGCATCAAGCGGCCGCAGAGGCCAGCGCGCTCGCGCAGCAACGCCTCGCGGCCTCCATGGCCGGTCCCGGCGCGGCGATGGCGGGTCTGGGCGGCGTGGCGGTGACGGGGGGCGTGGTCGCGGGCGCGGCGGCGCTGTACACCGGCTACCAGGCCATGCAGGCATCGCTGCAGCTCACGCAGAGCGTGCAGGACATCATCGCCACCACGGTGCAGCAGCAGAGCGCGGCGGCGCCCGTGCGGCAGGCGGTGCTGGCCGAGGTGGGCACCGGCGAACGCTACACCCCGCAGCAACTCACCGCCGCCCTCTATCCCCTGCTCAGTACGCCGCTCTTCCAGACGCGCGGCGGCGGCCTCGACGTGCCGGCCTTCCAGGCGGCGCTGCGGCAGGTCACGTTGCAGGTGCAACCGGTGGGCGCGCAGAACATCACCGCCATCACCCAGGCCGACGTGTTCGCCGCCAACGCTTTCCATCTCTCGGCGCAGCAGTTCAGCCGCGTCGTGGACACGATTACCAAGGGCGTGGCGATAGGCTCGGCGGAGCCCACCGCCTTCGCCACGGGCATCTCCACCATCGGCCAGCCCGCCTATGCGGCCGGGGTCAGTCTGCAAGAGGCGGCTGGCGCCTTCGCCGAGGCCAGTAATGTCAGCGCCCGCTTCAGATTCCAGGCGCAAGATCTGGCACGGCTCTTCTCCGATGTGACGATGGCACAGGCGCGCCGGCCACCCGCCGAAACGCGCACCGCGCACGCACTCGGCGTCTCCTCGCTGTTCGGTCCCGGCGCCTTCGCGCGCGCGGGCGGCCTTGCGCCCTGGCTCCAGCAACTGCAAACCGCCACCGCCGGCCCCTACCAGCAGCAACTCCTTGAGGCGCTGTTCCACAACACCACCAGCCTCACCGCCATTCGCGGCTTGCTCGGCAATCTGCCGCAAACGCTCGATGTGATGAAGCAGGTGGCGCAGAGCGGCGACTCGACGCGCACGGCGGCCGATCTTGCGGCGCGCGGGCAGCAGGCGCAGGTGCAAGCGCTCAGCGCGCACTGGCAGCGCGATCTCATCACCCTGGGTGACACCCTGAACACCACGGTGACGCCCGCGCTGGTGACGTTCGGGAATGCCGCGCTGCTGTACGGTGAGGCGCTCGCTGCCGCCGCGCTCAAGATCGGTGGCACCGCGGGGGGCGTCATGGAGAACATCACCAAATCCGCGCCGTGGGGCGCGCTGATGGGCAACAACCCATTCGCCCAGTTCTTGCACACGATCATGACGCCGGACTGGATCGGCGCCATCGCGAAGCTCTCCGCGCCGACCTGGCAGAGCGCCACCTCAGCGGCGGGCGTGCGCGCGGCGATCACCGGGCCGCAATTCCCGTCCGCGTTCCCCGTCGATGCGCGGACGTTCATCGCCCCGACGAGGCAACCGGTGGGACCACTGCGCACGGCGCCACCTCCGGAAGCCCCCGGCATCACGGCCCTGCGCGCGCTGCGTGCCGGCCCGAGCGCACCGGCACCGCGCACACCGGTGCCGGTGCTCACCGTCCCCACGGCTCCCTCTGCCTTCGTGCTCCCGGCGGTGCGCGCACCCCTCGGACCCGTGGAAACCCCGGCGCTGCGCGCGGCCCGTGAGCGGGATGCGCGCCAGCAGGCGGCCCTGCGCGCCGGCGCCACCACCACGCGGGCGCGCACCACCAGACCGCGCGCCGGCCTGACCGGTCCCGAACTCATCCGCCGCACGCCCGGCGGCATGTTCGACCCACAGGCGATCTTTGCTTCACAGGCCGCGGCCTGGGGCAGCAGTGTGGTGCAACTGGCCGGCGGACGGGCAAACCCACAAGCGGAGCTCATCCGGCACTTGCAGCAGCAGCTCGCCAAAGACGATCAGCAACTCGCCTTCCTGCGCGAGGTGGTGCGCCAACTGCAATTGGGTAATGTGCTCTCGCGCCAGCAGGTGGCCGAGCTCGACCGCCTCGGCGCCCTGCCCGGGGGCACGAGCACGAATGTGCCCAGGCCCACCGTCGCGGCTCCGCGTAGCCACGTGGCTGCCGTCCGGTGACGCTCGCGGCCTACGGCGGCCCCGCCTCCTGGGCCGGGAACGGCGGCGGGGCCTACACCTTCCTCAAAGCCAACGGCTACCTGCATACCGGCGCCGTGGCCACCGCCGCGCCCACGGCCACGCTCTTCGGCGCGCCCTATGAAGTGGACCTGCTCGGCTACGCCGTGGCCCCGCGCAGCAATAACCTGTGGGTGTTCAGCTACCTGTTCCTGGCGCCGGCCAGTGCCGCCGCCGACCCTGCCGTGTGGGTGGAAGCGGAGTTCTCCACCTTCCTCGCGGCCGTCTCCGGCGCGGGGAGCAGTGGCGGCGGCCCGGGCAATGATACCGGCACCCTGCATGTGTTCACCGCGACGGCGGACCTCTCGGACAGCACCAGCAGGCAGGCGCGGGCGCGCTTCCTCGATGCCTCCATCAGCAGCGATACGCGCGCGTTCGGCGGCCTGGAGATCCTGCTCACCTGGCGACTGTATCAGGAGCTTGGCTGATGCCGGCTGCCGTCGTGCCCTTCGTGCGCGTGATCAACCTGCGCTCCGGCGCGGTGCTGGGTGAGAGCACGCTCGTCGAGAGCATGAGCATCACGCGCGGCCTCGATGGGGAAGAGACGCTGAGTGTGAGCCTGCCCATGGTGGACGATGCGGGCAACCCGAATCCCGCCGCGCAGGCGCTGGTCAACTCGACGGGCGGCGTGAACGACCAGGGCACGCTCGAACCGCTGCTGCTCGCGCTCAGCCTCGACGGCGGGGCGAACATCGATGCGCGCAAAGCGGTGGAGCACCCCACGCTCACGCTGGATGCCACGAGTGGCGCCACGGTGAGCGAGCAGGGCAACGGGCTGTGGGCCGGCTACGCCCGCGTGCTGGTGGACCGCGTGACCTTCAACGGCGTCACCTTCGGCTTCCTCGTCGACGGCGCGGCAGGCTCGCTTGGGAGCAACCTCAAAAGCGGGCAGCAGGGCATCGGCAATCCCGCGCTGCTGGGGAACCTGAAGGGCTATATGCAGACCGAGCCGGGACCGCCGCGCCCCGGCACCGGCACGCCGACCTGGGCCGCGCAGGACCGGTTGCGCCTGGGCGCCGCCGTGGACAGCAGCATCAGCGGGCTGTATGTGGACGCCGACGAGAACGCGAGTCCCATCGACGCCGCCGTGGCCACGGCGCTCACCGCCGTCTCGGGCACCACCAGCAGCGACGGGCTGGGCGTGCATGCGCATCTGGTGGTGGACTCCTCCGACCCAGGCGCGGGCAATATCGCCCCCTCCGCCATCGGCTCCGGCTGGGGCGGCGCCATCGCCGTGGGCCTGGCCGGCACGGACTCGGGCCTCACCTTCCACGAGACGACGTATCTCACCGACCCCTCGCGAGCCTACGACCCCACGCACGAGCAGATCCTCGACCCGCTCACGCGCGAACCCGACCTCACGCAGGTGGATGCCGGCGAGACGCTCATCGGCGGCCTGTGTACGCACGGCCTGCCCGAGAGTGCGACGATCGTGGGCATCGTGTGCATCAACGGCGCCGCTCCCATGGAAGGGACCACCGCCTGGAATGCCAGCCTGCCGATCGTGGCTGCTCGCGACGCGCAGGGCTTCGGCGGCGTCTATTTCCTGGTGGAGCATACCGCCTATCCCTTCAGCCAGCAGTTGAACATCAACGACCTGTGGCTGGATGTGCCGGGCGCCTTCCTGTATGCCGCCACCGCCAATGGGGTCTACCGCGCGCCGGCCACACTCAGTGGCACGCAGACGCCCATGGACGCGCTGGCGGCGTATTGCAGCGCTCAGGGCTTGCCGGGGGTGGCCTGGGAGCGCATCGGCGGCAACCGCGTCTCCACGCCGAGCACGGCGGGCCTGGTGAGCAATTGCCGCAAGGTGATTGCCGCGAACGGCACGATCGTGGCCCACGCCACGTCCGGGAACGTGGTCGGCCTCTTCCTGCATCCCGCGCGCAGTGGGGATACGCACGGCGTGCGTGGCGGCTACGACGGCTGGAGCAGCCTGCATCCCTCGGCCTCGATCATCGACTTCGCCTACAGCGCGGCGGGCGACGAACTGGTGTTCGCGGACAGCGACGGCGGCACGACGCTGGTGCTGCATGCCGGGATCAGTGCCGGACCCGGTGTGCCCGTGCTCGTGGACGTGCCTATCGGCAGCACGATCACCGGCATCGACAAGGTGCCCGGCGGCTATGTGGTCCGCACCCTCGATGGCGCGAACGGCCTCTACTGGGTGCCGACCGGCGGTACGGCCATGACGGCCATCGGCGCCGGCCTGGTGGACGAGGCGGGCAATCCGGTGATGGTCAACCGTACGCTCGGCTACCCAGACCCGTTCACGCCGGGCGGCCATGCCATCGCGGGCACCACGGTCTACGGCTTTGCCTGCACGGACTCAGGCGTGTTCTACTCCACGACCGCGCTCTCGGCGCCCACCTGGGTGGGCAGTGGCGCGCAGACCGGGCTGGGAGCGCAGAACGTGACGCTGCTGGCCGCCGGCTATCAGCGCTCGCTGATCAACCGCCTGGCCACCTGCGTGTATGCCAGCACGGGCGCCTCGCTCTACGCCTCCGCCTGCGACGGGCTGTACTATGACGACATCCTGGCCGAGAAAGTGACGCTGGAGGCGTTCTTCCTCTCCGCGGCGGCGCAGTGCAGCGAGGCATCTGGTGCCCCGTTCCCGCCCACGGACACCGTGGCCCTGGCCACGGACATCAGCGGTATCCCCTACGTGGGCACGCCGGGCAACACCTGGACCCTGCCGAGCAGTATCGCGCTGCCCAAAGACTTCGCCTGGGTGAGCCCGCTCGACGAGCGCAATCGGCGCACCTACCGCCTCGTCAACTTCGGCAGCGCGTCCCCGTACTTCGGCCTGCACGCGGGCGAGGTGCCCGAAATCGAGGCCACCAGCTCGACGCTGCCCGTGGCCGCGGCCACCAGGCTCGGCGCGGTGATGGTCCGGCGCGTCAAGGAGTATTCGCGCGCGCAGTACGTGCTCACGCTGACGAGCGCCTTCGCCTTCGCGGACAGTCTGCTGCGCCGACTGCGCCCCTCCCAGACTGCGCTGGTGACCATCGACCGCACCGCCTGGGGCATGAACTACAGCGCCGATACGTTCTACGTGCTGCGGCACACGATCAGCTTCGCGCGCGGGGACACGGTCTGCCGCACGCAGACGCAGTTGGGGCGCCTGCTCAGAAACACCGCTCCCAGCGATAGCCAGATAGCCGCCGCGCTGGGCTACGCCACCAAGCAGAGTAACCGCTACGCCACGGGGAAACGGGCCTGATGCCGCAACTCTTCGCTGATTTCGTCGGACCACGGGCTAGCTTCAGGCTCTTAGAAGGTGGGGGCGCCCACGCCCAACTGTATCTGGTCGCGGACGCCACGCTCTTCTGGGCGGACGGCACGGGGACGACCACGCCGTTCAGCCCACGCGACGCCACAGGCGTGATCACGCTGCTGGCCGACCAGACCACCACGGTCTTCGACGCCTCACGCGATATCTGGCTCTGCTGCGCGGTGAAGGGTATGGATGCCCTGTACCTGCTGCGCGAGCGCGACTACAGCCACCTGGACCACCTGCTCACCACCAGCCCGTGGGATAGCACGGACAAGCAGTGGGCGGTGCTCGCGCGCATCGTGGGCGTGGACGTGATCGTCTTCCAACAGGCCACGACCTATCTGCCCCTCTCCGAAGAGGGCAGCATGATCTATGCCCACAGCCCGGACGGCACCACGCCCGTCGAGCCGACCGAGCTGTTCATGCACCCCACCGGGGACACGGCGCCGTATCAGGGACAAATCCTGGTAAGCGTGCCGGACCCGGACGACCCCACGAACACGAGTGTGGCCGACCCGGCCTGGAGCCGGTTTGTCGGCACCGGTACCAGCGCGGCGAAGATCACGGGCGACCCCATGCTGCGCTGGAACTTCTCCGGGGCGCCCGAGACGTTCAGCGCCACCGCCGACGGCATGATCCTGGGCGCGAAGACGGACCCGGCGGGCACAAGCGCGTACCTGCCGCAGTTCCTCACCGCGTCCGCGCTGGGCTTGGTGCAGGCCGACCCCGCCAACCCGCCGCATGAAGGGGATCTGCTCTACTACACCGGCGGCAAGTATGAACCGTTGCGCATCACCACCGTCGATGGCGAGGTGCTCACCAGCAACGGCACCGACCCCGGCTGGCAACCACTGGTCTACGCGCTGGCCAAGATCCTCAGCGGCGCGGGCATGCTGCTGATCAGCGACTCGGGCAACACCATCCGCTCGCTCGCGCTCGGCGCCGACCGCAACGTGCTCACCGCGAAGTTCTCCCAGCCCACCTGGGAGAGCATCCAGGACATCATCCTGCCGCATCCGGGCGGCCCCATCGACGAGATCTCGCTGCCCGGTGGCACCACCACGCAGAAGTTCCTGACGATCAATACCAGTACGGGCGAGGCCGCCTGGGCCTCCGCCCAGTTCACACCCTAAGGGGGAAACGTATGGCCGATGCCAATACCCCTGCCGTGTGGGGCGCGGACAGCTACGCGCTCGTGAACGCGCCCGGACAACCGTTCAACGGCCGCGCGGGCTTGCTGGTGGTCAGCATCGACCCCACCACGGGCAAGGCGACCGCGCCGGGTGGCACGCCGGGGTTGCCGACCTTGACCCCCGCGGCGCAGAATCTCACCAACGTGAGCCAGACCATCAAGAGTAGTGCCGGCTCGCTGGTGGGGTGGTACCTCTATAACCCCAACACCACGCCCGCCTACATCACGCTCACCGGGGCAGCGGTGCCCTTCACGCTCACCCTCCCGCCGGGCGGGGCGGCCAACACGCTGGGCGCGGGCGGTATCGGCTTTGCCGCCACCCTTTCCGCCATTGCCTGGGCCAATGCGGCGGGCAACTCCGCGCTGGCCGCGCCCTGTACCTGCTCCTGGTTTTACGCGTGATCAACCCAGCACTGCTCGCAGCGGGCATCGGGCAGAGCGCGCTGCGCACGCGGATGGCGCTTTATCTGGCCATGGACGAGCCGTCGGGCACGGTCTACCTGGACAGCGCCTCGGGCGTCAATCCCGGCGCGGGCCACGGCACGCTCACCCGCGTGTCCGGCAAGGTGGGCGCAGGGGCGGCGCAGTTCGACGGCAGCACGGCCTATATCGACGTTGCCAGCAACCCCGCCGCCGAGATCGCCGCGGCCGACATGAGCATCAGCGCCTGGGTCAACCCCACCACCCCCTCCGCGCTGGCCGTGGTCGCGGGCAAGACCATCTTCGGCAACAACTCCTGGGCGCTGTACCTGAACACCACCAAGTTCTGGTTCCAGGTGCGCGCGACCGCCGCCTCCGGCTACTTCGCCCAGGCAGACGCGAACTATGTCACCGGCACCTGGGTGCACCTCATCGGTATCCGGCAGGCGGGGGTGATCACGCTCTACGTCAACGGCGCGGCGCAGACCGCCACGGGCACGAACACGGAGGTACCGGCAACGAGCGCATCCGCCTTCGTGGTGGGCGCGGCAAGTTCGCATACGGCGCAGCTCTATGCCGGGCAAATAGACGAAGTGGGCCTGTGGTCCCGCGCGCTCACGGCGGCGGAGATCGCCTATCTGGCAGGAGGAGGCAGGCCATGAGCGGGCCATTCACCCCCGAACTCCAGCGGCGCGGCATGATGGCGGTGCAGACGCCGCAGAGCGCCGTGCCGCCCGCGCAGCGTGCACCCTCCCCCGCGCCGGGGGCACAGAAGGGTGTGACCATCGTGCCGGGCGACCCGGTCCCGCTGGCCAGCCCGCCCGCGTCGAGTGCGGCAGGAGCAGCCACGCCCCTCTATTTCACGGCGGACATCGACCAGGTGATCGTGGCCAACCAGGGTGCGGTGCCCTTGACGCTGGAGTGGGACGGAACCGACGCCACGCCCGGCTCCCTGATCATCCCGCCCGGGGGGGCCCCGGCGATACTCGACGTGCATATCCCGGTGAGCGTGGGCATCAGTCTCTACACGGCCACGGCCGTGGCGATCAACGGCAACGTGACGCCCAACATCCTGGTCAAGGGCATTGGAGGAGCCTCATGACGCAACTACCTCCCTCAGGCGCGGCGCCGTCGGACCCCAAGAGCGCCCCCGATGCCGGCGGCTCCGGCTTCTGGGGTTCGCTGGGCACCCTGGTGCAGCGCGCCACCGCGGCGCTGCTCCGAGAGCAGACGACTCTGAGCGTCACCGCCAGCAACCCCGCCACGAACGCGATCACCCTCTCATCCGTGGCGGGCCTGCACGTGGGGCAGCAGTTGGTGCTCTCCAGTCCGGGCATAGGGGTGCCGCAGCCCTCGGTGACCAGCGTTCCCACGGGCGGGAACCTGCCCCCGGCGGCAGTCTACGAGTACTGCGTCACCGCCAAGAGCGCCGTCGGCGAGACGCTCCCGAGCCAGCGCGTGCAGGTGCCTATCCCCTCGGGCCTCGTGCCGCCCGTGATCACCGGCCTCACGGTGGACACCTCCGGCGGGGGCATCGACGCCGGCACGGCGCTCAGCTACTACGTCACCGCGCACAATGCCGTGGGCGAGACGCTGCCCTCGGCCAATGCGCGCATCACGCTCCCGAGCGCCATCGCGCCGCCCACCGACTATACCGGCGGCACCAATCACCCGGCCTTTGGCGCGAACGCGGGGCATTTCCCGCCGAACACGCCCGTCTCCTACAAGATCACCCAGCGCAATGACGTGAACCACGTGATCGGCGTCATCACGGATGTTGCCGCCGGGCCGAACCGCGCCTTCACGATCAGCATCCCCACGGCTTCGAACAGCCTGGGCGGCACCACCGGCATCGGCTCGCTCTCCCTGCTCAAGGCCAATGATAGCGTGTGCATCGGCGGCGCTTCGGCCAATACCAATCAAGCCGTGACCGGCACCACGTGCGAGATCGTGACGCTCAAAACGTACAACCCCGCCACGGGCCAGGCCACGGCGGATTTCGTCAACAGCCATGCAAGTGCCAACCTGCAGTGCGCCCTCGACAACATGAAGGGTGAGAGCTTGCCCTCGGCGGAGGTCACGTACACCACGCCCAAAGGCTCCGGCGGCCCGGTCGGCACCGGCACCGCCAACCACGTGGTGGCCCAACTGCAAGGCGCCGTCACCACCACGGGGGCGCAGAGCTTCACGCTGGTGAACTTCACCTCCGGGGCGGCCACGGACCTGCAAAACGGCGATTATCTCTTCATCGAGCTGATAGGGTCCGTCAACGTCGAGTACGTGCAGATCTCCGGTTGGAACTCCGGGGCGGCCACGGGCACGGCCACCTTCACCAAGACCCACCCGGCCGCCGCCGCCGCCGATAACGCCACCTGGAGCATCAGCGCCTATGCCACCTATGTCGCCGGTTTGCCGTACTTCAACGTCTACCGCCGCTGGTCGGGGTTCAACACCTACGTGTGGGTCTATCAGGGCATGCAGAATCCCTCGACCCCCGTCAACCCCGTCTCCAGCTTCGACGGGGGCTATTACACCGCGAACCGCCAGCCGCCCACCGCGGACACCAGCGCGACGCACGCCAACACGGTGGTCGTCTCCTGGCTCTCCATGGGCGCGGGCGTGACCTACAGCGTCTACGGCCGCAGCGCGGGCAGCGAGCGCAAGCTGGGCGATGTGAGCGGCACCAGCCTGCGCGACGACAACAGCCTGCCCGCCACGGGCGCCGCGCTGCCCACGACGGACACCACGCAGAGCATGCACAACAGCACCACCGTGTCCTGGGCGGCCATCGCGGGGGCGGCGAAGTACGGGGTGTATGGGCGCGTGCCGGGGAGCGCGGGCTTCCTGGCCGACGCGCTCCCGCCCGGCTCCGGCTCACCCGCGTACACGGACACGGGGGCGCTGACGCCGGGGAGCGCCCCACCCTCCGAGGACCGCAGCATGATCGCGGACGAGGTGCGCACGGTGACGACCATCGGCACCGTCTCGGGCACGAACCCGGTGGTGGTGGGTCTGGATGCCACGCCCGATACCTCGCGCACGCTCGGCGTCTACCAGGTCGGCGGCGCATCCGGCCCGAAGACCGCCGGCTTCTCCGGCCTGAGCCTCGGCGTGGGCGTCAGCGCGCTCTACGACGGCATCAGCGGCCTCTTCGCCGCCATGCGCGCATCGACGCAGGACTCTGTAACGGGCCACCATCTGCAAGAGGTGGGGTTGGGCCTCTTGAACCAAAAGGGACGGTTTGACCGGGCGCACGGGCTGAACGGCGCGCTGCTGGTCACGGACGGCAAGACGGCGAGCTACCCGCAGAACCACCGATTGGCCGTGGTGAGCGCCGACGCGGTGCCCTCCGGCCTGCCCAGCAGCCCCACCGACACCAGTAACCCGCTCTTCCCGAACGGGGCGGTCATCCCCGCGCTGGGGCAGACGGTGCTGGAACTGGACGTGACGCTCACCAACCCCGCCGGAGGCGCGGCCACGGCGCAGCTCCAACCGATGTTCTGGAACGCGCGCACGCAGCAGTGGTCCGCGCAGGGCACCGACCCCATCACCCTCGACTCCGGCCCCCTCACCATCCAGGGCTTCCGCCTGACCATCTATCGCCCCTGCGTTTGCGCCATCACGCAGATCAGCGCGTCCTGCCGCGTGGACATCGACGCGGTGCTGGCGTAATGCGCGCCCATATGGTCCGCCCGCGCTTCGAGCGCCTCCTGCCGCACGCCCTGCCCCGCGCGGGGGCGGGCCTGCGCTACCCGCTCTGGTGGGGCATCAACCTGGTCGACCATACCCAGGGCTACATCAACGATACCAGCAAGGGGCCGCTCACCTCCTGGCCCGATGACCGCCAGGTGACGTATCTGGCGCGCAAGGGCGTCAAGCTCTTCCGCTTCAACACCTGCTGGGAGTATCTCCAGCCCTGGCTGCTCGACCCGGTCAATCCGAGAGCGGACCTCGATACGCGCGAGACGGACAAAATAGACCACCTGGCCAGTATCATCGCAGCCTGCGGCGGGCGCATGATCCTCTCGGTGATGAACCAGCAATATTACTGGTACGGCACCATCTACGCCGATGCCTCGGGCGCCTACACGCCCGGCGCCATCCAGCATATCGTGGGCGGCGTCAGCACCACCCTGGGGCCGCAGGGCACGATTCGGGGGTACACCATCTACGACGGCGGCGCGGGGCTGCCCGCGCACCCGACCGTGTCCTGCGTCAGCGATAACGGGGCGGGATCGGGCTTCTCCTGCACGCCCATCGTCACGAACGGCGTGCTGACCGCCCTCTCGGGCATCCAGGGCGGCACCGGCTATCATAACCCCTTCATCACCGTCACGGGCGGCACGCGCGACGCGCTGGTGCGCCCCACCGTGGATGACGGGGTGGTCACGCCCGACATGCTCGGGAACCTCTGGAAACTGCTCGGCGCGCACTACATGAACATGCCGGGCATCGGCTACTACGACATCATGAACGAGCCGTCCCAGTCGTCCTGGGATGTGGTGGCGCCGACGGTCATCAGCGAGTTGCGCACGGTGGACACGAAGACCGCGATCATCGCGCAGATGACCGCCATCCCCAAGGTCTACGCGGACCCCGCGAACAATATCATCTTCAGCGTGCATCGCTACTTCGACGGCGTGCCCTGGGGACCAGGCTATTACCATGATACGTATGAGCACTTCGGGAGCTACCTCGCGATGGGCATCGACATCGCGCTGCCCTTCTGCCAGTGGTGCCGCGACAACCATGTGCGCGGGCATATCGGGGAGTTCGGTATCGCCAAGGGCATCTACAACAACGCGCCGACCAGCAATCCCGCAGCGTACAACCCCATGTGCTACGACCCGCGCTACCGCCTGATCCTGGATGGGTTCTACAAGACGCTGGAGAAGTACGCGCCGTGGATCATGGGCGGCACCTATTTCTCGGCGGGCGGCTACTACAACGTGGCGGCGTACTACACCATGTCCTGGGACCAGTCGGCCATCGGCACCTACGCGCAGCCGATGGGCCTGCCGGATAAGCCGCACCTGGCGGTGATCCAGAAGTATCCGAGTAGCGCGGAGGGGTACCGATGAGCGGCGGCTATCTGGTGGTCGCGCCGTGGGGGGATGATACGGCGTGCGGGAACGAGCGGAACCCGGTGCGCACGCTCACCGAGGCGCAGCGCCGCATACGCGCGCTCGGTGACGCGGCGCCCGAGTTGGTCTACCTGCGCGGGGCCGATAGGGGCGGCGTCTGGCGCCTGGACCAGACGCTCGTGCTCGGCCCCCCCGACGCGGGCAGCGACCCCCACCCTATCACCTGGGCCACCTTTCCCGGTGATGCCCATGCGGTGCTCTCCGGCGGCGTGCGCGTCACCGGCTGGACCGCCGCCGGCGGCGGCAGCGGGATCTGGCAGGCGCCCCTGCCGAGCACGGTGAACGCGGACATCCGGGAGGTGTACGTGAACGGCACGGCGCTCTTCCGCGCCCGGCACCGCGTGCAGTGCTCCTGGAACGGCACCCGGAACAACACGCCGCGCGGCGTGCTGGTCGACGACCCCATCCTGCCCACGCTCGCGCACCCCGAGCGGCTCTGGCTCATCTGGGAGGCGTTCGGCTTCCTGCATAATCAGTTCCCCATCACCGCGCTCTTCGGCCTGACCGGTGGCGCCTTCGAACTCGTGATGCCGAGCGCCGCCTGGCCGAGCCGCTACGCCACGCTCTTCGCGCAGGAGACGGCGCCCCAGTGGCTGGAGAACGCGTACGAGTTCCTCGGCGTCGGCGCCGAGGGAACGGGCGCGTTCGTGGTGGACCCGTCCGCGCGCATCATCTACGTCAGCCCGCAGTACGGCATGGACCTGGGGGCACCGGGCACCGAGGTGATCGTGCCGCGCCTCGCGCGCATCCTGGACGTACAAGCGCTCTCGCGCGACATCACCCTCTCCGGCATCTCCTTCCAGCACGGCTACTGGGCGCCGGACCCCGCCTTCGGGTACAACGGCTCGAACTTTGCCGACATGCTCGGCCCCTACTCCACCACTATCCCCCTGCCCTACACGGTGAGTCCCTACCCGTTGCCGACCGTGCCCGTGCCGGGGAACATCGAGGTGGCGGGGCAGACGGACCATATCACCTTCACCGACTGCGAGTTCACGCGCTGCGGCGGCGTCTGCCTGCGGGCGCGCGATGACGCGGGCTGGCTCACCGTGAGCGCAAGCGAGATCCATCACACCTCCGGCCAGGGGGTGCAGGTCGGCTGTTTCGCGGACAATTTCCTCAGCCAGCGCCTGTCCAGCCCCGCGCACGATGTGGTGTATACCGACAACGACGTGCATGATTGCGGCCTGCTCTACCCGCATGCCGGAGGGTTGTGCGCGCAGGCCACGAGCGGCGTGACCCATGAGCGCAACACGATCCACGATATGCCCTATAGCGGGAGCTTCTTCGGCGTGCTCGCGGGCACCCCGGGGACGCCGAACCGGGGCTATGTCAGCCGGCACAATCACTACTACCGCACCATGAGCCACCCCGGCTTCTGGGACGGTGGGTCCTGGTACGCCGCCGGCAGTTGCCCCCAAAGCCAGGTCTACGAGAACGTGTTCGCCACCACGGGCGAGAACATCGGGCAGATCTACCTCGACGTGGGGTCGGTGCACTGGGACATCCGCCGCAACATCCTGCCGGGGAACGGGGACATGTACTGGATCAACCCCGCTGCCGATACGGCCATGGCCAACAATTTCACCTGGCGCCCCACGGGGCATATCGCCCGCTTGCCGGTGAACACGCTCGGCTCACGGGAGAGCGCGCTGCCGTATGCCGCGGACAACCAGAGCTATCAGGTGGGTCCGTACCCCGCGACGATCCTCGCGCGCGTGGCGGGGATCGAGGCGCTGGCGGTGGGCGCGGGTGGGCCGAGCGCGCCGCGTATGCCGGCGTTCACCCAACTGCCCACCGCCGCGAACAGGGGCGTGCTCACCTGGGCGGCGCCGCTGGACTCCGGGGTCGGCCCCATCAGTGGCTATGAGATCTGGGTCAACGGCGAGGTCTTCGGCACCGTGTTCGGTGATGTCACCAGCTACACCTTCATCGCGCTGGAGCCGAATGAGCGCTACACCTTCCAGGTCGCGGCGCTCGACTCCGCGGTGCTCTACTCGTTCCCCTGGGCGGTGAGTCCGGCGCCATCGCAACTCACCGTGCCGCATCGAGGGCAGCTCTCCGTGGGCGTCACCTTCGCCACGGGGCCGGAGACGCCGCCGCGCGGCCTGCGCGGTGAGGTCGTCGTGGTGTCATTTCGTCCGTACTACACAGGCTAGGGGAGGAACCATGACCCACGTCTGGGATGCAACGCTTGGAGGCGGGCAGATCGTCAATACGCCGGGGCCGTTCGGCGGCGCCTCCGTGGCCTGGGGCTTCGCGCAGCCGGGCGCGGCCAATGTCCTGAACAATTACATCAAGATCCCATCCGGCGGCTATGGACCAATGGACTGGGCGCCGCGCTGCACCTTCACGGTGGAGTTCTGGGCACGCTACGACGACTGGGGCCAGGCCAGCCCGCAGGAGCGCACGATCTGCTCGCGCGGCAGCCAGACGATCAATGCCTTTTACTTCAACATCACGCCGACGGGCCAGGTGCGCGTGGCGCTGCTCGCGAATATCCCGCCAGGCGGCGGCACGGGCAGCAGCCAGACCTCGACGGCGACGCCGTTCAACAACACGAACTGGCACTGGGTGCGCATCGTGCTGGGCGCGCCCGTCTCCGGGCAGACCTACCCCGCGCTCTACGTCTATGTGGACGGCACCTGCGTGATCGCCTATCAGCTGTTGGGCTGGCTGTTCGACGGCACGGCGCTCGCACCGGGTGCGGCGGCGTATATGGTCTACGTGGGCGGCCAGGCGTTCACGGGCACTCAGGAGGCGTTCAACGGCGGCGTGGCGGAGTTCGCCGTCTGGGACCACGACGTGTACGCAGGCTCGCACGCCGCGACGGTGGCCGGAGAGGTGGGGCGCGTGCTCACGGCATCCGCGCCCAGTGTGCCCTACGCCACGGCGCCCTCCGGCATGATCGCGCTCTACCACGGCTACCCGCAGGACCCCTACTCCACCAGCAGCCCCGGCGGGCTGATCATCTCGCCCGGCCTGCTTGCCGCCAACGCGAACAACAACCCCATCGAGTCGATCAAGATGCAGAACACGCCCTCGCTCATGGTGATCAACTGCGGCCCCACGCAGGATTGGCTCGACGATCCCGCGAACCCGCCCACGTTCACGATCTCGCCCACGCCGACCTACCCGCAGGGGGTGCCGAGCTTCGGCCAGGTGGGCGGCTTCCAGACGGCGCAGTTCGCCGCGCCCACGGACAATAACGCGGGCACCTACAAGATAACGCCGAGCACGAACAGCGCGCTTCTTGGGCGCTTCGTGGTGGCGGCGGTGCCCTTCGCCGCGGGGCAGGTCACCTCCCCGGTGGCGATAGGGCTGACGGGCGTCGTGGCCGCGATTTACGGCGTGAATACGGCCTGGCCGACGACTGCGCCGTATACCGGCTTCGGCCTCACGCTGACGGGCGCACCGGGCGGCGGGGTGGACAATTCGGCGCTGGTGGTGACGACGCTCGCGCCCGGCCAGCAAAAGGCGAGCTTCAAGATGAGCACGGGCACGCGCGCAGGCACCGGGTATGTGAATACGGTGATGAGTTCGCCGCTCGTGCCGGATAATCTGCAATTCCCCTTCATCCTGGCCACCGCCGCGGTCACCATCACCCCCACGCTGGGCGCGGTGATGGGCAACGATACGGTGATCTTCACCGCCTCGAACATCATGACGCCGGGGGACAATTT
>Ga0306926_10001704_pt1 | contig 21998 bp, 22 predicted proteins | sample flu12Cox44000178_FD_203759 | JGI IMG/M metagenome (GOLD analysis project Ga0306926, IMG submission 203759) | Lab enrichment of tropical soil microbial communities from Luquillo Experimental Forest, Puerto Rico - flux8day.12C.oxic.44.000.178 (v2)... | ecosystem: Environmental > Terrestrial >...
TTTGGCGCGTCTCGTTTAAGCTTGCCATTCTGATGGGCAACACATTTGGCCAGCTGTTCCGCGTCACGACTTTTGGCGAGTCCCATGGCGGCGGCATTGGCGTGGTGATCGACGGTTGCCCGCCGCGCATAGAGATTTCCGAAGCGGAAATTCAACGAGACCTGGATCGTCGCCGACCAGGTCAAAGCAAACTGGCTACTCAGCGCAAAGAGGAAGACCGGTGCGAACTTCTGTCCGGCGTTTTTGAAGGCAGAACGCTCGGGACGCCGATCGCGATTCTTGTTCGGAACAAAGACGCTCGGCCCAAAGATTACAGCGAAATCGCACGCAAATTTCGACCGTCGCACGCCGATTACACTTACGAGGTCAAATACGGAATCCGAAACTGGCAGGGCGGCGGTCGCGCATCTGCGCGTGAAACGATCGGTCGCGTCGCAGCGGGTGCAATTGCAAAGAAAACATTGTCGGTGTTGTACACGGATTTCGAAGTCGTCGCGTACGTGACTCAAATCCACGGAGTGACGGCGAAGATTGACCGTTCCACTGTGAAGATGAACGACGTTGAGAAAAATATTGTCCGTTGCCCGGATGCTGCTGCTGCGAAAAAGATGGTCTCGCTAGTCGAGCAGATTCAGGATGCAGGAGACTCTGTTGGGGGCGTGATCGAATGTGTGGCGCGCGGCATCCCAGCCGGACTTGGCGAACCGGTGTTCGACAAGCTTGAAGCAGACTTGGCGAAAGCGATGTTGAGCATTCCGGCCGCGAAAGCGTTCGAGATTGGTTCAGGATTTGGAGCGACACAGATGCGGGGTTCGCAACACAACGATGCATTCGAAACCCGTGCTGGAAGAGTTCGGACAACCACGAATAACTCCGGAGGCGTGCAGGGTGGCATCAGCAACGGCGAAGAGATTTACTTTCGCGTTGCGTTTAAGCCGCCTGCAACGATCGCGCTCGAACAGAAAACCGTCACCACTTCAAACGAGGAGACTGCGCTTGCCGCCCGGGGACGCCACGATCCGTGTGTTCTTCCCCGCGCCGTGCCGATCGTCGAAGCCATGGCTGCGCTCGTTCTTTGTGATCATGCTTTGCGGCAAAACGCAATTCAAGAGTGATTGCAAATTGCAAATTTCAAATTGCAGATTGTGAGTTGTGACAGCCGATGAATTAAAGCTGCGGACGAAGCAGTTTGCATTGCGAGTTATCCGCTCGTGGCCGCATTGCCAAAAACAATTGAGGGCCGAGCAATCGCTAACCAGCTCGTTCGCTGCGGCACGTCCGTCGCTGCAAACTATCGCGCTGCTTGTCGTGCTCGCTCTCGGAGTGAATTCGTGGCCAAAATGGGCGTGGTTCTTGAGGAGGCAGATGAAACTCAGCTGTGGCTCGAATTGATCGTCGAATCGAAATTGCTTCCGAGAAACCGAGTTGAGCCCTTACTTGGAGAAGCGACCGAATTAATCGCGATCTTTGTAGCCTCGCGTAAGTCGGCATCTTCAAATTTGAGATCTACAATTTGAAAGCTGCAATTTCATACATCGCCACAATCGGCCTGGAAGTGCACGTCCAGCTCAAGACGGGATCCAAAATGTTTTGCGCTTCACCGGTTGAATTTGGCGCCGAGCCGAACACGCACACTTGTCCGGTTTGTCTCGGGCTGCCAGGCGCGTTGCCGGTGATGAATCATGAGGCGTTGCGCATGACCGTGCTAACGGGACTGATGCTCGGATGCGATATCGCGCCAGTCAGCAAGTTCGATCGCAAAAATTATTTCTACCCGGACATGCCGAAAAATTATCAGATTTCGCAGTACGACATGCCGCTGTGCACAAACGGCATCGTACCATTACATGATCTCGCTTATCCCAAGGATGCACAAAAAAATATCGTCACGCCTGATAAGGAAGTGCACCTGGCACGGATCCATCTCGAGGAAGACGTGGCAAAGAGTTTCCATTTCGAGAATAGCACTGGCATTGATTTCAATCGTGCCGGCACGCCGTTGATGGAGATCGTGACCCAGCCGGAAATCAATTCGCCCGACGAAGCGTTCGCGTTCTTAAGCGCGTTGAAACAAATCTTGATCTACGGCGCAGTGAGCGAGGCTGATATGGAGAAGGGACAACTCCGCTGCGATTGCAATGTTTCTGTGCGCCCTGAAGACCAAACCGAACTGGGAGCAAAAATCGAACTGAAGAATTTGAACTCCATCAGCGGTGTCCGGCGCGCCCTCGCCTACGAGATTCGCCGTCAAACCAGCATCCTGAAACACGGTGAACAGATGGAGCAGGAGACGCGCGGCTGGGACGATGCCGCAGGTGAGACATTCCTTATGCGGACCAAGGAATTCGCGCACGATTACCGTTATTTTCCTGATCCCGATCTCGTTCCGGTGAAAACAGATGCTTTGGTTGCCGCGGTGCGGCAACGCGTGCCGGAGTTGCCAAAGGCAAAGCGCGCACGGTTTGTCCAACAATATGGGGTGAGTCCGTACGATGCCGCCGTGCTGGGGAACGATCTCGAATTAGCGAGATATTTCGAGGCGGCTTCGAAAGGCGCAAGAAAGCCAAAGAACATAGCTAACTGGATCTTAAACGATCTGCAGAACGCGCTCAGCATCGCTGGCAAAGGGATAAGCGAGTGCCCAATTCCGCCGGGGGCGCTTGATGAATTCGTTAACTTTATCGACGGCGGAAAAATCAGCGGCAAACAAGGCAAGGAAGTTTTTGCGGAAATGTTTGCGACCGGAAAGAGATCAGCCGTGATTGTAAAAGAAAAAGGCATCGAACAACTGAGCGACACAGGCGCGATTGAAACGCTGTGTGATGAAGTGATCGCAGCGAACCCGAAACCGGTAGCGGATTTTCGAGCAGGGAACGCTGCATCACTGAATTTTCTCAAGGGACAGGTGATCAAGTTGTCCAAAGGCAAAGCCAATCCGCAGATTGTCGGAGAGATTTTGGAAAAGAAATTAAAACAGTAGGATGCCGCGTAGCGGCGTCCGGAGTTGCAGGGTGTCTCTGTGAAACGCCTTCTCTCTCGGCGTCTGATACCGACGCCCTACAATATTGGTATGCGCATTCTTATCGCTCCCGATAAATTCAAGGGCGCGCTGAACGCGCGGGACGTCGCGGAAAATATCGCGAAAGGGCTGTTCGATATAGTGCCGGACGCGCAGATCGAATTGGTGCCGATGGCAGACGGCGGGGAGGGGACCGCGGAAGCAGTGTGTGATGCGCGTGGTTGTTCCTGGGTCGAATGCAAGGCACACGATCCGCTCAGCCGCGAGATCGACGCACGCTACGGATGGATCAACCAGGAAAAACTTGCGGTAATGGAGATGAGCGAAGCTGCTGGCATGCGGCGCCTTTCCGAAAGTGAACGCGATCCAGTCCGCGCCACGACATTCGGCGTAGGCGAAATGATTTTGGATGCGAGCAAGCGCGGCGCGAAAGAAATCATCCTCGGCCTCGGCGGCAGCGCGACAAACGATGGCGGTTTCGGAATGGCGCGCGCCTTGGGATACCGATTTTTTTCCGAAGCAAGGGAGCTCACGGGAGCTGTAAGGGACCTGCAGAGCCTAACGAAAATAGAGCCTTCTGTGGTGGCAGGCGTGTCGCCTGCCAATTCGAAAAAGCAGCCGGCACGGCTGCCTCTACACTTGAATATCATTGCGGCGGTCGATGTGAAGAATCCGTTGCTGGGCGAAAATGGTGCGACACGAGTGTTCGGCCCGCAAAAAGGGGCGAGCACAAGCGACCTCGACAATTTAGAACGCGCACTGACGAGGCTGGCGGACGTCATGGCTACAGAATTCGGGTTTGACTATCGGAACGAAGAGGGTGCGGGCGCCGCAGGCGGCCTGGGATTCGGACTGCTGAGTTTTTGCAGCGCGACAATCCAGCCAGGATTCGAAGTTGTCGCAGAAGCAGTCGGGCTTGAACCGAAGATGAAAGATGCGGATCTGGTAATTACAGGCGAGGGAAGTCTGGATCGCCAGACCCTCGAAGGGAAGACGCCAGCTGGCGTGGCACGCCTGGCACGAAAACTTCATAAGCCGGTGTTCGCAATTGTTGGGCGCGCCACTCAAGATCGAGAAGTTCGCGAACTGTTCGACGGCGTTTACGAAAACGCGCGTCCAGGAATGAGCCAGGAACAAAACATGAAACGGGCGGCCGAACTTTTGCGTGAAAACGCGCGCGAGTTGGCAGACACATTTGGCGTTGGGCTATAATAGGTCCTTTGTCGTGCCGTTCGAAGCGCTGCGTGAAACGCCCTTTTAAGGTGATTTCTTCGCGTTCCGCGGGTCGTCTGCCGGATTGACGTAATTGATTTGCCATGGGCCAATCCCATGGAGTTGGATGATCGTCTCTCCTTCAGCCCAGCCGGCGTGTTTCATCCCGGCAGGCCAGTAACCGAAGGACCCGGCGGCGAGTTTTTTCGCGCTACTGCGATCGAGTGCTTCTCCAGTGGCGAGATAAAGGTTACCCGAAATCACTGTGACTCGTTCAGTTTTTGGATGGGTATGTGGCGGAATGTGATAGCCGTCAGGAAACTGGAAGCGCACTACGAACGGGCCTTCCTTTGTTGGGTCGCCTTCGAGTACGGCCATCTTCGCGCCAGGAGGTATAGCCGCTGGTCCTGGTTTCCACTCAATGGATGTCGGAGGATAAAAACGCATCTCGGAGGATTGCGTTTCTTCGGCAGATAACCGCGTCGATGAGAAGGCCATGGCTACGAGCATGGCCAATGTAGAACTGAAAATAATTTTCATAGATGGCTTGTCCTTTCCTCGATCAGTGGCTCAAGGGATGTCAGTAAAATTCACGGTACTGCTTCGCTGTTTCGACATAGCCCCATGCCCAGCGAGCGATATCTTTTTGTTCGTCGAGTGTCAGTTCCCGGCGAATTTTTGCGGGCGAGCCGAGCACGAGTGAACCGGGCGGGATTTTCATTCCCATCGTCAAGACTGCGTTTGCGCCGATGATAGAACGGGCGCCAACTTCGACGTCGTCGAGAATGATGGATCCCATCCCGACGAGCACTTCATTGTCGATTTTGCATGCGTGAACGATCGCGGTGTGGCCGATAGTGACCAGGTCGCCTACGGTTGTTGGGTAACCGGTGTCAACATGGATGACAGCGTTGTCCTGAACGTTCGACCGCGGCCCGATGATGATGCGATTAAGATCACCGCGGAGCACCGCGCCATACCAGATGCTCGATTCCTCTTCCAGAATAACGTCCCCAAGCACGGTTGCCCCCGGGACGATCCAGGCGCTCGAATGGATCGAGGGGCCTTTTTTTAAACGCGCAGCGATTCCTGCGTGTCCACTCGGCAGTGAATCTGTTTCGAGATGCATGGAATGTTTGATGTTCGATGTTTGACGTTTGATTTGCAACCGGCGCGCGCTGAGATCGGCTTATGACAGAATCGGAATTTTCTTTATTTCGGGACTTGGGCGATTATACGCGTCACATGCCCGAGCTTCCCCACGAACAGGTTACACCGTTCGTTTTCTCCGATCCCAGCGGTAAACGCTGGCCGCGGCTACGTCTCATTCTGCTAATTGGCGGTGTTCTGTTCTTCGTTGCGCTGGTGCTTTTCGTTCAGACGCTCTTTGTCACACCAAAAATGAACGTGCCTTTTTCGTTGCGGCAGTTGAAAGGTCAATTGCGCGCGCTGCAACGGCAAAATCCGGCTGGTCAGTTGTCTCCTGCGTCGCTGGTGTGGCAGAAATTCGGCGCGGCTCGGCAAGCGGCGAAAAAGCTCGGTGGAACAGCTCCAGCTACTTCGCCGCGGCCGCGGAAGAAACCGCCTGATAACGAAGTACGACTCGCATTCTACGTGAATGGCGATTCGGACTGCTACGCGTCGCTTCAGCAGCATGCAGCTCAGATTACGCATCTGTGTCCGGAATGGATGACGGTCATCGATGGCATGGGTAACTTGCAAATTGATTCCGACAGCCGTGTCTCCAAGCTGGCGGCGAGCAAGGGAATCGCGCTTATGCCGCTACTAAACAATCTCCTTGGTGATACGTGGCAGCCCGAGGCGATTGAGAATCTTGCCCATGGGCCAACTAAGCGGCAGGACAACTTTATCTCAGATGTTCTTTCGGTCTTGCGCACAGCAAAGGCGGCCGGCGTCGTAGTCGATTGGGAGCAAATCGATCCCGTATACAAAAAAGATCTCACCGCTTTTATCGACAGGTTTGCTGACGCGCTGCATGACGATAACAAGGAGCTGTGGCTGTGCGTCCAGCCCGGGCAGGAACTCGATTATATCGACATCGATGCGCTCAGTGACAATGTCGATCGGTTCGTGGCGATGTTATTCGATGAAACATCCGAGACGGATCCGCCGGGACCGCTGGCGTCGCGCTCGTGGTTTGAAGGGTGGCTGCACGCGCTGCTGGAAGGATCCGACGCGAAGCAATGGATTATCGCAATTGGCAACTACGGATATGACTGGCCGATCGGTGGTAAGAAGGCCGAGCTGATCAGCTTTTCCGAAGCGATGAGCCGCGCCAACGATGCGGAGATCGAAAGCGTCGACGTGCAGGGACCTGGCTACAGTCCTTACTTTTATTTCCAGGATGAAGGCATCGAACACGGGGTTTGGTTCCTGGATGCTGTGACCTTCCTGAACCAGGTGCGCGAGGTGCGGGATCAAAAGGCCGGCGGGTTTGCGCTGTACCGGCTCGGCAGCGAAGACCCGGCAATCTGGGAGGCTCTCAGCGTGCCGCGCGATTTCAAATTGGATAATCAAACGCGACAGGCGCTCGAAATAGTCAAATCGACAGACACGATAACCGACGTTGGCGACGGCGAAATCGTCACCGTGGACGAAGATCGCACCGACGGAATGCGAAAGTTGTCCGTCGACGGCGACGGGTATCTGACGGCCAAGTACGTGAAGTTTGCGGAATTTCCGACGTTGTATCACCAGGGCGCTGGTGGCGAGCATCAGGTGGCAATCACCTTTGATGATGGCCCCGATCCGCGATGGACACCGAAGATCCTGGACATTCTGAAAGAAGCAAACGTGAAGGCGACGTTTTTCGTCGTGGGAGTAAATGCCGAGCGTTATCCAGCGCTTGTTCGTCGCATTGTAAATGAAGGACATGAGATCGGGAACCACACCTATTACCATCCGAATCTGGCGCTCTGCTGGCCGGAGCACATCAAATTGGAGCTGAATGCCACGCAGCTATTGCTCGAAACAATCACCGGTCGTGCGACGACGTTGTTTCGCCCGCCCTACGCTGCGGATACCGGTCCGACGGGACTCAGTGAACTGACGCCGCTGAAAATTGCGGAAGATCTTAACTATCTCGTCGTTCTCGAGAACATCGACCCGCAAGATTGGGCCAAGCCAGGCGTAGACATCATCCTGCGACGCATCAAACAACAAAGGCACGAAGGGAGCGTGATCTTGCTGCATGACGCCGGAGGCGATCGCTCTCAAACGGTCGAAGCGCTCCCGCAAATTTTGGATTGGCTGCACACGCGCGGCGACACCGTTGTGCCGTTGAGCACACTTCTGGGAACAACGCGCGACGCAGTGATGCCGCCTTTGCAGGCAAATGGCCAATCGCTCACCCGGCTCGTGAGCAGCACCGGGTTTCGCCTTTACCATAGTATCGAGACATTTCTCTGGGCGTTCACGATCGTAGCGACGGCGCTGGTCGTGGTGCGGACATTGATTGTGATCTGGCTTGCATCTCGTTTTCGACGCCGACCAAAAACAGATTTCGCGGAGCCGATCAGCGTCGTCATCGCTGCTTACAACGAAGAGAAAGTGATCGCGCAAACCTTACGAACGCTTCTCGCTACGGAATACAACGGTGAAATAGAGGTAGTTGTTGTGGACGATGGTTCGCGCGACCGAACCGCTGCGGAAGTTGAGCGCGTTGTGGGGAACGACTCGCGCGTCCGATTGTTTCAGCAGGAGAATCGCGGAAAGGCGCGCGCCCTTCAGCGAGGCCTGGCCGCCGCGCGTTACGACATCATTGTTTTCATCGATGCCGACACCCAATGTCAACGTGACACGCTATCGCGTTTACTCGAGCCCTTCGCAGATAAACGCATCGGTGCGGTATCGGGTCACGCCAAGGTTGGAAACCTGCGCACGTTCATCGCGCGTTGTCAGGCGTTGGAATACACCTGCGGATTTAATCTCGACCGGCGCGCTTATAATCGCTGGCAATGCATCACGGTGGTGCCGGGGGCGATCAGCGCCGTGCGAAAGGATGCAATCGACGAAGCGGGCGGGCTTAGTCTGGAAACGCTCGCCGAAGACACCGATCTGACTCTCTGTTTGCATCGACACGATCAGCGCATGGTGTACGTGCCCGACGCCATCGCGTGGACGGAAGCGCCGGAGAGCGTGCGCGCTCTGACGCGCCAACGTTCGCGATGGGCCTACGGCACGCTGCAGTGTCTGTGGAAACATCGCGACATGGTGTTCAACTGGAACTATCGCGCTCTCGGCTGGTTCAGTTTGCCGAGCATCTGGTTTTTCCAAATCATTCTCGTGGCTCTCACGCCGATGGTGGATTTGTTCCTTTTGGCATCGCTGCCATTTGGTGTGTGGACTGCCGTGCTGCCGTTCATCGTAATATTTCTGGCGATGGACGTGCTCCTCGCGACGCTAGCCTGCATGCTCGAGCGCGAGCCGATCATTCGCGCCTGGCGCATTCTGCCGATGCGACTCATCTATCGCCCGATGCTCAGTTACTGCGTCTGGAAAGCAATTCTGCGCGCCATCAAAGGCGCCTGGGTCAGCTGGGGCAAACTCGAACGCACCGCCAGCGTGCCCGTGCGGGCATAGTCCGAAGCTTCTGAATCGCACCGCATCGTGCGATAAACTGAATTCCCAGTGATGTTAGACGAAAATGTTCGCCTTTTATTATGAACGCTCGTCTAATTCTCGTTAGATCGTATGATTTGGCGTATCGCGTGAGTTGTTTAGGGAGTGCAGCCGACGCTGGAATCATGAGTTTCCCGACGGTCATACTCATTGGTGCGGTACTCGGGGCATTGGACGGCGTGGGCATTTTTTTTGAACCAAGGGAGCCGTACAAATGGCAAATCCTATGCGCGGCTACACTGAAAGGCGTCCTGGTTGCGCTTCTTACAGGATTTTCCTTATCCGCAACTACCCGATGGTGGTCCGCTATGGCCATCGGCGCGCTCTATGGTTTCGCCTTCGGCTTTGTGATTTATCTCGCCAAAGGGGGTCCGACATCGGGTGATGCCCCATATGTGATCCCGAGCGGAATTATTACAGGAGGACTGATTGGCCTTTTCATTGTCATTTGGGCAATCAAAACGATCTAACTCTGTCTCGTTAGGCGCTGAAGAAACGCGAGCGGGACTCGGAAGCGTCTGATTGACAAGACATGAAGACTGTTACAGTTCCTCACTATCTTGATGGTTGGACAATCGCGTCAGTCTTTGCCTTCCTTTGAGGCATTCTAAACAGATTATTTCAAAGGAGAATTCTCAATGAGATGCACACTCGTTATAGCCGTCCTGATCTTTACAGCAACCTTTTTCGCCCCAGGGCAGAAGCAGAGCCCAAGGAGAGATGAAAGAAGGAGCGTTGAGCAGGCTATAAGACAACTGGATAATGAGCGCATTCAAGCGCAGATCGGTGCTGATGCGGTAGCCCTTGACCGCATCTACGCTGATGATTTTATCGGCGTGGGACCAAGCGGCACAGTGAGAACCAAGGCGCAGGTGCTTTCAGATTTCACATCGGGAGACCTGAAATTTCAGTCTATCACCACCGACGACGTTCAAGTGCGCGTGTACGGAAACACGGCTGTGGAGATTGGCCGCTCAACTATGAGTGGGCAAGACAGAGGCAAAGCTGTTCCCCGTGACACTCGGTTTACCAGGGTATGGGTAAAGCAGCAGGGGCGCTGGCGGTTGGTTGCTAACCACTACTCCTCACGGATTATGCAGCAATAACCTAGACAGACGGGGGCCATGATCATCGTTAAAGCGACGCCTAACTCTGTCTCGTTAGACCGATTCAACGTGTCAGATTTCGGCACCTAATCAATTGAAAGGACAAAGAAAAATGAAGACAGCAATAATACTTCTTTTGGCAAGCATCTGCGTTTGTTTGCCGGTAAGGGCCCAAGACACGGACAATGCCGCGGATCGGACGGCGATCGAAACCCTCGGCAAGACTTGGCAGGACACTTGGAACCGTCACGACATGGATGCGCTATCGTTGCTGTTGACAGAGGATGTTGATTTCGTGTCCGTGCTCGGCCCGAAGGGCTGGCTTAAGGGGCGGCAGCAGTGGCTCGCGGTGCGCGCAAAAATGCATAAGACGTACTTTACAGAAAGCGTCTGGACGACGAGGGAGGCGCATATCAAATTTCTACGACCCGATTTGGCGATCGCGCATGTTCTTTGGTCCACCACGGGTGACAAAGTGCGACATGTGAAGCATGGCGAGCCGCGCGAGGGTATTTTCACCTGGGTCGTCGAGAAGCGGAGCGGGACGTGGCTAATCGTCGCATCTCAGAATACCGAAACTATGCCAGTGCTGCCTGGACAATAATCAATCCATGAAGCCAACATCCTCGTTCCGAAATGCGCTTGGCGTGTTTGCCACGACGCCCTGCCGTGGCTTATCTCTTTCTCGTTAGATCCCGCTATGAATTGGGAAGCCATTAGTGCAATCGGCCAACTCGTCGGTGCGCTTGCCGTCGTCATTTCTTTGATTTATTTGGCCAGGGAAATCCGCAGCAATGCTCGCGCGTCGCGAGTAGCCTCGATGGACACCGTTAATCGGTGGCTTGGACAACTCGTAGTCCATCCTAATGTGAGTGAGTTGTATTATCGTGGTATTCAAAACTTCCAAACTCTCGGAGGCGCCGATTTGGTACGTTTCAGTTCACTCATGGATCAGCTGTTTGATATCTACGAGGAAATATATTATCAGCGGTTGGAAGGGCACTTGGAGCCACGCCTGTGGCGTCACGTGGAAGCGGCTATGCGCGACCTCAACGCTTATCCCGGCGTTCAGGCCTGGTGGCGTTCATGCTCACATTGGTTCGATGAGGAGTTTGCAAAGCATGTTGACCAGGAACAACAGACAGTCACGGCTCCGAAGTTGTTTCGCGAAGCAAATCCGAATCAATGATCTAACCGGTCGATGAAGCCAACCGGCCCATTACGTTGCAAGCCAAGCGTGATTGCCGCAACACCCTGCCGTGGCTTATCTCTATCTCGTTAGATGCTGTATCCCACGTTAATATGTAGATGCAAGGACACAAAATGCGATTCCGGATAACTGCTTGTCTTGCAGCTGCATCTATCTTGCTACCGGGCGCGGGCATTTTGAGTGCTCAGTCTGCAAATCGTGTCACGATTATCTATGATGCTTTCGGCAAGTCTTCCCAGCTAAAAAAAGATTGGGGATTTTCGGCATTTATCGAGTATGGCGGCAAGCGTATGCTTTTCGATACTGGTAACAACGCCGATACCTTCGCCCAGAATGTCAAAGCGTCGGGTATTGATCTTAAGAAATTAGATTTCGCCGTAATTTCGCATCGGCATGGAGACCATACAAGCGGCCTGAGTTATCTGTTGAGTGTCAACCCGAATGTGACAATCTACGCTCCAAAGGAGGGCTTTGGAGTATTCGGTGCAGCATTGCCAGGGACGTTCTATCGCAAGGATGAATCGCTACCCGCTTATATGCGTTACTACGATGGGCACCCTCCCGAAAAGATGACTTTCGGCACACCTTGGCCAGGTGCAAACTTTGTTTGGATTGATAGCTTAACTGAAGTTGCGCCAGGAATCTATTTGATTTCGACAGTGTCGCAGACGCCTGGCACGTTGGAACTACGCGAGCTTTCGCTAGCGATTAAGTCGCCCAACGGTATCGTCTTGGGAGTGGGATGTTCCCATCCCGGCATCGAGAAGATACTAGAAGCATCAATGGCGGTGGACAAGCATGTTCATCTAATCTTCGGAGGGCTTCATTTAGTAACAACTCCAGACCTAGAGATTGCACGCCTTGCTACGGCGGTGCACGATCAAAGGAAAGTTGCTCGGATGGCGCCGGGCCATTGCACCGGAGAACCAGCTTTCGCGGCTTTTCGCAAAGCGTTCGGTGACCAGTATCTCTACGCCGGGTTGGGCAGTGTCATAGAACTTCCGTAACCCGTCGATACAAGGTGACGAATTTCAGTAGCCTACGAAACATCTAACCAGCCGATGAAGCCAACGGCCCCATTTCGAAATAAGCTCAGGGTGCTTGCCACGGCACCCTGCAATGGCTTATCTCTGTCTCGTTAGGCCACTCTTCCATGCATCTTGTGATGTTCGATATCGACGGCACGCTTACTGAGACCATGAAGGTCGACCAGGAGTGCTTCGTTCGCTCATTCAAGGACGTGTTTGGTTTCGCCGACATTGACACCGATTGGTCACATTATCCATGCACGACGGATTCTGGCATCTTTCACGATGTTTTCACGGCACGCATTGGCCGGTCACCGACTGCGCAGGAAGTTTCGCAGTTTCGCCAGTATTTCATTCAATTGCTCGCTGCCGCTTCATCACAGTCTCCATTTGCACCGGTTACAGGGGCTGACAGGTTGTTGTCCCGGCTGGCACAGGGCGGCTCACATCGCGTGTCGCTGGCTACGGGAAGTTGGCGTGATTCCGCCCGCCTCAAGATGGCCAGTGCCGGGATGTGCCTTGACGACCATCCGGCCGCATCAGCGGATGACGCACTCGACAGGGAGTCCATTATGAGGCTTTCCAAGCAGAGAGCAGCCGAACGATATGGCGAGTCATTTGCCTGCACCGTGTATGTTGGTGACGGAGTTTGGGATGCTCGTGCATGTCGCAGTGTTGGCATTCCGTTCATTGGCATTGGCACGGGGAGTCGAGCGACGCGATTGTCTGCCGAGGGTGCTGTTTGTGTCTTCCCTGATTTCAGCGACGCGGATATGTTTTTGAAGAGTGTATATGAGATTACGAACGCGGCCTAACCATGCGCTGCAGCGAACCCGGCCATTGCGCTGTGGTTCCAATCCACGCGTCCCACAGGCCGGGTCGCTGAGCTTCGGTCGTTAGATGGTCAGCGCTGTTAACTACCGCATCGAGTAATGTGCACCGCATGAAAGTGCCGGTTGCAGCACGAGCTATCATAATCGGGCTAATAGTTGGCTTAGTCCCTGCAAATGTATGGCCTTTGCTGTTGGTCACCTCGGGGCGTTCCGTTGGGCGGCAGCGTTGAGATATTGTTTCTCGGGCTTTACCTTTGGTGGGTAAGCGGCAACGGTCCTCCCCGTTCAACCAGCAATACTCGCCGCTCCGCTTTTCGTTGTCTTACACTATCGCGAGCGCAATGGGCTTGGGGGCTTTTCGTCGCTCTCCTGTTCGCTGCGACAATTCACACTGCAATCGTTTTCGTTTTCCGTTTGGTGCCTTTTCCAGCTGAAGCGTTTCGACGTGGTTACGATATTTCCATTGTTCCGTCTGTCCCATTACGATGGGTGGCGATTGTAATCTCGGCTGCATCGGCGGCCATTTGCGAGGAAACTGGATTTCGAGGCTATATGCAGCAGCCAATCGAACAGCGCTTTGGAATAGTCGCTGGCGTTCTGATCTCATCTTTCTTTTTTACGGTTCTCCATCTGAATAAGTCCTGGGCACTACTTGGTATGGTTCCAATCGTGCTCGGCGTGGGCGTGCTCTTGGGCGTAATCGCTTGGGGGTCCGGGTCACTGATTCCGGGCATGATAGGCCACTTCGTTATGGACGTTGGCTTGTTCGCCTATTGGTGGACTGGCTTGATTGGAAACTTTACAGCTAAGCCAATCAGTGAAACTGGGCCAGATCGATCATTCTTAGTTACGTGCGTTGCGCTGGTAATAATTGTTCCAACATTAATGCTGGCGATTGACCGACTGAGAAAGGTTAGCACTATCCGCGCTGCCGCCATCTAACCAGATTAGACGAAAAGGCGAAGAGTGCGGAACGCGAGAGCGTTCAGATAAGCTCTTGGCCTTATGAGAGAACAAGACCAGCGCGATAAGATAACGATTGGATTGGATCTGGGAGATCGGCGGCACCGGTTCTGTGCGCTGGATAAAGAGGATCCCGGACTGACACTTGCCGCCGGCGGCACTTCACGGGCCAAAAAACGCGCAGTTGTGGCAGTGGCTCGCAAATTGGCAGTCCTGCTCCTAACGCTTTGGAAAAATAAGAGCCACTATCAAGCTTTCCCCGGCCAGGACGAAGAAAAAATGAGGACTTCTGATCGGGAACGATTGCGATGCACCGCCTGAAGCGTTTGAACTTCGATAACCAGATGGCAACGTTCCATCCTTAGAGAATATGATTGCGAGCTTTGGATCTAAACCTGGACCAACCTTGAGTCCGCATGGACGCACGATCCCAATCTCTCGCACTTCCAACCAAATGAACTTTAACTTGCATCCCTTCTCATGGAAGCCGATGCAGCCAACCCAGCCACTTGCGTTATGCCTGCGGCGACATCCAAACTTTTGCTTCAAGTGGCTGGGTGGCTTCTCTCTTTCTCGTTAGACCTCACATGGAATTCCGAGCAGGTTCGCCACAAGATGCAGAAGCAATCGCGGGCTTGATCGCTAGCTTTCAGAGCGAACTCACCGACGATCCGTCTGGTGCCGGTGCTGAGGGGTATCTTGCCTCCGTGTCCGTACAGGCCGAGCGCGAGTACCTGGCTTCAGCACGCTACCGGTACCTTCTCGCTTACTCGGGTTCTCAGCTTGCCGGCTTTATCGCCATCCGAGATGGGTCTCACCTTTTTCACCTCTTTGTCGAGCGCGCCCATCAGCGCCAGGGTATTGCTCGACTCTTGTGGGAGCGAGCCCTGCACGAGCTGTGCGCTCCGAGCGGCGAGAGAACCTTTACGGTTAACTCAAGCCTGTCGGCCGTGCCGGTGTATCAATCCTTCGGCTTTTCTCCAGCAGGGTCAATAGAGAGTATGCATGGTATCTCGTTTCTGCCCATGCGGCGTCCGGCATTGCTAGCATGAGGCCTATTCAAGCGATGAAACCGACGGTCCCACTGTGAAATATGTCCAGTTTGTTCGCCACGACACTCTCGACTTCGTCTCGGTTCCCAGCGTGGCTGGTGCGATTCCTGCCTTCGCGCTCACACACTCCTGCCGTAATGTTGTTCAACGCTAGTCGTTGCTTATCTCTTTGACTCATGATCTTTCCAGCTCATTGGTTCTTTCGCTCCCGCTCAAGAACCGCTACCCTCGCGGCTTTTCGGTCTATCCCGCGGCTTCCCAGACCGTTGCGATACCTAGGAGAGGCGCTTCCTAGTTGGCGAATACTTGACAAATAGAGTCTCTTTGCGCTATCTTGCGTGACTATGCGAAAGACTGCAACTAAACTCAGCAAGGTGAAGGTCAACCGGCGCACGTTCTGGTGTGTCACCTGGCCGCGAATAGGCAAAGGGCGCAACCGGCAATTCTTCAAAGACAAGACGGAAGCGGAAACGGTGTTAGCGCAAAAACTGGTAGAGCAGGAAAACTATGGCACTGCGGGTCTCTCGTTCGATGAGAAGAAACGCGGCGAGTATTTAAAATGCGCCGAAAAGCTCGAGCCGTTTGGAAAGACGATTAGCGATGCGGTCAACTTCTATCTGCCGCACCTGCAAGCGAGCAATCGCACCTGCAGCGCCGCAGAATTGGTCGATGAACTTTTGACGGTCAAAGAGGCGGACGGCGCGAGTGAGCGTTACCTGGACGATCTGCGAAGCCGCCTGAGCCAATTTGCAGCCGCCTTTGACGGGAAGCCGGTTGCCGAGTTCACTGCTCCGCAGATCGACCAGTGGCTACGGGGCCTTGCCGACAAAGAAACCGGGAAACGTCTCTCGCCTGTCACTCGAAATAATTACCGGCGGATCTTAATCACGGCGTTCAGTTTTGCTTTGGGACGCGGTTATTGCGCCGGCAATCCGGCTTTTGGGAGTGCCAGGGCGAAAGAGGTCGCATCCCCTGTTGGCATTCTCACAGTCGAAGAAACTGCGCGGCTCTTAGAAAACTCGGCCCCTGAGCTTGTGCCATCTATCGCCATTGGCGCTTTCGCCGGTCTGCGGCGTGCTGAACTAGAGCGATTGGACTGGAAGGAGGTCGATCTGCAGTCAGGTTTAATCGAAGTCACTGCGAGCAAGGCAAAGAGCGCAAGACGTCGCTTTGTAAAGATTCAGCCCAACCTTCTAAAGTGGTTGCAACCTTACGCACGGCTTTCCGGCAACGTAACACCTTCAGGCTATCGCGAGTTGCTGGAAAGCGCGAGAGACGCAGCGGGAATCAAGGAGTGGCCGCAGAATGCTTTACGGCATTCCTTTGCGTCCTACCACCTGGCGCGTTTTAACGATGCTGCTCATCTGGCCTTAGAGCTAGGTCACACTAACTCCAACCTGGTATTCCAGCACTACCGGCAACTGGTTAAGCCGAAGCAGGCGGAGCGTTACTGGAAGATCGCTCCTGCTCCTGCTCTCAAGAAGGTCGTTCAATTTGCAGGAGCTAATTGAATTTGATTTGGAAGGCCACCCTACCACCTACCGGGGCGGGGAGTGCCCTTGCGGTTTTTCTAAACGGTTTCATCGAACCATCTCCATCCACAGGAGCCGTGAAACAAAAAGAGTATAACCAGGCTGAGACTGATTCATCGCTGATCGTAGACCTGTCTCGTGCAATCGAGGAATTGGTGTCTGGGCAGAAGAAACCTGAGGAATTAAAAGGAATAATCGACGAAGCCAAGACGTTGGCTATCGCGTGGAAGAATCCGTATTCAGCGAAGGATTCTAAGTATCGACGCCAATTGTTCAATGACACATCCAGCGAGACAAACTTTCTGCTGGCCGCACTGGTGGTCGTACTGAAGCGGAAAGTCCAAGAGCTTGCTGAACAGAAGGGCATTCCCACCACTTTTGAGCAGTTAGAGGAGCTAAGTAATGCGTACCTACAAGCTCATGTTCAACTAAGGAAGTTAGGGGAAGCGATTGAGAGCGGACAGAAGTCATGGCAAGTGTCTGATAAGAAGCGAAGCAAGTGGCAGCGGGACTTCCGCAAATCAATCGAGTATCAATTCGGTGGCGGGCTAGAAGCCGAGTTTAGAAAGCGACTGCCGCTGCTTGCACTCGGTCCCTATGATCCAAGCTACCAGCCAGTTTGTCTTGATAACATCTTCGCAGGCAAGCCGGTCAAAATGCGCACACTAGAAGATTTGTTTTTGGGAATCGACCGGAAGCGGTTTGGGAAGCTACTACGCCCGAGCGTTAAGACTATTGGTCCCGCGACGAATTTGCGCCAGAAGCGAGAGTATCATTACGACTGGCGCGATGTAATTCAGATCATGGATGGTCTGCTAAAAAAGAGACCGAGGCAAAAACGAAAGAAATCAAAGCCAGGGCCAGCACAACAAATCTGGCTCAATGATAAAGATCTTCGAGAACGGGTGCTGAGAGGAATCGAAGCGCGGCTAAAGAGTTCGCCAGTGCCGGTGCGGGAAGATATCAGGAGTGCGTTCCTGAAGGTCATACACGATCACCTGCAAAAAATTGGGAAAAGATAAGCCACGAGGCTTCTGCTAGGGGAAAAACTCGAAACCCCCGCAGCGGAAAACGCCGAAAACCGCGCCGAAATTGGGAAAAGATCGCGGGTGCTTAATTGCTAGTTATCGCAACGACCTGCGATAACTATGAGAAAAATATCTAGAAAAACGTCCAATGGTGCGACGATCCCCAATGTGTTGCCGACGTTACAGGCAACGGACGATCTGTCGCTGCTGAATCCGGCACTGTTAAAACGCCTACAACTCGCTAGGGCGATCAATGTTTCAGGGCGAAGCGTAGATAACCTTGTTGCCCGGCACATGATTCCCTGTGTCAGAATCTCGCCCCGCTGCGTTAGGTTTGATCTTCAGGCTGTGTTGAAGGCTTTGAGGAAATTCGAGGTTCGGGAGTCTGGTCGTGAGAGCTAAAAGAAGCGGGCGACGCCGTTGCGCAGCGCCGCCCAAAACTGCAGAAGTGTGGCAAACGTATCTCGTCTTTCCTTTGCTGCAACCATTCCGACTCGCCGCTAGGAACGGCGAAGTCAAAGGTGGCGCACGCGCTGTCTTTCACCAGCAAGACATTCGCCGCTGCGTTGCCTGCCATGTGCGTGTCGATAACTCGAATCTCGGCGGTCACGCTCGCAAGAGCGCGTTGGCAGGGGATCTCTGGTGTCTGCAGTGCTGCTAAGAAGGGATAATAAGAATGAAAGACGTCCACGTCTCGATGGTTAGCGCTGCTAATTCTACCAGCACTCGCACAGTCCCTTTGCTGGCGATCCTGCAACACATTAAGGGGGGCCGATGGAGACAAGAGGTCGGGCGAATCCGCCACCTTTATAATTCCGAGTTAAAGAGGACCGACTCCCACAAGGAGGCAAAGAAAGCGGTCGAACACTTGAAAAAGAACCTGCCAGGAGTGATGTGGTCCGGCACGTTTCGCAATCGTGAAAAACCTGTACCCGACAAGCTCATCACGCATTCCGGTCGCCTCTGTGGAGATATCGACGCGGACGCCTTAGACGGTAAGGACAGACAAGAGATCAAAACCAAGCTGCAAACAAGTCCTTATGCGGAGGCGGTTTTTCGTTCACCAACCGCGGGAGTCAAAGTGATCGTCAAAGTACCCGCCGACGCTTCCCAACACGAAGGGAGCTTCCGCGCAGTGAGGCAGCACATCCTCGCCCTTGCTGGCGTCCAGATAGATGAAAGCGGCAGTGACATTGGTCGGCTTTGTTTTGTTACTGATGATCCTGAAGCGTACTTCAATCTAGACGCGCAAGAGATTACGCCATTGCCGCCCCTTCCGAAGCCGGAACCCGCGCAAACTGGCGTTGCCGACTTAGCGTTGCGCCAGCGTGAAGCGGTTGGCTTGTTAGGCCAAGTCTTTGACTGGCAGAGCGAGACTCACGGCTTCCTGACTTGTCCTGGGAAACACTTGCACACGACTGGCGACGCGGAGCGTGATTGTGAGATCCATCTGGATGGTGCGCCCACGATTCACTGTTTCCACAACCACTGTCGAGAGATCCTCGAAAGCATTAACCACGAATTGCGCTCCCGCATCGGCAAGGCTGAGTGTGCCAACACACCCCCGCCTAGAGAAGGAAAAGACGAACAACCCTCCTACCCTTCGCGCAACGCTGAAACGGCGAGGGAATTTCAGGCAGAGACTAAAAGCGCAGATGCCGCGCACGAAGAAAAGTGCGATGAACTGACCTCGCTGACCTCGCTAGGCGCGGAGAAGGAGACGCTGGTGTCTGGTGATTTTCCGCTTGATGCGCTCAACCCGACGATAAAGACAATTGTCGAGCAATCTGCCGAGACTTATCAAATCAACCCCGCGCTCCCAGCGATGGCCAGCGTTTCGGTGCTCTCCGGCGCAATCGGCAAGGGTCCAACCGTGATTGGCGCAGTCAGCGGCCGACGCACACATCTCAACGTCTATGTTGTTCCCGGCGCGCCCAAATCCTACGGGAAGAACGCAGCGTCAACGCTGGCGCGGCCATTACAGAACGCTTCCAATGAGATCGCAAACGTGTTTCGATCGCAGGAAAAACCGAGGCTTATTGCCGAGCAGCAGATCAAACAGGAACGGGCAAAATCACTTATCAAGGAATGCGCCAAGGGACCCGATGGTAAGAGCCATGAACTGATAAAGATCGCGGAGCGCCTTCTCGAAATCGAAAGACTACTCTCTTGGCCGCCGACTTACACGGTCGGCAACTGCACAAGTGCGGCGCTGACAGAAATTCTTAAACGCAATGATGAAATGATCTTCAGCTTTTCACCCGAAGCTGGCGAGCTTGTCCGCATCGCGCTCGGCAAGTTCAACAAAGACCAAGCCGCAGACTTCGACCTTTACCTTAGCGGCTACACCGTGGAGAGCGCGCGCGAGACCCGAATCTCTCGTGGCGATTCCGGCGACGTTGTTCCGTGCATTACGGTGCTTTGGTTTTGTCAGCCGTTTCTACTCCGTGAATTATTCGCGAACGAGGAAGCACTTGAACGCGGTCTGACTGCGCGGGTACTGCCCTTTATTGTCGATCACGATGGCGATATCCCGGAGGACGACGGTGTTCTGCGCTGCGTCAGCGCCAAGGCAGAGCAAAATTGGAATTCCATTATCCGAGGTGCGCTGTTGCTCCGGAAGTCGCCGCTGGAGATTCGGTGTTCAGAAGGCGCGCGCGAGGTTTTCCGTGCGTTTCACAATGAAGCGGTTCGACTGCGCAACGGCCAATACCGAGACATCGAGGGCGAGCTCGGCCGCTGGCGGGAGAACGCAATAAAGGCGGCAGGCGGGCAATGGGTGGCTGACGCCATCGTCAAGAGGAAGAGCACCGACGATCTTGTACTTACACCGGACCAGGCACAACGCGGCGTCGATATTGCTCGCTGGTCGCACCTGCACTCAATCGCAATGCTCCGGCGCGGCATGGTCGAACGACGATGGCAGCGCGTGGAGCGGTTGTGCGACTTACTCGTTCGCTACAACGGTAGTGTAACGTTGCGCATTTTGCGCGACAACCACGGGTTTGCGCCGGATGAGGTCAAGGCGTTGTCGGCGGAGTATTCGAACAGGATCCAGGTCAAAGTCGTGAAGCAAACAACAGGCAGGCCGAGCGAAGTGTTGATGTTTGCGAGAAAAAGATGAAAACACTTGCCGGTAGTTTTGCGGGTTTCGCGGATGAGCGCGTATGAAAATTCATTTTCCATTTTAACCGCATGACGGTTCAGCAAAGCCCGTAAAACGCACTCTTGGCAATTTATTTTCTGTACACCCCTGGCCGCGAAACCCGCAAAACAAACACCGAAGCCGGAAAGCAACTTGAAGTGTTGGGCGCCAAGTGATCGCCACATTTTACAAGGTGAAGCAGGCCAGTCCCCTTAACGTGGATTTTCGGAGAGCTGTTACACCGGCGCGGGGGGGATAAATACATGAAAAAGCGTTGCCGGGCCTTGCTTCGATTGCCATTCGTCATGGTGTTTTCTCAAGCCCTCGGCGACACAACTTTCTTCTGCGAGGTGAGGACACCAAAGCCACGCTCATTGAAGCTGGCGTAGAGCCCTGGAGCATATATACCCGCTCGGAGTTGCAAATCCTCCTGGCGCAAAACCGCATCGAACCCCTAACGCTAGCCGAGCTAAGGAAGGTTCATCAGATCAAACGAACCTTCGGCGCGAGGACTGCAGAATGAAGCAATGTCATTACACATGAAGGAGTATTTTCGTGCGGTAGTCTCGTTATGGGACTGTTGGCTTCACAACCGGTACCTGTGTCCGTATTCGTCATTCCTCCCCTCCGCCGGCCTCAAGGCGAAGAATGCGTTAGGCGTTCGTTCTATCCTCATAAGACCATCATCCGGCGACGTGGAAAGTAGCCAACGGTTCGATTGCACAGAATCTCGTTGCCAACAATGCCATTCGTGGAAGCCCTCATCAGGGTCGTGCCGAGTGGATCAGGCAAGGTGCCGCAGCGGAGAGTAAACGCGACGCCGCCGAGCGACACTGGAACCTCGTGCGTGTCGGTCTGGAACTGAGCAACGCTGGGGTAGAAGTCGGTGACGCTGCCTGCTGAGGGAAACTCCGCGAGCAAGTCGTCCTGGAAGTAGGAAATTTGTGCGCCGGTGTCGAAGAACATCCGATAGTCCCTGCCGTTGACGCGCGCGGTGAAGATGGGAATGCCCGTGAACTCGTCCAAGGGAACGGTCTGGCCGTCATGCGACAACTGGGTGGTGGAAACGGTGAGCTTGCCACCAGCGGTGTCAAAGATGTGATCGAAGCGGCTAAGATCGTCTGCGCCGAGGAGGTCGGCACATGCCTAGCCGACGAACTCTGAGAGAGTAGCAGCGGTAAGGCCGAGATAACTCGTGCCGAGACTGAACTGCTCGCCAGCAATGGTAA
>Ga0306926_10001705_pt1 | contig 21985 bp, 18 predicted proteins | sample flu12Cox44000178_FD_203759 | JGI IMG/M metagenome (GOLD analysis project Ga0306926, IMG submission 203759) | Lab enrichment of tropical soil microbial communities from Luquillo Experimental Forest, Puerto Rico - flux8day.12C.oxic.44.000.178 (v2)... | ecosystem: Environmental > Terrestrial >...
TCGCGCCGCCAGCGAGCCGTCTTCTTTCCGGTACGACAGGGTCACCGACCGAGTTACGACCGGCCGCGTGCCGGCGCCGAAGCGATAGACGCGCGTGTTACCGGGTGCGCTGATAATCGTCTCGGCGAACTCATCGACATTGTCGACACCGCTCGAGGTGTGCATCCAACCGATCCTCGAATTAAACCCCTGATAGATGAAGAACTGCCCCCACGTGGACGCACCATACGCATTGAGTCCCTCGTCGCTTGTCACCTGCTGTTCGGCCCGGAAGTAGAAGCTGGTGTGTGGATTTATCAGCAAAAGGGCGTGACCGTTCGTCGCACGCGCCGGCGCGATCGCAATGCCGTTCGACGCCTGCAGATCGCGGGGATTCAGCCCCCCGATGCTCGCGGTCGCTGGTGCCGGCTTGCCGCCGTAGAAGGCCTCGAGCTCGGGCAATGCGACTCGCTCGATATCGCCACCGATGCTGCCTTCGGTAAAGCTGAGCGCCATCCACGGCTCGAAATGTGTGACAACGCTGGGATGGGTATCAGGATGCGTCGAGAGGTAGCAGTTGAGGCCCGCCGCCCACGATTGCATGAGGCGCTTCAGCCAAATTGGACTGCGCTGATAGTCCGCCTTCAGTGTGTCGGGATCGATGAAGAGGCGCTGCCGAAGATCCTGCCACAGTGCCGCCTCTCCGCGTGCCTCGGCCAAGCGGCCCAAGCTCGTAAGGTAATTGGTCTCTATTCTCGGAAAATCATCCTCCGCTTGCGCATAGATCATCGCATATACGGCATCGGCGTCTGTATGGCCGCGGATGTGGGCAATGCCCCACTCGTCACGAGTGATGGTGGGCCGGTCTTGCTTACTCAGACCGCACGGCTCAGCGACGGCCGAGGCCTCGGCATGGGGCGCAACGAGTAAAGACCCGAGCCCCAGTATCACAACGACGGCCGAATTCCCGAGCGCTGGCAACCACTGGCTTATCAATTGCACGCGGCACTATAGAGGAAATCGTGTCAGGGAATCACGACTGGGCTTCGACCCGCACGCGGAACGTTGCCTCAAAGCGGGCTCCCGGTGCGATGACTCTGAGTCCGCGCCCGCTCGTGAGGGCACTGGTGGGCGCCGTCATCGGTTCGATCGCCACGAACTCTTGCTCGTTCGGGGCAAAGATTTGCGTGTAGGGATAACCTGCGAGGAACTCCAACGTGATCCGACGACACCCGCCGGTCAGGGAGAAGGAGGGACACGCATCGAATAGCGCAAAACCGTCGTCGAAAGAGCGCTCGCCGAGTTCGGAGTCGAAGCGACTCCAGGGCTCTTCCCCGCCGCTCGGGATTCCGCGCTCGTCGAGCACGAGCCTGCGCATTGGCGGCAGCCCGAGCCGCCACTTTGCGCGCGGCAGATCGGGTACACCGAAATAGGGGTGGAAACCGAAGCTGACCGGTACCGGGCCATCCGACCCGGCGATGAGCGTCGTTTCGAGCGTGAGCGCCAGGGGGGTGAGGGTCGCTGTCAGTTCGATGCAATGGGGAAACGGAAATATGTCGAGGAGCTCTTTGCGGTCCCACTCCAGCCGAGCGGAGAGTCGATTGCGCTGCGACTCGATGGGCTCCCATGCGAGCCGCGACCACGGCACTCCGTGCATGGGAAGTCCGTGCGCATCGAGATGAAGCATGGGCGATGAGGTATCGAGCTGCACCACCCGGCCCGCAGCGCAGTATCGGACTCCATCCAAGCGGTTTGCCCAGGGATGAAGCAGTGGGATCCCGGCCGTGCTTCCCTTCGCTGCGGCCGTTTGCAGGTCGCTGACGCGCCGCAGGAGTTGCACACCCTTGTGGCGCAGCGATGCTCCGAGCATTCCCCGCGCGGGTAGAAATACCGCCTCGAGTTCCCCTGCGGTCAGAGTGCAGGCCGCCGCGTTTACCGGCACCTCTGGCACGGCTCATTCCCCGGCTACGAGCGGATTGTGCCAACCTTCGGGAGGTGTGACGGCCTCGGCCTCTTTCGGTCCCCACGTACCGGGGGCGTAGGGGTATGCCGGCGTCCCCGCCTTCAAGACCGGATCGACGATACGCCAGGCCTCTTCCACATAGTCTTCGCGGGCAAAAAGCGTGCGATCGCCCAACATCGCGTCAGTCAGCACGCGCTCGTAAGCATCCCGTTCGTTGAGTCCGGGCGCCTGGTGTGCCAGCAGCTCAGTGGCCTGCCCCACGTTCGCTTCCGCGGCGTCCATCACATTGACGCCGATCGCCCACTCGTTGACCGGGCTGATGCGTAAGCGGAAGTAGTCGCGGTGCGACAGACTGGAGCCAAACAGGGGCGGTGGCCGCCGCAGATGCACGATGACCTCGGTGCAGGTGACCGGAAGGGACTTGCCAGCGCGGATGAAGAATGGCACTCCCTGCCAGCGCCAGTTGTCGATCGTCAGCCGTAACGCCGCGAATGTTTCCACCGTGGAGCCCGCCGCGACGCCCTGCTCCTCGAGGTAACCGCGGAACTGCCCGCGCACGAGGTCGGCAACCTTGATCTCGGGTATCGCCCTCAGTACTTTGACCTTCTCGTCGCGAACCGATTCGCTGTCCGTGCGTGCCGGAGGCTCCATGGCGATGTTGGCGAGCACCTGAAAGAGATGATTCTGCACGACATCTCGAACCGTGCCGGTCTGGTCGTAGAACGCACCGCGCCCCTGGATCCCGAAGTCCTCTGCCATGGTGATCTGCACGCTGTCGATGTACTGACGGTTCCAGCAGGGCTCGAGCAGCGCGTTGGTGAAACGGAAAAAGACCATGTTGTGCACCGGTCGCTTCCCGAGGTAATGGTCGATGCGGAAGATGTGCTCCTCATCGAAGCCCCCGAGCAGGATCTTGTTCAAGTTTCGTGCAGACTCGAGATCGCGCCCGAAGGGCTTTTCGACGACGACGCGCGTGCCCGGTGCGGTGCATCCTGCCTTCTCGAGCTGTTGCACGACGGTCCCGAACAGCGCGGGCGGTATGGCGAGGTAGTGCGCGGGACTCTGTGCGCTGCCGAGCAACTGTCGCAGTTGCCGAAAGGTCTCAGGGTCCGCGTAATCGCCATCGACATAGGCGAGGAGCGACGCGAGCTTCGCGAACGCCTGTGGATCGGCGCCGCCATGCTTCTCGACGCTGTCGCGCGCGCGCGCCTTGAGCTTATCGAGGTTCCAGTTGGCTTTCGCCACGCCGATGACCGGAACGTTCAGGGTTCCGCGCTTCACCATCGCCTGCAGCGCAGGGAAGATCTTCTTGTAGGCAAGATCTCCGGTCGCGCCGAAGAAGACCAGCGCGTCGGACTTCGGTTCGCTCATTGTGGTCTCCGCGCCAGATCCGCGCTATTTGGCAGCTTTCTCGAGGTGGCCGCCGAACTGATAGCGCATGGCCGAGAGCAGCTTGTCCTGGAATTCGGCGCTGCCGCGCGAGCTGAAGCGTTCGTAGAGTCCCGTAGTGAGCACCGGTGTCGGGACGCCCTCATCGATCCCCGCCTTGATGGTCCAGCGTCCCTCGCCTGAATCGGATACGCGCCCCGCAAACTTCGTGAGCCTCGGATCCTCGAGCAGCGAAGCAGCCGTGAGGTCGAGCAGCCAGGAGGCGATCACGCTGCCGCGTCGCCACACCTCGGCGATATCGGCGAGATTGAGGTCGTACTGGTAGCGCTCGGGGTCGCGCAGCGGTGTCGTTTCGGCATCGATTTCGCGGGCCTGTTTGCCGACATTGGCTGCGTGCAGCACGTCGAGTCCTTCGGCATAGGCAGCCATGATCCCGTATTCGATGCCGTTGTGGACCATCTTGACGAAGTGGCCAGCGCCGTTCGGCCCACAGTGCAGATAACCCTGCTCGGCAGTGCCCCGCGCCTTGTCACGCCCCGGCGTGCGCTCGATGTTGCCCATGCCTGGTGCGAGCTGGGCAAAAATCGGATCGAGTCGCTTCACTACTGCTTCCTCTCCGCCGATCATCATGCAATACCCACGCTCGAGGCCCCACACACCGCCGCTCGTGCCAACGTCGACGTAGTGTATGCCCTTGGCTGAGAGCGCTTTGGCGCGACGCATGTCGTCGACGTAGTACGAATTACCGCCATCGATGAGGACGTCTCCCGAGGCCAGCAGCGGCAGCAGCTCCTCGATATTCCGGTCGACGACCCCGGCCGGCACCATGAGCCACACTGCCCGCGGTGTCTTCAGTTTCTCGACCAGCTCGCGCAGCGTTGTCGCGCCCGTGGCCCTCTCCTTCGTGAGCTCCGCCACCGCCTGCGGTGAGACATCGAACACCACGCACTCGTGACCGCCGCGGATCAGCCGTCGCACCATGTTCGCGCCCATTCTCCCCAAGCCGATCATTCCGAGTTGCATGGCTCTGCTCCTTCACTTCGCAACCGGGTCGGCGCAGGTCAGGGACGCCTCGAAGATGCTCTGGATGGCGGTATCCAGCGTGGCGTCGAACTCTGCAGCGGTCTGTTGTGCCGATAGGCCTTCGACCAGGGCTCGCGAAAAGCTCGCTACGATGCCGTTGTTTCTGAGCAGCCGGGCGTTGGCTTCATCGCGCGTATAACCTCCCGACAATGCCACGACTTTCAAAACCCTCGGGTGTTTGACCAACTCGGCATAGAAGCCGTCACGCTCCGGCAATGTGAGCTTGAGCATGACCTGCTGCTGCGGTGGCAACTTGCCGAGATGATCCTGCAGGGCGGCTTTGAGCGACGCCTCCGCGCCGGCTTTATCCGGGCAATGAATGTCCACTTCCGGCTCGACTATCGGCATCAAGCCGGCAGCCAAAATCTGCGCGGCCGCCTCGAACTGCTGCGCGACCACGGCCTGAATGCCCTTGGCGTTGGCCTGCTTGATGAACGAGCGCATCTTGGTTCCGAAGATGCCGTGGGCGTTGGCCTTCTGAAGCAGCGCAGCCAGGCCCGGCATGGGTTTCATCAGCTGAACGCCGTCGTTCTCATCCGCCAGGCCCTTGTCCACCTTCAGAAAAGGTACGACGCGCTTCGCATACCAGAGATACTCCGCGGTCGGCCGCGACTCGACCTCGCGCTCCATGGTGCCTTCGAACAGGATCGCTGCGAGAATGCGGTCGCCGTTGAAGCTGGGAGTGGTGATGATGCGCGCGCGCATCTGATGAACGAGCGCGAACATCTGCTCCTCGTTGGACCAGGCGTTTTCCCGGATTCCATAGGAGAGCAACGCCTTCGGCGTGCTGCCGCCGCTTTGGTCCAGCGCGGCAATGAAGCCGGGCTGCGTCCTGATCTTGCGCAGCTGTTGCTCCTTCGGTTGCAGTGGGTTCATGAGTAACCTCGCAAGTTGCAGTAGTAGCGCTAGGCCGCTTGACCCAGCGAGGCGCTTTTTGAGGCGATGACCCGCATCAGCTCGTTCCACGAGGCGACAAATGCCGCAGCGCCCTCCTCCTGGAGCCTCGCCGCCAACGCGTCAAGATCCACGCCAGCCTTGGTGAAACCCGCCAGCACCGGCTCGAAATCGCCACCGTCGCTGCCGATCAGCGGACCCAGCTCGCCGTGCTCGGCGAAGGCTTTCAAGGTGTTCTCCGGCATGGTGTTGACGGTGAGCGGTGCGGCGAGCCCCTTGACATACAGGATGTCCGAAGCATTCGGATCCTTCGTACCGGTGCTCGCGAAGAGCAGCCGCTGTGGCCGGGCCCCGGCATTGAAGGCGCGCTGCCAGCGCGGCGATCCGAGCAGTCCCACATAGGCCTTGTAGGCGCGCCTGCCAACCGCGACACCCAGAGTGTTGGTCAGGGGCGCGGGAGCCTTGCCGGTCACGGCCACGTCCCAGCGACTCACGAACAGTGAGGCGACCGAGCCAACATTAGGGTTGAGCCCGCCAACGATCCGGCGCTCGATGCCGCGCAAGTATGCCTCGGCCGCCGCCAAATACTGCTCAGGGGAGAACAGCAACGTCACATTGACCGGTACGCCGGCGAAGATCGCCTCTTCGATCGCGGGCAGACCCTCTTTCGTGCCAGGGATCTTGATAAAGAGGTTCGGTCGAGAGGCCAGGCGATGGAGATCCTGCGCCGCGGCGAGCGTCGTCTTGGTGTCGTACGCCAGTACCGGCGAAACCTCGAGCGATACCCAACCGTCCACTCCCGAGGTCCGCTCGTGGATCGGGCGGAACAGGTCCGCGGCCTGGGTGAGATCCTGCAGCGCGATCTCGAAAAACAAACCCTCACCAGACTTGCCCGCCTTCGTCCGCTCGCGGATCGTCGCATCGTACGCGCTGCTGTTCTTGATCGCGTGGTCGAAGATCGTCGGGTTAGAGGTGAGTCCGGTGATCGATAACTCATCGATGTATCGCTTGAGCGTGCCGCTCGTCAGCAGATCGCGGGTGATGTTGTCAAGCCAGAGGCTCTGGCCTGCATCGTAGAGTTTCTGTGTCGCTTTCATCGCTTCACCTCGATGGTGGGTTGTCCCGTTCTTGACCGCGCTGCTCGTGGTCCTGGTCGGAGATCCTTCCGAGGCCGCCCAGGCTTTCTCGCGGAACCGGCAGGCTCCTCGACGAAGGATTGGCACGCCAAGTGGCCGGCGCGCATACCGTAGCTTCTCTGATTGCCGCTCGGCAACATTTCTCACTGTGCCAGCCAAAGCACTAGGGCCCGGTGACTGCCACCGCCCAGCAGAACCTCAGACGCGGCATTTATAGCCAGCGTCCACCGTTACCTGCATGGTGGTGCGTGGTCATTCGTAGCTCTCTCGAGTTCGCGCGCTCTCGCAAGCACACCGGCCGTAAATGAGACTGCTATGTTGGCGCTTCCGCTGTTGCCGAACACCGGGCGGTGTTATTCATCTTCAGCGCGAGCCAAAACAAATTTGGCGGCTCTTGCACATCAGCCTGCTGTGATCGCAACCCTCAGCCCCGAGAAGATCTCTTGCGTCTTGTATTCACCGGCCAAGCGGAGAGAGGTAACAGCAATGTCCAGCAGTGGCACCGCACGCATGAAAATTGGCGACTTCCTGCTTCGCCGTCTCGAGGAGGCCGGTGTCCGCCACCTGTTCGGTGTTCCGGGTGACTACAACCTCGCGCTCCTGCAGCAGCTGCAGGACGCAGGCGAGCTCAAGTGGATCGGTACGTGCAACGAGCTGAACGCCTCCTATGCGGCGGACGGCTATGCGCGGCTGAATGGTCTGGGTGCGCTACTGGTGACGAACGGCGTTGGCCCGCTGAGCGCGATCAACGGCATCGGCGGCTCCTGCAGCGAGCATGTCCCAGTCATTTGCATCAGCGGATCGATACCGCTCAGGTCCATCGATCGTGGTCTGGGGATGCATCACACAATGGCTGACGGCACTTGGGACCACTTCCTCAACGCCTACGCACAGGTGACTGCCGCGCGCTCCAGGCTCACACCTCGCAACGCGGCCAGCGAGATCGACCGGCTGATACTCACCGCCTGGCGGGAGAAGCTTCCCGTGTACATGGAGCTGCCCTCCGACATCACTCACCTCGACATCGAGGTTCCGGCAGCTCCGCTGGTTCTCGCCGAACCACCGAGCGACCCCGAGCGGCTGCGTTCCTGCATCGCAGCGATCGCGGGGCGACTGTCCGCTGCCAGGTCGCCGGCGATCCTCGTGGATGCGGACGCGGACCGGTTTGACGTCGCATCCGAGCTCACGGAGCTCGCCGAAAAGCTGCAGGCTCCAGTGGCGGCGATCAACGCAGCCAAAGCAGTGATCGATGAGACACTCCCCCATTACCTCGGTATTTACGCCGGAAAGGCGAGCGAGCCAGGCGTGCGTGAGACGATCGAGGGTAGCGATTGCCTGATCGCCATCGGCTACCGGCCGATCGAGGTGACTACGGGCGACTTCACGGCTGCGTTGCCGGCCGACACGATCCACGCCCGTGGCTACTCGGTTGATGTCGGCGCTGATAACTATCAGGCGGTGACGCTCCGGGAAGTCCTGCGCGGCGTCATCGCTGCGGCCCCGCAGGTGCTGAACCGCGCTCCCCGCCGTGCCGCGGCCCCAGTCGCAGGCACGCGCGCCGACGGTTCCGCCAAGCTGACCCAGGCTGCCTACTGGCAGGCCCTGCAGGGCTACCTCCGGCCCGGCGACGTCCTGTACGTCGACAATGGCACGTCATTCGTTATTTTCGGCCTGAGGCTGCCGCCGAATTGCACCCTCATTGGCTCGATCAACTGGGGATCGATCGGCTACTCGGTCGGTGCCCTGCTCGGCGGACTGACTGCCGCGCCCAACCGTCGTCACATCCTTTTCATCGGCGACGGCTCGTTCCAGGTGTCCGCGCAGGAGCTGTCGACCATTCTGCGACACGATTACAAGCCGGTGATTTTCCTGATCAACAACGGCGGATACACCATCGAACGCGGCTATCTTGGCAAGGCCGAGCCCTACAACGACGTCGCCAACTGGGCCTACGCCGATCTGCCCAGGGTTTTCCGTCCTGACACCTCGGCGCGGTCGTTCGTCGTCAGGACCGTCAGCGACCTGCAAAACGCCCTCAGCACACCGAACGATCGGATGATCTTCGTCGAGTCGATCATGGACCGCCACGACGCTCCCACCGCAGTCATCACAAGCAGCAACAAGGGCGCCGACCTCGACTACGGTCCTCGCGGCCCGCAATATCGCGAAAACCTGCAGCTTCGGCCGCCGGTGCAGGATGCCTCGCGCAGCGTCGGGTGACAGCGAAAGCGCCAGCAACCAATGACCGCGCCTTTACTGCCAAGAGCCGTTCTTTCGATCGTTTCGGGCTCCGCGCTCGCGGGCTGCTCTCTTGTGGGAGCACCTTCATTCGCCTTGTTCGGTGCGTTCTTCCCGGCTTGGATGTTGTGCGGGCTGGTCGGCATCATCGGAGCGGCCGGCGCCCGAGTGGTTCTCACGACACCGCGGCTGAACGAAGCGATCCCCTTGCAGCTCGCAGTCTGTACGGCCGTAGGCGTCATCGTGGCCCTGCTCACCTGGATGCTGCTCTTCAGGTGACGCCGTGAAAGCTCAGGGAATGCGCCGATTCACCTCGCGCAGCAGCCTCATCGCGCTCGGGATCATCGCTCTGGCCGTTGTCGCGGCCCTACTGTCCGCATCCTGGGTCGGTAGGCATCCTTCCTCGAGCGACGCCTCCATCGATGCCGATGTGGTGCATGTCGCCGCGGCGGTGGGAGGGCGAATCATCGAAATCCGCGTCCGCGAGAACTCAGCTGTTCACCGCGGCGACCTGCTTTTCCAGATTGATTCGCTGCCGTACCAACTCGTCGTGTCGCAGGCACAGGCGGACCTGGCGGTGGCCGAGGGGCAGCTCGACACACGGAGGAGGATCGTCTCGACGCAACGCTCCAATGCGACGATCGCACAAGACCAGACGAGGGACGCCAAGGCCAACTACGAGCTTGCAACACGTACCGCAGAGCGCCTGAGACCGTTGACTGCGAAGGGCTACGTACCCAACCAGCAGCTCGATCAGGCAGACGTCACCGCGCACGATGCGGCGACGCGCCTGCAGCAGGCGCGGGTGCAGCAGCTCGCGGCCGTAGAGGCTATCGACACGCTGCAGGCCGCCGAATCGGAGGTCGCAGCCCGGCAGGCGGCGCTCGCCCTCGCGAAGCGCAATCTCGACGATACAACGGTCCGCGCAACCCACGACGGCCTGGTTGTCGGACTCACTGTCTCCAGTGGGGAATTCGTCGTCCCCGGGCAGTCTCTGTTCACGCTCATCAATACCGAGGAATGGTTCGCTTCCGCGAATCTTCGCGAGACGGATCTCCGTGCGGTACACGTCGGCGACTGCGTGACGGTCTATTCGATGATCGATCGCCGCCTGGCCATCCGCGGGGTTGTCGACAGCATTGGCTGGGGGGTGCTGGATCAGGACCGAATCAACCTGCCTCGCACGCTTCCCTACGTGGAGCGCTCGCTCAACTGGGTGCGTGTGGCGCAGCGGTTCCCGGTACGCATCCGCCTGGAGAAACCGCCTCCACAGGTCATGCGGTTGGGAGCGAGTGCAGTGATCGAGGTCACCCATGGCCGCCAATGCCGTTGAGCGGCAGTCGGCGCTGGACACGAATTGGCTGCGTCTGCTCGCACCGAATCCCGAGCGCTTGGAATTCGCCACCCGGCTGGCGCTGATCTGTGCCCTGACGACGTTGGTGACGGAGATCTATCAGACACCCGAGCCGGCACTTACGGCCTACTTCGCCTTCTTTTTCAACCGACCCGAGCGAACCGAGAGTCTCATTCTGTGTGTCGTGCTTACGCTCGTTGTCGCGGTGGTGATCGGTCTGATTTTCGTCGTGGCAAATCTCGTCCTAGACGATGCCATGTGGCGGGTGATCAGCATTGCCGTCATCTCGTTTGGTCTGCTGTTCCTCGGCTCTGCAAGCAAGTTGAAGCCCCTCGCCGGCACACTCGCCCTGATCGTGGGCTATGCACTCGCCCTGCTCGGCACAGTTCATACGGGTGAGCTCGCCACGCGCGCTCTGCTCTATATTCTTCTCGATGTAGCCATCACCGCAGGGGTGTCGCTCCTCGTCAATCTTCTGCTGGCGCCTGCACCGCGGCGTACCGCCGAGCAGGCGATCGCCGATCGCCTGAAGCTGTGTGTGTCCGTGTTGCGAGACCCCGCGGGCTCCGCGAGGGGCGAGCTTTCGGCCATGGTGCGCGAGGGAATGGCACCCGTTCTCAAGCAACTGAGATTTGCCGGAATCGAAAAGAGCGCATCGCTGCGGGAACTCGGGGCCGTGCACCAGGCAGCGTTGTCCTCATTTGCACTGATGAGTGCGGTGGATGCGCTCGCCGCGAGCCCCGAGGTCGAGGTGCCGAGCGCGGTGCGCATGACCCTGGCTGACAGCGTGGAGCAGCTGGCGCACAGGGTGGAGCGAAGTGGCTATCGATTCGAAGTCACTCTGGAGCTGCCCCGCGAGGCGAACTTGTCGCCCCTCGCCCACGATCTGGTGGCCGCGATCCGAGACGCCGTAACGCACTTTGTCCCGCCCGACGGCCCGGCGCAAAAACCTGTTGACAAGGAAAAACCTTCCGACAAGGAAGGCGGAGGATTCCTGGTTGAGGACGCATTCACGAATCCCGAGCACGTGCAGTATGCGCTCAAGACAACAGCTGCGGCCGTGTTCTGCTACCTGTTGTATTCGCTCCTCGACTGGCCCGGAATCCACACCTGCTTTATCACCGTCTACATCGTCGCGCAAAGTACTGCCGGGGAGTCGGTGCAGAAGCTCACTCTCCGCATCATTGGCTGCCTGATCGGTGCTGCTGCCGGCATTGGGGCCATCGTATTTCTGGTTCCCGCCCTCACATCGATTGGCGGTCTGATGATCGCGGTATTTATCGGCGCCTGGGCTGGCGCGTATGTGGCGGGCGGAAGCCCCCGCATCAGCTACGCAGGCTTTCAATTCGCCTTCGCCTTTTTTCTGTGCATCATCCAGGGCTCAGGACCCTCGTTCGACCTGACCACTGCCCGCGATCGCATCATCGGAATCCTGATCGGGAATCTCGTGGCGTATGTCGCGCTCGTGTACTGGTGGCCCGTAAGCATCAGTCGCCGCGTGGATCGGGCACTCGCCACGGCCTTCAGGGAATTGGCTAAAGCGGCTGCCGCGAAGGAACCGCGCGAGCGGCAGCTGCTGGGTTCTCAGGCGCAGGGCACCCTGGGAGAGATCGCGACCAATCTCGAGCTGGCCCATTACGAACCAGCCTCCGTGCGGAGCTCGGCGGCTTGGCTTTCCGTTCGGCGACAGGTGGTTGAGAACAGCCAATCACTGGGGACGTTGCTGCTCATCGGCGCCGACCCGAGCGAGCTGAGCCGAGTGGATGCCGCGACGCGCCTGGAACGGCTGGCGACGCGCCTCGCGGGAGGGTCCGGCACGGGGCCCCTTCCGTCACGGGCGATGGAGTCGACACATGGGTGGCAAACACTGCCTGCGCGGGTCGATCGGCGCTTGCGAACCCTCGAAGAGATACTCGCACCGGGGGTTGGGGTTGGGGATGCCGAGGCGAACGCTCATGCACACGCCTGACAAGCTCGGACTCGTGTCGGTCGTTGCACTATTAGCGGGGTGCGCCACTTCATCGCTCGATCTGGCGCCGGCGGCGCCCAACGTGCCGTGGACGCCAAGCACCGGCTCCGGCGGTGAAATCATCGCGGGAGCCCCGCCGTCGACAACTGCACCGAGAAGCAACTCGTACGTCCTGCCCTCCAATGCCAAGGCTGCAGGGGAAGCGCGGGCTCCTGCGGAACTGGACAAGTCTCATTCTTACACGCTGGCCGAGCTCATCGACCTCGCCCAATCGCACAACCCCTCCACCCGGGTGGCCTGGGAGAACGCTCGCGATGCCGCGTTGGCGACCGGAATCGCCAGGGCCGCATACCTTCCCAGCCTGTCGGCCAGCGTGGTCGGGGCCTACCAGACGGGCCACAACATCAACGTGACCGGGTCGATCTCCGCCATTTCGGTGCAGTGGTTGTTGTTCGATTTTGGCGAGCGCGACGCGGTTGTCTCTGCGGCCGAGCAGGTCTCGGTGATCGCGAACATCGGCTTCACCGCCGCGCACCAGGATCTGATCTACAGGGTTGCCCTCGCCTACTACACTCATATGGCCGCTCAGGCGCGGGTCGGCACTGCCGAGAAAGCTCTGCGAAACGCGAAGGAGGTACAGGCGGCGGCGGAATCGCGCTACGCCCAGGGAGTCGGCACGATCGTGGAAGTCGCTCAGGCGCGCCAGGGCACCGCGCAGGGCGAGCTCTCCCAGGTACAGGCCAGCGGCCAAGCCCAGGACAGTTATGTGACGCTGCTGGCTGCGATGGGCGTCTCCCCCCTGACTCAAATCAAAGTCGCCGACCTCGGTGAGCGCAAGCTTTCGGCGGCTTTGATCGCACCCACCGATCAGATCGTGACCGAGGCGCTCGCCCGGCGCCCCGATGTCTTGAGTGCCTACGCAGCCCACGAAGCAAGTCTCGCCAAGCTCCGTGCGGCGCAAGCGGAATTCATGCCGAAGCTTTTCCTGTCAGCCACGGGCTCATATACGTCCAATACATTGGCAGTTTCGACCCTGCCCGGTCTCGGCCAGGGGGCGAGCCAGCTACCCCCGACAATCAATGTCCCCTCGACTCATTACGGCGCTACGGTGCTCCTTGGCGTAACCGTTCCCATCTACGATGGCGGGCTGCGACGCGCGCTCGAGGGGCAAGCACGAGCGGATGCGGCCAAGACGGACGCCAGGCTCGAGCAAATTCGTGACGAGGCGACCCGGGAGGTCGTTGGCGCATCCAATCAAGTCCACACGAGCCTGTCAGCGCTCGACGCCGCGCACGCCCTGGCGTCAGCCGCCCAGATCACGTTCGATGCGGCACTCGACGCCTATCGGCATGGAGTCGGATCTATCACCGACACAACTCGCGCAGAGATCGCACTACTCGAGGCTCAGAACGCCTCCACCGACGCCTACAGCGCCGCGCTGTCGTCCGCAGCGACGCTCGCTTTGGCGGCGGGTACGCTCGGCACTGCGCCCGAATGAACTCAAGGCTGTGCTTCAATCCGTCAGGAACTCGTAACTGCACGGCGCGAATCGCGCGGCGGCTTCCAGTGAGGGTCGCGAACGATGCAGCGTTGTCCGTCGCCGCGGCGAGCGTCGCAGGCGCTGCGCGGGGCGTTCCGGAGCGGCGAACGGGCTGCCCCAACTTCCAGCTTCCGTTCCGCGGGCTTTGGTCCAACATTCGCTCCGGGGAGCAGCGTGCCATAGATTCGGCGTTTCGAGCGTTGCTCTCGATTCCTCGATCGGTTCTACTTCGGCTTTGGGAGTCTCAGCACAGTCCTGCGGACGAGAGCTCACTTCGGATGGCGCTGGCGGCTGCCGCTGCGTGCGATATCGCTTCGAGTGTGCCATGGCGCCCTCCTGGTGCTGGCGGTTGACACTATCCTCTGACCCTGATGCGAATAGTGCCGCGAAGCCCGCCGAAATTCTTGTACACAAATAGCCGCGTTTTGTCGTAACGCGCTACATTTATCGCTTGTTCTGCGAGCGGGTTGGTTTTGAAGGCGCTCAGCCTGAGTTGCCCGCAGCATTTCCACGCTTGAGCTCGGCAATGCGCTTGACCAAGAATGAGGCAATGTTCAGGTGCAGGCGGTGCCACACCGGTGCACTCCTGGTGATGATGTTGTCCGGAGGTCTGCGATGTAACAGGATCGCAAGGCCGCGGAGGTTCCAGTGAGTGTCGACTCAGATCAGAGCCGCCTGCTTCGGCCGGTTGACCGTGAGAAAGATCACGTTCGGGGCGGCAGTGCGCGAAGCACGAAATCGACCGTACTGATCTATGGTGACTTTCTCTGCCCCTATTGTCGTCGGCTGGGTCAGGTGCTGCGCCGGGTGCGACGGGTCCTTGGCGAACGCATGGTCTACGTCTTCCGCCACTACCCCAATGAGCGTGCCCATCCCGGTTCCGAACTCGCCTCCATAGCAGCCGAGGCTGCGGGCCATCAGGGGCACTTCTGGGAAATGTACGATGCCCTCTATGACCGAGAACGCAACGTCTCCAGGCAGAGCCTCCTGGAGATCGCCCGATCGCTCGGTCTGGATGCTGAGCGCTTCGAGCGCGATCTCGATGACCCCACACTGCGGCAACGGGTGCATCAAGACCTCGCGGACGGCCGCCGTAACGGGGTGACAGCGACTCCGACCATCTTCATCGACGGCAGTCGCTATGACGGTGCCTGGGATTTCCATTCCCTGCTCGAAGCGCTGGAGCGGCCGATAGGTGCTCAGGTGCAACGCACGGCGCGGGCGTTCGCGAACCTCCCCACATCTGCAGGGCTGGCTCTGCTGATTGCCGCCGCTGCCGCCATAGCCTTCGCCAACAGCCCTCTCAGCTCGGCGTACCAGCACTTCGTGAACGCACAGTTCGGCATTGGCCCAACTCCCGGAGGACTCTCCCTGAGCATCGCCCAATGGTGCTCAGAGGGCCTGCTCACGATCTTCTACGTCATCCTGGGGTTGGACATTCGGCGGGAAATGACCGCAGGCTCCCTTACGGATCGGCGAGCAGCGGTCGCGCCACTGCTGGCCGGTATCAGCGGGGTTGCTGTTCCTGCCATCGTTTATCTGGCAGTCAATCCCGGAGCAACTTCCAGCGGTTGGTTGATACCCGCTGATACGGGTATCGCCTTCACCCTCGGCGTACTTGCATTGTTCGGCGTTCGTGTATCCGCCGGTCTGAAGGTGTTCGTTGCAACTTACGCGATCGCCAACGACCTGACGTCAAGCCTCATGCTGGCGGTCTTCTATCCGCGGACCTTTTCGCTGGGGTGGCTGCTGGTCGCAGTCGGCATCATTACGACCATGGCAGTGTTCGTACGCTGGAGAATCTACGCAGTCTGGCCATACCTCATGGCGACGCTCGGCCTATGGCTGGCGCTGCACCTGGCGGGAGTTTACGGCGCGCTCGCCGGCATCGCCCTCGCCGCTTTTCTGCCGACGCGGCCGGCACCGATGGCCGCCTCTCTGCTCGCCCAGGCTGCCACGGCACTGGATGAGCTCGAGTACGCGGAACGCGAGCTCAAGGGGAGCGGGGAGACCCAGCGGCGCTTGGAGCAGGAACCGGTATGGGATTGGGCGGCCCGGAACTTACGGGCGGCTGCCGACCGTCTCACTTCTCCCGCTGAACGGGTCGAGCGGGCCACAGAACCGTGGTCGACCTATGTCGTGCTTCCTATCTTCGCTTTCACTGCCGCTGGAGTCTCCCTCACCGCAGACTTCGGCCCGCCTGATGCAACCAGGGTTTTCATCGGCGTAGTGCTTGCACTCGCAATCGGCAAGCCAATCGGAATCATGCTGACTGCATGGGCCGCGGCCAAAGCAAAAATCGCACTCCTCCCCACCGATGCAGCCGCAATAGCATTCGTTGGCGCCGCGTTCCTCTGCGGCATCGCGGATCCTTTTGCATTCTACATGGCCGACCAGGCGTTCCAGACGAGTGCATATAGTTCGGTCGCCAAGGTTGGCGTTCTGGCCGGCTCGGTGTTGGCCACCGCGTTCGGGGCCATCGCTCTCGCTCTCAGCCCCGCTCCTGTCACCAAGGCACGCTGATCGAGGCGCACGTCTCACCGCAGGTCTCGTTGCGCTTGGTTACAAGAAGGAGATTTCTCGTGAAGTTTTCGCTGGCGGTTACTTTGCTGATCGGTTCTGTTTTTCTACTGTCGGTGGCAAACGGCCAGGTCGAGAGGAAGAATGGAGTCATCGACGTTCCAAGCAATCACTCTGTCGATGAGACAGTCGATCGAGTCACGAGCCTTCTCAAGGACAAAGGGGTCAAGCTGTTTGCTTTTGTAGATCACAGCGGTGAAGCGGCAAAGGTCGGCATCAAGATGCCGCCTACCAAGCTGCTCATCTTTGGAAGTCCCAAGTCGGGGACGCCGTTGATGCTGGCGGCGCCGAGCGTCGCAATCGACTTGCCGCTCAAGATCCTCGTTTGGCAGGACGCCGAGGGCAAGGTCTGGGTTTCCTACAACAGCCCCGGGTACCTCAAGAGTCGCCACAATTTCCCGGCCGCACTTTTACCGAATATCGAAGTGGTCGGAACGCTGGCCGCCAAGGCCGCGCAATAGGGTCGGGTCTCGGTGCGGTGCCAATTGACCGTCACGTCCAATTGTTGCGGCGCCATAACCGTCACAATTCCCGCTACTCGGCCATACTCGTATCAATCTACCGCGACAGGAGAGCGCAATGATCAGCCGACGTGATTTTTCCGTTGCAATGGTTGCCGGTGCCGTAGCCTCCCTGATATCGACGCGCGGGATCGCCGTACCTTCCAAACCGGTCAAAGCGCGCAATGTCGTACTGGTGCACGGCCTCTTTGCCGACGGGTCATGCTGGACGGACGTCATTGCGCGTTTGCAAAGTGCGGGTCTCAACGTGACCTCGGTACAGAATCCACTGACTACGTTGCCCGAGGCGGTGGCCTCGGCGGTGCGGGTGCTGGATCGGCAGGACGGGCCCACGGTCCTTGCCGGCCATTCCTTCTCCGGCATGATCGTTACCGAAGCCGGAGTGCATCCCAACGTTTCGGCTGTGGTTTACGTGGCTGCGCGGGCGCCCGATGCCAATGAGGACTACACGGCTCTGGCAAAGACGTATCCGACGCCCCCGGCGACTGCCGGCATTGTCTTCGACGGCGACGAAGGTCGGCTGACCGAAGCGGCATTCCTGCGCGATTTTGCGGGCGACTTGCCGGAAGCCAGGGCCAAGGTGCTGTACGCGGTGCAGCAGCCGTTTCATAAACCCCTGCTCACCGGCAAGACCACGCAGGCAGCCTGGCGCTCAAAGCCGAGCTTTTACGCGGTTTCAACCGAAGATCGCACGATCAATCCGGATCTGGAGCGTTTCATGGCCAAGCGCATGGGAGCAAAGACCATAGAGGTAAAAGCAAGCCACGTCTCGCTGATCTCTCAACCCGAAGTTATCGCAGCACTCATCCTGGAAGCCGCTGGAGGACCGCAATAGGAAGACTTCAAGGCGGCGCTGAAGGGGAACTCACCGTGAGCTCGGAAAAACTTCCGGCTCACGGCGTTCCGGCGTGGCGGTGTTATGACACTTCGCCTCCATCACTCCAGTAGTCCGTCGTAACCATCGCCTCGAGGTCAGCCGGCCGCGCCCAACCGACCTCCTCCAGCATCGGGCGCGAGTAAAAGGCCGGTACGTATCCAAGACAGAGCACGGCGACGGGACGACTTCCCTGCGGCATCCGCAGCAGCAGCCGCAGCGCCTCCGGATCGAACAGCGAGACCCAGCCCATCCCAACATTTTCCGCGCGTGCCGCCAGCCACAGGTTCTGGATTGCGCACGCTACGGACGCGAGATCCATGTCAGGCAGAGTGCGCCGGCCAAAGACGTGTTTCTCCCGGCCGGCCATCAGCGCGGCAACCAGCAGCTCGCCGCAGTCGAGAATCCCTTCCACCTTCAGTCGCATGAATTCTTCTTCACGTTCGCCAAGTGCCCGCGCTGTCTCCCGCCGTTCCGCCTCGACCAGCGCATGAATGCTCGTCCGCAAGCGCGGATCACGCACTCGGACAAATCGCCACGGTTGCATTAGCCCGACGCTCGGCGCGAGATGCGCAGCGCCAAGCAACCGCCCAAGCAGGGCATCATCGAGCGGGGCCGGGCAGAAATGCCGCATGTCGCGTCGTGCGGCCATGACGCGGTATACGGTGCTTATCTCTTCGTCGGTGAAATCCGCCATGTCCTCACCGCGGCAGCTGCGGCTGCCAAACGTATGACGTGCCGCTGCGAACGATGCTGATTTCCGTCCCGAAGGCCCGGGAAAGCCAATCTCCTTCAAGGGCTTCGGACACGGTTCCGTGCCCCACGAGGCTATGCGGCCCCATGACGATGACGCGGTCCGCCATCAGGGCCACCGTCATATCGTGAATCGCGCTCACAATGGTGCCTCCGCAGCGGTGCGCCTGCTGCCGCAGGATCGATGCGATGTCGATCTGATGCGGAGGATCGAGATGTGTCGTGGGCTCATCCAACAGCAGGATCGAGGCTTCCACGGCGAGAAGCCGCGCCAGACTGACGCGTTGCCGCTCGCCGCCCGACAGGGTGGACAGTCGCCGGTTCCACCACTCGTCGGCACCGGTCGCCTTGAGCGCCCTCGTGATCGCTTCCTCATCCGCGAGCCGACTGTTTCCGAGCCAGCCGGTGTAGGGAAAGCGTCCGAGTGCCACGCAATCACGCACCGTCAGGTCTGAGGCCATCGTCGACTGCGGCAGCCAGGCAACGCGCTTGGCGCGCTCGCGACGCGGCCAGGCGCTCAGGGGTCTCCCCTCGAGCGCCACGGTCCCGCCCCACGGATCGATGAGGCCGGCGAGCGTTCTGAGTAGCGTCGACTTGCCGCAGCCGTTGGGACCGACGATCGAGGTCCAGCAGGCGCCCGTGATATCGAGTGACAGGTTTTCGAGCACGGTCCGGGGACCAAAGCGCACGGTGATATCCCGTGCAGCGAGGGCAGGAACTGCTTGGGCGCGCGCTTGAAGCACACTACTCACGCTGCGCCTTTCGCCATAGCAGCACCACCAGGTACGAGCCCCCGAGGCATGCGGTCACAATGCCGACGGGAAGCTCTGACGGCCGGATGATCCAGCGACTTGCGAGGTCCGCCGCCTGCAGCAGTACGCCGCCGCACAGCGGCGCCGCAATAATCAGCTGCCGGCTGTTGACGTGGACAGACTCCCGTACCAGATGCGGTGCGACCAGTCCCACGAACCCAACGACTCCCGCCTGACTCACCGCCGCCGCGGTCGCCAGCGACAGAAGTCCCAGGAGTCCCACGCGCAAGGCACCTAGCGGCAACCCGAGCGAGCGAGCGGCGTCTTCACCTAGGGTGAGCGCGTCCAGTCCGCGCGCCAACAGCACTGCCGGGACGAGACACAGCGCGAACACCAACGCCAGAAGTCCCGCCGAGCGCCAACCGAGAAAACCCGTCGTACCCAGGAGAAAGCTCTGCATGGCGCGCCAGGTGTCGGGCGAGCGCAGCAGCAGGAGAGAGGTGATCGCGCCCAACACGAAGGCGACGACGACGCCTGCGAGGAGCAGGCTTGCGGTCTGGAGCACCCCACGACACAGAGTCAGGGTCAAGGTGATACCGGCGGCGGCGCCGACAAATGCCGCGCCGGTGACCCCCAACTCGCCCATCCAGGCGAGACCCGACAGGGATACATCTGCCGCCATCAGGCACACGGTCACCCCGAGTGCTGCGCCGGACGCACTTCCCAGCAGATAAGGCTCAGCCAGAGGATTACGAAAGAGATTCTGCGCGATCGCGCCACCAAGGCCGAGCAGCGCACCAGCAAGCCAGGCGCCGAGAGCGCGGGGGAGCCGAATATCCCACAGAACTGCATCCGAAAGGGCTGCGGGGGAGCGTAGCCACTCGAGCGAAGTTCGAAGGCTCGAGGTACCGATCAACAGGCTCATTGCTGCCAATAACAGTGCGACCAGGATGTAGATAAGCATCCATCGCGCGACGCGCGCGCTGCTGTCCCGCTCGGCCCGGGCCTGCAGCTCGCTTGCCGCGATAATCCGGGAGCTGCTCACGGTGCTACCCGGATCAAACAGTCGGCGAGCGCCTGAACTCCCGTCGCGATGCGCGGTCCCGGACGTATCACAGTGTCACGAACGTCGGGAGGAAAGGAGCAGACTCTGTGCTCGCGCACGGCGCGGATCTCACTCCAACCGGGGCGGTTTGCCAGGTTAGGCGCCTCGGCCGGTGAAATGAGGATCACGTCCGGGTTGGCTCGCACGACATACTCGGGATTGAGCTTCGGAAACGGACCGAGGTCCGACGTCAGGATGTTCCGCGCCCCGAGGCGCGTGAGCTCCTGGCCGATGAAGGAGTCAGGCCCTGCACCGTATGGGCCGTCGTCCACTTCGTAATACACGAGCGGCGCGCGGCCTGCGAGTCGCCGCCGAGCCTCCGCGGCCGCGGCGGTTACGGACTGCTCGATCTGCGCGTTCAGCGTCTTCGCGCGCTCGGGGACGCCGAGCATGGCCCCCAGGACCGATATATTGCGCGCAATGTCAGGATAGGCTTGGGCCTCGAACTGGAATGTCACGACTCCGAGGCTTTGCAGGCGGTCCAGCAGCCGCGGCGCGTGGACGAGCAGCACGATGTCGGGCTTGACGCGTACGATCTGTTCGACCTGAACGTCCTCGAGGCCACCGGCCTTGGGTAGAGTCTGTACGCTAGCGGGCCAGTTCGAGTAGCGGTCAGTCGCAACCAATCGCGCACACTCACCCAACTCGCAGACCGATTCAGTCAGCGAGGGGAGCAGGCTCACGATCCGCTTGGGCGGTGCATCAAGTCGCAGTTCCTGGTGCGCTGCATCGCTCAGAACGATCGGTTCATGCGCTAGCGCCTGGAATGCGAGCAGAGACGCGACCATCACCAGGAGGAGTCTGGCCGTGCGCAGCGTCGGATTCACGCCCGCTCCCCGGTCGTCCGCCCCTGAGCCTTTATCAGCACGGGTAACCCCGCGACCATCCACACGACCTGGTCGCACAGCTGTGCGAGCTCCTGATGAAGAATTCCTGCCTCGTCGCGAAAGCGTCGCGCGAGCTCATTGGTGGGCACGATTCCCGATCCGACCTCGTTACTCACCAGGACGAGCGTTCCGTTGGACTTTGAGACCGCGCTCTTGAGGGCATCGCGCTGGCTCTCCAGGACGTTGCGATCCTCGAGCGCGACGAGATTGGATAGCCACAGCGTCAGGCAGTCGACGATAACGACCGTGCCCGGGGCGGTGACTCGACCGATCGCGCGGCCGAGCTCGACAGGCTCCTCGACCACCTGCCATTGCGGAGGCCTGCGGGCGCGATGGGCCGCGATCCGGGCTGCCATTTCCTCATCGCCCGCGGTGGCCGTAACGATGATGACCACCGAGGCTCCGCCCTGGCCTGCGATCTGCTCGGCGTAACGACTCTTACCCGAGCGGACGCCTCCCAAAACCAATATGTTCACGCCGCTGCCTCGCCTGACCGCGCGCCCGAAACCCCCGTCGCTCGTGGGATGAGAAGGCGAACCGAGCCATACGGAACGTCCATTGTCAGCAGGGTGGAATCGGATGCGGACTCTACGGCGTGGGCAACGCGGATGAGCCCCGCGTGCGTGACAGCCACCACCGCATGCAGCAATTGGCCCACGAGCGAGTCCACCCAGCTTCGCCAGCGCTGCGCGGCCGCTTTGCCGCTCTCCCCGCCTCCTGGAGCGTAGTGCCAGAGGTTCGCCGCCCATGCGTCGAGTTCGTCCCGAGGGATATCGTTCCAGCTGCGTCCCTGCCAGGATCCGAAATCGAGCTCCTGCAACGCTGGCGTCACTGCGACGGGTCTGCGGCCCGCGATCTCGCGCGCCAGCACCGTGCAACGAGTGAGTGGGCTCGAGTAAACCGGCGCGGTGCTCAGAACATCTTCCGGAATCTGGGACCGTAGCGAACGCGCAGCGCTGTCGGTCGCG
>Ga0306926_10001709_pt1 | contig 21929 bp, 19 predicted proteins | sample flu12Cox44000178_FD_203759 | JGI IMG/M metagenome (GOLD analysis project Ga0306926, IMG submission 203759) | Lab enrichment of tropical soil microbial communities from Luquillo Experimental Forest, Puerto Rico - flux8day.12C.oxic.44.000.178 (v2)... | ecosystem: Environmental > Terrestrial >...
AGAGCGAGATCGCCAACCTGGCCGGCTCGCTGTCCGGCACGGGCAACATCCAGCTGGGCGCCGTGGTGGACGGACCCAGCAGCCCGGGCAACTTCGCCGGGCTGGGCACCGTCACCGGGATGCGGGCCTGCCACACGGGCAGCTATCGGCTGTTCAACTCCGCCGCGGCTGGCTACGAGGACAACGTGGTCAGCTGGCCGTCGGTGGAACCGGCACTGGATTATTCGGCCATCTCGCTGCTCGCCTTCGCCCTGGCAGCCCAGGGTTCTGGCTAGCCCTCACGGTAGCCCACCGGGCTCAGGAACGGGTCCGCCCGGCCCGGATCATCTCCAGGGCCTGCTCGGCGCGCCGCTGCCGGGTGTCCTCCTTCTTGGCCTCTGCCACCCACCGGGCGTACTCCTTGCGGTGGGTGAACGCCATCCGCTCGAACGATTCCCGGGCCTGCCGGTCGGTGGCCAGGGCTGCCGCGAGCGCCGCGGGCACCTCGACCTCACGGGGCGCCAGATCGAGTTCGACGGTCACGTCCACCTCGTCACCCGCGGCCACGCCGGCGCCCGCCCGCACTTCCCGGTTCAGGCCCAGCATGAACTCGCCGCCCATGTGGGCGACGCTCGTCCGCCACGAGTAGCCGTTCACGGTCGCCAGCACGGGGAACCGCTTGGCACCCTCGCCGACGGTGGCAACCTGATCATCGTCGAGAATCACGGCGGCGGCCGGGCCACGGGCCTGCAGCTGAGTCCGGAACTGGATGACGCCCACCAGCCCATCTTCGCCCATCCGGCCGCTGCCGCGGCGCTGGGGCCGGCCCGGGTATGCCGGGTGAACTGGCCGTACGCTCGCTAGGGCCGGCCGGCCGAGAGGCTGGCCGCCACCCGGCAGGAGGACCAGCCATGGCCATTGCGACCCGCAGTGTCACCTATCACGACCAGGACACGGCCCTTACCGGAGTTCTGGCCTGGGACGATGGCGCTGGGCGGCCGCAGCCTGGGCTGCTGCTCGTGCACGGCGGGGCCGGCCTCGATGACCACGCCAGGGGCCAGGCACAGCGGTACGCCGCGCACGGTTATGCGGTCCTGGCGGGTGACATGTTCGGGGCGGAGGTGGCTGGCGACCGGGAACGCGTGATGGCGTGCCTGCTGGGCCTGCGCGACGATCCACCGCGGCTGGCGCAGCGTGCCGGGGCCGGGCTGGCTGCGCTGGCCGCCTGCCCCGAGGCCGGCGGCCCGTTCGCTGCGGTCGGATTCTGCTTTGGCGGGCTGGCCGTCCTCACGCTCGCCCGAGGCGGGGCCGACCTGCGCGGTGTGGTCAGCATGCACGGCAGCCTGGCCACCACCAGGCCGGCCGAGCGTGGCGCGATCAAGGCAGGCGTGCTGGTCTGTCACGGCGCACTTGACCCGCACGTGCCGATGACGGATGTGGTGCACTTCACCGAAGAGATGGACAATGCGCAGGCGGACTGGCAGCTGATCATGTACGGCGGCGCGATGCATGGCTTCACGCATGAGCACGTGATGCCGGGCGCAACACCGGGGGTCGCCTACCATGCGCATGCTGACCAGCGGTCGTTTCTGGCCGCCCGGGCCTTCCTGGCAGAGGTGCTGGCCCAGCGCCCAGCCCGGTAGCAGGCAGCTTCACCCCCGATGGGTGATCCAGGCTGGCGTGGGCAGGCCGTATCGTCCGGTTACTCACGCGACCATCCAGAGCCAGGAGCACTGCCATGGCAGTCGACACCTTCATCGCGTTTGTCGGCGTATATGACAGCCCCGCGGACGCAGACGCCGATTACCAGTTCATCAAGGATCTGCACACCAAAGAGGGCCTGATCGACGCCTATGACGCCGCCGTGGTCGAGCACCGGCCGGACGGGAAAGTCAAGATAACGAAGAAGCATGAGACACCGACGCGGGTGGGCGGCGTGCTCGGGGCCGGGGTGGGCCTGGCCACCGGCCTGGTCGTGGCCCTCTTCCCATTCGCCGCCATCGGCGGCGGCCTGCTTGTGGCCACTACCGGCGGCGGGGCGATTCTCGGCGCGCTGGCCGGTCACGCGGCAGCCGGGATGAGCCGCCACGACCTGAAAGAACTGGGTGAGGAACTGGACGCGGGGCAGGCCGGTCTGGTCGTGGTCGGGGTGTCCGACATGGGGGCGAAGATCGAGCGCGCGATGAAGAGGGCGCGCAAGGTGGAAGCCAGGGAGCTCAAGGCCGACACCGCCGAAATCGAAGCCGACGCGAAGTCCGCGCAGGAAACCGGGCATAACTGACGAGCCCGGCAGCTATCCGCCGCCTCAGCCAAGGGCCTCGCGGACGATCTCCAGCGGGTGGCGGGCGGCCCGGCCGGTGCCGTGCTCAATCTGCTGGCGGCAGGACACCCCGGTAGCGGCCAGGATCGTGTCTGGTGACTCGGCCCGGATGGCCGGGAACAGCCGCAGCTCGCCGATGCGCATGGACAGGCGGTAGTGCTCGGCCTCGTAGCCGAATGAGCCCGCCATACCGCAGCAGCCGGCATCCACCTCGGTCACCTCGGCGCCGGGGATGGCCCGCAGCAGGCCAACTGTGGCGGCGGTGCCGGCCAGCGCCTTCTGGTGGCAGTGGCCGTGCAGCAGGATCCGGTGGCCACTGATGCCGCTACTGGCGGGCAGCACCAGCCGCCCGGCCTGCACCGCGCTCAGCAGCAGTTCCTCGGGCAGCCGGGTCGCGTCCGCTACCGCCTGCGCGTCCGGGCCGGCGGGTAGCAGCGACCGGTATTCATCGCGCAGCGTGAGCAGGCAGGACGGCTCCGCGGCGACGATGGGCAGCCCTTGGGCGGCTGCCCCGGCCAGCCGTGACACCATCGCCGTGGCCATCCGGCGGGCCTGGTCAACCAGCCCTTTGGACAGGCTGGCCCGGCCGCAGCAGCCGGCCGATTCCAGCCGGACCTGCCAGCCCGCCCGTTCCAGCAGCTCGATGGCCGCCCGGCCGACCGACGGCTCGGTGAACGTGGTGAACGAATCGGCGAGAAAGACCAGTTCACCCTGACTGGCCAGGCCTGCCGGGGGCTGGCGGCGGCCAAACCAGCGCCGCAGGTCCGGCCGCTGGAAGACCGGCAGCGGCCGCTCGGCGCTGATCCCGGGCCAGCGCTCCGCGGCGCGCCTGGCTGGCCGCCAGCGCCCGGCCAGGTTCGCCACCGGCGCGGCTGCCGAGCCCAGCCGGTTCAGCGCCCGGATCGACCCGAACAGGCGCGCGCGGAGCGGCACCCCGTGCTGGTCGTAGTAGGCCGCGAGGGTTTCCGTCTTCAGCGCCGCCATGTCCACCCCGAGCGGGCATTCGCTCTGGCAGGCCTTGCATTCCAGGCACAGGTCGAGGATGCCGTGCAGCCGCTCATCACCCAGCGCGGCCGCGGGGTCGGGCAGGGACAGCGCATGCAGCAGCGCGTTCGCCCGGCCCCGGGTTGAGTGCTCCTCGTCCCGGGTGGCCATGTAGGACGGGCACATCACCCCGGTCGCCGTCTTGCGGCAGACGCCGATGTTCATGCACCGGTCGGCTGCCCCGCGCATCCCGCCGGGAGTGGCGAAGCTGAGCCGGGTCGCCAGCGGCGGCGGTGCCGGCTGCGCGAGATCGCGCAGGTTGTCGGTCATTGGCGGGGCGTCCACGATTTTGCCGGGGTTCATCCGGCCGGCTGGGTCGAACAGCCGCTTGACCTCCTGCATCGCGCCGTACAGGCCGTTGCCGAAGATCCGCCGGTTGAACTCGCTCCGGGCGAGCCCGTCGCCGTGCTCGCTGGAGTTGACCCCGCCGAACTCGAGCACCAGCTCGCTCACCTCCTCCGCGACGGCCCGCATCACCTCCCGCTGGCCCGGCGCGGTGAGGTCCACGAACGGCCGGATGTGCAGGCAGCCGACCGAGCAGTGGCCGTAGAAGCCGGCGGTGAGGCCGTGTGCGTCCAGGATGGACCGGAACCGGCGGGTGTAGGCGGCCAGCCTGGCCGGCTCGACGGCGGTGTCCTCGACGAAGGCGAGCGGGCGGCGGGTGCCACTGCTCGCCGCCATCAGCAGCCCCAGCCCGGCCTCCCGGACCTTCAGCAGGGCCGCCTGGTCCGCGGGCCGCACGGCCCGGAGTGTGTGGTAGCCGTGGCGATGCGCCTGCCAGCGGCGGTCCAGCCGGTCGAGCGCGGCAATGGCTTCGGCCTCGGTGCCGCCGGTGAATGTGACGAACAGCAGCGCTGCCGGGTCGCCGTGCAGGATCGAGCCGAGTTCCCGGTACTCCAGCTTCTGCCGGGACAGTTGCAGGATGGTCCGGTCGATCAGCTCGACTGCCAGCGGCTGGCCGGCCAGTGCGTCCCCGGTGGCCTCGATCGCCGCCTGCACCGACGTGAAATGCCCAACCGCGATCACCCGGTGCTGCGGCGCCGGCACCAGTGCCACGGCCGCCTCCACCACGGTGACCAGCGTGCCCTCCGAGCCGGTCACGAACGCCGCCAGATCCAGCCCGTCCCGGCCCGCCAGCCGGTCCAGCCGGTAGCCGCCAGACTGCCGCCAGAACCGGGGATATCCGGTAGCGATGGCACCGGCGCTGCGCGCCACCAGCGCGGGCAGCTCCCGGCAGATCACGCCGTGCAGCGTCGGCGCGGCGGCCTGGCGGGCCAGTTCCGCCTGTGTCAGCGGGGCGAGCCGGGCCCGGCTGCCGTCGGACAGCACCACCTCCAGCGCGAGCACGTGGTCGATCGTCATGCCATACCGGACCGATTGGCTGCCAGCCGAGTTATTGCCGATCATCCCGCCGAGTGTGGCCCGGTTCCGGGTGGAAGTGTCCGGCCCGAACATCAGCCCGTGCGCCGCGGCGGCCAGGTTCAGCTGCTCCTGCACCACCCCGGGCTGCACCCGGGCGGCCAGCCGTTCGGCATCGATATCGAGGATCGTGCGCAGGTGCCGGGACAGGTCCATGACGATCGCCTGGCCAACGGCCTGCCCGGCCAGGCTGGTGCCCGCGCCGCGGGGCAGCACCGGGACGCTGAACTGGGCGGCCGTCTGCACCACCGCCACCACGTCGTCGGCGTCGCGCGGGAACACCACGCCGACCGGCTCGATCGCATACATGCTCGCGTCGCGGGCGAACAGCTGCCTGCTGTACTTGTCGAACCGGACCTCACCGCCGACCACGCGGCGCAGCGCCTCCGCTAGTGCCGCATCGTCCGCCGGCGGCCTGGTGGCATTGCGAGAGGACATGTACATGACCTACCAGAGCGGGCGGCATTTCCTCCAGATTCCCGGTCCCACCAACGTGCCGGACCGGGTGCTGCGGGCGATGGCCGCACCTACCATCGACCACCGTGGCCCGGAATTCGCCGGGCTGGCCCGGCAGGTGCTGGCCGGGCTGGCCTGGCTGTGCGGGACCACCGGGCCGGTCGCGCTCTACCCGTCGTCCGGCACCGGCGCCTGGGAAGCGGCGCTGGTGAATACGCTGTCCCCGGGCGACCGGGTGCTCGCCTTTGAGACCGGGCATTTCGCCAGCCTGTGGGCGCAGATGGCGGCCCGTCTCGGCCTGGACGTGGATCTGGTGCCGGGTGACTGGCGGCACGGCGTGGACCCCCGGCAGGTGCACGAGAAACTGGCCGCCGACCGCGGGCACCAGATCAAGGCGGTAGCGGTTGTCCATAACGAGACGTCCACCGGCTGTGCCAGCCACATCCCGCCGGTCCGGGCCGCGCTGGACAGCGCCGGCCATCCCGCGCTGCTGCTGGTGGATACCATCTCCTCGCTCGGCTCCGTCGACTACCGGCACGACGAGTGGGGGGTGGACGTCACCATCTGGTGCTCCCAGAAGGGCATGATGCTGCCGCCCGGCCTGGGCGTGAACGCGGTCAGCGGCAAGGCGCTGGAAGCGAACCGGCAGGCACGGCTGCCCCGCAGCTACTGGGACTGGCCGCCGGTGCTCGCCGCGGCCGGAACCGGCATGTTCCCGTACACGCCCGCCACCAACCTGCTGTTCGGGCTGCGGGAGGCGCTGGCCATGCTGGCTGAGGAAGGCCTGCCCGCCGTGCACGCCCGGCACGCCCGGCACGCGGAAGCGACCCGGCGGGCGGTCCGCGGCTGGGGGCTGGACATCGTCTGCCAGGACCCGGCCGCCTACTCCAGTACCCTCACCGGCGTGCTGGTGCCGGACGGGCACGACGCGGATCAGGTGCGCGCGCTGATCCTGGACCGGTATGACATGTCGCTCGGCGCCGGGCTCGGGCGGCTGGCCGGGCGGGCGTTCCGCATCGGCCATCTGGGGGACCTCAACGACCTCACCCTGGCCGGGGCGCTGTGTGGGGTGGAGATGGGGCTGGACGCGGCCGGCGTGCCGATCGCCCGCGGCGGCGTCACCGCTGCCCTCGCCTGCCTCGGTCCCCCCGTGCGGTAGGTCATGGTGGCCGCAGCCATGACGTGCTATGCGCGTGGTTGCGGCCACCCTGTCACTGCGGCGGCTAGATGATGCCGCGGACCAGACCCTGGCCGAGCAGGTCGGCCGGCATGAGCCTGAGCCGGCCGGCGACCTCCGGCACCTCACCGCTGCCCAGCTTGAGTATCGCGGCGGCCAGTTCCGGGGCGGTGACCGCCAGGTAAGCGTCACGGGCGATCCAGAGGTTGCCCGGCGCGGCCAGCGCGAGCGCACCGCCTGAGACACCCTCGCCGATGACCACCGACGTGACCGGGACCTCGCTGGCCGCCATCGCGGCGAAAAGTTCGGCGATGGCCGCCCCCAGTCCGGCCGCCTCGTCGGCAGGGGCTGCCGCGGCTCCCGGGGTGTCGATGAGGGTGAGCACCGGCCGCCGGAGCCGGGATGCCAGCCCGAGCAGCCGGGCCGCGGTCCGGAACCCGGCCGGCCTGGTCCGCTGCCCGGTCTGTGCGATGTAGGCGATGGTGGTGCCGTCATGGCTGCCGAACCCGCACCGGATTCCGGGATCCACCCCGCCGCAGCGGTCGCCCCGGATCTCCACGGTCGGCCCGAAGTAACTAGCCAGCCACCGGTCCGCCCGCGCCGGGCCGCGCTGCCGGGCGGCGCTGACATGCGCCCAGGCACCAGTGGCCGACGGGGGGTCAGCCGGCGGCCGAGCAGGCCCGTCCGGCCGCGTGGGCACCGGCGCGGGCCGCGGCGGGCCGTGACCGGGCGCCGGTGCCAGCAGCCGGGCGGCGGCGGCCACCCCGGCCCGCAGTTCTGGCTGGTGCAGCAGCAGATCGACGCAGCCATGGGCCCACTGGCCGTCGGCAAGGAACTCCCTGGCGGCTGGGTCGGCGCCCGCCGGGCGGGTGCGGGATCCGGAGAAACTCACCCGCGCCCGGGGCACGCTGAATACCAGGTCCGCGCTGGCGATCAGGGAGGACCACACGCCGCCGGTGGTGGGGTCACCGGCGACCGCGATGTGCGGGATGCCCGCCCGCCGGGCCTGCACCACCGCCGCGGCCGCGGTCTGCATCTGCGCCAGTGCGACCGTTCCCTCCTGCATCCGGGTGCCGCCGGACGCGGCTACGCTGACCATCGGCAGCCGCCGGGCGGCGGCCACCGCGAAGGCCTCGGCGATCCGGGCGCCTTCGGCTGTGCCGATCGAGCCGCCGAGGAATCCGAACTCGAACCCGGCCAGCACGCAGGGCTGGCCGCCGACGGTGGCCAGGCCGGTGGTCACCGCCTGCGGGGCGCCGGTCGCCTGCCTGGCCCGGCGGAGCTGATCCGGGTAGCCGGGCCAGCCGGCCGGGTTCCCGGCCTCGGCCTCCGCACCGAAGGGCCGCAGGCTGCCGGGGTCGGCAACCTCGGTGTACAGCGGTGGGTCAGTGGCCATCAGCCTGGCCGGGCCTGAGCAGCCTGGCGCGCAGCTCGTCGGTGTGCTCGCCCAGCAGCGGTGGCGGCAGCCCGGGCGTCACCCCGGTGCGGCTGAAGTGCACCGGATGGCCTGGCAGTCTGATGCGGCCGAGCCGGGGATGATCCACCTCCCAGACCAGGCCCTCGGCCGACGCCTGGTCGCTCCCATACACCCGGTCGAGCGTCTTCAGCTCGCCGGCCGGCACCCCGGCCTGCCGCAGCCGGGGCAGCCAGTCCGCCACCGGGTGCTGCCCGAGCACCGCGTTCAGAATCTGCTCCAGCTCGGCCAGGTTGCCCAGCCGCGACGCATTCGTGGCGAACCGGGTGTCGGCCGGGTCGAGCCCGGCCAGCGGGGCGAACCGCCGCCAGATGTCCTCGTTGCCGACGGCCAGGACCAGCGGGCCGTCCGCGGCGTCGAACACCCCGTACGGGGCGACGGTCGGGTGATGGTTGCCGGACAGCCCCGGCACCTGCCCGGCCACCAGGTACCTGGTCGCCTGGAAAGTGTGAATGCCGGTCTGCCCGGCCAGCAGGGAGGTGGATACCCGCTGGCCGAGCCCGCTGTGCTCCCGCTCGAGCAGAGCGCCGAGCACACCGATGACGCCAAACAGGGCGGCGCTGACGTCGGCGATCGGGACCCCCACCTTGACTGCCCGGCTGGCCGCGGTCCCGGTCAGGCTCATCACGCCGCCCTCGGCCTGCAGGATCTGGTCGTACCCGACCCGGTCCCGGTCCGGGCCGTTATCTCCGAAGCCGCTGATGGACAGCCGGATCAGCCGCGGGTTCAGCTCCGCCAGCCGGGCGTCGCCCAGCCCGAGCCGGTCCATCACCCCTGGGCGGAAGTTCTCGATCAGCACATCTGCCCAGCGCACCAGGGCCGCCACGAACCCGTCCTCAGCCGTGTCCTTCAGGTCGATGGCCACGCTCCGCTTGCCGCGGTTGATGGAGAGGAAGTAGGTGCTCTCGGCACCGTCGCCGGCTGGCACGAAGGGCGGCCCCCAGTGCCGCGTGTCGTCGCCCGCGCCGGGCCGTTCCACCTTGATCACCTCGGCGCCGAGGTCACCGAGCAGCATCGCCGCATAAGGCCCGGCGAGGACCCGGGCCAGGTCGAGCACATGCACTCCGGCCAGTGGGCCCGCCATCGCATCCTTCCTGGTTCCCGCTGTCGCGCTTCCCCGCCTGAGCGCCGTGTCGGACGGCCGGTCCTGGCCTGCCGCCCGTCGGACCGGGGGCGGCAGGCCAGGACCCCAGCCGCGATTACGGCGTGGCCGCCGCCAGCTGGGTCGCTGACATCACGGCCACTGGCTGCTCGATGCCCGACAGGCTGGCCACGAAGGCGCCGTAGGGGCCGAAGGTGTTGTTGTACTTGTTGTAGTCGAGGCTGCCACTGGCCCCCTCGTAATTGATCTTCGTGCCCGCCTTGATCAGCCGCAGGCAGGTCGCGTAGGTGTAGCACGGGGTGCCCGGCGGGTTGGTCACCTTGCTCATGTCGTGCGCGACCGTGGTGCCGTTGGTGGTCTTGGCGTAGGCGTTGGCCAGCGCCAGCGAGATGACCGCGTCGTAGGCGTAGTTGGCGTTGGCCAGCGGGCCGGCCGTCTTCTGGCTCGGGTAGAGCTGGTTGAACAGGCTGATGAACGCGCTGTTCGCGCTGCCGGTGATCGAGGTCCCGTAGATCGAGGTCAGCACCGCGTGCGCGGTCGGGTAGCCGATCGCCTTCAGGTAGTCGCTGCCGCTGGTGACGTCGGTCCCGATCCACGGGATCGACCCGCCGCCAAGCTGCTTGAACTCACGGAACAGCACGGCCGCCGTGGGCGGGTCCTCCTGGGTGAAGATCACCTGCGGGTGGGCGGCGATCGCTTCCCGGACCTGGCTCAGGTAGGAGGTCTGGTCCGGGGTCACGATGATGGTCTTGACGATGGTGCCGCCCAGCTTGGTGAAGGTCTGCGACACCGGCTTGAGGAAGGTCTGCGCTGCCGGGTCCGAGTAGAACAGCATGACGGCCTTGGTGTAGCCCTTGGTGTGCCCGTACAGCGCCATCGCCACGCCCAGCTGGGAGTCGGACGGGCTGTCCCGGAAGAAGTAGATGTCGGTCTGGTGGTCGCGGGCGGTGTCGCCGCCCTGGAACTCGTCCACGATGTGCCGGGAGTCCAGGATGGGCTCGACGCCGTTGATCTCCTGCGTCTCCGGCCCGATCACGCCACTGACGTTCTTGGTCAGCATCTGGTTGGTGGCGGTGACACCGTCGGCGACATCGCAGCTGGTGTCACCGGTGACCAGCTGTACCTTGTGGCCGAGCACACCGCCCGCCGTGTTGATCTCGCTCTCCGCCACCTTGGCGCCCTGCAGCATAGCCTGGCCCAGGCTCGCCAGCCGGCCGGTGAAGCAGGACAGCACGCCGTAGGTGATCGGCCCGGACGCGATGCCGCCCGAGGGGCTGGATGAACTGGAGGACGCGCAGGCGGCCAGCACCACCGCAGCCGCGCAGGCAGCGGCCGTTCTGGTGATCGTCAGATGTTTCACGCTGGTTCTCCTAATGTTTCTGTGCGAGCCAGGGGCCGGTAGCGTTCAGTGGCTAGGGCCCGGCGGCCCGGCTCGCCGGGATTAACTCAGGCGGCCGACGTACAGCTCCACGACTGTGTCGTCGTGCAGCAGTTCCTGGGCAGGACCGTCGAGCCGGTTGCGCCCGAGCACGAGGATGTAGCCCCAGTGCGCGTGGCGGAGGGTACGCCGGGTGTTCTGCTCAACCGCGCAGATCCCGACGCCAGTGGCGGCGATCTTTTCGATCTGCTCCCAGAGCGCACCCTGGAGCAGGGGGGACAGCCCGGCGCTCGGCTCGTCGAGCAGGAGAACGGCGGGCTCCAGCATGAGTGCCCTGGCCATGGCGAGCATGCTGCGCTGGCCTCCGCTGAGCATTCCTGCCCGGCGCCGCAGCGATGTGCCTAGGTCGGGGAACAACTCGCACAGTTCGTCGATTCGGGCGTCCACCCCGTGACGGCGGGTGAACGCCCCCATTTCCATATTTTCCCGCACGGTGAGATCCGGGAAGATGTTCGATACTTGCGGCACATAGCCGAGCCCGCGCCGGACGAGTTTTTCCGGCGGGACGTTCGTGGTTTTCGCGCCCCGTACATACACCTCGCCCCGGGTTACCCGGAGCAGCCCGCTCAGCGCTTTCAGCAGAGTGGATTTCCCGGCTCCGTTCGGCCCCACGATCGCGGTGATTTTCCCGGCCAGCACGGTGACCGAGACGTCCTCGATCACCGGCGGGCCGCCGTACCCGGCGGTCACGCCATCGGCCCGCAGTACCTCAGCGGCAGCAACCGGCTCAGCCATGGCTCTGATCCATCCCGAGGTAGGCGTCGACGACCCGCGGGTTGTCCCGCAGCCCGGTGAACGGCCCCTGGGCGATGACCTGGCCCAGGTCCATCACGACCACCTGGTCGCAGGTCCTCTCGATGAACGGGAGGTTGTGCTCGACCACGATCACGGTGCAGCCGTCGGCTGCGAACTGCCTGACCGCCTCCCCGATCCGGACACCCAGCACCGGGTTCACGCCGCCCATCGGCTCGTCGAGGATGATGAGCCGCGGCTCGGCCGCGGCGATGCGCGCGAACTCCAGCAGCCGCTTCTGGCCGCCGCTCAGGGTCACCGCCAGGTCGTTCCTGAGCCCGGCGAGCTGGAAACGGTCCAGGATGGCCCGGGCGGCGGCCCGGTCCGGCTGCTCGGCCTTGCGGATCCGCCGGGCCTGGGTCAGCGAGCGCCACAGCGACTCGTCGGCGAACCGGCGCCGGGCCAGCATCACGTTGTCCATCACGGTGAGGTTGCGCCACTCACGCGGTGTCTGGAATGTCCTGATCAGCCCGAGCCGGGAGATGATGTCGGGGCGCTTCCCGATGATCGGCTCACCGGCGAACCTGATGCTGCCCGAATCCGGCTGGCCGAACCCGGACACCAGGTCGACCACCGTGCTCTTGCCTGCTCCGTTCGGCCCGATCAGGCCGGCCACCTGCCCTTCGGGGATGGCGAACGTGCAGTCTCGCACGGCCTGGATACCGCCGAACGACTTGGTCAGGTGCTCGATCTCCAGCAGCGCGGGGCTCATCCGGCGCTCCCCTCGCCGTCCGGCTCGGTGTCCGGCGCCGCGTCGCGGGCTGCGCTGGCTGACAGGGCGAGCGGCCCGGGCCCCCGCGGCTCAGCGGGCTGCTCGCCCCGGTCCCGGCCCGGGCGCTCAGGAAACAGGCCTTGCGGCCGGAACCGGAGCATCAGGATGATCATGAGGCCGATCAGCACCTGCCGCATCGCGGGGCCGAAGTCCGGCCGCGACGCCGGTGATGGCAGGAACCGGGTGAGCTCGATGAAGCCGATGTAGACGACGAACACACCGAGGATCACCCCGCGCGGGTTGCCACGCCCGCCGACGAGGATCGCGGCGTAGATCACCAGCAGTTCCTGCGGCGTCCACGCCGACGGGTTGAACGCGCTGATGAAGACCGCGAACAGGCAGCCGGTCAGCCCGGCCAGGGCTGCCCCGAACAGGTAGGCGCGGTACTTCGCAGAAAACACCGGCCGGCCGTACGCGGCCGCGGCGCGCTCATCCTCCCGCACCGACCGCAGCATCCGGCCGAACGGGCTGCGCGACAGCCGCTGTATCAGTAGATAGGCAAGGAACAGCAGGACGAAGACGACCACCAGCAGGCCGATCCGGTAGCCGTTGTAGGTCAGGTTCAGCGCGGTCTGCCCGGGGTTGATCAGCCCGTAGACGCCGTTGTACCCGTCGAACAGCGGTGTGTAGATCTCAACCAGCAGGTACAGCGCACTCACCGCACCCAGGGTGGTCACCGCGAAGTAGATCTCCCGCAGGTTCCGCAGCGCGATCGCCCCGATGATCGCGGCCAGGGCAACCACCGCGGCGATGGCCAGCACCATCGACAGCACCACCGGCAGGTGCCAGCCGATGATGTACTCCACCGAGGGGGGCGGCTTGCCGATGGTGAGCACGAAGGTCATGTAGCTGCCGAGCGCTAGATACCCGTAGAACATCAGGTCGAAGTCGCCGGCCCAGCCCCAGATGACGTCCAGGCCGAGCGCCAGGATGGCGAAGATGCCCGCCTCGGTGAAGACGCTGACCCAGTACATCAGGCCCGCACCGCGACCGTGCTCCGCCGGACGAAGACGCCATTCGGCCGGAACAGCATAAGGATGACCAGCAGCAGGAACGCGTAGACGAGCTCGTATTCCGAGCTGGTGTAGGTGCCAGCGATCTGCAGCATCAGCCCCACGATCAGGGCGCCGCCGAGGGTCGCGTACGGCCGGCCGAGGCCGCCGGCCACCGTGGCGGTGATGGTGAGCAGCAGGAAACTGAATCCGAGGGTGGGGCTGAAGGTGCCGATCGTGAGGGCCAGCATGAAGCCCGCGAACCCGGCCACCGCGCCCGCGAGCGCCCAGGTCTGCATCACGATCCGGCGCGCGGGAATGCCACTGACCTGCGCGAGCGCCCGGTCCTGCGAAACCGCCCGGACTGCCTTGCCGAACCGGGTCCGCTGTAGCAGCAGGTAGATCAGGCCCGCCACGGCCAGCGCCGAGATCATCACCTCGATGTCGGTGGTGGTCCACAGGAACGGCCCAATGTGGTGCAGATTGCCCTGTGCGAACGTGTAGGACACATTGGCCGCCCCGTAGATGATGACCAGCAGGTTCTCCACGATGAGTGCCACCCCGAGGGTGGCGATGAAGACGGTGATGGCGCTGCGGCCACGGAACTGCTCGATGAGCGCGACGTTCAGGACCAGCCCGGCCGCCGCGCCGGCCAAGGCGGCGATCACGGCGGCTGCTGCGACATTCTGGTGGAACAGTGCCTGACCGGAGTAGGCAGCGTAGGCGCCGACGGTGAGGAACTCGCCGTGGGCGAAGTTCGCTACCCGGCTGACCGCGTATTGCAGGGTGAACGCGACCGCCGACAGCGACAGGATCGCCGCCGTGGAGAGACCGATGCCGACGCTCACAAAGAAGGTGGTCATGTCATCCCTCGGCGGTGCCTGGGAGCCAGGTAAAGGGAAGGTATACAGTATGTAGTCGTCAAGTGCCCCGAACGATAATGATCGCCAGGGGGGGTGTCAACGGGCCGTGGTGGGGGCGGGTGCCAGCGGCCTGAACCCCAGTGGGTTAGGGGCAGCCAGGCGTTACCTGTTAGCTGTACGATCACCAGCCATGAGTCCACTAACAGGAGTTCTTGGCGAAGCCTGGAAGATGTACCGGGCACATGCCGCACACCTGCTCGCCATAGCCTTTGTGATTTACCTCGTGGCCGCGATTCTCGCGGCCCTGCTTGGGCTGATCGGCGTATTCGGGGCGCTCCTAGGCTCCATTGTCGTCTTCATTGCCCTTTTCCTGGTCCAGGCCTCGCTGGTCAAAGCAGTCCAGGACGTCCGGGACGGGCAGGTTGACCTCTCTCTCAGCCAGACGGTGTCGGCGGCCACTCCCTCGCTCGGGGCGGTCATCGGGGCGGGGGTCCTGGCCGGGATCGCGATCACCATCGGGCTGATCCTGCTGATCGCCCCGGGGCTGTTCCTGATTACGATCTGGGCGGTGATCGTGCCCGCCATCGTCATCGAGCGGGCCGGCGTGTTCGCCTCGTTCGGCCGCAGCCAGCAGCTGGTCCGGGGCTATGGGTGGCAGGTCTTCGGCACCCTGGTCCTGCTGTGGATCATTCTGCTGGTGGTGGACATCATTCTCGGGCTCATCTTCTCGCCGCTGCATTCGACGGCGCTGCGCAACGGCATATCCACGGTGGTCTCCGGGACCCTGATCGCACCGTACATCGCCCTGGTCGTGACGCTCATGTACTACCGGCTCGCAGCCGCGCACGGCGGCGCGGTGGTCACCGAGGGCCCGGGCACCACGGGCCCTGGCACCGGCTTCGGGGGTCCTGGCTCTGGCTTCGCGGGTCCGGGCCCCGGCGACGCGGGCCCTGGCTTCGCGGATCCTGGCCCCACCGACCCTGGCGCCGGTACTGCTTACCCGGGCCCTGACCCCGGCACCGCGGGTCCTGGCCCCGGCCCTGGCGCCGGTACTGCTTACCCAGGCCCTGACCCCGGCACCGCGGGTCCTGGCCCCGGCCCTGAACCTGGCCCCGGGCCGACTGCCTGACCCTCACACCGCGGGTGTGTGCCCGGTCAGCACCTGGGTGAGCAGGCCAGCGTCGGCGTTGCCGCCGGTCTGGATGACGGCCACCCGCTTGCCGGCGGCCTGCGGACGTTCCGCGAGCAGGCCGGCCAGCGCCAGCGCGCCGGCCGGCTCCGGGACGTTGTGCGTGGTCGTGTAGAGCACCCGCATCGCCTCGGCCGCGTCGTCCTCGCTGATCGTCAGAATCCGGGCGGCACCGGCGCAGATGACCGGGATGGCGGTCTCGTCCGGCACCCGGCAGGCGACCCCGTCCACGAACGTGTCCGCGGCCGGGGTGCTGACGGCCCGCCCGGCTGCCACCGACAAGGCGACCGCAGGCGCCCGCTCAGCCACTACCCCGATCACCTCGGTGTGCAGGCCGAGCAGGTCGCGGACACCAATGATCCCGCAGATGCCGGAACCCAGGCCGACCGGCACGTACACGGCGTCCAGCTGGCCGGCGGCGGCGAACAGTTCGGCGGCGTAGGTGGCCACGCCCAGCACCAGATCCGGGTGGTAGGAGGGGACGATCTCCAGCTGTCGCTCGGCGCCGAGCACACTGGCATGCTCGCGGGCGGCCTGGAAGTCGTGGCCGTGCACGACCAGCTCGGCGCCAAAGCCGCGCATGGACGCGTTCTTGTCCGGGCTGTTGCCCTCGGGCACGACAATGGTGACCGCAATGCCGGCGGCCTGGCCGGCGAAGGCCAGGCTCTGGCCATGGTTGCCGCGGGTGGCGGAGACAATCCCGGTCACCGCGGGCTCCCTGGCACGCAGCCGCTCGGCGTAGACCAGGCCGCCGCGGACCTTGAACGCACCGGCCGGGGTGTGGTTCTCGTGCTTGACCCAGGTCTCGGCACCCACCCGCTCAGCCAGCAGCGGCCAGACATACTGCGGGGTCGGCGGCACCCACCGGCCCACGATCTGGGCCGCCCAGCCAAGCTCATCGGCGCTGAATTGCATCTGCCCAGCCTGCCATGCCCGGTCCGGTGGCTAGGGCAGCGGCATTCCACGCCCCGGGCTGGCCGCTGGCTAGGCTGGCAAGCGTGATCAACGGTATTCATGCGATCGTTTTCTCCCGCCAGGCCGAGCAGCTGCGCGAGTTCTTCGCCGATGTGCTCGATCTGGAGTCGGTGGACGCGGGCGGTGGCTGGCCCATCTTCGCCCTGCCGCCCGCCGAGCTCGCCGTTCACCCTGGCGGGGACACCCACCATGAGCTGTACCTGATGTGCGACGACATCCACGCCACCCTGGCCAGCCTGCAGGCCAAGGGGGTGGCCGTGACCGAGGACGTCACCGAACAGAGCTGGGGGCTGCTGGCCGCGATCGGCCTGCCCGATGGCAGCAGCCTGCACGTCTACCAGCCCCGCCATCCCTCACCCACCCGGCGCTGACCAGCGCTGCCGCGGGCTGGCCGCGAAAACCGGGCCCGTCGCTGGACAGCAGCCTCCGGCAGGCCGGGCAGACCGCGGCCGCGATCCGGATGTGGCGGGCTATCCCCAGGTGGCCGCGGAACTCCTCGGACCTGCTACGGTCGCCAGTGGCGAGATGCACTCGCTTCCGGCCGCGCGGCCGCGGCCTTTCCCGGGCAGGGCCGCCGCCGTACCCATCCGAGCGCAGCCTGGGGGGCCCGTGATCACCAGTGTCGTCGTCAGCTATCAGGTACGGCCGGAGGCCGTCGCCGAGCACGTGCGGCTGATCGAGGCGATCTTCGCGCAGCTGCATGCGGAGCAGCCGGGCAACGTGGAGTACAAGGTGGTGCGGCTGGCGGACGGGGTGTCGTTTGTCCACGTCTCGTCGGCCGACACCCCGGACGGGTCCAACCCGCTGCCAGGCCTGTCGGCGTTCCAGGAGTTCGGCCGGGATTCGGCTGCCCGGGCCGCCACTCCCCCGATACCGACCGCCGCCGACATCGTCGGCTCCTACGTCCCGCCGGGCGGGCTGACCAGCCTGCCTCCGCCGGCCCCGGCCGGCGCAGCCGGCTAACTCCGCTGCCCTCGGCCAGGCCGGGGACGGGCCAGCCCGGCGTGGCCGCCCCGGCGGGGGGCGGCCACGCTCGTCAGGCCGCGATGGGGGTGGCCGGCTCCGAGCTGGCCGGGACTGGTGCCAGCGCCAGCGCCAGCACCTCGCGCACGTCGCTCACCGGGTGCACGTCCAGCTTGGCCAGCACCTCCGCGGGCACGTCGTCCAGATCGGGCTCGTTCCGCTGCGGGATCAGCACGGTGCTGATTCCCGCCCGGTGCGCGGCGAGCAGCTTCTGCTTCAGCCCGCCGATCGGCAGCACCCGCCCGGTCAGCGACACCTCGCCGGTCATCGCCACCTCCGGGCGCACCGGCCGGCCGGACAGCAGCGACGCCAGCGCGGTCGTCATGGTGACGCCCGCGCTCGGGCCGTCCTTGGGCACCGCCCCGGCCGGCACGTGCACGTGCACGCCGCGCTCCTTGAGCCCCATCACCGGCAGGCCCAGATCTTTCCCGTGGGAGCGCAGGTAGGAGAGCGCGATCTGGGCCGACTCCTTCATGACATCGCCGAGCTGGCCGGTCAGGGTCACCCCGGCCGCCCCGGTCTCCGGATCGGCCAGTGACGCCTCGATGTACAGCACGTCGCCGCCCGCGCCGGTGACCGCAAGCCCGGTCGCTACCCCGGGCACGGCGGTCCGCCGGGTGTCGGCGGCCAGGCTGGTCTCCGGCGTGAACCGCGGCCGCCCCAGATAGCTGGTCAGGCTGGCGGCGGTCACCTCCACCGGCAGGGTGGCTGAGCCCAGCGCCACCTGGGCTGCGACCTTGCGCAGCACCCGTGCGATCGACCGCTCCAGCGACCTGACCCCGGCTTCCCGGGTGTACTCCGAGGCGATCATCCGCAGTGCGTCCTCCGCCACCGTGACCTCGGCCGGCTCCAGGCCGGACTTGGACAGCTGCCGCGGCAGCAGGTGGTCCTGGGCGATGAGCACCTTCTCGTCCTCGGTGTACCCGTCGAGCTGGACCAGCTCCATCCGGTCCAGCAGCGGGCCTGGGATGCCCTCCAGCATGTTCGCGGTGGCCAGGAACACCACGTCGGACAGGTCCAGATCCACTTCCAGGTAGTGGTCGCGGAACGTGTGGTTCTGCGCCGGGTCGAGCACCTCAAGCAGGGCCGCCGCCGGGTCGCCGCGGTAATCGGTGCCGATCTTGTCCACCTCGTCCAGCAGCACGACCGGGTTCATCGTGCCCGCCTCGCGGATCGCCCGGACGATGCGCCCGGGCATCGCGCCCACGTAGGTGCGCCGGTGGCCACGGATCTCGGCCTCGTCCCGGATGCCGCCAAGTGCGACCCGGACGAACGTGCGGCCCATGGCCCGGGCCACCGATTCGCCCAGCGAGGTCTTGCCGACGCCGGGCGGCCCCACCAGGGCCAGTACCGCGCCGCTTCGGCGCCCGCCGATGACCCCGAGGCCACGGTCTTCCCGCCGCTTGCGCACCGCCAGGTACTCGACGATCCGCTCCTTCACGTCGTCCAGGCCGGTGTGGTCCTCATCCAGGATTCGCCGTGCCCCGGCGATGTCGTAGGCGTCCTCGGTCCGCTCGTTCCAGGGGACCTCCAGGATGGTGTCCAGCCAGGTCCGGATCCACCCGGTCTCCGGGGAGGCGTCCGGGGTCCGTTCCAGCCGCCCGACCTCCTTCAGCGCCGCCTCGCGCACGTTGTCCGGCAGGTCGGCAGCCTCCACCCGGGCCCGGTAGTCGTCCTGCTCACCGTCGCCGTCGCCGGTCAGCTCACCGAGCTCCTTCCGGACCGCCGCCAGCTGCTGGCGCAGCAGGAACTCCTTCTGCTGCTTCTCCATGCCCTCGGTGACGTCCTTGCGGATGGTCTCGGCGATGTCCAGTTCGGCAAGGTGGTCGCGGGTCCAGCCGATGACCAGTTCCAGCCGCTTGACCAGATCGGCGGTCTCCAGCAGGGTGAGCTTCTGCTCTGCGGTCAGGTAGCTGCCGTAGCCGGCCTGGTCCGCCATCACCGCCGGATCGTCGATCTGCTGGATCATGTCGATGATCTGCCAGGCGCCGCGCTGGCCGAGCACCCCGATGACCAGCGACTTGAACTCCCTGGCCAGTTCCTCGGCCCGGGCACCGCCGCCGGTCTGCTCGATCACGGTGCCTTCCACCCACAGCGCCGCCCCCGGGCCGGTGGTGCCGGAGCCGATCCTGACCCGGGCGACACCCCGGACCACGGCGCCAGGGCCGCCACCGGGCAGCCGGCCGATCTGGTCGACGACGGCCAGCGTGCCCACCGCCGCCAGCCCACGCTCACCGAGCCGCGGCACCAGCAGCACCTGGGCCTGGTCCTCGGACCGGATCCCGGGGCCACGCCCCTGGCTGCGATTACGTGCCGCCTCGATGGCGCCACGGATTTCGGTGTCCGACAGCTCGATCGGGACCACCATGCCGGGCAGCACGACCTCGTCGTCGAGGGGCAGGACCGGCAGAGTGAGCACCTCGCCCATGAGCTCCTCCAAATGTTGAGTCAACCACACTCAAGAAACAAGAGCCGCCAGATATTTCCCGGCCGTGTTCGTCCTCAGCGAAGTGCCCGCGGCCCGCGGCGAGAGGACACCGGCGGGCGTGTCTGCCTGGTTGTTCCGCCTCGATCCTGCTGACAGCGGCAGCTGGCTGGTGGCCGGTTCAACCGCGGATGGGAACGTGCTGGAGAAGCCAGACCGGAGCATCAGCCACGGGCAGGCTGCGCGCGACTGCGGCCGATTTGCCGGCCGCGATCACTCGTCCTGGCGCCGGGAAACGGCCCGGGCATCACCCGCCGGGAGAGACGGGACGAACTGCCACCGCCAGCGGGTCATGGTGTGTGCCGATGACTGGCGGCCGCGGCATCAGTCACGGATCGCCTGGCCGGTGCCAGGATCGAAGAAATGCAGCTCACGGGTGTCCACCTGGATGCGGGCGGGCTGGCCCTCGGCCAGCGTGCTCTGCCCATCCATCCGGGCGACCAGCGTCGCCAGCGAAGTGACGTCCTGCGCCGCATCGCTGTGATGTGCCACCGAGCCGATCCCGCAGTGGATGTACACCTCGGCGCCGAGTTCCTCGCGCAGCCGCACCGGCAGTTCGATGACCGAGGCCGCATCGGCCTTCCGCAGCAGGCCCGCATCCAGCAGGTGCTCCGGCCGGACACCGACCACGAGGTCCCGGCCGAGGTACCGGTCAAGCGCCGGGCGATCGGCGATGACCTGTGCGGGGACCGCCAGCGCGTGCCCCCCGAAGACCACCCGCGGGCCGTTCGAGCCGTCCTGGCCGGGTTCCAGCCTGGCGTCGATCAGGTTCATCGGCGGCGACCCGATGAATCCGGCCACGAACAGGTTGACCGGCCGCCGGTACAGCTCCTGCGGGGGCGCGACCTGCTGCAGCACGCCGTGCTGGAGAACCGCCACCCGGCTGCCCAGCGTCATCGCCTCGGTCTGATCGTGGGTGACGTAGATCGTGGTGGTGCCAAGCGAGCGCTGCAACTGCGCGATCTCTGCCCGCATCTGCACCCGCAGCTTGGCGTCAAGGTTGGACAGCGGCTCATCCATCAGGAAAGCCCGCGGCTGGCGGACGATCGCCCGGCCCATCGCCACCCGCTGCCGCTGCCCGCCCGACAGCTGCCGCGGCTTGCGCTGCAGGTACGGCTCGAGCTCGAGAATCCGTGCGGCCTCGCCGACCCGCTTCCTGACCTCCGCCTTGGGCACCTTGCGGTACTTCAGGCTGAATGCCATGTTCTGGTACACGGACAGGTGCGGGTACAGGGCGTAGCTCTGGAAGACCAGCGCGACGTCACGGTGGCGTGGCTCCACGTCGTTGACCGGGCTGCCGTCGATCAAAATGGTGCCGGAACTCACCTCCTCCAGCCCGGCAACCATCCGCAGCACCGTGGTCTTGCCGCAGCCCGACGGGCCGACCAGCACCAGCAACTCGCCGTCGGCCACATCCAGGTCCAGCGCGGTGACCGCGGACGTCCCATCGGGAAACTGCTTCGAGACCGCGTCGAGCACGATCCGGGACATGTCCTTTGCTCCTAACCGCCGAACTCAGCCATCGCAAGACCGCGTACCCCCGGGCGGGCCCGCAGCAGATGGCCGGCCAGTGGCTCAGCCGCCCGCCGCTCGCTGTCCAGCCCCTCCCAGGAGGTGGTGAGAAACAGCTCATCGAGGGCAGGCCCGCCGAAGGCCGGGCAGGTGGGCCGGCTCGCCGGCACCGGGTAGATGCCGAGCAGCTCGCCGTCCGCCGAGTACCGCCGCACGCAGCCGCCATCCCACATGGCGATCCACAAGCACCCCTCAGCATCGACCACGAGGCCGTCCGCAGTGCCGTCGCCCGGTGCGAACCGGATCAGGTCGTGTTCGCTGCCCAGCGTGCCCGTCGGCAGGTCGAAGCCGAACGCCCGCACCCGCGACTGCTGCTCACCAGAGTCGGTGTAGTAGAAGACGGTCGCCGCCCGGTTCCAGCCCAGGCCATTCGATTCGGTCACGCCGGGCAGGGCCTCGGTTACCGAGCCGTCCGGGTCGAACCGGTAGAGCGACCCCGCCCCCGCCTGTCCGTCCGTCGCCGCGGTCCCGGCCCAGAACCGCCCGGCCGGATCGCACGCGCCGTCGTTGAACCGCACATTCGCTGGCATGCCTGCTGGCCGTACCGCGGGGCCACACGCGCCGTCCGGACCGATCCGCCGGAACCCGTCCGCCGCCGCCAGCACATAGCCGCCGCCCGTGCGCGGCGCGGCGGCGCCGACCGGTACCCCGGCGCTGACGATGACCTCGTCGGCGCCGCCGGGGACCAGCCGGTGGAGCTGGCCGGCGTTGATGTCGACCCAGATCAGGCAGCCTGAGCTGGCGTCCCAGACCGGCCGCTCGCCGAGCTCAGCCGGGGGTGCGGCGGTGACCTCCCAGTGCAGGGCCGGGCTGGTCATTTGCCCATGCCAAGGGTCAGGCCCCTGATCAGATAGCGC
>Ga0306926_10001710_pt1 | contig 21929 bp, 23 predicted proteins | sample flu12Cox44000178_FD_203759 | JGI IMG/M metagenome (GOLD analysis project Ga0306926, IMG submission 203759) | Lab enrichment of tropical soil microbial communities from Luquillo Experimental Forest, Puerto Rico - flux8day.12C.oxic.44.000.178 (v2)... | ecosystem: Environmental > Terrestrial >...
GGCATTCGCCGTGTACTCGGGTGTCTCGAATGACACCTGCACATGGCTCTGCGCTGCGAGGTTGTAGATCTCATCCGGCTGCACCTGCTGGATGATGCGCAAGACGTTGGTGGCGTCGGTAAGATCGCCGTAGTGGAGCCGCAGGCGCACCTCGGCGGCGTGCGGGTCCTCGTAGAGATGATCGATGCGGTTGGTGTTGAATGAGGACGCGCGGCGCTTGATGCCGTGTACCTCATAGCCCTTGCGCAACAACAACTCGGCGAGGTATGCACCGTCCTGCCCGGTGATCCCGGTGATGAGGGCGCGTTTGCTCATCGGGCCGTCCAGTGCAGGCGAAGCTCAGTGAGCGGACTGTAGGTGAGCCGCGTGACCGTCGCGTGACAGGAAGTCGCCCTCGTACGAGCGACGCAAGTACACCAACACGGGGCAGTCAGGCGAATTACCAAATTCAGCGTCGATGAAGCCGAGCACGCGTCAACCGAGTTTCAAGTACTGCTTCAGGAGAATTCTGTGTGCCGCGGTTACGGTGCCGCGGCCGCGCCTTCCCGGTCGCGATGGTGCGCACAGAACTGCGCCAGCCTGTGCACCGCTGCGCGGTATTCCTGGTCTGCCCAGGAGAACTCGAGCCAGAAATCGCGCTGGGACATGGCCGTCGCCCCATAGCGGCTCGCGATGAAGATCCGCAGCGCGGCGTTGCGGCAAGCCCCGAGCTCACGGACTTTCGCCTGCAGCGTGCCGAGCTCTTCCCAGGCGCGGCGCGATAGAAGGCGAATCGTGTGCGTTGCCCGCTGCTGTGGGGCGCTCACATGCGCCGCAATGTCTCGAATTCAGCGGTCGTCTCCTCGAGCTCCGCGATCACCTCGCAGTAGCGCCGCCAGGCACGCCGCAACTCTTCCATCTCGTTAGGCGTCAGCCTCTCCAGGCCACGCCGCACGCTGTCGTGCTCCGCCTGCACACGCTGATGGCGCACTTCGAGTCTGTCGAGCCGCTCCCAGAAGCCGGGATCGAGCCATTCGGCCCGCTGATGTTGTGACGCATTCATTTCCCTCACCTGGCGCGTTCTTCGTCGAGCGACTTCGAACGTTAATCCGCAAGTGCTACAGACACGTTGCAGACACAGGTCGTTTTTACTGCGCGGAGTTGACAGGCCGCAGCCAGCTCACGATGGTTTCTACGAGCGCGTGATCTTAACGCCGGCTTCGACGTACCGAAGACGATCGGCGAGATCAGCGCGCCGTTGGAACCGCTGTGCTCGTCACCGCCGAGGATGGTGGGGTTCTTACGAGCGCCGTCGTAGTTTGGCCACCTGGCTGCCGATCCCGGCATCGCCGAAGTAGGCGAGATGGTTTGCCTTCGATCCCGCGCCGAGTTGCGATTTCTTCCCTTCGAGGCATTTGCTTGGCGAAGTCCCCGATCGCGGCCGTGGTAGCCGGATAGGCGCCCGCAACAATAGTTAGTGCGTCAGGGGTATGGTCGCCAACTTAGCGGACCGGCCCAGCCGATTGGTCAGAATGAGTAAGCCAAACTTCCTCACGTTGATTCGAGCGGCCTGGCTGTGCGCCGACGCGCTGGGGCGCCGCAGTCATGCGCAGGATGCTAATACCTGAGAGTGGTGATGCTCGGCCCATTCACCTCGCACCGCGTAAGTGGCTATGCGGGAAATTCTGCCAGGCGCCAGCGCTCACGCGTGACTTTGTCGTGCATTCGAGCGCGAAGTGTATGACACCCGTATTAGTCCTGGTGCGTCGCGGCGCACCCGCAACCGCGAGAAGCCCGTGCCGCATGTCCCCTATGTAATCGGTCAGTCTGCCGTGTGCTTCGATTTCACGAAGTAGTCACGTCGCCGTCACGCGGACGGCCTAAACAATTCTTAGGGGCACCTATGCTATACAAAAAAATCGCGATGCTCGCGGCTGTCCTGAGTGTCTGCGGCGGCTCAGTGAATGTACGCGCAGCGACGATAGGTTTCGGCGGGGTGTTTTCAAGGCTCAGCCCTGGTCGCGGTCCACAGCTTCGTAACGCGACGTATCGCTTTGTGGCATCTTGGTTGTTGCTTGCGGCCAGTGCCGTGGCGGCAGCATCCGGATCAAACGCCCCGCGTGAGTATCTTGACGAGGAAACCGGCGTGACCGTGTTTTTCGTCGAACGGCCACTGGTATTCGCGCGTGAGCGAACCACTCTCGATGGCAGAGTGGTACGAGGATGGCCCGAGGCTCCACCGGAGGCTCCCGTGCCACGGGATTACGTGTCACTCGCTGCCGCTGCCGTGGATCGCAGCGGCAAATATAGCTATGTACTAATCGGGTACTTCTGGCTCGTGGGCACGTCCCAGCCAAGCGAGAACGTCTGCTTTGACCGTGAGCATCTCATCCTCCAACTCGAGAACCGCCGCATCGAGCTTGCTCCGTTCGACGGTTCGGCACGCGATGCAGGCATCAGCCAGCCGATACATCGACCCGGCAACGCGGAGCCGGCTGTCTACACCATCGATCTGGCGACCTTGGCGCTAATCGCTGAGTCGGCGCACCCGGCGCTCTATTGTGGGGCGGAGAAGGCGCCGCTCAAGTACGAATTGCAGGAAGATCGACTGCCGGCGCTCAGGGAACTGGTGCGGCATCTGCGCGGTTGATGCTGCTGATCCTGCCGGCTCATAGCCCGTGATGTGAGGGCCGCTCAGACGAGGTGGCTTTGGCACGTGCAGGGAGGCACGCCGCTCTTCGCGTTACAGGAGCTCGCGGGCAGAGACGCGGGCACGCAGATTCTCCCGCTCATGACTTGCGTTTCCGCCGCCGACGCGGGTCCTTGGCGCTGTCTCGGGACGCTACGAACGTGCGCGCGTGGTCGATGAATGCGCGCAGCTTGGGTGAAACCTGTTTCCGGTCGGGGAAGTACAGAAACACACCCAATGTTGTCGGCGCGTACTTGGCGAGCACCTCTCTGAGGCGACCGGCGAGCACGTGCTCACGTGCGATCGGCTCCGGCACTTGGGCCAATGCAACGCCGGCGAGCGCGGCATCCAGCATGCTCGGATAGTCGTGGACGACGAGAGGGCCTGAAACCACAAGATCGACCGGGCTCCCGTCGTCCTGGAGCCGCCAGTTCGCCAAGGCACCGCCCGAGCGCCGCAACCTCACGCAGGCCTGCGACGCAAGGTCCGACGGTGTACGCGGTCGCCCCGCACGTGCCAGATAGTCGGGGCTACCAACTACGATCAGGCGAAAGGACGGCGTGAGCCGAACCGCCACCATGTCAGACGCGACGAACTCGCCGAGCCGGATACCTGCATCGAACCCATCCTTCGCAAGGTCGACCAGTTCCTCGCTCGCGGCGATCTCAACCGATACGTCGGGGTACGCCGCACAAAAGGATGCCAGCAGTGGCCGGAGCACGACCGGAACGACGGCGCGCGGAACGGCCAATCGCAGAAGGCCCGACGGTTTCGCGCCGAGGTCGCTCGCCGCGCTGCTCGCGGCGATAATTTCCTGGAACGCAGGCTGCGCACGCTCCCGAAAACGCTCACCGGCCTCCGTCAGGCCGACGCTGCGCGTAGTGCGCGTGAACAGCGCAATGCCCACACGCGCTTCCAGCGCTCGCACGGCTTGGCTCACGGCCGAAGGCGTTACGCCGAGATCGGCTGCCGCCGCACGAAAACTGCTCCGCTCGGCAACGCGCAGGAATACTTCGACGCCGTCGAGTGCACCGCGTTGGACTGTATACCTCTGCTTCACAGTGCATGCAGATTAGGCTGGTTTATCGAACAAGGCCAGTGGCGTACGTTACGTTCCATCGCACACAGGAGGAACGTCATGAACCGCCCGAAGATCCTCGTTACCGGCGCGACCGGAAGAACGGGCGCCGCCGTAGTCTCGGAGCTACTCAAGGGAGGCTATCCGGTGCGCGCCATGGTTCGGCGCGAGGACGCGCGCGCCGCCGCGCTGCGGGCGAAAGGAGTCGATATCGCTGTGGCGGAAATCACCGACATGGAGCGCGTATTCGCGGCGATGCGCGGCGTGCAGCGTGCGTATTGGCTGCCGCCCTATGACCCGGCGATGCTGACGGGCGCCGCTGTGTTCGCGACTGCCGCGCGGGAAGCTCGACTCGAATCGATCGTCAGCTTAAGCCAGTGGCTCGCAACTCCGGCACATCCTGCCTTCCTGACACGCCAGCACTGGCTTGCCGATCACCTCTTCGCAATGCTGCCCGATGTCGCACTGACGATCGTGAATCCTGGCTTCTTCGCCGACTCGCCGTACCTCTCGACCATCGGCATGGCCGCGCACCTCGGCGTGATGCCCTGGATGTTCGGCGACAGCCGGAGTGCGCCGCCTTCGGTCGATGACATCAGTCGCGTCGCGGCCGCCGCGCTGATGAATCCGGAGCGGCATGCGGGACGCACGTATCGGCCCACGGGGCCCACGTTGCTTTCGGGCGAGGACATGGCCGGCGTCCTCTCGCGCGTCTTCAGCCGCACCGTGCGGCTCGTGCCGACACCGCTCTGGCTGTTCGTGAAAGCGGCGTACTTCTACGGAGAACCCCTGGCGCTCCTGGGCTGCATGGAACACTACGTCGAGGAACACCGGCGTGGCGCCTTCGCCATTGGCGCACCGACCGACGATGTCGTGCGCGTCACCGGACGGCCGCCGGAGTCGTTCGAAGCCGTGGCTCGCCGACTTGCGGCGTTGCCTGAGAATCGTCGCAGCGCCTCGCGCACAGTGCGGGAGTTCGTCCGCTTCATATGGCTCCCGTTTGCCCGCGTGCCCAACATCCGCCGCTACGTGCGCGGATTGCAAATTGCCGCGCCTGCGGCGACGCAATATTCCGGCGAGTCCGCGGTGTGGCAGCGCGAGCACATCGTTACGGAAACCGCACTTCGAGCGCCGGCGACGGAGCCGTCCACGCTTTCGACGGCTGCGTGAATCGGGTAACGCTCACGCTCACGATAACCCTCACAGGAGTTTCACCTATGACCGACCAATCTCACGCTCAAGCTTCCACCTCAACGACCACAGGTGTCTTTGCGCTGCTAAAGGCCAAGCCCGGCGTAACCCGCGAGCGGGTCATGGCCATCATGCCCGCTGAGATACGTGCGACGGTCCAACTCTATCTTGAAGGGAAAATCCGCGAGTGGTACGCGCGAGAAGACGGCAGGGGAGCAATTTTCCTGCTAAACGCGAGAGACGTCGCAGAGGCGAGCTCCATAATGGAATCGTTGCCGCTTGCTAACGAACACATGCTGGAGCACGAGTACATTCCTGTCGGTCCGCTGATGCCGTTACGTCTGCTACTGGGAGGCGCTCCGGGCAAGCAGTAACTCGGTGGTCCGGAGAACGCTCGACGTACTGGTCTGTCTACTTCGGATGGGACCTTATTAGTCCTGGTGATCGCTGCCCTGTTGGCGACTGCGGCGGTGCAACTACTCAGACGCCCGGAGCGGACGATCGGGAGCAGTCAATGCTTGACGTGATTTTGAAACGATTCGAGAAACCCGATGAAGTTCGGACGTTCGCAAAAGGCAAGTTCGAAATAGTCCACCTCGGTGGCATGACGATTGGCCGTGCGACTTACTTACCGGGTTGGAAATGGTCGCAACATGTTGGACCAAACGTTGGGAAAAGCCACTGTGACATCGAACATGTGGGATTGGTCGTTTCGGGGTGCGCCACGGCCGCGATCGAGGGCCGCGAAGTGATCGAAATGAAAGCGGGTGACCTGTTTTACGTCCCAGCCGGCCCGCCTGGACACGACAGTTGGGTAGTCGGAGACGAGCCGTACGTGTCGTTGCATTTTCTGGGTGCCAGCGCCTACGCGACCCAGAAGCGCTAAGCTCCATAGGTTGTCCGATGTATGGCCTACAAGAATTTCGGCTTGCCGGCGATTCGCGGCCGTGAACGTCAAGTGACGGCTGCGCGCATCCGCGTCAGCGATGAAGTCCTCGAGCGCTTTCCGAGCTTTCGCCTGCGCGTGCTCTATGCCTTCGGCATCCGGAATCGGCCGAGCGATGCCACTTCCCGGGAGTGGCTGCGCGAGGGCGCCTCAAGAGGTCTCGCGGCGCTCGGCGGCATGCGCCCCGGAGAGCACCCTCATGTCAAACTGTGGCGCGATGCCTATAGCGCCTTCGGTGCCAAGCCGAGCGCCTATCCGTGCTCCGCGGAAGCCCTCATCCAGCGCGTCGTCAAAAGGGGAGCGGATGCGGTCCCCGGCATCAACTGGCTGGTCGACGCCTACAACGCGGTGAGCCTCGCTCACCTTGTGCCGATCGGCGGCGAGGATCTCGACCGGCTCGTCGGTCCAGGCGTGCTGCGGTTAGCGACGAGCAAAGACGCGGACGTGGACACCGCAACCGCAGCTGACGCACCCAAGCCTGGCGAGGTGATTTGGGCCGACGACGTCGGCTGGACGTGTCGCCGCTGGAACTGGCGACAAGGGCCCCGTACGCGGCTCACTGAGTCGAGCCGCAATGCGTACTTCATCATCGAGGGTATGGCGCCGGCGCTGACGGAGACGGAGTTGGACGAGGCGGCACGCGAGCTGGCCGAACGAATTGGAGACGCTGCCCGCCCAGAGGACTTACAGATCGTTCGCCTCGTATGAGCGTCAACCTCGAGCCTGATTCAGGCTGATGGCGGCACGCACCAGCTGGTTCTCAGACGGCGGCTGCTCCTTAAAGCCGGATCACCAGCTTGCCCATGAAATTACCCGCTGCAAGATCTTTCAGCGCCGCAGCGTAGTTCTCGAGTGTATAGGTGCGTTCCACCAACGGATGAAGCCGGTGGGTCTCAAAGAATTTTGTCATGCGCAGGTAGTCGGCTCGCGAGCCGGCGTACACGCCTTGGGCGCGCGCCACCTTACGGATCAACTCCATGGTCGGCAGTTCTGCTCCATAGCCGCCAAGGCCCCCGACGAGAGCGAGGGTGCCCCCGTAGGCGAGACTCTTCAGGGATTGCTCGATTGTCGACTTGCCGCCGATGTCTACGACCACGTCCGCGCCGTGACCGCCGGTCAGCTCCAGCACTCGATCGCCCCAAGCGGGGATGTTCTTGTAGTTGATGCCGTCGTGCGCACCCAGCAATCGCGCGCGCTCAAGCTTCTCATCTGAGCTGCTCGTGACAATAACCCGGGCGCCGAAGGCGCTCGAGATCTGGAGTGCGAACGACGCAATCCCGCCCGTCCCCTCGACGAGCACGGTCCCGCCGCCGGGCACATTGTTGTTACCGACCGTGGCCATCCAGGCAGTCAGGGCTGCAGTGGGCAGCGTTGCGGCTTCCTCATAGCTCATGCCCGCGGGCATCGGGGCAATTCCCGTATCCTCGAGAAGGATGTAATCGCCAAGGACCCCATCGATCCCATACCCGTGACCCTGGGTCTGCTTCGCGGAAGTGAGTGGACCGTCGAGGTAATCCGCGAAGTAAAGGCTCGTGACCCGCGCGCCGGTATGGACCGACGTCACGTGCTTGCCAATAGCGACTACCTCGCCCGCGGCATCCGAGCAAACGATCTGCCCTGTCCGGTCGCGCGACTTGTCGGTGCCCTTGTTCAGCGAGTCGAGCAGCTCCAGTTCTCCGTGCTGGAGAGCGACGGCATGGACATGCAGCAGCACCTGGTGATCACCGACCGTAGGAACGGCAACCTGTACCAGACTCCAGCCATAGCGTCCGTCGGCATCCTTTGCCAACACGACTTGGCGTGTGGTCGATGGAATCGATGTGGTCGCCGCCACCGCGGTTGAACCGAGCCAGGCGACGCTACCGGCAGCGAGGCCTACAGCGATGCTCTTTGCGAGTTTATGCATAGTGTTGTCTTGCCCGTAGACCAGGTGCAGTCGCGACCGCAACACGCCGGACTGCATCAGCATGGTTGGTTAGCGTCTCTTGTAGGGATTCTACGCCCAGACTGCGCGCAGAGCGGACGCCCGACTTCGCCGCGGCGGGTGACGCGCTGAGCGTATAGTCACGCATTCGAATGCCACTTAAGGGAACACGGATGAACTCCGCCACAGACCTCATCAACGGCGCCTGTCATTGCGGTGCGGTGCGGTTTACAGCCAGGCTGACAGATGGGCTTCGTTCGGCCCGGCGTTGTACGTGTTCGTACTGTCGCATGCGCGGGGCGATCGCGGTGTCCGCGGATCTGGACGGGATCAACATCACTCAGGGAAGCCAACTGCTGAGCGTTTACCAGTTCAACACAAACACTGCAAAGCACTACTTCTGCTCGCGCTGTGGCATCTACACTCATCACCAGCGCCGTTCAAATCCCAAGCAATACGGTGTCAATGTAGCATGCCTTGAGGGGATGAGTCCGTTCGATTTTCAAGAGGTGCCCGTCTATGACGGTACCCGCCATACCTCGGACGGATTTCCTCTGACACGCGCCGGTACGTTAATTTTTAGACCCGTCAAGTAACGCCAACGCGCGTGCAGGGACTGAGGCGCGCACGCGACAGTCGAAGCATCCCGTCTGACATCGCCGCGCCGAATTCGGAATTATGGGTGCAGATCCAGACACGCGCGTCTATTGCCGTTCAAACACGAAGGTGCTTGGCACAGTTCGGCCTGCGGCGTGTACGGTCATCGTTAGGGTTTTGCCGTCGGAAGAAAGAGTGGCTTCCTGGGTGCTCGCGACTTTGCCACTGATCTTCGTAGTTATCTCCAGAGTGCGCTCGTTCACACGCCGCGCCGAGGACGTAGCGCCCGCGGGCGCGTTCGGGCCGACCAGCGGATGAGCGTTGCCGTCGAAGGTCACGTTTCTCGTTACTCCCTGAGATGAATTGATGAACGAAAGGCCGTCACCCTCGTACGGCTGGACCTTAATCACATAAACCGCGTTCAGCGTTTCGCTGGTGCTTTCCCAGGTACCGGCGAAGCCTGATGTTCCTGCCGTGCGGTGGTACACAGACTTTATGTTGGTGCTGGAACCGTTCGGCCCGAACTGTGTGAAGTCATCTGTGAGCCTAGTGCCGTCTTTGGAGAGCTTCCAATACGCCGTCAGAAGAATGCGGCCCTCCTGCTTGCGCACGACCTTCCAGGTGTCGGGCCCTTCGATGGTGACAGACAAGGTTGTGCCGGCTAGCCCCGGCTGATCCGTGCCATCGGGCGCGATCGTCTCGGCGCTGCCGCCGCCGAGTTCAAAGGCGTACCTGTTGCCGCCGACGCTCTCGACCTTCATCTGGTCGGTGAGCCTGCTTTGCGCTGGGTTGAGCTTCCATTCACCTACAAAGGACTCGTTCGCTGCCCACACTGTCCCTGACGCCAGATAGCTAACCAGCAGTAGCTGAATGGTGCGCTTGAACATGAGAGTCTCCCCTTGCGTATACGGTGCTAACTCTCCCGCCCCGCAAATAACCGACGCGTTCGGAGGAGGTGGATTTTGCGTTCGTGTGGCACTGAAGTTCGTGCCTCACCTGGTACTCGCCCCGCGATCAGCGATCACCGTACCACGCTCAAATCACCGTGCGGAATCGGACCGTCCTGCGTTAACGCACAGCTCGCCGCATGACTTGCACCGGGAACGTCCCGGCTCTGGCCCCTTGGTCCGAAAATGGGGCTCTGCGCCGATGGAGTCTGACTATCGCGGCCTGCGAGAGCCCGGTGCGCAGGAGCGACAGGCCCCGCCGTTACTGGGCGAGGTCCGCAGCGAACCCTGGCTCTCACACCTGCTGGCCGAGCGCCGAGGTGATCGGCAGGCGCGCGGCGCGGGCGGCGGGCAGGAAGCTCCCGATGATACCCATCGCGGCCGCAAACACGAGACCGTACGCGAGGTTGGTGGGCGTCACGCGGGCCGCGAAGGAGACCTCGCCGAGGTTCGCTGAGGTGCTGGCGGTCAATCCGTTCACCAGCAACGAGGCGAGGCACCCGAGAACCCCGCCGGTGAGAGCGAGCAGCAATCCTTCAAGCATGAACGCCGTCAAGACCGAGCCGCGCGAGAAGCCAATTGCGAGCAATGTCCCGACCTCACGGGTCCGATGCGCGACCACGGCGTACATGGTGTTCATGGCCGCGAATACGGCGCCGATTCCCGTCACGACTCCCACGAAAACCGCCAGGCCTCTCAGGAACCCCATAAGCGGGCCGGCTTGGCGTTCGTAATACTCCCGCTCGTTGGTCAGGGTGAGCGGATACTGCACATTGGCTCTGAGGGCTTCGTCGAAAGCGGCCAACGCGCGCGGTTCGCTGAGTCTTACGGTCAGCGAACTCTCCGTGCCCGAGCGATTGAACGCCGATCCCATGGCGGCGAAATCGCCCCAGACCTCGCTCTCGAACGCGCTGCCCTCGTCCGAGAAGACACCCACAATCTCGAACGGGTGCCTGAGGAGGGAAGCCGTCGAACCTACCTTGATTCCCTGGATTCGGCGTGCGGCCTGCCGCCCCACCATGATTTCGTGGAGACCTGGCCGCGGCCGGCGGCCTTCGATGACCGTGACACCGCTCCGCAGAAAAAACGCCGCGGGTGTCACGCCGCGGACCCCGACATTTGTGAGCTGACCGTCGCTCTTTCGCGGAAGCGCGACCACCAGCACGAGCTCGGGAGAAGCCAGTGCCACGCCGTCCGGCCGGCGCGCGACCCGCGGATCGTCCGCCACCGAGTCGCCCGCCGTCGTGCTGAAGGATGATCCGAGCTCAGATAGTGCGCCCTTCTCGAGAACCACGGCATTTCCGGCGCTGCCGCTCGCACGCAGTGCGAAACGAAACCCGCTCGCCATGGAGAGGAGTCCCACGAAGACCGTAACCACCAGTCCGATGCCGAGCACGGCGAGAGCGGTCGATTTCCAGCGGATCGCCAGGCTAATGACGCTGTAGTTGATCGGCAGCCCCACGCTACACGGACCTCAGCAACTCAGTGATTCTGGCGCGGAAGGCAGTAAGGGACGGAACCAATCCCGCCGCGAGCCCCACGAGCACGCCGAGTAGAATCCCGCTACCGGCGATCGCGGGTGGGATGTGCATCCTGGGAAACCTGCGTGCCACTTCGCCGATGACGGGCACGTGGGGCAATGCTTCCACGAGAACGCGGCTCAGCAGGAGCCCAGCTGCCGCTCCGCATAGTCCGAGCAGGATTCCTTCTGCCAGGATCAGCGAGAGCACGCGCCCGTCGGAGAGACCCAGCGCCTTGAGGGTTCCTATCTCAGCGCGGCGCTCACGCACGGCCATGCTCATGGTATTCGCGGTGACCAGGAGCAGCGTGAACATCACGAGCAGACCGATCGAGTTGAGCAGCAGCACGAGATTGCCGCCCAAAACCCCGGCGTTCGCACGGTACTGCGCCTCGGTCTCGGTATGGGTCTGCGCGTCGCTGTTCTCGAACAATTCATCGATGGCATGGCTCACCACGCCGGCCTCACGCGGGTCTGCGATCTCGATGCGAAAGGTGCGCACACCGGCGCGTCCCCGGGTTGCTTCGTCCAGGTACTTGTATTGCAGGAACAGCGTCGACTCATCCGTGCCGGGGAACCGCCCTTGGTCGGTCCGATAGATGGCGCTGATCACGAGCTCGTAGGGGGTGGCGGCCCGGTAGATGTTGCTAGTCAACTGGATGGTGTTGCCCACCTTCCATTGAAAGCGCTCCGCCAGCGCGCGCCCAACGATCGCTCCGTGCTGATCCTTTAGGAACGCACTGCGCTCCGGATCGGAAAGCATGTATTCCGGATACAGGGCGAGGAAGCTCTCGGCCTCGACAGCGAAGTTCGCGAACTCGCTCTCCGGGTCGCTGGCATCGCGCATGCCGCCGAAGTAGTTCGCGGCGGCCACCCGCCTCACCCCGGGCACGGTCGCAATGCGCTGTTCGTAGGCAATCGGCAGGCTGTAGAAGCGGCTGACGTTGTTTCTCGTGATGAGTCTCGCCGGCCCCTGGTTGACCGACCCGTGGAGGGATGCCACGAAGGTCTCGAGTGTGCAGAAGAGGAAGATGGAAACGGCGACGGCGCCGGCCGTGCTTGCTGTCCGGATCCAGTTCTGCGCAAGGCGTGCCCAGACGTAGGGCATCCATTTCATGATCCTAGTTCCAACGGTAGCCGGTTTCTCGCTGGCACGCCGCGTCGCGGCGCGCCGAGGTTGCCGGCGTGCATCTCCATGGACCTCAGTCCTGCCGGTACGCTTCCACCTGAATTCGCAGGACCACCTCCTGACGGAAGCCGTACTGCACGCCGGTATTCACGCCGAAGTCGGCGCGGTTAAAGACACCGTAGGCATCGGCTCCACAGACCTCGCGCTTGAGGATCGGATGATTCGGCATGCACTTGAACGAGTCGATCCGAAGCATCACGGGCCGCGTCACGCCGTGCAACGTCAGATCCCCGTTGACTCGGGTCGGCGCGCCCTGCACGAAATCCGCGAGGGTGCCTTTGTACTCAGCGTTCGGGAAATGGGCAACGTTGAGGCCGTTCCACTCGCCGATCTTTTCGTTCACTACCAGGTCATTCAACTTGTCATGGCCCAGATCGATGCTGGAAACATCGATCACGACGTCGACGGTTCCGGTGCCTCGCTCGCGGTCGAGGGTTACGGTTCCGCTCGTGGTCTTGAAAAGGCCGCGCCACGTCGAAAGGCCGAAGTGATCCACCTCGAAGAGCGGATGAGTGTGATTGGGATCGACGCGATAGGTGGCGGGGGCGGCCACGGCGGCAGCCGCCGAGACCAGGATCACGGACGGAAGGAGTCTGAATGCCGCAGTCACGACGGCGACTCGGGTGACACCGGTGGTGTGGTGCGCTCGCCTGCGAGGCTGTTCTTCGCCTGCCGGAGCGTGCGCAGCGGCAGCATGCGAACGAGCACCTCGTCCCGGCGGCCGAAGTGGTGATATAGCGCCGCCGTCACGTGCAGCGCGACCAGGCACATGCCCACGTAGGACATTTGGACGTGCAGCGGCAGGAGGTGGTCGTGCCAGAACACCCTCTCGGGACGGGCCATGTGAGCGATTGCCGGAAGGGACGGCCACGCCCAGCGAAATAGCCCGAAGACGCTGGTGGCCTTGTGGCGGAGCGACAGAACCAGCCACCCGCTCACGGGCGCGACCACCATGAAGACATACAAAAGGAAGTGGGACGCGCGGGCGAGCCAGCGTAGCGGGAGAAGCATGTCCGGCAGCGGCGGGCGGGGGTGCGTCAGGCGCCAGATGACCCGTGCCACACTCAGAACGAGAACGCACCCTCCCAACGACATGTGCAGCTCATAGGCCGCGGGCAGGTACAGTGCATCGCCCGGGTCGAAGCGGCTGAAGGACATCGCCAGCGCGAAGTCGAGCAGGATCAGCAGCGCGATGACCCAGTGCAGGCTCATCGCGACCGCGTCGTAACGGGTAAGCGGGCGCAGCGAACTCATCGTCACTGCAGTCGGGTCCAGGTCTCCTGGAACGCCGAGATGTGATCCCAGGAGTAGGGCCGGTTCGGCCACACGAGGTAGTGCAGGGTGATGAGCTTGTCGCCTCGCAAAAATCCGGCCCAAACTGGCAGCGTTCCGTACTCGTAGAGCGTGGTACTGAAGGTGACTGGCACTACGTTGTCGTACGACTCCTTCGGAGGAGCGGCGCTCACCCAGCCGATCAACTCATGCTCGTCGGCCGCAGCCGGCCCGGAAGTGGGGGACACCTTGCCCCGGATCTCGCCGGAGGTGAGATCAATCGAACTGATCTCGATGACGAGGTTGTCGACGGGGTTAGTCCACTTCCCGAGCAGCCTCGGTTTCAGCGAGGGCTCCAGGACCTGGAGACGCTTGCCATAGTCGGGGGCGGCGAGCGATGGGGCACAAAGCACTCCCGAGATGAAAACCGAAAGTACCACTCTTAGCATCATCGTCCCCCTTCCCCGCGGCTAAGCGGTAGGCTGCGCGTGCGTGAAAGACGCTACCCGCAGGCATAGCCCCGCGCATGTGCCGGAACGCACAGGCTCACGAGCATGACTTCCGGCCTATTGGCAGCACCCCGAGCGAGTGCCATGCTGGTAGAGGAGTTCCCGCGCATGTCGCAGTTGAGACTCATCGGCACCATCGCCCTCGTGACCTGGCTGCTGGTCGCCGTCCCCGTGCTGCTTTACCACGTGCCGGACGGATCACTGGGTTGGCAGTGGACCGCCGTGTATCTGGGCTTCGGCACGCTGTTTGCGCTCGATCTGCGGCGCCCACAGGTGCTGTTCCTCGCGTTGGCGTCTGCCGCGGCGCTCTACCTGGTGGTGCTTCGCTGCAACGGCTACGAGGGGGCGCTGCTTGCGCTCGTGGCCATGCGATTGGGAACCCGCATGCGCCGCCTGACCGGAATAGTCTGGATTCTTTGTCAGACTGTGCTCCTCGGCATTGCCGACGCCATCACCTTCAATCCCCACTCTGCCCGCCTGCTGCTGCCGCCCTATCTCGGATTGCAGCTGGTGGCGTTCTTCGTATTCGACGCCATGGCGCGCGAAGTCGCGGCGCGCACAGCGCTCGCAGCCAGCAACGCCGAGCTGCGCGGCGTGGGCCAGATTCTGGCGGACACGAGTCGCATAGCGGAGCGGCTGCGGATCTCCCAAGAACTTCACGATGCGCTCGGCCATCACCTCACGGCGCTGTCGCTCAACTTGGAAGCGGCCTTGCAGCTCACGCAAGGCGCGGCGCACGCCAGCGTTGCAACGGCTCAGACGCTGGCGCGACGTCTGTTGAGCGACGTGCGCGAGATCGTCGCCGACTCCAGGGCCCGCGACGGCATAAGCCTGGCGGACGCCTTGCAGACGCTCGTTGGCAGCGTGCCGAGGCCGCAAGTACATCTTGATATCCCGGAGGGATTGCGCACGCCGGACCCGGAGAGGGCGCACACGCTGCTACGCTGCGCGCAGGAAATTGTCACCAACGCTGCGCGGCATTCAGAAGCCGATAACCTCTGGATTCGTGTGCGGTGCGAGGGCGAGACGTTGCGTATCGATGCGCGCGACGATGGTCGGGGCAGTGAGCGCGCGGACGGTGGGTTTGGTATCCGCGGCATGCGTGAGCGCGTCTCGCAGGCCGGGGGGGAGCTACGCGTAGCGACTCAGCCGGGACGCGGCTTTGAGGTGACAGCGCTGTTGCCGGTGCGCGGCGGCGTGGCGTGATCCGGGTTCTGATCGCCGACGATCAGATGCTCATTCGCCAGGGCATCCGCACACTCCTGGAGATGGATCAGGGTATCTCGGTCGTCGGTGAAGCCGCCGACGGCGCCGAGACGATAGAGAAGGTCCTCGCAGTGTCGGTGGACGTGTTGCTGTTGGATATCCGCATGCCTTGCCGGGATGGCATCGAGGTGCTGCGTGTGCTGTCGAAGCGCGAGGCTCTGCCCGCGACGCTGATCCTTACTACCTTCGACGACAGCGATGTGGTGCTTGACGGCATCCGTGCCGGCGCGCGGGGCTTTCTTCTCAAGGACGTTTCCTATCAGCAGCTGCTTGCGGCCATTCGCGCGGTCGCCGGGGGTGCGACCGTGTTTCAGCCTGCGGTGACCGAGCGGTTGCTGCGCGCTGGCAGTGCGGTGCGCATCGACGCCGAAGCACCGCGTGAGGAACTGACTGCGCGAGAGGCCGAAGTGGTTCGCCTCATGGCCGGCGGCTACAGCAACCGGGAGATCGCCCGCGCCCTCGGGACGGCCGAAGGGACAATCAAGAATCACGTCTCCAGCATCCTCGCCAAATTTGGTGCTCGCGACCGCACGCGCGCGGTGCTCAAGGCGTTAGAAACCGGACTGCTGCGCGCGCCTCCGGGTGCAACGTGAAACGAGGCGAGCCTAACACGCTGCGGCGGCCGAGTCAGAAGCAAGGAACCCGCCTGCTTGCCTCGTGAAGGACTCGTGAAACTGAAACAACGAGCCATGTCCAGAGTCCGGGTAGGTCAAGAGGACAGCGTTGGGCAGGTTCTCACTCAGCCAATAGGAATTCCGGACAGGGATCATTTCGTCGTGGACGCCGTTCACGACCAGAGTGGGTTGACGGATGGCCTTGAGACTTGCGAACCGCTCCACTGTCGCGGACTCCCACTCACGAAACGCGGCGATCTGTGCTTGCGCCACAGCCGGTCCAGAAACGGGCTCACGATCTTCCTTGCGTTGCATGAGGCGCTTAATGAACGCATCTGCGGCGGTCTGGCTCGAATCGGTGGGTGCAAAGAAGATCTTGCCCAGTACCGCATAACCACGGAGTTTCGGATCACTGAGCGGGCCGGCTAGGCTCGGCTTTTCCAGGTGCATGATGTCTTCGCCGCCCCGCGGCGCAGTCCCTACGAGAATCATTCTGCGAAAGATCGTGGGTCGATCCAGCGCCATTTGCTGTGCGATCATTCCGCCGAGCGAGTAACCCAGAACATCACAGCGGGTGAGACGCAATGCGTCCAAGAACGCAAATGCGTGTTGTGCCATCCCGGCGATCGTCTTCGGCACTGATCCCGTCGATCGCCCGATGCCCGCATTGTCGAACAAAATGACTTCTCGTCCGAGCGCAAGCGGATCGGCGACGGCCGGATCCCAGTTGTCGAGCGTGCCCGTGAAGTGCTGCAAAAACAGCAGCGGGAGTCCGGAACCGCCACCGAAGCGGCGATGGGCATAGCGCTGCTCACCAACCTCGATGAATTTCGTTACTGCCGTCACGTTACTGGATGTCATAGCAGACTCCGATGGTTCACGGTGGGGGTGTCTTGGTCGCCATTCTCGGGTCACGCTCGGGCGCGCGCGGCCCGGCAAGAGCCCGAGCTTCGCAAGCCTCCACCTCGCCCGATGGATTGACGTGTCAGATCCTCGGTATGGGATTATAGGCAGATGCTCTTGACTATCACGTCTACCGTGCCCCGGTTCGTTCCAGATCGGTAACGGGTTGTTCCGGCCGTGTAATATGCGTAGCAATCGAACCTGAGGAGCCCACGTGGAGACGATAGGCGAAGATCTGCGCCAGATGATACGGACACCACTTTCCCGCTCGCATGTTGCGGCGTTGCGGGCGGCGGGCAAGGTAGTGACGTATCCCAAGGGCACGATCATGGCGCATCCGGGCGAAAAGGCGAACCGCTTCGTGTACGTGGAGGAGGGCGAGATTGAAGTAGTCAATCCGTTCACTGGCGAGCGCCATTATCCGTCGACCATCGGGCCAACTCAGTTTATGGGGGAGGTCAGCCTGCTGTACGGCGGGACCGCCTCCTTGCCGCTGCGCACGGTAGTCGATACGCGAGTAATCGAAGTACCCCGCGAGACCTTCCTTACGCTCATGTCGCAGATCCCCGAGATGTCGGACATCATCATCACCGTGTTTGCTGCCCGACGTCGCCGGCAACTCGAGGATCGCCGCAGCGGCCTCTACCTCATTGGTGAGGAGGCCGATCGCAACGTGCGTCGCATCGCTGAGTTCGCAAGCCGCAATCGGTTACCTTACGCATCGGTGCCCCTGCACAGCCCGGAAGCCGAGGCGTCGGCTAAGAGTTGCGCAATCGATGCCAGAACTCCTGCGGTTATTTTCGGCAGCAAAGTACCGATCACTGATCCGACGCCGGATAAGATAGCGCGGCTCCTAGGGCTCAACATCGACTTCAGCGGCGACGAGCGTTTCGATGTGCTCATCGTCGGTGGGGGGCCGGCCGGCGTGGCGGCGGCCGTTTACGCTGGCGCCGAGGGTCTATGCGCGCTGGTTGTCGAGGACATCGTTTTGGGAGGTCAGGCGGGAACGTCTAGCCGAATCGAAAACTACATGGGTTTCCCAACCGGTATCTCTGGCGCGGATCTATTGTGGCGTGGCCAGGTGCAGGCCATGAAGTTCGGCACCCAATTTGCGATACCGCGCCGAGTCACGGCGCTGGAGGCGCAAGAGAACGGTACCTTCTGCGCCGTCTTTGAGAATGGCCAGCGCGTCCGTGCGGGTGCAATCGTGGTTGCGAGCGGGGTGCAGTATCGGCGGCTTCCGCTGGAACGACTCGCCGATTTCGAGGGCTCGGGCGTGTACTATTCGGCCACCGACATGGAAGCTCGATATTGTAAGGACACGGAGGCCGTAATCATCGGCGGCGGCAATTCTGCCGGCCAAGCTGCAATGTTCCTCTCCCGCTATGCGCGGTGCGTCCGTGTGCTGGTGCGGGGTCCATCGCTTGCCGCTTCGATGTCGAGCTATCTCACCAGCCGCCTCGAGGCCGACCCGGGTATCACGATCGAGTACAACTCGGAGGTCACGGCACTGGAAGGCGGCGAGCATCTGGAAAGCGTCACCATCCGCAACGCGAACACCGGGCAGTCGCGGAAGGTTGCGGCGCGGGCGCTATTTGTCATGGTAGGCGCCGCGCCAAACACCGAATGGCTATCGGGTCTGGTAAAGCTCGACAATAAAGGATTCGTCGTGACCGGCCTCGGCCCACCGGCTTCACCGTTTGCGACTTCTTACCCTGGCATTTTTGCTGTCGGCGACGTGCGGGCGGGGTCGGTAAAGCGGGTGGCCTCGGCGGTGGGCGAAGGCTCCGTGGTGATCTCCAAGGTCTGGGAGCACGTCAAACAGAACCCGTAGATTGCCGCACAGCCGCGATGGTGACGGCTCAAGGCCGCGATCTCGTGTTTGCTAATCGCAAGGGCGTACGCCGACCTGAAACGATGAAGCCCACTGCAACGCTCCCGATTCGCAAGCCGGGTTGCCGAGCGCGGAAAGAAGGGTTATCAACCGTACCCATACCCCGCTTCAACGGAGGACGCCATGGAGAAGCGCACACTTGGTCACGCGGGCCTGGAAGTATCGGCTATCGGCCTAGGTTGCATGGGCCTCAGCCACGGCTACGGACCGGCGACCGACAAGCAGCAAGCGATCGCGCTGATCCGAGGCGCCGTCGAGCGCGGCGTCACTCTGTTCGATACTGCGGAGATCTACGGCCCGTTCACCAATGAGGAGCTCGTGGGCGAGGCGCTCGCGCCGTTCCGCCGACAAGTGGTCATCGCGACGAAGTTCGGTTTCAAGATAGTCGAGGGCAAGCAAGCGGGCCTCGACAGCCGGCCGGTGCACATCAGGGAAGTTGTGGAGGGCTCCCTCAAGCGCCTAAAGACGGACGTCATCGATCTTCTCTATCAACATCGAGTTGATCCCAATGTACCGATCGAGGATGTCGCGGGCACGGTCAAGCAACTGATACACCAAGGTAAGGTCCGCCATTTCGGCCTCTCCGAGGCCGGGGCAAGAACGATCCGTCGTGCCCACGCCATCCAGCCGATCACGGCATTGCAGAGCGAGTACTCGCTCTGGTGGCGCGACCCCGAACGGGAAATATTGCCGACCCTCCAGGAGCTTGGGATCGGAATGGTCCCGTACAGTCCGTTAGGGAGAGGATTTCTGACGGGTGCGATCAACGACGACACCCAATTCGATGCCAACGACTTCCGGAACATCCTGCCGCGCTTCACCCCGGAAGGTCGCAGGGCCAATCAGACTCTCGTGGATACGCTTAGGCAGATCGCGCAGCGCAATGGCGCGACACCGGCACAGATCGCTCTTGCCTGGCTGCTCGCACAGAAGTCCTGGATCGTGCCAATCCCCGGTACCACGAAGGTACATCGTTTGGAGGAGAACCTTGCAGCAGCGGATGTCCAGCTGACACGCGAGGAGCTGCGCGACATCGACAGCACCGTCTCACGCATCAATTTGCAGGGAGATCGATACCCAGCGGAGCTGCAGGAGCGAGTCGGCCGCTAGCACACCGGCTACCTGAAAGAGGCCGGAGAGAATGCTACGAACGACATGGCGGTCGTTCGGCGGTGCCGACCGTTTCCTGTAATCCGGCCAGGTTGGGTGCGCCTGAACGCACACGATGATTAATAAGAGTGCGTAGAATCGCGCTCTCTGACAAGGAGGATCCGGGTCCGAGAGGGAACAGAAATTAGATTGCTCAATCTTTGAGCACCTCCAGCACCTTGGCCGTGTCCGTGTGCATGTCAAATCGTGTCAACTTGTCACCTTGCACGGTCCAGACATGAGCGAACGCCGCGGCAAATGAGCGGCCGGTCCTTTTGAATGTCCCGGAATAGGTTCCGAGCGAAACGATGCGGTTACCCTCGGCAATGAATTCGTGCGCCTTTGCAGAAAACTCGTCCCAATCACGAACGAGGGGCTTCAGCAGATTTTCAAGTACCGCCTGCGGCCCGTGCCAGGTGCCGCTGTAGTACGGAAAACTCTCGGCCTCGGTCCAGGTAATGTTCTCATCGAGCAGCGAAAGGACTGCGGGCACATCGCCGCGTGCCAACGCGTCATAGAAATCGCGCACGATACCGGCGGCTTTGGTCATGGTGGCTTCCCCAGATGATGCCGTGCGAGTGGCAGCCGTGACTGGATCGACGACCTCAGGACGCCGACCCAGTCCTGCCGCTCAAACAATGTTCGCGAGGTGAGTGAGCCCAAGGGACTCGAGCACGTGCGCTTGCACCGGTGCAGTCTGTGCGTTCACGGTGTCTGAGCCGAAAGCCGTGCCCACTACGGTGCGCGCGGGTCGCGTACCCTTCCGCTGCGCGATGAGCTCTCGGATGGCTTTTGCGACATCATGAGGATCAGGCGCGCTCGCGGATTGAAACACGCTCATGAAGTGCCCGAACATTGCGGTTGGAATGTCGGCAATTGTCCCGTAGCCTCCGGCACGGGCGCTGTCGGCCGGCTGGAGCGCACTGCCATACATGGCGGTGGGATAAGCGCTCGGCTGCAGGAGTGTGATATCGATGCCGAGCTGCGAAACTTCATAGCGCAGGCTATCGGTCAGCGCCTCGACCGCGAACTTGCTCGCTCCATAGATCCCGAAGAATGGGAAGGTTACCCGGCCGAGAATCGAGCCGATGTTGATGATCAATCCGTCGCGCTGTTTGCGCATCGCAGGCAGCACGGCGCGGCTCGCGCGCAGCAACCCAACCACGTTCGTGTTGAAGATGACCTTCGCCTGGTCCGGGGTGAACGCCTCGGTGATTCCGGCGGAAGCGACTCCCGCGTTGTTTACGAGCACATCGATCGTGCGGACGGTCGCGAGGACCTCCGCGATGGCTTTCTCGACGGAGGCGTCGCTGCTGACGTCGAGTTCGACGACGTTGATGCCTTGCTTGTGAAGCTCATTTGCGTGCTTGCGGTTCTTTGCCTGCGTATCACGCATCGAAGCAAAGACCGTGTGTCCGGCGCGAGCCAGGGTCTCGGCGGTGTCACGGCCGAAGCCGGTGCTGGCGCCCGTAATGAGGATGGTTTTGGACGTGGACATGTGAACACTCCTTATCGAGATTTCAGTTCGCGGGTCGGCCGGCGGACGCCGGAGCTGGCAGCTTGCGTGAGAGAAAATCCAGGATGATTTTCGCGATCTGAGGGCCCTCGCTCTCGAGCGCGAAGTGACCGGCGTCGAGCAGGTGAATCTCGGCGCCCGAATTGTCGCGTTTGAAGGCCTCAGCGCCCGCTGGCAGGAAGAACGGGTCGTTCCTGCCCCACACCGCGAGCAGCGGCGGCCTGTGCGTGCGGATGTACTCCTGGAATTTCGGGTAGAGCGCAACGTTGCTCTGGTAGTCGCCGAAAAGGTCAAGCTGGATCTCGTCATTTCCGGGGCGCGCCAGCAGTGCGGAATCCAGAGTCCACGCATCCGGCGACAGTCGCTCCGGTGTTGGCACGCCGTGGGTGTACTGCCACTCGGTCGCTTCGGGCTTGAGGAATGCGCGCAGGGCGGCGCGATTTTTCGCCGAAGGGTCTTTCCAGTACGCCTGAATGGGGTTCCAGCCCTCGCTCAGGCCCTCGAGGTAGGCATTGCCGTTCTGCGAAATGAGCGCCGTGATGCGGTCCGGGTGGCGGAGCGCGAGGCGAAAGCCAATCGGCGCACCATAGTCGAAGACATAGATGGCATAGCGAGTGAGCTCGAGAACTTCCGTGAATCGGTCGATCACCTGAGCAAGGCGATCGAAGGTGTACTTGAATTCCTCTCGGTCGGGCGCGTCGCTGTAACCGAAGCCTGGCAGGTCGGGCGCCACGACGTGGTAACGCT
>Ga0306926_10001711_pt1 | contig 21919 bp, 18 predicted proteins | sample flu12Cox44000178_FD_203759 | JGI IMG/M metagenome (GOLD analysis project Ga0306926, IMG submission 203759) | Lab enrichment of tropical soil microbial communities from Luquillo Experimental Forest, Puerto Rico - flux8day.12C.oxic.44.000.178 (v2)... | ecosystem: Environmental > Terrestrial >...
AAAGTCGAAAAAGATGGTAGGATTGACGGTATAGGTCATGTAAAGCGCGACATCGTGGAGTGGTCCATCCCAGTGTTATGGCCAATGAAAGTGCTGACGCTTCCGGGCCGAGGACCCTACCCGGCACTCAAAGGCGAGGAGCGGATTACATTGCGCCTGATGGAAGATACGATTATTCCACTCCCAACTGCCACGACGCGCTACGTGCCTAAACCGCCGTGGGCGCAACCCAGTAATACACCCGCTTCCGACACCCCTTGGTATAACCGTAATTACCGGCTACTGAATGCCGATGCAACCTACTCGCGGCAGTCGCCAGCAGACTCCGCAATTCCCCTGATTCAATACGCGAAGACATCCACCAGCGACAGCCTGATCACCCGAATCAAGCTGTACAACCAAGGTACCGTCTTTGCGAAATCCTATAACGTATCGGGTGACAGTGTGTACTGTGTGCTGGAGGACGGACAGAGCAAAGTGATCCCCGTCTCGAGTGTCGATTTTGTCGAGACCATTCACGGCAACCAGCACACCGACACTCCTGTAGCTTTGGCATCAACAACCGCGGCCGACGTCATTCAATAATCGGCGTCGGATAGAGTGGGTAGGCTAACCAAAAGGCTCCATAGCTGTTCCGTGGAGCCTTTATTTACGCTATTGCCAATGAACGGTATGGTTCCAAGTGATAATTGCCCAAATACCATCATATCGCACCAGGACAATATAGAAGCTATCAGATTGACGGCTCCAGTCCTCCTTGCGTAAGCGGTAGCGTGTGGTTATTAGGTCAAGGCGGCTTATTGATGGGGCGGATCATAGCAGTGCTTTCCTACTAACAGTCCGAAGAACAGTCAATTTGGCTTGTGTCGGGGCGAAGTCGCGTCAGGAGGTCTTCGAGGTCACGAAAATAGCTCCTCGAACTGCCGTCGCAATCTCGTGGAGTGGCCTTAGAGTTGTCTTGATTGCCAGACAGCAGCATTTTGAAGTCAAGGGAACCGCACCAAAAAACGCGTCGTACCCTTGTGGCGCACGGGTGCCAGGGTGCGTACGTCGTTTCAGCTCGCCTCGGCAGTTTCCGTCGATTGAATTTGTATCTTGGCAGCCGTAGGCCCACAGCTGAAGCTGAGAATATGAACTTCCTTTGACAGCGTTAATTGCGTGCCTTCGATCATCCTGCCGTTAGCGTCTGCGCAAACTAAAATGAAATGGCGAGCCCCAGTATTCCCTGGAGCTCATATCGTTGTTGGAACCTGATTGGTCTGCGCCACTATATACGTAGCTTTGTCACAAAGGAAAGGTATTCGTGAGATGTGCTTGGCACAGGGCACAAGGCAGGAGAACAACCAAATACAGCGCGCCTGTAAGACAGGCGACTACACTCTTTCGTGTGCTCATTCGTCGCCCCTCGCGCAAAATCTCAATCCTCACACAAAAGCCTAAAGATTACATGGCCCTTATCAATGCCTCAAAGGGTATGTCCTTGGGGCACGCTGACCCGGTTCGTTGTTGCTAAATGCCTTCATCGCATGGCCAGTCTTTGCATAGATGAGCATCGAAAGCTGGCTGCGCAGCAGCAGCTGTACCATCCTTCTCCGCGCGAAAAACCCATGCGCAGAGGCGGCGAGTGTACATAATGACCGCAAAGGACGCCAGGATCGGACATAGTATCGGCACAGCTTGGTCATCTGGCATCACTGTGTGAGTTTACAAAGCGCTTCCACACCGTCCATTGGCCCGGCGTCGATTAGAAGAAGGAATCGGCCTCAAACCCGGGAGCCGAGAGTTAGAATTCTTGGTTGGTGAATCGACCGAAGCCACTGGCCGTTTCTCCACCGCTATCGGAGGTCGGAATGCGCAGAGCGTGCATCGCTTTCATTATCGTCTTGTTTCTGGCGGAGAGCCAAGGCCAGCAGGCTGACCACAGTACTATTACAGTGTCGGGATGCATGATGAATGTGAATGGATCATTCAAACTCCAGACTCCCGGACGAACTTATGTGCTCAAAGGTCATCACAACGCGCTGTTCAGTTACAACGGCATGTTGGTTGAGGTGACCGGAACCGTGGATGCCGCTCATAAATCGTCACCTGAGGGCATCCCTGTGGTCCTGCACGTTACCAAGATAAAAAAGCTGGCAGACTTTTGCCAATGATGTGGGAGTGCTGTCTCGACGGCGATAGCAGGTGTCGGTGGCCACCGCGTTACCAGTGCAGCAGATCGCAGTCTCGCAGAAATAGCTGTTTCGGATTGGTCCCGAGTTTTCGGTTGTCTTGCAGAGACCCAACCGTGCCCAAAGCATATGAAATACCGAGGTACGGATATCTCCTGTTACTATCCCTGTCTAACCTTAAGAGTCAAGCGCTGCTGGGTTGATCGTCACTGTGTGAGAATGGCACTACTACCGCTGATTTCACCGCACACAAATGCGATAAGCCCCTCATTGTACGTGACGAGTAGCCGTTCTTCGTCAGACAGCGCACGCTTCTGTTTAGCAGCCCAAAGTAGCTTGCTATCCACACACTTCTGCGAACATGTCTCAGTTAAGGGTAGGAGTTCAGTAAAAGCGTCCCATACTCCTCCCCCAGGCAAGACCCAGATGTAAAATGTCCGAAGTTTTCCTAGGCAAGAAGAAAAATCGGTTCGGAATCTTAGCTCAGCCTGCTTCGTCCGATGGCAAAGCTCTTTTCTCAATCTCGAAACCAATGAAGGAGTTTCCCATGATCGCGAAGAGAATCCTTTGGCTCGCCACGCTGACCATGATGGGAGTCGCCCCAGCTCTTGGCGCCGGTCTGCCATGCACGGCTGCGACCATGAAGGGCGCTTATGGTTTTTCCGGAAGCGGGTTGGATACAGTTCATAAATCGGGCAGCCCGTCGTCCGGCCCGGCCTTCGCTCCGGTCCTGTTCTTCGGAGCAGTTACTTTTGCCGGAGATGGAACGCTATCGGGTTGGTTCACAGCTAACGGCAACGGGCACAAGGAAAACGTAGCACCCTTCAAAGGTGCGTATGTCGTCAATGCCAACTGCACCGGATCACTCGCGGTGATCGAGAATGACGGTCACGAGTCCCACTTTTCCATGACGATCAGTCATGATGGGAGAGAAATCCTGGCGATGCAGACTGATCCCGGGGCGGAGCGTCCGTTCCTGATCAAAAGGCAGTAAGCATCGAACCCATATTGGGCGAGGTGTCTTCGGCTGCGCTCGCAATTGGTGGGTGGTTGGCGTATTGGCTTCGTGGCAGTGCGAGACCGCAGGGTGGCGTGTCGCAACTCAGCAAATTCGTACGGTTCACGGCGGAGCTTGCTACAATGCTCGCCTGACGGCTGCGCAGGCAAATTCGGCAACATACGGCCATCCTGCATCCTCTAAACCACTATGTCCCTCGAAGAATACAAACGCAAACGAGACTTTAACCAAACGCCTGAGCCGCCGCCCAAAGTCGCGTCGGGCAAGCGGCACCGCTTTGTCGTGCAGAAGCATCGTGCCTCACATCTGCACTATGACTTCCGCCTTGAAATGGATGGCGTGCTGAAATCATGGGCTATTCCCAAGGGGCCTTCGCTCGACCCAGCCGACAAGCGGCTGGCGATGCAGGTAGAGGACCATCCCGTATCCTACTTCGATTTCGAGGGAGTAATTCCCGAGGGCAACTACGGCGCCGGAACCGTAATGGTCTGGGACATGGGCACTTGGACGCCGGAGGGTGAGGCGCACCCGATGCTAAGCAAGGGCGACCTGAAGTTCAGCCTCGAGGGCAAGAAGCTGCACGGCGGCTTCGCGCTGGTGCGCATCCGGTCGCGCCAATCGGGAAACAAAGGCAATGAATGGCTGCTGATCAAGCACCGCGATGCCTATGTACAAGAAGGCTACGATATCGACCAGTATGACTACTCGGTCCTGACCGAGCGCACACTGGATGCGATTGCGCAGGACGCCGGCTCAGCCGAGTGGACAAGCAGTCGCAAGGTCACAGCTGGCGGGGTGAGCAAGAAGAATGAGTGGCTCGCCGAATCGATAGCCAAAGCCGACAGGCTAAGAGCCGCCAAGCAGCCCCCGACGAAGGCAGCCACCAAAACCGCGACTGATCGACGGGCCACACGAAGCGCGCTGGTCAAACCAGCCTCAGGCAAGACTGCTGCAACCACAGTCACGGCGTTAAAAAAAAAGTCCGCCTTGCGAAAGCGTCCAGCGGCCTAAGTCTCGACAGCGCAGTCATCGGGCACAAAGAGCCGATGCCTCACGTCGTTTATCCGATGCTGGCTACCCTGGTCGAGGAGCCATTCGACGATCCACAGTGGCTCTACGAGGTGAAATGGGATGGCTATCGCGCTATCACCTTCCTCGATGGAAGTTCGATCAAACTTGTCTCGCGTAATCAGAACGATCTGACCGGTGCCTATCCCGAGTTCCACTCGCTTGGCGATTTCGTAAAGGCACACAACGCGATTCTCGACGGCGAGGTTGTAGCGATTGACGACCAGGGCCGCTCCTCGTTCAGTCTCATGCAACAGCGTACAGGGGTCGGCGAAGGCGGGCGTCGGATTCGCCGGACCCGCGATGACATCCCGGTGATCTATTACGTCTTCGATGTGCTCTATCTTGATGGCTATGACTTGTCGCGCGTCGAGTTGGAGCAACGCAAAGAACTGCTGGCATCGATTCTGGTGCCTAACGACACGATCCGTTATTCCGACCACTACATCGGCCGGGGCAAGGACCTGTTTGCAGCCGCGGCGCAAAGGCAACTGGAGGGCATTATTGCCAAGCGTCGCCAAAGCTTTTATGTGCAGAAGCGAACCCGCGAATGGCTGAAAATCAAGATCGTTAAGCAGCAGGAGTGCGTGATTGGTGGCTATACCGCGCCGCGGGGCGCGCGCGAAAACTTCGGGTCCATTGTGCTGGGCCTGTATGACGACCAGGGGCGACTGATCCCTGTAGGCCAGGCGGGAAGCGGCTTCACCCAGCAATCCCATCAAGAGCTGTGGAAACGCTTGGAAAAGATCCGTACTGATCGCAACCCGTTTTTCGGCAAGATCGAAAGCGACAGACAAGTGTACTTCGTGGAGCCTGAACTCGTCGCTCAAATCAAGTTCACCGAATGGACGCACGAAGGCGAGAGTGGGACCATCAAGATGCGGGCCCCCGTTTTCCTAGACCTGCGCTTCGACAAGAATCCCGGGGACTGTAGGTTCGAGCGCCCAGCTAAAGTGGCTTCCAGGACCTGACATCACACTGTGCGCGGATTTCAAGACCGGAGGTAAATGGCGTAAAGTGGTTTCTACGATGCCAGTTCGGATCGCTGTGGCACGGACTGGCAGCAGTCCAGGATCTCCGCTTCGGTAAGCAGACGGTCGGAGCTCTTGGCGCGCTGGTAGATGCGTTCTACCAGTTCCTCGGTCGCCGGAATTTCTCGACGTTCAAGCCAGAACTGAACGTTCGACTTGCCGCTCATGGGGCCAATTTCGATGACTTGCTCCATGCCGAAGAAGTGCGCGGGCACACCGGAGTAGATGCTGTCGGCCAACAGACTGTCATTCTTGCGGTGGGCCTTGATCACTGCGGCGGCGTGAACCCCCGTGCCAGTGCGGAAGGCATCTTCGCCGACTACGGGATAGTTTTTCGGAATAGGAATTCCCGTGGCCTTCGACACGGCGCTACAGTAATCCTTCAAGCCGGTGAGATCCTGGCTGGCCCACGGCTCGATGCCCATCAGCTTCAAGTTCACCAGCATCTGATCCATCTGCGTATTGCCAACGCGCTCTCCTATGCCGCAAGCCGTCGCGTGCACCACTTCTGCCCCGGCGACATAGGCCGCAATGGAGTTCGCCACTGCCAGGCCTCGGTCGCAATGACCGTGCCATTCCACTCGCACCTCGGCGCCTATCGGCGTCACAACTTCATGGGTCACGAAATGCAGCAGGGCAACCACGCCCATGGGAGTGGCGTGGCCGGTGGTATCGCAGATGACGATGGCCTTCGCCCCGCAGCGGATTGCAGTGCTGTAGAGCCGCTGGATGGTTTCGGGGTCGCAGCGGGACGTGTCCTCGGTTACGTACATCACATCGAGGCCCAGAGCCATGGCAAAGTTCACGGCTTTCTCGGTGGTGCGCAGAAGGAAATCGTCCGACCAGTCCTCCGTATAGCGGCGAATGGGGCTTGAGCCGATGAAAGTTGCCACCTCGATCGGAACGCCGGTGCGCTGCACGATCTCGGCAATCGGGCGAATGTCGTTCTCGTGAGTGCGCGCGGCGCAGTTGGGCTTGATCTTCATGCGTGCACGCCCGATTTCCCGGGCCAGTGCTTCACAGTGTGCTACGGCACGCGGACCTGCCCCGGGCAGCCCGAGGTCCAGCATGTTGATGCCGAGAGCTTCCATCAAGTGGAGAATTTCAAGCTTCTCCTCGATGGTGGGATCGCGCACGGATGGGGACTGCAGGCCGTCGCGCAGTGATTCGTCATTGAGCAGGGTTCGGCCTGCCGGCTTCATGGAAGGAGTGAAAACTGCGTTCCAGTCGTAGATGAGATCGGAAATATTCGCGGGCACAGTACCATCCGGGGCAAGGCTGATTCCGGCTCGACCATCCTGGTTCGCAAGCGTCTCGCCGGACGCTCGCCGTGGTCAGTTCCCGGCGTCCACAACACCGGATTTTCCACCAGAGCCGCGGGACTTCTCCCTCGCTGCTAAACGATTATCGCGCAACCCGCAAGGAAAGACTACGGCTTCTCGTCGTCCGGTACCTTTGCCGGCGGTATCGGGGTTCTTGGAGGAAGAGTCAGTCCAAACTGTGACTTCTGCCCCAGGCCCGCCACATTTCTGCCGCGCGGCTCTTCGGGGCCCGGAAAATACAAGGTACGGCAATGCTCGCACCGGTAGATCTCAGCATTCGGCCCTAGAGTTTCGCGGACATCACCACACGCCTGTTCAATTACGTCGGCCATATAGAACCAACGTTTAAGATGGCCGGCACAGATCTTGCCCTTGCTGTCGGTTTCGTTACAGGCGCGCTGCAGGGGCTTCTTGTACTTGACTCTGTGCTTCGGAAGCTGCGGCAAGGAAGCGAGCGAGTTGTCGGCCATGGTCGCTGGTATCGTCTTGTTCTGTTCTTCCACCTTGGGCCATCCCCTCGGGAAAAGCCCGACTGGCGAAATCAATATTGTATGTCATGGGACCTTGGTGTTAGGTAGTTGAACTCAGAGTTATACAGTTGCTAAAACTGTGAACCATGAACGTTAAGGGCGGATGCAACCGTGCAAACAACCTCACATCTAAAGTCATCATATGGCAAGCAATTCGGCCAGCAGTTTTGATAGGCTAGGGTCCCAGGTGATGTTTTGTCTTACCTGCCGGTTCGCCGAAGAAGATCGTAGGCAGAGCGAACAGCCTGCCGACGATGCTTTTACCGACAGCGATCCCGACCGTCCTGCATGGGTGCAGAGATATCTTGATCTTGCCGATCTCGCACTCAAACGCACCAAAGACGACGACGACGAAGAAGAAGGCCACTCGACTCCAAGCGTCGCGTGACTGCCGGTTAGATCCGATTTCCCCTCTGTAACAGCCCAAATGACCCAAGCATGCCCCGTATCTTTCGCCTCCAGTTGGTGGCAAACAACACATCAATAAAGCTGTTCATCTGGCGATGCAGATTCTGCCCATAACCGTACCACCATAACTTGGGGACCCTTGGTAGCAGATCGGTGTCGACGTATTTCAGTTGCACCATCTCCGACATGCCCATTTCCCCGTGCGTGCGGCCAATGCCGCTGAGTTTGAATCCGCCGTGCGGCGCTTCTGCAATGCCGAAGCAGGTGATAACGTCGTTAACCAGCACGGTCCCGGCGTTGATCTTTGCTGCCATCGCTTCTCCCCGACGTCTGTTACGCGTCCAAACGCTTGCCGCCAGGCCGAATTCACTGTCGTTGGCAAGGCGTATCGCATCCTCGTCGGTATCGAAAGCAGCGATGGGAAGCACCGGCCCGAACGTCTCCTCGCGCATGAGACGCATATCGTGGGTCACGTCAGCCAGCAAGGTCGGCGAGTAGAAGTTTTGCCCTAAAGACGTCAGGCGTTTTGCGCCGTAAAGCAAACGCGCGCCGCGTTGCAAGGCGTCATTTACCTGGTCTTCCACAATTCGTAGCTGACGTTCATGGATAAGTGGCCCGACCTCGACATCAGAGTCGGCACCGTTCCCCACACGGAGCTTGGCAGTCTTTGCCCGACAAGCCTCCAGGAACTCCTCGTAGACAGCCCGGTGGACATAGCAGCGCTCGATCGAAAGGCAGGTCTGACCGGCATTCATGAATGCTCCCCAGACCGCACCGCTCGAAGCCACTTCGATGTCAGCGTCGTCCAGCACAATCATGGGATCTTTGCCGCCGAGTTCCAACACGACGGGGAGTAACCGCTTGGCAGCGGCTTCGGCGACTCGACGGCCCGTGGAAACGCTTCCGGTAAAGATAAGCTTGTCGATAGGCGACTCGATAAGCGCGGCACCAACTGGGCCCTCGCCAACGACCACCTGCATGAGGTCGGCATGCAGACCAGCGTCCAGCAGCAATTTGCGCAGCTCGACCGCTACCAGGGAAGTGAACTCTGAGGGCTTCAACACAACTGCATTCCCTGTGACCAAAGCGGAAAGCGTTTCGGTACTCGCAATCGAGAACGGATAGTTCCAGGGAGAAATGATTCCAATCACGCCATAGGGTTCGCGTACGAGCTTGCCACGCTTCGTTTTCATAGCGGGATTGGCGTGCGGAAGGGCCCTGTCGCGGAGGAAGTGATGAGCCGTACGGATGCAGAACTCCGTGGAATCGAGGACGACAAGGACTTCTGTGATCAGGGCTTCCACCGCTGGTTTTCCAGCTTCGCGGCAGATGAGGTCGGCAACTTCATTGCGTCGCTTGGTCAGGATGTGCTGGAACCGTCGTAGCACGGCAATCCGCTCGGCCACCGGCGTTTGTTTCCAGCCAACCTGCACATTTTTAGCGCGCAAGACGGCGCTTCGTACATCCTCCGCCGTGGCGCATTGCAACTCACCTAGTACCCAGCCAGTCGCGGGATTCGTCGTGACAATAGCGCTGGGACGCTCAAGTCGGGTTTCCGGCAGCATGGCAGTCCTCAATACTCGACACTGACCAGGTACAGCCCGCATGCTGCTGCGGTTGGACCCGCAGCGGTGCGATCACGCGCCTGGAGAATCGCCGGGACGTCAGCAATCTTCAACGTACCTTTACCGACGAGCAGGAAGGTTCCGATTAGGTTGCGAACCATGTGGTGGAGAAAACCGTCTCCTCGAATCTCATAGATCAGCTCTTCGTTGGTTCGCATCCACTGCGAAGAATGGACAGTGCGGACATTTGACGGCACGGTGGTTTTCGCCGCCCCCGGCCCCTGCGTCTCAGCATCGGCAATGCGCGTGCTGCGGTCCGGATCCGAAGCTGCGAATGAGGTGAAATCGTGTCGTCCGACAATGTGTTCCGACGCCCGCATGACCGCTTCTTCATTCAGCGGGTAAGGATCGTGAAGGACATAGCGCGCCAGGAACGGCGGACAAATATCGCTGCGAAGAATGCGATAACGATAAGTCTTGGCTTTCGCTGAATGGCGGGCATGGAAGTTCGCGTCAACCGTCTTCGCCGACTTGACCCGCACTGCCGGCGGCAGCACGTCGTTCAATGCTATCGCCAAGTTGCTATCCGGGATGGGCGATTGTAGACAGAACGATACGACCTGGCCTATGGCGTGTACGCCGGCGTCGGTGCGCCCCGAGCCTTGCGGCAGGATATCTTCTCCCGTAACTCGAGCAATGCACTCGGCGAGCGTTCCCTGTACGGTTCGCAACTCCGGCTGGATCTGCCAGCCATGGAACTCGGAACCGTCATATGACAACGTAACTTTGAGATTGCGGCTCACTCGATCACAGTTTTCGCGGAATGCAGCTAGAACTCCGCTTTCTGTAACAGCGTGTAAAGCTGTGTAAATCTGTGTTAAGCGTCCGCGATGAGCGGCGCGACACAGATATACTATTTCATTTCCTGCGTATTACGAGGTGGAAATCGATTTCCGTCCCTCCCTGCACTTACGTCCAGAGATCGAATCTTGGCGAACTCCTCCAGTCTCAAAGACGGGCGACACAAGACAAGGACCCAGGTGAAACCAGATCGGACTTCAATTTTATTTCTTGGAGACGAAGGCATGTCTGCTTCAAAGTACTTTGATACGGCGATCAGGAAAGCTCCTTTTTGGCTGCTGGCAATTCTGCTGGCATCGGCGAGCTTCGCTCAAACTGCGGCGCCTCCGGCTCCCCAGGCTTCATCACCCAACATTGTGCCACTGACACCGTTGCCGCAAGCACCCGCGCCGCAGCACAAGGAAACGCTGCTCTACTCCGATCAGGACTACACCAAAGGCAAGAAACAGTTTCCGAATTTCTGGTCGGTGTGGACCGTGCGCGTTGTCCCTCCACCGAACGTGACAAATTCAGCCCATATCGACCAGCTGATCCAGGACGGCAAAATGCTCTTGGCGATCGACGATGCGGTGGCGATGGCGCTGGAGAATAATCTCGATATTGCGATTCAGCGCTACAACCTCAGCATCGCCGACACGGATTTGCTGCGCACCAGTTCTGGAGCGGTGGCTCTTGGCGTCAATGCTGGCCTGGTTCAGGGAACGCCGGGTGGGACTACCGGAACCACCAGCGCTGGGGGTACTGGCAGCTCGAGTACCGGCCCCACAGGCGGCGGAGTGGGCGGCACTACCATCGGCGTAGGAGGAGCCGGCGCCGGTGCTGCCGGCATTGTTGCATCGACGCAAGGCGAGGGGCCGCCCCTCGACGACTATGATCCCGTGATCACAGGTACGGTCAGCGTCGAGCGCGCCACCACCCCTGAGGCGAACACGGTGTTCACGGGAACCTCCACCCTGAAGCAAAATGCGACTACGGGAGATTTCCTCTACACCCAGGGCTTTTCGACGGGTACTCTGATGACGCTGGCATTCAATAATTCGCGGGTTTCTTCCAACTCGCTATTCAACACTCTGAGTCCGACGGTTACCCCTTCGTTCCGTTTCCAGCTTCGCCAGCATCTACTGCAGGGTTTTGGCTTCGATCCCAACTTGCGCTATATCCGGATTGCAAAGAATAACCGCGAAATCACAGATTTCACATTTCGCAACCAGATCATTACGACGGTTTCGCAAATTGAAAACATCTACTGGGACTTAGTCAACGCCTACGAGAACGTCAACGTACAGCAGCGGGCCCTGGAGCTTGCTGAGAGGACACTGTCCGATAATCAGAAACAGGTGCAAGCTGGTACCCTGGCGCCACTTACGGAGGTGCAATCGCAGAGCGCGGTGGCAACCGCGAAGCAGAACCTGATCGCGGCGCAGGTCAATTTACAGTTGGAGCAGCTGCTGATGAAAAACGCCATCACCCGCAACATGGCGGATCCCATCTTGGCTGTAGCGCCGGTAATTCCCACCGATACTCTGAACATCAACGAGCCATACGAGGTTCGCCCGGTAGAAGAACTGGTGCATGAGGCGCTGCAGCATCGTCCCGAGATCGCAACTGCCCGGCTGACGCTCACCAACAGTCTGATCACGCGCAAGTCGATCAAGAATCAGCTGTTGCCGGTCGTGGATGTCTACGCCTTCTACGGGGCCTCCGCGCTCTCGGGCGATCAGAATCCACTGTGCACGGATGTCAACCGTGGCTGCCCTCCCCCCGGAACGATCCCTCCCACCGGCTATAGCGATGCGTTCGCCAATTTGTTCAACAGCACCGCTCCCGACAAAGGAGTGGGCGTCAATATTTCCATACCCATCCGTAATCGTCAGACCCAGGCCGACAATGTGCGTTCGGAATTGGAATACAGGCAGGCGCAGCTTAGCTTGCTGCAAACGGAAAACACGATTGCGCTACAAGTGCGCCAGGCACAATTCGCCTTGCAGCAGAACTATGTTGCCCTCCAGGCCGCGGTTGCGGCGAGAGATTACGCCGCCCAGAGTCTTGATGCCGAGCAGAAGAAGTTGAGGATGGGAGCTTCGACCACTACCCTGGTGTTGCAGGCGTCAAGCAATCTGACGCAGGCCGAATCGAATGTGCTGGTCGCGGCCACCAACTATGAGAAGTCCAAGGTGCAGTTGGATCTCTCAACCGCCGAAACCTTGACCAGGCTGGGGATTAGTTTGCCTGACGCTGAAGCCGGCAAAGTGAACCATCCTCCCAAGGTATCGGGGGTAGTGCCGGCGAGCACGAGCGATCTCACGACGCCGAATGTTGCGCCAATCGAGGTTCCGGGTGTTACACCACCGAAGCCTCAAAGCCCGCCGCCACAGCCGCCTCGGTGAGGAGCAGACAGCGACTGGAGCTTTGGAGTTGTGCGGGACCTCTGCTCTTCTCGATACTGATGATGGCACTTTCCGGTAGTGGCGGTATGTTTTGGCGCGCAGATTCTTTACTAACTTAGAGTTCTGCCCAAACTTTCACATTGTATCGGCATCCAAATGTGTTAAGACGGATGTAATGAAGGAAGTGCGAGTCGTTCAAGGGAGTGTGCTCTAGGGTTTGCCGAATCGGCGGAAAGTTCAGGTGCCAACGTGGATCCACGACTGAAGACGCTGATGAAAGAGTTGGGCGAGGCGATCAACAACTCACTATCTGATTCAGAGCAGATTGCCGAAGTGGTTTCCCGCATCAAGGCTGACGGCTATGATGTGTTCCTGGTCTTGGAAGCTACCATTGGATTCAATCGGAGCGGAGAAGACAGCGAGGTGAGGGCAACGAACTACCACCACGCGGGCGATTTCAGCGTGACAGCGCAGGACGTGAAGTTTCTGAAGTCGCTACGTATCAGTCTTGATGATAAAGCCAAGCAGTAGAATGCGCCCTGGATGTCACAGTCGCTCGTCAAATGGAGTTCATGCTACCATTTCCGCTTTCGCGGGGGCCAGGGGGTTGCGTCCCCTGAGGGGGCATCTCCGCCTCAATGATCAACCGATCTAAACGGTCATTCTGAAAATAGGGAACGTGACGAGGCCAGGATGCGAGATACTCTCGGAGTCTTGTTGGCTGGCGGCGCGGGCGAGCGCTTATATCCCCTTACCCGCGACCGTGCAAAGCCAGCGGTTACGTTTGGCGGCATCTACCGCATCATCGATATCACCCTTTCCAATTGCATCAACTCGGACCTACGCAAGATCCACATTCTCACCCAATACAAGGCGCTCTCCTTGAACCGCCATATCCGCGAGGGGTGGAGCAACATCGTCGGGCGCGAACTGGGTGAATTTATCGAGATTCTGCCGCCCATGAAGCGCGTCAGCGAGAATTGGTACATGGGTACAGCCGACGCGGTCTATCAAAACATTTACTCCATCGGCTCGGAGCAGCCGCGCCACGTACTCATCCTGTCCGGCGATCACATCTACAAGATGAATTACGACCTGATGCTGCGGCAACATAAGGATTCGGGCGCTGACGTCACTCTTGCCACCATTCTGATTGAGCCGGGAGAGACCCGCCACTTTGGCGTGGTGGAGATAGACCGCACCGGGCGCGTGGTCGGTTTCCAGGAGAAACCTGAGGTGACGGAGCTGCGCTCGCCGTACAACCCACGCATGGTTTCGGCTTCAATGGGCGTCTATCTTTTCAACACCGATGTCCTGATTCCCGTCTTGCTGAAGGATGCCGAGGACCCGACCTCTCGCCACGACTTCGGACACAACATTCTCCCCCGCATGGTTGGCGACTACAAGGTGTACTCGTTCAACTTCATCGACGAAAATAAAAAAGAAGCACTGTATTGGCGCGATGTAGGAACTCTGGAAGCGTATTACGAGGCAAACATGGATCTGGTGTCGGTCGCTCCGGTCTTTAACCTTTACGACGAGGAATGGCCGATTCGCACTCACCAGCGGCAATATCCGCCTGCGAAATTCGTCTTCAACGACCTGGGCCGCACCGGCCAGGCTCATGATTCGGTCATTTCCAGCGGCTGCATTATCTCCGGAGGCCACGTACGCAACTGCGTGCTCTCGCCTGATGTGCGGATCAATTCCTATGCTGAGGTCGACTCCAGCATCCTGTTTTCTCATGTCGACGTGGGACGCCGCTGCCGCATTCGCAAGGCGATTATCGATCGCGATGTGCATATTCCCGAAGGGACAGTCATTGGTTTCGATATCGAAGCCGACCGCCAGAAATACCACGTTACAGATTCGGGCATTACCGTGGTGACCCGCGACTATTCACTGTTCGAAAATCCGGTAGCGGTGGATTTCTTCACGTCAGAATGAGACGCAGCAGCCTGGCTGCAAATTGTGCGGACAGGCTGGGCCGTACTCGGACCGTCCTACTCTGTCAGCACTTTCCCTTTTACCGCCAGCGCCCCCACGCACCAAAGGAGTGCGTCCTCAACATGCCGTCGAAGAGAATCGTTGGTGAAAATCCTTCTCAGGTCGGCCCTTTCTGTCAGGCGGGCAGCAAGCTCGGTCAAAATGCTCTGATAGCGTTCGGGCATGTGCAGCTGTGAGGCGCGCACCAGATCGTCCAATATCAGCAGACAATCAAGAATGACTCCGTCCGGGTCCGCATTCTGCGAGTTGACCAGATACAGGGCTTCGGCCAGATCGCAAAAGGTTTCAATCTCTTGCGGCACAGGTCCCAACCGAGAGAGGCTCTCATCCAGGGTAAGCGCCTTTTCTGCAAGGTCGGGCCGAGTGAAGAAGATGATGCGTCCCGCCGCCACCGGCGGCCTCTCGTTTTGGCCGCCGACCACCAGCAGGGTGTAGAGCTGGGGACCGTCGTGGCTGGCATCCACGCGAAACCCAACCAGCATGAGTTCCTCTTTCTCCTGGGGACGTTGCGGATGGAGGATGTGAAATTCGGGCATGCGGGAATGCTATCAGTTCTTCTTCCCAACCTCCTGCAGCTTGGCTGACGGCTGGGCCCCAGACACGCCTGGCGCAATCTGCGCGGACCCCCGAGCAACTCGGAGTGGCAATGATCTTCGGCATTATGCAATGTTTCCGTCCGGGAAGCACAGCCTTTTTCCCCTCCGCCACCCGCTGGGGCAGTTTATAATCGCCCCTAAATCAGCTTCTCACCGACATTTGAGGGAAACATGAACTGCAAGCGTTTCGTGCTATTCGCTCTACTACCGCTTTTGGCAACCCCGGTGATTTCAGCGCAAACCTTTCGCGGAACGGTACTTGGCACGGTCACCGACGTTTCAGGCGCGCGGGTGTCCGGCGCATCGGTGAAGGTTCACAACGTCGCGACGGGGTTAGAGCGCACGACGCAAACCAGTGGCGACGGCAGCTATAGTGTTCCCGAGCTGCCAATCGGCAGCTATACGGTTACTGTCTCTCAAAGCGGCTTCCAGACCTCGGTGACCAACAACGTGGTGGTGGATGTGGCCACGGAGCGCCGCGTTGATGCTGTGCTTAAGGCCGGACAAGTGACGGAAGAGGTTGAGGTTTCAGGCGAACAGCTGCCGCAGGTGGACACCACGACTGCCGAATTGGGTGGCACACTGACCGCGCAAGCCATCGCAAATATTCCGGTGAACGGCCGAGATTATACGAAGTTGATCTATCTGAACCCCGGTGTTTCCGGCTCCCCTGACCAGATCAGTGATTCGCCGGGATCGTTCGGGGAGTTCTCCATGAACGGCTCGCGCGGACGGTCCAACAACTATCTGCTGGACGGCACCGACATGAACGACGGATTTCGCAATGATCCGGCGATTAACGAAGCCGGCGTATTCGGCGATCCGGCGACCATCCTGCCGATCGATGCGGTTGGCGAATTGCGGGTGCTTTCCAACTATGAAGCCGAATACGGCCGCAACAGCGGAGCCATCGTCAACATCGTAACCAAGAGCGGCACCAACCAGCTGCATGGTTCGGCGCTGGAGTACTACCGCAGTGGTGCCCTGGGTGCGCGCAACTACTTCAATATCAATAGCCAGCCTAAGAATCCGTTCACCAACAACCAGTTCGGTGGCTCGCTGGGCGGGCCTATCGTGAAAGACAAGGTTTTCTTCTTCGCCGATTATGAGGGGCAGCGCGAGGCGGGAGCACAGGCGGGCCTGAGTTGTGTGCCCGATGCGGCTGCCATCGCAGCCGCCAAGGCGCAAGCCGCTGCAAACGGAGTTGCACTCAGCCCAACCATGTTGAATCTCCTCGCTCGCAATCCCTGGCCGGCGCCCGATATCCCTGGAGCGACAGCGAATCTCGATGGCACCTGTAATCCAGGGAGTCCTGGTGGTCCAGCCGATAACCTGGCAACTTCCACTCGCTTCTTCAATAACGTAGACAGTGTCATTGGCAAGATCGATTACAACCCAAACGCCAGCAACATGATCACCGGCCGATATTACTTCGGCAACAGCCACCAGAGCTTCCCCTTCGCGCAATTGGCCGGCGGTCTGCTGCCTGGTTTCAACACCCTCACCCCCACGCGTGTGCAGCTAGTGTCTCTGTCGTACGTGAAGGTGGTGAACTCCGATCAGGTCAATGAGGCTCGCCTCGGTTGGAACCGCTTTGCTGAAGGATTCTTTCCGGAAGATGGCAACTTCAACCCCGCATCTATCGGCCTGGACACCGGGGTGAGTTCCTTTAACTACGGACTTCCCAAGATTTCCGTTGGCAGCTTCTCCGTCATTGGCGCAACCGCCAGCGTGCCTCGCCAGCGCGTGGATACCAACTGGCACTTCATTGACAACTATTCCTGGAAACTCGGCCGCCACGATCTCAAGTTCGGGTTTGAATTCCGGCGTACCAGCATCACTATTACGCAGAATAACAACTTTCGTGGCAAGCTCAGCTTCACGGACCTCACCAGCTTCCTCGAGGGCTTTGCCTCCAGCGGAAGCCAGGCAGCAGGCTACACGCCACGTCACGAGTTCGAGAACAATGAGGGTTTGTACGTCCAGGACAGCTTTCGTGTGACCGCGCAACTGACGCTGAACTTTGGACTGCGCTGGGACTACTTCGGCGTGCCCGGGGAGAAGAATAACCTGTTCTACCAGCTCAGCCCGGCAAACGGAGGCACGCTGGTACAGGTGGGGGCTCATGGCGGACCGTCCAGCCTGTACGACAAGGACTACCAGAACTTCGCTCCTCGTGTCGCTTTCGCTTACGACCTGAACGGTAAGGGGACTACCGTTGTTCGGGGCGGATACGGGATATTCTACGACGCCTTCTCCCAGGATATCTTCCTCGGACACCTCCCTTTTAACTGCGTGTTCTGTCCTGGTCCTGCGTTCGTGGGAATCGGAACCGCTCCCATCACATTTGCCAGCGCGACAACGTCGCAGATCTTGCCGGGCGTGCCGGTATTCACCGGATCTGCTCCACTGGGTGACTACTTCGGAGTAAACCCCAACATTCGCACCCCATATGTGCAGAACTGGAACCTGAACATCCAGCGGCAGATTGGAAGCAAAGCTGTAGCTCAGATTGCCTATGTGGGCGCGAAGGGCACCAAGCTGTTCGCCTTCCGCGATATTAACCAGCCGAGCCAGGCAGCAATCACTGCGGCGGATATCGCAGCCTGCACTGGCGGATCCACCTTCCCCAACTGTCCGATTCCCAGCTACGGCGTTCCACGAACGGCGTATCCGAATTTCTTTTATGTGAACCAGGAGGAGGCTTCGGCCACGTCCAACTACAACGCGCTTCAGTTGAGTCTGCGCGCGAACTCATGGCATGGGTTGTCGAGCCAGGCCAATTTCGTCTGGTCGCACTCGCTTGACAATGCCAGTGACCTGGAAGACTTCATCCCCAATGCCGCCCAGCCCAACAACAGTCTGAACGCGGCAGCTGAATACGGTGATTCCAATTTCGATATTCGCCGCCGGTTCACCTGGAACTTCACCTACATGTTTCCCACGTTCGCTGGATCCTATAGCCGCTTGAAGAACGGTTGGGGGTTTGACGGCGTGCTTAACCTGCAGGACGGGCAGCCATTCAACTTCAACTACAACTTCGAAGGCGACTATTCCGGCGCGGGCGAGGGCTTCGATCGCCCCGATCAGGTTGGCCCGGTCATCTACGGCAGCACACCCGCGAACTTCATCAACCTGAGTTCGTTTGCCGTTCCATGTACTTTCGGCAATACCACGAACGACGGCACGAATGACCAAAGCAACTGCTTGTCCGGGAGTCGCCATTTCGGCGACCTGCGCCGCACCTCCCTGCGCGGGCCCTCATTTAAGGAATTCAACTTTTCCGTGTTCAAGAACACACCGATTACCGAGCGCGTGAACCTCGAACTCCGCGCAGAGTTCTTCAACATCTTCAACCATCCCAACTTCGCGAATCCGCTGCTGCCGAACTTTATCGCCGATCCGGCAGTCAACGGCATTGACCCGGTTACAGGACGCGGCGTTGGTTACTACAGCTTGACGGCGACCGGCGATGTGGGAATCGGAAACCCGTTCCTCGGCGGTGGCGGACCGCGTGGCATTCAATTCGCGGCGAAGTTTACGTTCTAGGTTGCCCGTATTCCACAAGCCCTCGTTTGGAGAAAAGGGCGTTTCAGGCCTGCCCGAAGAGGGCAGACGAGCAAGCTGCAAGTTGTTGAATCTCTAAACTTTTGCAGACGATACGAAGAACCAAAGCGAAGAAGGCCGATTCCCTAATCCGGTTTTGGGGATGCCCGACTGAAGTGATTGACAGCCTTCTGCAACGACGCTTCGTCTTCCACGTTGACGCAGATGCGCGACCGATCGATTTGTCGCATCAGTCCGCAAAGGACTTTGCCCGGTCCAACCTCCACGAAGTCTTTCACTCCCAGCGCGCTCAGGGCGCGCATCGACTTGTCCCAGTGCACCGTGCCGGTAACCTGGCGGATAAGCGCGTCACGACTCTGCTCGGCTGTGGTGACCGGCGCAGCATCGACGTTGCACATCACTGGTACCTCAGGTGTGTGGAAGTGCAGGGCCTTAAGGTCAGCCGCTAGCCGGTCCTGTGCCGGTTGCATGTGGGCGCAATGGAAGGGAGCACTGACGGGCAGCATGATGGCGCGCTTGGCGCCGTGGTGCTTGGCCAGCTCCGCCGCTCGTTCCACCGCGCCTTTCGACCCGGAGATCACGGTCTGATCAGGTGAGTTGAGATTGGCGGCCTGACAGACCTCTCCCTGCGCGGCCTCGTCGCACATCGACTGCACCTTCTCTGTAGGCATGCCGAGGACGGCGGCCATCGCACCAATGCCCACGGGAACCGCCTCTTGCATGTATTTCCCACGATTACGTACGGTGCGAACAGCATCAGCGAAAGACAGCGTACCCGCTGCGACGTGCGCGGAGTATTCACCAAGGCTGTGTCCTGCGACGTACGACGGGTTGATTCCCTTCGATTGCGCGACGCGGAACGCGGCAACAGAAACGGTCAGGATGGCGGGCTGTGTAATCTCGGTCAGCTTCAGTTGGTCCTCTGGACCATCGAAGCAGAGCAGGGATAGCTTGTAACCGAGGGCGGCATCGGCCTCATCGAAGGTCTCGCGTGCTACCGGATATAGGGCTGCGAGATCCTCGCCCATGCCGACGGATTGTGAACCCTGTCCGGGAAACAGAAATGCGATGGGGGATGAGTGAGCGGTCAATAGGCTCCTCTCATTGCCGAGAATGTGGAATCTACGGCGCAGCCGGTGAACACTGCACTATGCCAACCGGCTGCCAAGGGTTCCAGCCGGTTCCACTGACTTCTCATGGTTGGTCTGATTGCTCAGGTTCTTGCTGGCAGCGGCGATGCGCTCCTCGATAACCCGGTTCATCCTGCTGTTAGCGAACTCCATGGCCACGCGGATAGCGTTCTTGATGGCGTTGGCGTTCGAGGAGCCATGGCTGATGATGCATACACCCTTGATGCCCAGCAGCGGCGCGCCACCGTACTCGGAGTAGTCGAGGCGCTTCTTGAAATCGGCGAAAGCTCGACGCGAGAGCAGGAAGCCAACCTGGCTGGTAATGGTAGCCTGCAAGGATTGCTTGAGCAGGAAACGCACCGTCTCCACCATGCCCTCCGAGATCTTCAGGGCCACATTGCCAACGAAACCGTCGCACACCAGCACATCTGCCTTACCGTTGTAGAGGTCCCGGCCCTCGACATTGCCTACGAAGTTCATGGGCAGTTCCTTGATCAGCTTGTAGGCCTCGCGGGTCAGATCGTTGCCCTTGCTCTCTTCTTCGCCAATGGATAGCACACCCACGCGTGGGGTGTCGGCGGTAGGGAACCGTCCCGCGAAAATCGTGCGAAAGTAGACGTCGCCCATGATGGCGAACTGTTGCAGATTTTGTGGTTTGGAATCGACATTGGCGCCGACATCGATCAGGATGGTTGCGGTGCCTTGCGCCGTGGGGAAGACCGCAGCCAGGGCGGGGCGATCAACGCCGGGCAGCGCACCCAATACCATCTTGGCGGTAGCCATAGCGGCGCCGGTGTTGCCGGCGGTGACGAAGCCGGCGGCGCGGCCATCACGCACCAGACGGAGCCCCACCCGCATCGACGAGTCGCGCTTGGCACGGACCGCCTGCGCTGCCTTCTCGTGCATGCCGATCACTTCACTGGCGGGAACAATGTGGATGGGGCGGCGCCGCCAGCTAGGGTGCGCGTCCAACTCGGCCTGAATCACACTCTCTTTTCCGACCAGCGCGATCTCGACATCATAGTGACGGGTAGCAAGGATCGCGCCTTCCACCTCCGGTTTAGGCGCGCGGTCAGCCCCCATGGCGTCAACGGCAATCGTGGTTGGCATGCTTGCCTATCGGTCCAATTTGAATACTACTGGGGAACCACTGCGGGTTCAACTGTGTGCCGGGGACGCTGGTACCGGGTCAGTACAGGCTGATGGTGCACTGGAAGCCAAGAAGCGACAATCCAGCCCAGGAGCATCTCGAACTCATTCTCCAGTCAAGATCCTGGCTTCAGCTCGATCGTGCCTTAACTCGTGGCCTCTTCGATCTCGATGACTTCGCGGCCCTTGTAATAACCGCACTTGGGGCAGGCGCGATGCGGCATCTTGCGCTCGTGGCAGTTGGGGCATTCGGAGAGCGACTGGGCTTTTAAATGATCGTGGGAGCGGCGCTTGGAGGTGCGGGCTTTGGAGTGTCGCCGTTTCGGATTAGGCATGAGATCCTCGCAATGAAAGATCGCGCGGACTGACCGGCGACCGGAACTTCAGCTTTGCAGCTTCTTTTTAATTTCGCTCAGCGCTTCCCAGCGCGGATCGCTGGGATGCTGCTCACAATCGCACATCTCCACATTGCGGTTGCGGCCGCATTGCGGGCACAAACCCCGGCAGTCTTCGCGGCAGAGCATCTTCAGCGGGGTAGCCAGCAGAACCTGCTCCCGCAACGCATCTTCCAGCAGAAGACCTTCACCGTCGTAATAGCCAATTTCGGTGTCGGCCTCGCTGATCGCCACTTCATCGGCGATGCGGTCGACACCGAGTGGCCGATAGAGCAAGTCGAACCCTCGTTCCAGGTGATGACGGACAGGGTCGAGGCAGCGAGCACAATTCGTCTCTACGTCGCCCCTCAGGCTGCCCAGCAGGCGGATGTCTTCGACGTTGTTCCGATGGCCGCGGTGCTCTACTACCAGCTCCGCGCGACCGTCAGCATGCAACGGCCCCACTTGGCGCAGGTCGAAACCGAGCTCGATGGCTCCAGGCTGAAAGTCTTCATTGAACTCCAGCTTGCGGAGTTCCAGTTCCGGAACACGAATCAGCATACCAGTACCGGCCTCGAGCCCGCAGACACACGCCCAAACAGCCCACGAGTCCGGTAACAAACCGGGTCTGGAAGGCCAAGCTCCTGTATGGAAACTGTGGCAGGTACAGACGGGCAGGGTCTCGCTTACGGCGAAATTCAAGCATAAAGGGCCGCGCGGGTAGTGTCAAGGTAG
>Ga0306926_10001714_pt1 | contig 21903 bp, 23 predicted proteins | sample flu12Cox44000178_FD_203759 | JGI IMG/M metagenome (GOLD analysis project Ga0306926, IMG submission 203759) | Lab enrichment of tropical soil microbial communities from Luquillo Experimental Forest, Puerto Rico - flux8day.12C.oxic.44.000.178 (v2)... | ecosystem: Environmental > Terrestrial >...
GTCCCGGCCAACGGTCTTCGGAGCGAAAGTAGGGCAGGGCCAAGCGCCCGATCGTGGCAAGCGTCGCGGCAAGACGTCTCACGGGAAAACCTCCGACTTTGGGCAGGCGCGAGGCCTCGCCGAGCGTGGACTACGAGGCCTGATCATCGTGCCTTTCTGAGCAATTCGCATTCCCAGCCGGCATATTGGTGCAGCGCAATAACATGGATCGGCGCGCTGTGGCAGGCGGGGATGAAGACAAATTTTGCTTTCATGATGTCGCCGTCAGCGGCATTCTTACGCGGTGCCTCCTGGCGTAATGGGGGCGGCACGATAAACGCGCACAACAAACGCGCACCACACACACGGTGACTTGCTGGGAGAAGCCGTACATGTTCACGCAAATCCTTGATCCTACCGGAAACCTGTTCGTGACCTGGCTGGTCGCGTTGGTTCCCGTCGTCCTTCTGTTGTTCCTGCTCGCCGGCCTTCGCATGTCGGCTTGGCTCGCCGTCTTGATCGGTTCGATCGTCACCTTCCTGCTCGGACTCTGGGTCTGGAAGATGCCGCTCCAAGACGGTCTGCTCGCTTATCTTTACGGCGCGGCGACCGGGATATGGAACGTCAACTGGATCACGTTTTGGGGAGTGATGCTCTTCAATACGCTGGTTACGACCGGCGCGTTTGACAAGCTGCGGCGCTGGCTGGTGCAGCAAGGCACCCGCGATGTGCGGGTCCAGACCATCCTCTTCGCCTGGGCCTTTGGCGCGTTGCTCGAGGGATTGGTCGGCTTCGGCTATCCCTGGGCCTTTGTCGCGCCGATCCTGATCACGCTCGGCATACCCGCGCTTGACGCCATTCGCGTCGCCGCGATCGCCAATAATGCGCCAGTGTCGTATGGCGCGCTCGGCGCCCCGATCATCGCGCTCGCGGCGGTGACCGGCATGCCGCTTCTGGCGCTGGCCGGTTCTGTCGGGAAGATCGTCGCGCTTCTTGCGTTGCTGCCGCCGTGGATACTGCTTTACCTGGTGAGCGGGCGTGAGGGCATGAAAGGAGCTTGGCCGCTCGCGATTGTCGGCTCGCTCGGCTACATCGCGGGGCAACTGCCGACATCGGTCTATCTCGGGCCGTATCTGCCCGACGTGATCGGAGCCATCGTTTGCTTCGCCTGCTTGTTGGTCTTACTCAAAATTTGGCGGCCGGCGCAGACGCTCGGCTATGGCGGCGTGCCGGTGACTGCGGCGCAGGAAGCTCAGGCCGAAGGCCACGGGCTTACGCCCGGCGAGGTATTTCAGGGCTGGCTGCCGATCCTGGTTCTGGTCGCCATTGTCGTGGCCTGGACCGGTCCATGGTCCAAGCTGCCGAGCATCGTGGCGTTGCACTACCAGGTGAATGCAGCATCCTCGCTGGCGCCTGGAGCAACCGTCTCGGCGATCTTCAACTGGACGCCGTTCGTCGGTGGCAGCGCCATCCTGGCGTCCTGGATCGTCGTTGCGCTCTTGTTCCGCGTGAGCGGTTCGCAGCTTGCCAAGATCTTCGCCACCACCTGGTCGCAGATGTGGGGCGCTATGCTGGTCGGAGTGTTTATCTTCGGGCTGGCCTACGTCTTCAACTTCTCAGGAATGGCCGGATCGCTCGCCAAGGCGTTTTCTGAGATCGGGGCCTACTTTATTGTTGTCGCTCCGCTGCTCGGATTCATCGGCGTGGCGCTTTCGGGCAGCAACACCTCGACCAATGCCATGTTCGGGAAATTCCAGGCCTTGGTCGGACAATTGCTCGGCATGCCGCCGATGCTGTTACCGACGCTCAATTCGGTGGGCGCGGAAATCGGTAAGCCGATAGCGCCGCAAACCGCCAGCGTCGGCGTTTCCACCAGCGAGTTCGTCCGCAACGAAGGCGAAGTCATTCGCCATAATTTCGGCTGGACGCTGGTCCTGCTGGCCTATCTCGTCCTGATTGGGATCGCGTGTTACTTCTTCTTCCCGAACATCGCGCAGTTGCCGAAATAAAGCGGACATTGAAGTGCCGTCGCCTGATGTCCGCTTTACCGATTGGCAGAGGCGACCATAAAGTCCGCAGTTGACCATTTATATCGTAATACGATAAAGATGCGCTTGACATATTTACGTCGGCTTCACTTCCGACGTACATTTTTATGGTCATTCCCGCATAAAGGAGCGCGCGCTGCGGGATAGACTGCGGCTTCGGCCGCTCCTATTTACACAACACGCGCAGTTGTCACCGGGAAAGATGAAAGAAACAGGCCTCTGGGCTTCAAGCTTTGTTTTGAAGACGTTCTCGTCAAAGTATCTGGCGACGCTAATATCGTGAGCGACCCCCGGTTTGAAGCTCTGGCCGCGGTCAAGCTCCCCCGTCGCAAATTCCTGCATCTGGCAATGGGCGCCACAACGCTCGCGGCTTTGTCAGATACCGCGTTGGCGCTCGACTATCCGACGCGGCCGGTGCGCATCATCGATGGTTTTCCGCCAGGTGGTGCGTCCGACCTCGTGGCGCGGCTGAGCGCTCAATGGCTATCGCGGCGGCTTCACCAACAATTCATCGTCGAGAACCGGCCAGGCGCCAGCTCCAACATTGCGGCCGAAGAGGTTGTGCAAGCACCCGCGGATGGCTACACGCTGCTGTTGATTACGGCGACAAACGCGATCAATGCCACACTCTATGATCATCTCAGTTTCAATTTCATCCGCGACATTGCACCGGTTGCCGGCATCGTGCGGGTACCCAACGTCATGGTGATCAATCCATCGGTTCCAGCCGACACCGTCCCCGCCTTCATCGCTTACGCGAAAGCAAATCCTGGAAAGATCAACATGGCATCCGGCGGCGTCGGAACTCCGGTCCATGTTGCGGGTGAGCTGTTCAAGGCGATGGCCGGCGTCAATTTGGTTCACGTGCCATACCACGGCGATGCACCTGCCCTCGTCGATCTGGTTGGCGGACAGGTCCAAGTCATGTTCGATCTATTGTCCGCGTCGATCGCGTTCATCAGGTCCGGCAAGCTGCGGGCGCTGGCAGTGACCACCGCAGCCCGTTCCGAGGCGCTGCCGAACGTGCCGACGGTCAGTGCCAAAAGCGGACATGGTGCGATGCGGCGAAAGACATCGCTATTCGATCACCTCGTCGGCGCGAGCCGACAGCGTCGGCGGTATTTCGACCCCCAGTGCTTTGGCAGTCTTGAGGTTGATGGCGAACTGGAAGTCGGTGGGCAGCAAGAACGGAAGATCACCCGGTTTCTCGCCTTGTAGTCTGTTTTCACGGCTACGGCTGTGACGGGAGGCACACCGAAAAACTTAGCTCACGCCTGGGGCCGATAGTGGTCACATCGTTGCTGTGGACGTCGTGGAAAAGTGCAAAAAATTTTCGTGATGGCGGGCTTGGGAAATCTACAATGGCCAACCGGGCAACTATCCGGCCGACAGAGCCTACGACAGCTCTCAAATCCTTTGCCGATTGTTGGAATCGATCAGACATGCACATACGCAGTAAGGCTAAGTTCACCTGTAGATGCTGTGGCATTAGCATGGAGGCTGACGCCGGGCGCTGTTACCGCTGCGGAGTGGCGTATCCTACGTCAGAACTTCGAGCGGTCGTCTTGAGCCCGAGTGCATTTGCGTTTTGCACTCTCGCGGTAACGATCTTCATCACATTCTGGTTTTGGCAATAGGCTGGTTTGGAACCTATAAAAATTTTGCGCGGGGTAGTCCTAGCCCTTGATCCGCTCCAACGAGGGCCTCTGATTGGTTGGGGACCAACGTGACCAAGGGGGGCGCAGTTGAAATGAGCCTAAAGCGGCAAGAAGCACCGATGCCGAGGTTCCTACTTCTAGCTGGCATTGTTTTGCTAATCGCAGATTACTCCTTCGCTCAAGACTCCCCGGACCCAACCCCAATGCAATGCCAGTTAATAAGATTGGCGGTAGCTCAATATGGATTCGCCGCCGCCAGGCGGCACGCCCTAGATACCTACGGTCCGGAGGCTGGAAAGACTGGCGACAAATGTTTCACGAACGTGGGGCTGAGGCTGCGGGCTCGCACAAAGAGACACGGCGAATAGCGGCGAACATCGCCAAGCTGCCTGACTTGTTACGCCGATCGTAACGCGGGCCAAGTTCCGATGTCCGCTTTTGGGGGTAAAGCGGACATCGCAAATTCGCCCCGTCACGTCCGCTAATGACCCAAAGCGGACATTAGCCGCCGCATTCGATAGCGACAACAATAGTCTATATTTCGAGGATGATCCGAGCTGCGCGCCGGTTAAGGCACCCAGTCACGATGCCCAGCGGATGTTGGCAAAAATCACATGGCCAATTTATTCTGAGACAACTGTTGCGCGCTGTTACCCGGTAGGATCGCCTCCTGAATGTCACGAACGATTGCCCCAAGCAGCCAAGCTCGGCTAATTCTGATTGGGACCGCGCTGTTGCTAATGCTCGGTATGGGCATACGGCAGAGTTTGGGACTGTTTCTGGCGCCAGTTACGCACGACCTCGGGATAACAGCGGCCGATTTCACGCTGGCCCTCGCGACCCAGAATATTGTGTGGGGCCTCTCACAAGCGCTGGTCGGAGCGATCGCCGACCGCTTTGGTCTCCGCATCACGATGATAGCGGGCGGGGCGATCTATGTTCTTGGCCTGGCAATCATGGCTGCGGCTCAAGGCACGATCGCCCTGATAATCTCCGGCGGATTGATCGGCGTGGCCTTATCCTGCACTGCAACATCATTGGCTATGGCGGCATGTGTGCGCGCGGTTTCACCGGAGCGGTGGAGCAAGACACTCGGCGTTGTCTCCGCAGCCGGGTCGCTAGGTACCCTCCTGGTGCCGCTCGCCACGCAAGCCCTCCTGGCGCATGAGCCGTGGCAGATCGGGGCATTGTTTTTCACGCTGATGGCGATCGGGATGTTGCCCGCTGGCTTCTTGGCTGGCGGCGCTGACAGGATACCGGGGCACAGCACCGGAACCGCCTCCATGCGGGAGGTGCTCGGCCAGGCGATGGGGAACCGACCATTTCTTGTAATGTCGGGAGCTTATTTCGTCTGCGGTCTAAATCTCATATTCCTGACGACGCATTTGCCAGCGTATCTGGCGATCTGTGGTCAAGACCCGATGCTGAGCGCGGAAGCGCTTGCCGTGATTGGGGGCGTGAGCGCCGTCGGCTCACTGCTGACCGGCTGGCTGGGCAGCAGATATCCGAAGCACATCATCCTCGGCCTTCTCTACATCCTACGTGCGGTGATGTTCGCCGCGTATTTCATGGTGCCACCCACTCCGACAAGCACACTGCTGTTCGCTGCAGCAATGGGCCTCTTGTGGTGGCCGGGATTGGCGCCGCTTATTGGCGGTCTGGTCGCCGAAATCTTTGGGACGCGATACATGGCGACCCTACTTGGGCTGTCCTTCGTCGTGCACCAGGTAGGATCGTCGCTTGGAGCCTGGGGTGGTGGGTTGATCTTCGATCTGTCCGGTTCCTATGACGCCGCGTGGCAGATCGGCACGGTCATTGGATTAGGGGCCGGAATGATTCAAATCCTGGCAGGTGGCCCAAGCCGCGGACGCGATCGTATGATCATGCCTGCGGTCGTGACAACGTAATTGTCGTTCCCTGTCACCGCATTGTCGTCCCTTGTCACCGGCTGAGCCCTGTAGTCGATGTCCGCTTTGCGGGGCTGAGTTTCAATGTCCGCTTTTGGGGGTAAAGCGGACATGAGGCGGATCTAGTGCGATGTCCGCTTTTGACCCAAAGCGGACATTCGGCCCTACGGATTGTTGCTACGCAAAATGACGTCCGGCCCCATTTCGCCGGTCGCAAATCCCTGCTGTAATCTCGATGCGATTGGTCCTGAGCCTTGGGGCTGGCAATGCGACGGCGCGATTTCATCGAGGTAATTACTGGATTATCCGTCGCTTGGCCGCTCGCGGCAGGTGCGCAATCAGCTCCTCCTCTGATTGGCTATCTGGCAGAGGGTAAGCCAGAGGGTACCGCTGTGCTCGCCGCTGCCGTGCGCAACGGCATTGGCGAAACCGGCCTGGTCGAAGGCAAGGACTACATCAGCGAATTTCGGTCGGCAGGCGGTGACGCCTACCTCCTGCCCGGACTGGCGACTGAACTAGTGCAGCACAGGGCGGCAGTCATCGTGTCGCTCGACACGCTGGCGGCCGCGCGCGCAGCCAAAGCGGTGACGACGGCGGTCCCGATTGTCTTTGCGACGGGCGCCGATCCGGTGAGAGCCCGACTTGTCGAGAGCCTTAACCGTCCCGGCGGCAACATCACCGGCATCAGCACGATGAACCTCGAACTCGGGTCGAAATGGGTCGGACTGCTGCACGAATTGCTGCCGGCAGCGAAGCGTATCGCTATCCTCGTCAATATTGAGAATGCGGACGCCGCGCGGTTGATAATCACGGACACACAAGAAGCGGCGTTCTCTATGGGTCTGCAAATAGAATTTGTCTTTGCGAGCAACGAAGCTGAAGTCGAACCGGCGCTTAGCGGCTTGGGCGCCCGGTCGCAGGCGCTCATCATTCAGCCGGACGTGGCATTCCAGCTCAAGAATCGCGAGGAGTTCGCGACGTTTGCGATTCGCGAGAAACTACCGGCGATCGCTGCGGTCGAGGAGTTTGCGAAGGGCGGCGGGCTGATGAGCTACGGTTCGAGCTTCATCGAGGCGCATCGTCTCACGGGCGCTTACGTCAGCCGCATTCTCCGAGGCGAGAAGCCGGGCGATCTGCCAGTGCAACGGGCCACCAAGTTCGACTTCGTCATCAACCTGAAAACCGCCAAGGCGCTCGGACTCGAAATCCCGCCGACCCTGGCGCGCGCCGACGAGGTAATCGAATAACGACATTCTTCGCTGCAGCGCAGAATGTCCGCTTTTGGCACAGAGCGGACATGGCAATCACGCTCATGATGTCCGCTTTCGGGGGTAAAGCGGACATTGCGATTTCAGAGTGTCACGTCTGCTTTTGACCCAAAGCGCGAGCGCGCGTCGCGCGAAGGCGAGGGGCTCAGATCTGCTCTAAGGAAAATTCCTCGGCCTGCAGACGATGAACGGCATCACAATGGGAATCTGATGTACGTACGCGTCTTTCTGCCACCATAGAAGGAACTGAGAAACGCTATCGACTTGATCATCGTGGCGACCATTCGGAAACGCCAACAGTTCCGTGAGGAGCTCGCCCAGCCATGGCGCCGTCTTTGGCAGATAGACGTGTCCCGCCTCAATTTTCGATGATTGCGCCACCATGCGCTCCACCTTGCTGCCCTCCGGCTTGACGCCGATCGGACGCGACATGCCGTCCGGCATGGCGGTCCTGAGATCCTGCAAAAGGTTCATGCCCGGCCCCGCATTCTCAATCAGGATTGTAGTCGCGCTATGCTCTGCAGCCAAGCCGATGACCTTGCGGCGCAGTTGCGGATATTCGAGGCGGCCTCGATAGACATGAACGAGGTAGGCATCTTTTTGATGAATCAGCCAGGTCGTGCATACCGAATAGTCGTTGCGATCGCCCGTCATCATGGCGACGTCCCAGCTCTGAACGATCCGCGTTGTCGATGACCGGCCGGGCAAGTCGTCATAGGCCTGCAACCATGACCGGCGGATTAGATTACCCTCGACCGGCACGGGCCGTTGCTGATATTGGGCGGAGAAAAGCAGGCTTCCCACTTCGGCTTTTATCGCCTCCAGGGCCTGTTGGGTCTCGCGCTCGGGATGGAGAATATCGCCAGTGCGGCGCGAATGTGTTCTCCCATGCCCCAGCTCAACGGTCTCATCCGCCAACGCGATCGCTGGCATGTTCAGATGCTTCCAGCCGCCCTGTCGCAAGAGGTGGCCGGCCAAGTCATCCTCATGCAAGCGCTGCATGACCACAATAATGGGGCCCGTGTGTTTGTCGTTGAGGCGCGAGACAAGCGAGCCGCCGTACCAGTCGATGACTCGCTTCCTGGCGGTCTCCGAATGGAGCTCATTGGCGTTCAGGGGATCGTCGACGATGATCAGATCGGCGCCGCGTCCGGTAAGCGTTCCGCCAACGGAAGTCGCATATCGGCTGCCGCCTTGGGACGTGACGAGTTCGAGTCCGGTTTCTTTGGCAAACCGCGCATGGTGATCGCCGCGCCGTGGTATGCGGAGGTTTTCCCGGAACTGCGATCAGCTGATGCGGGTTCACTCCGGCGAGAGCCGGCGCCCTCTTGATCAACCAGCCACCGCGTTCGCTCAAATCGATTTGTGTGTCGGTCGCCTATGTCGCTTGGCTGCTCGGCCATGATCCGACTCGCCCGCATCATCGTGGTGAGCTATTCGAGCGACTTCGCCGCCGAACTCCACCGGCAGTTTCGGCCCAAGGGTGCCGTTGCACCAGGGTCAGTCAAGAGTGCTGCAAGTGCTGCTAACAGGTACTGTGCGAAACCTGCAGAAGCAACTGCACCGCCCGAGTGCTCATATTTGAGCGTGAAAGATTGTCGCGCGAGCCTAAAGGGAAAGGCCGGGAACTGCTACAAATTCTGATCTCACGCGACTTCGAAACCGGCGAGCCTCGAAAAGCTTTGGGAAGGCTTTCGTGCGGGACATGCAGAGTGCATTAACGTCGAAGGCCGCTCATTGAAGTGCTTAGGTACCCTTGCCTCACTGGCATCGAAGGGGATGGAGGCCAAATGAAACTGACCGTTCTTTTTGTCGTTGTCGTCGGCGCAATTCTTGTTTGGTGGTTGAGAAGCGTTAAGCCCAAGCGCGGGGTTTGATTGATCTAATCCTCGCGGCGAGCTAATCTTGTGATCGAGCGAAGCTCAACTATCGTGCAGTATCCTTGGAAGTAGGAACGGACGCGAGCCGCAGGGCTAAGGAGGAGCTTCGCTCGCAGCACAAAATGCGAGGTTGTCTGCATCGCGCGGTGTCATAAATTAACTCGTTTGTCAGAAACTAGCTCGTTTGTTAATTTTTTTGAGATGACCGATGTGGCATCCTTCGTGAAAGGGCGACATACGCCAAGGTATGGAGGATACCAATGGCGCGCGCGAGGACTAATTCAAAGCGAAACAATCGGACGAGAACCGCACCCGCGTTGGGTGTCGCCGGACTGTCCTTGGCAATGGCCGGTGGAGCATCCGCGTCAACTGGTGGGTCGGCAGTGGATGTGCCGGCGCAAAACACCGCAACGCATCACGAACTCTTCCTCGGTGAGGAAGAAATTTCCGACGTCAGTTTGGCGACGTTCTACGTCTTCGACAAGGAAAACACTTCAACATCTCTGGCCCGGTTTGAGCAAGTTGCTTGGGGCTGCAGGTGCGGCGGATGTCGCGGATGTCGCGGCTGCAGATGCGGCTTCCACTTCCGGCATTGCAGATGCGGTTTTATAGGTTGTGGTGGTTGTGGTGGCTGCGGTGGTTGCGGTGGTGGTGGCTGCTGCAGCTGCTGGTGACGTTGCCGCTGGTAGTAGACGTGGCGCGAAAGCGTCACTTGTATTTGGATGACGCCAAGCAAGGAATGCGGCCGCTGCTTGCTCACGAAGTTCGGCCTTGCTTAGTTTGCGGCGAGGCAGTTTTGGTTGTCTGACGAGCGGGGTCCCGCCCTTAATATCTTCGACCCCCTGCCGCCGGATTAAAATGACGACACACACCCCTTTAAGCATGCTCCATATCGCGCTGTGACGAGACCAGCGGCCGGGGCTCGGTTGGGACGTATTTGGGATTTTTGGCTCCTCGCGTGGCGACGACGCCGGTGAAGTCATGGTCGAGACAATGCCAATCCGGATTTCCGAATGGGTCAGAATGCTGGCCTCAAGATAAAGAAGCGACTTCCGACAGCGTTCTCGGATTCATAAACTGGAGCGACCGCCGGCCGTTCGCATCGCACGGTTGCCGGTAGAAAGCCAAAATAGACTCGGCTTCCCAGCTACATCTAGCTCGGTGGGCGAACCAGTGGAGGCGTAGAGAGCGGCGGCCAATGCTCAGAGAAGGCGAACAGCTTGACGATGTTGCACTCGTCATCCCGGTTTTGAATGAGGCGGCAGTCATACCGCGACTCCTTCGTCTGCTCGGAATCCTTCATCCCGCGCCCGCGGAAATCATCGCGGTCGATGGCGGAAGCCAGGACAACACAGCCGCGCTCATGCGCCAAAGCGGGTCCGTGCACCTGATCGAGCACGCCGTTCGCGGGCGGGCGGCGGCGATTAATTGTGGAGTGATTGCGGCCCGCTCGCCGCTCGTGTGCGTGCTTCACGCCGATACGATCCTTCCCGATGACGCCATAGCGGTGATACGCGCGACAATGGAGGACCCGCGGTTAGCCCTTGCGGGTTTCATATCGCTGATCGCAGGCGCCAAGCGAGTGCGGTGGGGTACGACCTTCCATAATTGGATCAAGACTTGGTATGCGCCGCTGATCTTTCGACCTCACTTATTCTTCCGGGGCGCCCGTCTCCTGTTCGGCGACCAAGCCATGTTCTTTCGTCGTTCGGATTTCCTTGCCGTGGAAGGCTGCGACGAGAAACTTACCGTGATGGAGGATGCCGACCTTTGCTTGCGATTATGCCGTCGTGGTCGCATCAGGCTCGTTAATCGAACCGTGACAACCTCCGACCGAAGAATAGCAGTCTGGGGCGAGCTCAAAGCCAACTTGATCTATCTCTACGTCGGAATCCGCTGGGGTCTCGGTCTGCGGCATCGCCTCGAGCGTCACTATCCCGACATCAGATAGACGTGGCGCTGGCAGTCATTCGGTCGGTGTTCGGCCGGAGGTAACCGGCTGCTGTGGCGTACTCGACGACGCGCCGCAAAAATCCGTGACCCGTCGGCGGACAGATCCGCCCTGACAGCGCAGCAAGGTTCCGAGCGGCAAAATGCGGGTTACGGCAGAGATACGTCGCATAGGCGGATGTTACCCTCTGATAGAGAGCGCGCTCAGCCGGCCTGAGCTGAGATAGGTCAAATCGTTCAGTGGAGACAAGCCGCGGCACGTGAAAACCCGGGTAATCCAAAGCCGTCAGAGCGGCGAGAGGCGCCGGATCGCCGGAGACCAGGTGAAAGGTCTTTCCCGCCGCCATTTCGAAGCTTTCGATGATGTCGGTCAAACCTCCGATTACGTGGTCGATCGGCACGAGATCGAGACTTGCATCTGGTGTCGATGGCAGCACAGTAATCCGAGCGTCACCGATAAGCCGCAGGAAGGCGTAGATATTTCCAAACCGTCCAATGGCACCGGTGTCTGATGTGCCCACAATGATGGATGGTCGGGCGACCGCTGCTCGCAGGCCAGAAGCGCGTACCAGTTTCTCGGCCGTGGCTTTGCTCGCCTCGTAGCTGTTGGCGAAGGGCTGTCCAGCATCTATCTCCTCCTCGGCGACATGACCTGAACGTTCTCCGCTGACATAGGCCGTGCTGACATGGACAAGGCCGGGAATGGGTCCTTGTGATGCGCGGGCGAAGCGAGCGACGTTGCGTGTACCTTCAACATTGACGATACGATGCAGGTCGGATGCCGAGGAAAATTTAGTTTCCGCCGCACAATGAATAATCACCTCGACCACGCTGGCGAGGGCAATAGCTTCGTTGGCTTCAAGACCTAAGCTGGGCTTCCGAACATCGCCTGCCGTCCAGTGCAAGGCACCATATCTCGGAGGAGTTCCGGTATAGGCCGCCGGATGCAGCACGCTCCCATTGTTACGCAGGATATCATGTCTCCGGTGGACAAGCGCAATGACTGCATGGCCGCGCTCCACAAGCTGGCCGCAAAGCTCGCTGCCGATCAGCCCCGTAGCTCCGGTTACAAGTATACGGCGACGGTGTCTTTGCACGACACATTACATCTCTCGTGTTCAAGCCTTTCGCATTCCGCGCGATGGTCTTCCGATGCGCCGCGCCCCACCGTCGGCCGTTCGCGTTCATCATCCATTATGCGTACGCAAATGGGCGCGTAGTTCTAGATTGGGGAAAACGATAGTCGACGACTAGCGTTCCCTCAAACGTCGATATCTGAAATTAAAAGTCTGTCAGTTTCTGACGTGCGAGTCAGCTTCTTGCTTGCGACAACCTTTTTTAAACCCGATGTCCATCGTATTTCGAACTTCGATCCTGTGTATTCGGAAAACGACTCAGCGGTACTTAATTTGATCAAGGCGACGCAGACTGGTTGAAGCTGGCTTTGACATACTGCCTTCCCTATGCAGTTTGCACCTTCGGCGCGGTCTCTCACCAGCTAAGAACGCCTGACTCCAGTGATCGCCATACTTAAGATACCGAGTGATCGCTTGTTGAGGAATATGAGTTAGATACGCCTCTAGACGCATTGCGGATCACACCGCTCGCTTCGAGCGCGAGCTAAGGCAATAACGTCAATGCGCGCAACCCCTAAACCGTGCTGGACGCGCAACGAAGTTAGCGCGCCTCAGTAAGTGCGGGTGCCGTCGATCACCTCTTTGAGCGCGACATATTCCTTGCACTCGGTGCCGCAGATTAGGCGCACCTTCTCTAGGTCGTCCTTCGCCTTGAGCAGGTTGCCTTGCTCGGCATGCCACATGCCGTAATAGGACCAGGTCAGAGCGTGATTGGGATCGGCGGCAAGCGCTTTGTCGTACCAGTATTTGGCATCGTCGTAGCGACCGAGCTTGCGGCTGGCGTAGCCGAGCAAGGTTGCCACATCTGCGTTGTCGTCATAGCCCATGGCGCGCAGTGCTGTGATGCCAGCTTGGTAATCGCTCTTCTCGTAAATCAGGGCGTAGGCCGCGTGATAGCGGTCCAGGAACTCCTTGGACGAGCCGCTCTTTTGCTTCTTGGTCTTCTGCTTCGTCGTGGTCGTACCCGACGGCTGACTGCTTTGTGGTGGTGTGGGATTGTTCGAACCCATCGCGGCGACAAACTCGGGAACACCTGAGACGGTGACCGCAAGAAGGGCAGCTGCAAGTATCGATGTTTTGCGCATGGTTCCTCCGGTATTTGGCTGCCAAATCTCAACCTTGAGCCGCTACGGTATCAAAATTCTCGTTTGACGGCGTCGCTCGTAGGCCAGTAGTTTTTAGTGAACGAACTTTCAAACTATGCAAATGGAACTACAAATTACTATTAAGTCATTTTCTGACAGATAAGTCAGGGGCGACAAATGGAATTTGATCGGGTTGGGTTCATGTGTCGCAGCACCGTTAAACAGCATCTGAAGCAAAACCGATGCTGTTCTTTTTCTATTTGAGAGGCGGAGCGCGAAAGCCGCCAAACTGCTCGTCAATGGCCTGCGCAACCGCGAGGGTGAGCCCGTCGCCACTGCGCGGGCCGATAATCTGAATGCCTACCGGCAAGCCCTGAGCATTCAGCCCGGCGGGAATCGCCGTTGCCGGCAGTCCACAGACCGTCGCAAGCGCGATCCATTTCAACATTTCGATATACTCAATCTCGTGCCCGTCAGAACACTCGAGCGTACGCCGCCGGATCCGTCGCTGATCATGCGGAAAGGCGGCAGTCGGAGAAATGGGCGCGAGCAGCACATCAAATCGCGTGAAGAATCGTCGCATGGCATCGGACAGTTGTGCCCGAGCGTCGTTAGCCTGCAGCCATTCACGATGGCGCGCGGTGTAGGCCAGAACGCTTTGCGCCCACGACAAGGCATTCGCACCCATGGCGCGCGCGATCTTTGCTGGTCCGCGCAGCAGTTCGTAGAGGCCGCGCTCAGCCCATGACAAGTCCGCGCCGATAATCGCGTACAGCAGCAATATATAGGTGGACATCAGCCGTTCAGCGGTGACCGGACACGCAATTTGATCCACGATTGCGCCTGTGGCCTGGAGGCGTCTAGCAAAAGTCTCGAGCGTGGCTTTCGTATCAGGATCGAGGGGAAAAGTGGGCTCGTCGAGCCACAGAGCCACCTTCAATCCTTTCAGTTCAGCAGGTAGTGCCTGCGCCGGGATTGCCGATTCGCCGATTATAGAAAGGAGAAGGCGCAGGTCGCGCGCCGAGCGTGCCATAGGGCCAACTACCGCAAGGTCCAGATCAGCGACAACGCCCGGCGGCGGCACAAGGCCTCGTTGCGAGACCAATCCATAGGTTGGCTTGTGCGCGAAAACGCCACGGGGACGCGTATTGAACCACCGATATCGGCACCAATCTCCAACGCCGTGATGCCGGCTGCAACCGCTGCCGCCGATCCGCCCGAAGATCCGCCGGGCGTCCTTGTTAGATCCCAAGGATTAGTCGTGGTCCCATAGAGCGAATTGTAGGTCTGCCAATCAGAGGCATACACTGGCGTATTGGTCTTGCCCCACACGATCGCATCTGCCGAACGGACCCGGGCCACAACTGCCGCATCTTCGGCCGTCCGGTTGAGCAAGGCCTTCATGCCGGCGGAAGCTGGGAGACCCTCCACGTCGAACGTATCTTTCACAGTCATGGGCAGGCCGCCGAGCAGACCTAAGGGTTCACCTCGCGCGCGGCGCTCATCGATCATCTGCACACTGGCGTAGGCGCGGTCGAGATCACGCGACACCACTGCGTTCAGCTTTGGATTCAGCCGATCCATTCGGACGACGGAGGCCTCCAGTAGCTCACTCGCGCTGATCCGCAGCGCGGCAAGTGCCTGCAATTGATCCGTAGCGTCTAAGGACAGGATGTCCATCAAAAGCCTCCGCTCCTGAACATTTCAAATCGCGACCAGCTTCATCGCTCAAGGAGGCCGCGCAAGCATAGTTGCGATTCTATAACGGATAATTCCAGCTTCGCGCGTTTTAAGCCTGCGCGTGGGATTGTGGCTGCGTTCGTTGTCGAACCGGCGCCCTGCCGCTGGGACCCGGCTCATGCGCGGTTTGCCGAGACTGGAGTCCCCTAGATGAATTCCATGTCAGAATACGTGCTCGATCGTCGCGGCTGGAAAAATTTGGCGCTCGCGGCAGAAGAGCGGCCGAAGCAGGGCAAGGTCCTAGAATTATTAGTCGCCTGACAAGCCTTCAGCTGGCAGTGCGCTGCGATCGAAGGCTTTCCCGTTTGGCAAAGACCATGGTGCCGATGCACGGCACTGCTTCTGGTGGAACGAGAATACCGTACATACGTCTAGCGTTTCAGATAGTGCTAAGGTGAGTCGCGAATTGTGATCATTAAGCCAAACGAAGCGTTCGCAGTCATCTGGATTGGATGGTTTTTGAGCTGGATGACGGCGTCATTCTGGTCTAACCGCACGGAAAAGCGCGCAGCGACGAAAGAAACATGGATCTATCGCGCGGCCATTTTTACTGGAGGTGTCCTAATGACACCTTGGGCGGCGCACGTAATCGGAGAGAGCCGCATCTGGGAAGTTGGCAACAACGTTGCATATGGTCTCATCGTCGTCACGCTTTTGGGACTCTTACTGACCTGGTTGGCGCGGATCCATCTCGGCCGCCTGTGGTCAAGCGCAATCACAAGAAAGGAACGGCACCGTATAGTCGATACTGGACCATATGCCTTCATGCGTCATCCGATTTATGCGGGTATTATCACAGCGGTACTTGCGACAGCGGCTGTTGAGGCTACGGTCACGGCGTTAGTCGGCGCAACGCTTATATGTTCGGGCCTGTGGCTGAAAGCGCGCGTGGAGGAACGCTTTCTGATGGTTGAGCTCGGCCCAGATGACTACAAGTCCTATTGCCGTCGTGTCCCGATGCTCATTCCATTCCTGTGGCCTCGCTAAGCGAGCCGTTCGGATTTCTTGTCGTAGGTTTATCAAGATCAAGAGAAAGAGAGCTGCCAAAGTGACTTTGCAGTTGCTCGACCGCAGTCACATAAGACGGCAACCTACCCGGTTAGGATAAGGAAAAGCCTCAAATTACAAGGGACTTAGATTGTGACAGATAAGTCAGTTTTGGCGTTCCCAAGCTATGCTACGCTGCAACAATCAAACAAATTTGGAGAGGAAAATTGTGACAGGGGCGCTCCGCCGCATTCTCGTCATCGAAGATGACGCTGAAACGGCAAAGCAGATCGTGGAGTTCCTCACGACGCGCGGCTACGAGGCCGACCTTGCCGTCGATGGGGAGCAAGGGATGCGTCTCGGCGAATCTGCTGAATGTGCTGTTATCGTACTCGATCGCATGCTTCCGTTCGTGGACGGTCTCGCGATCATTCGGCATCTTCGGGAAGCAGGTATTTTCACGCCAGCGTTGATTATAAGCGCACTTGGGGAGGTAGATGATCGCGTGCGCGGCTTGCGGGCCGGCGGTGACGATTATTTGGTCAAGCCCTTTGCTTTTGTCGAGCTTTTAGCTCGTATCGAAGCTCTAGCTCGTCGCAGCGCAACGGTGGCCAAAGAAACAATGTTGCGCGTCGGCGATCTCGAACTTGACCTCGTGTCACGCACTGTGAATCGGGGCGGTAGAGATATCAAATTGTTGCCGCGCGAATTCCAAGTCCTTGAGTATTTGGTGCGTAACGAAGGTCATGTCGTGCCACGCACGATGCTCTTGGAAAAGGTTTGGGATTTGCATTTCGATCCATCAACCAACATTATCGACGTCTATGTCGGACGCGTCCGCCGCAAAGTCGATGGCGAGCAGACTTATCCGCTCATTCACACCATACGTGGCGTCGGATTTTGCGTCCGTGCTCCTCGTTAAGACCTTACGCTCAACAACCTTCAAACTGGCGCTGATCAGTATCGGCGTGTTTGGCGCGGTGGTCATTGTACTTTTCAGCTACGTCTACTGGTCGACGACGAATCTCGTCTTGAGCAGGTCAGACACTGCGATTGAGGCAGAGCGCACGACTCTACGCAACATCTACGATACGACCGGTCGTGACGGCCTCATTCAAGCGATTGAGCAACGGAGTAGTACGGCGTCTTTTGAGGGTGGCGTTTATCTGCTTACCGACCAATCATTTTCGCCGGTCGCTGGCAATCTCAAGAAATGGCCGGTTGCCAAGGGTGCCGAACAATGGACCGAGTTCAATGCTGATGTCTTGGGCCAAAAGACCGGTCAACTTTTGTATAGAGCGAGATGGGAAACGCTGCCGGACGGACTTCACCTTTTGGTGGGCAAGGATATCAGTGATTTAAGTCGGTTCGTGACCGAAATTTATGCAGCTCTCGCCTTTACGACCTTATTAATATTCGTTCTGGCGGCGGTAGCGAGCGTCAGCGTTACGCGGCGCACCGTTGGCAGAATTGAATCCATAAACATGACTAGCCGCGCCATTATGGAGAGCGGTCTCGGCAGGCGAATACCCGTTCGCGGCACACAAGACGAATGGGATCAGCTAGCGCAAAACCTCAATTCCATGCTTGAGCGTATCGAGACGTTGATGGCCGAGGTGAAACAGGTGAGCGACAACGTCGCACACGATCTGCGGACCCCATTAGCGCGCATGCGTGGGCGCCTTGAGAAAGCTAGCATCGAAAAGAACACGTCTGATCATGATCAATCCCTGATCGGCCAGACGATGGCGGATCTTGATGACGTTCTTCGCATGTTTTCGTCCTTGACGCGAATCTCACAAATCGAGGCCGCCAGCCAGACCGCAGCCTTTCGCATGGTGAACCTTAGTGAAATCGCAACCGAAGTGGCAGAACTGTTTGATGCAGCCGCAGAAAACAAAGGCGGGCGGGTCGAGGTCTTTGGCGATAAGACCGCGCGTATTAGCGCTGATCGTGACCTCCTGTTCGACGCAATATCGAATCTCGTCGACAATGCCATCAAACACGGACGGGAAGGCGGACTGGTGAGCATCCATCTCGATCAGAAGGATGGCGAGGCCATTCTGTCAGTTTCTGACGACGGGCCAGGTATTCCTTCACAGGAGTTTGAGTGTGTTTTTAAACGCTTTTATCGCCTAGAACGAAGCCGCGGTATGCCAGGAAATGGTTTGGGTCTAAGCCTGGTCGCCGCCGTCGCCCGTTTACACGGCGCTAGTATCAGATTAATCGACAACTCGCCTGGTCTGAGGGTCGAATTACACTTCCCGTGCAACGATGGCATCGGTGAGACGACGTATAGTCGTTCGACAGCGAAGACGTTCTGAATCGCTGCGGCCCCGGAATGAGACGAGCCCGCGCCCCAGTTCTCCTGCAGTGAACGTTAATTCTCAGAGCGAAGTCCCACGGCTGTCATGTCGGCTTTGGGTCAAAAGCGGCATTTCGGAATGTCCAACTGATGTCCGCTTTACCCCCAATAGCGGACATTGTTCAGCTCGACCGGGATGTCCGCTAAGTGCCAGAAGCAGACATTGACCAGGCAGTTCGATGACCTTGATCCGCGGGGATTCGTAGATGGGTTAGCGCTCCTGGCCATCGAAAAACTGACGCTGGCGAAGCAGCGGTGTACGTCCGAGCATGCGCTGCTGTCCTCGGCTTTGCGCTTGCGTTACGATCCCCAAGCAATGGAAGCGGACTGACCGCGAAGAGGTCAAGGAGGAAGGTATGACTGAAGTCGGCACAGACGCCACTTCTCGTTGGTATCGCTCGCTCGACCGGACGCAATGGAAAGCATTGATTGCCTCGAATCTCGGGTGGACGTTTGACGGGTTCGAAGTGTTTGCCCTTATTCTTACGATCGGCGCCGCGCTGCATCAGCTCTTGGACACCTCGGAGTACCGGCTCATTCCAGTTTATGCCGGGGCCGTTATTGCCATAACCGTGTTTGGATGGGGAGCGGGTGGATTGCTTGGGGGTATTCTTGCCGACTACATCGGCCGCAAGCGATCGATGACCCTCACGATCCTCGCCTATTCGGCTCTCACGGGTCTGAGTGCTCTGTCGTGGAATTGGCTGTCCTTTGCCATTTTTCGTTTTCTCGTGGGGCTCGCGATCGGTTCGGAGTGGGCCACAGGCGCATCAATCACGGCGGAGCTTTGGCCAGATCACGCACGCGGCAAGGGTGGTGCCTTTTTGCAATCCGGCTATCCGATCGGAAGCATTCTCGCTTCCGGTGTTTGGGTAATGATCGGCCCTCTGGGTCCCAGCTCCTGGCGTTACATGTATCTCGTGGGCGTCCTGCCGGCGCTGGTGGCTTTCTGGATCCGGCGGAATATTCCCGAATCGCCGCGATGGGAGCGATCGAACAAGCATCGACGCGCCGCTTATGAGCTCAAACGGCAAGGTGCAGTGCTTCAGGGAGAAGACGCGGCGATTGTGCGCTTTACGCTGGTCGATTTGTTCGCTGATCCCGCCGTCCGCTCGCGCTTGCTTTTGACGTTCGTTATGTCGCTGTCGGTGACGATCGGCTATTGGGGCGTTTCGAGCTTTGTTCCGAGCTACGTGGGGACGGTGGCGACCGCTGCGGGTCTCGAAGCGCAGCGCTGGGTGGGATTAGCCGGACTGGTCCAAAATGTCGGTGCCTTGATTGGCTTCATCAGTTTCGGCTTTCTGGCCGATGCGGTTGGCCGCAAGCCAACGACGATCGTGTACTATCTGATGAGCCTTGTTCTTACTCCAATTGTCTACTTGTGGGTGCAGGACATCCATCTGTTGTTGCTGGTCTTCGCAGTTTACGGATTTTTCGTTCAGGGCGTCTTCTCGTGGACCGCGGTATGGCTGCCGGAACTGTTTCCGACGCGAATGCGCGCGACAGCAGCCGGATTTATCTTCAATACGCCCCGGTTGATCTCCGCGATCGCGCCATTGTTCGCCGGCACGCTTATTGTCAGTCTCGGTGGCTACGGCAAAGCTGCGACTATTATCGGCTTGTTTTATAGCCTTGGGCTGTTCGCTGTGCCGTTCTTGCCTGAGACAAAGGGAGAACCGCTACCGGAAGCCGACACGCTATCGCTGCCTCTGGAGCGAGAACAAATCCGTCAAACGGCATGAAGATCGTCGATCTATCTCATCTCATGAACGTGCATACGCCAGGGTGGGTCGGCTATGCCGGCAATCAAATGTATTACGCTCAGAATCTTCAGACTAAGATGATCGTTGCTCAACGAATCGATACCGCGCTGCACGTCGGCACTCATATTGATGGCGCCATGCATGGCACCGACGGCATGGGCGACATGGCTTCCTATCCGCTGAATTTTCTGGTCGGACCTGGAGCGGTGGTCGATATTTCACAGCACATGGATGATTGGGCTGTCATCACTCCTGCAATGCTCGAGGCTGCTCCGGTCGAGATCAAGAACGGCGATATCCTGATCATCCATACTGGATGGCATCGCTATTGGGAGGGCCAGCCGCGACAGGATCTGGTGCGCTACTTCTGTATGCATCCCGGGGGCAAAGTTGAACTGCTTGATTGGATGCTGCAAAAAAAGATCAAGTGGTTTGGCGTTGATTGCGGTTCGGGCGATCACGCAATGAATACCTCCATTCGCATGATGCGTCCTGATCTCGCCAAGCATTTCGAAAAGAGAGTCGGTAAAACCTGTGAAGAGTTTTTTGGTGACTTTTCCTACGTTCACAAGAAGTCGGGTCGCCGCATCACCGATAATATATTCCCCTTCCATAGCTACGCCTTTTCGGAGGGCTTGATCCATGCGGAGAATCTGGGCGGCGATATAGACCTAGTACTCAACCAGCGCTTCCTCATCGGCGCCTTCCCCTGGCGGTACGAAGGGCTTGAGGCCTGCCCGTGTCGGATCCTCTGTTTCTCAGGTTGCGGCGAGACGGTCGAGGCTGTCGGCGATGTCGCGAATGCAGTTTTCCCGCGCCGCTGATCGACGCAGTGCTCTGGCTGATGACCATGCACGGCCTTGGCGATAACGAGGCCGAGGTCGTGTACGAGGCCGTCCACAAGCCGCTGACGCCAGTGCGCCGCGGGATCGGCCCCGGATTGCCACTACCGCTTCCACCGGCACACCATAGCGGTCCTCAATGCGTTCAAGTATTGAGCCGGCACTATGGATCAGGTCGCGCCGATGTCCGCTATTCCCCCGAAAGCGGAAATCGATCGGCGCAACTGCCATGTCCGCTTTGTGCCAAACGCGGACGAAGTGCACCGCAGCAAAAAAACGGCGCACGTTCATCACGCTCATCGGCGGCGCGGTGACGATGTGGGCGATTCGAATTCGTGTGGACTGATGTTCCGTACGATGGCGTAATTGGCAGATGGATTTGATAACTGGTCGGCCACTGCCGGTGTTTGAACGTCTGCGTCGCAGCACGCAGACGGAGGTGCTCGATGGTTCTGTCGACTCTCGCGAGCTCGCATTGATACTTTCCGATCTGGCGCGTTTTAATGGCGCGATGTTGGGACGTTCAACGCGGCCCCACTATGGGGTAAACCATTAGCGGTTGCCTCCATTCCATATGGATTTATTCGTAAACGCGTCATTTCCGAAACCGTTTATCCGGTCGGCGATCAGCTTGCGGTCACTCCTTCCTATACCGGTGACGGGACATCACTGGCCTTGCATACAGGATTGAGCGCGGCGCGCGCCGTCCTGCGAAATCGATCGGCCGCCGATTTCCAAAGAGCGACGATCGCAAAGCTAAAGCCTCAGATGTTTTGGGCAAAGCTTGCAAACTTTGCTTTTGTCAACGCGTCCGCACAGCGCTTGACGGCAGCGGCCACCCGTCAGGCGCCCTGGGTACTGCCCCAAATCGTTGCCATTGTCGTTAACAAGACGCGACTACGTCCATGATCATCGGAGCTGAGAGGTGCCAATTATCAGGACGGTGCTCTCTTGCCCCAGCGAGACACGGTCATGTCGGCTTTGGGTCAAAAGCAGACATTCTCGCGGTTAGTCGCCATGTCCGCTTTACCCAAAAGCGGACATCGTTCAGAACGGTAGCAATGTCCGTTTTGTGCCAGAAGCGGACTCATGCACTGCAGCAAAATGTCTCTATTCAACCATCTCGTTGGCGCTAGCAGTGATGGCGCGTCCAGACCGAGAAGTCACTCAGTCCCGAACTAGTTAGAAGTGCCAAGCGGGGGCGCCGAATCGATAGTTGATACCGGCCTTGAGAATATTGAACTTGTTATCGTTAAAAGGACCGCCATTGCCAAAGTCCATCCTGTTATATTCGA
>Ga0306926_10001715_pt1 | contig 21896 bp, 21 predicted proteins | sample flu12Cox44000178_FD_203759 | JGI IMG/M metagenome (GOLD analysis project Ga0306926, IMG submission 203759) | Lab enrichment of tropical soil microbial communities from Luquillo Experimental Forest, Puerto Rico - flux8day.12C.oxic.44.000.178 (v2)... | ecosystem: Environmental > Terrestrial >...
CCTCGCAGCGCAATACCAAATTGGTTTGCATAAGCGACCAGATCATGGGCGTGGATCCTTCCCAATTGAAAGCTGATCAATCCGGCTCGTTCGCTTTGTGGACCGAGGATTCTGATTCCGGGAAGGTTTGAAAGTTTCTGGTAGGCGATTTGTCCGAGATGATGGTCCGTTGCCTGGATTGCGCTACGGTCCACGTCATCAAGATAGGAGAGTGCGGTGGCGAGTCCGATCGCGCCCGCTATATGAGGTGTTCCGGCCTCGAAACGATGAGGACCCTCCTTCCACTCCGCCGTTTCGTAAGTGACGCTGGAGATCATTTCGCCGCCAAATTGGTAAGGCTCCATTTCGGCGAGGATTTCGGAGTTGCCATAGAGTACGCCAATGCCGGTGGGTCCACAGCATTTGTGCCCGGAAAAAGCGAGGAAATCACAGCCGATTTCCTGAACGTCGATGGGTGCGTGACCGGCGCTTTGAGCTGCATCGACAAGCGTGACCACCCCGTTTCTGCGTGCTATCGCGCAAATCTCACTCACAGGGTTAACGCAGGCCAAGGCGTTTGAGATGTGGGTGAATGAGAGAATACGAACGGGAGCTCCCTGTAATCTTCGCTCGAGGAGTGTCCAGTCAATATTTCCTTCGTCCCCCTGTATGGGAAGGTATTGGAGAGATGCTCCCGTGCGTCTGGCCAGAATTTGCCACGGAATTAAATTCGCATGGTGCTCCATTTCGGTGATCAGAATGACATCACCGGGTCCAAGATGCGCGGTTCCCCAAGTGGCAGCAACCAGGTTAATTCCTTCCGTTGTCCCACGTGTGAAGATGATCGAGTCTTGGGATTTTGCACCTATGAAACGCGCAATCCTGGCACGTGCGTCCTCGTAAAGCTTTGTGGAACGGGAACTTAGCTCATGAAGACCTCGATGGACGTTGGCGTGGTCCTCTTTGTAATACCTTGCGATTTCGTCGATGACACACGTGGGATGCTGGGTGGACGCGGCGTTATCCAGATAAGCCAGCGGATATCCGTTAACTTTCTGTTCGAGAATCGGGAAATCAACGCGATACTTCTGAGCAAGCAGATCGATCGACACGAATCAAACATCCACCGGCGAGCCGCTCGTTGCAACCTGTCCGCTCCAGTAGCTTACAATGACTTCCCAACAAAACCTTCGAGAATGATCGATCCGATCTCCCTTGGCCTGCCTCATCGCGAGCCGTTTCTTTTCGTGGAATCCGTCGACAAGCTTGAAGCGGGTAGATTAGCCGAGTGTTCCAAAACCTTCAGCGGAACGGAGCCTTTTTTCCGGGGACATTTTCCCGGGAATGCAATTGTGCCCGGCGTGCTCTTACTCGAAGGAATGGCTCAGACTGCGGGAATGGCGATTGGACGGCCTGGGAAGCTCTATTTGCTAACGGCAATCCGGTTCATGAAGTTTTTGCGGCCAGTCCGACCTCTTGAGACCATCCGGTTTAAGGCGGAGAAGCTCGGGGAGGCCAGCGGGTTGGTTCAGTGTGCGGTTGAGGCGCGGGTGGGAAAGGACGTGGCAGCTGTGGGGGATATTATTCTCGCCGAGGCATAATAGTCAGAGCGAACGTTATGGACTTTAGATTGTCGAATGAGGAATTATTGATGAAAAAAATCTTAACAGCGATCTTTGGAGTTTTGTTTTTTGGGATTATTTGCGAGGCGCTACATGCACAAACCGCCGTACCGAAACCTGGTGATCCACTTCCGACGCTGGCTCTCAACTACCTTGGCAAGCCGCCGGAGCTGAACGGGAAGCCCGTCTTGGTTGAATTCTGGGCGACCTGGTGTCCGCCGTGCAGGAAGAGCATCCCCCATTTGAACCAAATCTACTCAAAATATAGGTCTAAGGGCCTGGAGATAGTGGGAATTACCGACGAGAACGAGGCGACGGTGAAGAAATTCCAGGAACAGATACCGATGGATTACAACGTCGCGATCAACACGCCAGAGTCTATCTATCGGCAATTTGGAATCGAGGGTATACCGACGGCATTTCTGGTGGACAAAAATCGCAAAATTGTTTGGACGGGGCATCCGATGGAACTTACGGAAGTGGAGATCCAAAGCGTTCTCGACTAGCGAGGCCGCGGCTCGGACCGGCGAGTTTTGCTTTTCAAGGATTCTCGTCCGATTCCGGAGTTGACCGGGGGTTGGCGAATTGAAGGAAAGGGTTGTTTTGTCGCTCCTCGCCTACAGTCGTGATTGGTCCGTGTCCTGGCAATACCTTTGTAGCCTCCGGTAGGACGAGTATTTTCTCGCGGATGCCTTGAATCAACAAGTTGTAATCGCCGCCTGGCAGGTCTGTGCGTCCGATGCCTCCCGCGAACAAAACGTCACCTCCGATGAGGAATTGGTGAGTAGACGAATAAAAGCAAAGGCTCCCCGGGCAGTGCCCTGGGACAAGCAGTACCCGAAATGCCAACCCGGAGAGAATCAATTCAGGAGTTTCTTCGATCAGGAAGTCAGGCGCCACGGGGTCTGCTTCGAAGAAAAAACCAAAACGCTTGAAGAAGTTCGGATCGGTGATAAGAGGCAGGCTGTCAGGGTGGTATGCCACTTGACAGCCGAATATTTGCTTTATCTTCGCAGCGTCATCGATATGGTCGACGTGCCCGTGTGTAATCAACAGAAGGTCGAGTTTTACCCCAAGGTCGCGAACCCATTGGGCCGATCCGGTCGGCGCATCAAAGAGAATGGTGCCTCCCGGCCCCAGAACGAGATAGGCGTTTGTATCGAAGATCCCGCCAATAAACGTTTGAATCTGGAGCATAGTGAATAGAGAATTGAAGGTTGGGAATTCAACAGTGAGTTGGGTTCAAGTTGATTTCTTGTCTGTTTATGTCTGTGTGAACCTTGGTTGACGCATGAAAAAGATTAGCATCACTGCTTTAGCAGTTTTTTTCGGTTTAACAGCGAATCTGGTTCTTGCGGAGGAAAAGCCAAATGCCGCCGATCCGCATCAGGTTGCGATAACCGTTGGTCGGCTGCTTGAACAAGGTCATTACAGCCGGCAGAAGCTTGACGCCGAAATGTCGAAGAAAATCCTCGCCTCTTATCTGGAGAATCTCGACTACAACAAGCTTTTTTTCACGCAGGAGGATATAAACCAGATAACTCAGAAGTATGGAATGGCCTTGGGCGATAGCATTCTTCTGGGCGATATCCAACCCGCGAAGGAAATTTATAGTGTCTTCCGTGTCCGCGTTGAGGATCGGATGGCCAAGATCCGGCAACTCCTGAAAAAGGATTTTTCATTTAAAAGCAGCCGAACGGTTGCTCTGGATCGACGCAAAGAACCGTGGCCAGCTAACGAAGCGGAAGCTGATTTGTTGTGGAAAGACCGCATTGAAGGTGAATTACTCCAAGAGAAATTAAACAAGTTTGCGATCGATCCCGGAACAAAAGTAGTGGGACGGAGGTACGACCAACTCCTTAAAAGCGTCGAAGAACGGGACGACGAAGATCTCAATCAACTCTTTTTGAACTCCGTCGCGCAGTCGTACGATCCCCACTCCGAGTACCTGGGTCGCTCGGATCTGGAAAGTTTCGAAATCAATATGCGGCTTTCTCTCACCGGGATTGGAGCTGAGCTGCGTTCAGAGGATGGTTACGCAAAGGTCCAAAGGCTTTTGCCCGGCGGGCCGGCGCAGATGAGCGGAAAAATGAGCGTTGGAGATCGTATTGCCGCTGTCGCACAGAGCAAAGATCCGTTCGTCGACACGGTGGATATGAAACTTGACAAAGTCGTCGAGATGATCCGTGGCAAGAAAGGGACGGTTGTCCGCTTGCAAATCATACCAGCCAACTCGACGGACCCTTCGAAGCGGCGAGTGGTGGAGTTGGTTCGCGATAATGTCAAACTCACCGAGCAGGAAGCGAAAGCCGAAATCATTGAAAAAGATCAGCCGGATGGAACGATCCAAAAACTGGGTTGGATCACGCTGCCATCGTTTTATCAGGACATGGAAAAATCCAGGACGGGCAAAAGCACATCACGCGACGTTGCTGCTTTATTGAAGCGTCTTGAACAGGAGCAGGTACAAGGCGTGGTCATCGATTTGCGGAGAGACGGCGGAGGTTCCCTGGATGAAGCCATTAAAATGAGTGGGCTGTTTATCAATCAGGGACCGGTTGTTCAGGTCAAGGACGCCAATGGCGATATCGACGTCCTTAAGGATCGGGAAGGAAATGCTCTTTACTCCGGTCCGTTGATCGTGTTGGTCAACAAACTAAGCGCTTCCGCAAGCGAGATTTTTGCAGCGGCAATGCAGGACTATGGCCGTGCCCTTATCGTGGGCGATTCAAGCACCTTCGGCAAGGGAACAGTCCAGACAATGTTGGAGCTTGGGAGATTTATGCCGATGCTTGGTAACTCATCCAATGAGGCAGGAGCTCTGAAATTGACGGTCCAAAAATTCTATAGAGTTGCGGGCGGATCTACCCAGCTACGGGGTGTTGTTTCCGACGTAAAGTTACCCTCGCTCACGGATAACTCTGAATTTGGCGAAGCTGCCCTGCAACACCCGTTGGCGTATGACGAGGTGGAACCCGCTCCCATCGATGTGGCTGCCAATCGCAAGGCGCTCTTCGTGGACGAACTCCGGCAGCGTTCGGCGAACCGTGTTACCCAGGATTTGCAGTTCCAGGATATTAATGATGACATTCGGAAGTTGAACGAGCGATTGAAAAATAATCGACTTTCGCTCAACGAGACGCTCCGCCGCGATGAGATGGCGAACGAAACAAAGCAAAGGGAGAAAGAGGAGGCAGATCGCAAGAAAGCGGGAGCCGATGATCGTGCGAGAACTTATGAGTTGGGTCTGGCTGACGTCGACAAACCCCAGCTGAAGTTGCTTGAGAAAAAGTCGGATACGGCCTCTTCGAAATCGGCAAAACCAAAGTCGGGGCGTCCCAGCGACAATCCGGCTGAGGCTGCGCTGGATGACGATGATTCGCCGGATCTTAGCGATAATGATCCGGTTAAGCGGGAGACTTTGAGCATCTTAGGCGATCTTATCGACCTGGCCAGGTCCACGCGTACTGTCGGGCGGTAGATTTCAGAAATTTTGCAATTTGTGAGAAGGGGGCACCCGCCCCGGCAACCGGGGGTCTCGGTTTGCGTTTTCAAGCGTGCAAAGCGGGGTGCTTCGCTTACTTCGCGCTTAAGCTGGCACTTCTACGGCTCACCCCGGCCCTCCGGGACGGGGCCGTTGGAAATCGTCAGTAACCGGCGCTAAAGCAACGCTCTGCGGCTGGCTAGACTGCGCCGCGGGCGTCGCTGTGGTAATTGGCCAATGCGACGGCTTCCCCGAGATCGATCGTACCGTCAAAAAGTGCGCGACCGATGATCAATCCGTATAAGCGCGGCATGGCCGCCAGTTGCTTGATCTGTTCGAGGTTCGCAACGCCTCCGCTCGAAATTATCTGACACTGGGTATTCTCAAGAATTCTCTCAAGTACCGGAAAGTTTGGACCAATGAGGGTGCCGTCGGTGGCTATGTCCGTAAAAATGATTGTTCCCACTCCAAGCTTCTCAACCATTCGGATGAAGTCGTGAGCGTTGATGGACGTCACCTCCGTCCAGCCTCTTACCGCCACCCGGCCATCTTTTGCATCAACGCTGACGGCGATTCTGTCGCCGCCGAAACGATTGACCAGATTCTCCAGAAAGATTGGACTGTCGACGGCGCCCGTCCCGATCACGACACGGGAAACACCTGCTTCAATGAATGTCGAGGCGGCCTCCGGCGATCGAATACCACCGCCCACTTGAACAGGAATGTTCAAGATGCGGACAAGCCGCTTAATGATTTCAATATTCTTGGGCTCTCCGGTAAAAGCGGCGTTCAGGTCTACGACATGCAAACAACTTCCCCCTTCTTCTTCCCATTGTCTGCCAAACGCTAGCGGGTCGTCCGAATAAACAGTCTTGTTCTCGAGTTTTCCTTCGCGTAAACGCACTACCTGTCCGTCCAACAGGTCGATCGCCGGTAATATGATCATGATATTAGTGAACTAACAAACTGCCGCAGAATTGCCAATCCGTTCTCCTGGCTTTTCTCGGGGTGAAATTGTGTGGCCAATAAATTGTCTGTTACGATAGCTGCCGCAAATTCCTCTCCGTAGGTTGTTGTGGCCGCGATTATCGAACTCTCCTGGGGTGAAGGATAGTAAGAATGAACAAAGTAGACAAACGGATCTTTTGGCAGTTCTGGAAAACGTTCGTGAGCCGATTTGGTCCATTGCAGACGGTTCCACCCGATTTGCGGAACCTTAATGCCGGGCGTTTTAAATCGCTGGACCTTACCTTTCAGGAGTCGCAAGCCCTCAACCCCGGGCGATTCCTCGCTCTCCTCAAACAAAAGCTGGTAACCAAGGCAGATTCCGAGAAATTTTTTGCCGTGCGTCAGCCAATTTCGGATTTGCTCAAAGAGATTTCGCTCTCGAAGATGAAGCACCGAGTCGCCAAAGGAGCCGACGCCAGGAAGTACGAGGGCATCCAGATCGTCGGGGAGTGGCCCAAGGCTGACTCGCCGAACGTCAGCCCCTACCGTCTGCAACGCCTTTGAGACGCTGCGAAGATTCCCGGACCCATAGTCGATCATCCCGATTTTCGGGGCCAATGTCATAGCTCTCCTTTCGAACTTGGTACTCCCTTAACGCGTGGATCGAATTGGCAAGCCTGATCCAGTGCTTTGGCCATTCCCTTGAAAATACCTTCGGCCATGTGGTGACCGTTTTTGCCGTGGAGAATATCAACGTGCAGATTCAGATTCGCATTGGAGCTCAGAGCGCGAAGAAATTCCTCAACCAGTTCGAAATCAAACTGACCTATAGGTGCTACTTTTTCAGGAGCGCCATAGTGCAAAAAGGACCGTCCGCTCAGGTCAATCGCTACGCGAACCAGGGTTTCATCCATCGGGAGCAACGACCAGCCGTAGCGTCGTATACCCGCCTTATTCCCTAGCGCCTGAGCAAGACATTTGCCCAGGACGATGCCCGTATCTTCCACGGTATGATGAAAGTCGACCTGCAAATCACCACGAACGTCGATTTGGAGATCGAACAGGCTATGCTTGCTGAAGAGCGTCAGCATGTGGTCAAAAAAAGGAATTCCGGTTTGAATGGAGGACGAACCCGACCCATCAATAATGACTTCGATAGAAACGTAGGTCTCTGTTGTCTCGCGTTGCAGGGATGCTCGACGGCTGCCACTCATGAAGGGGCGAGCATACCACAATACCTGGACGCGCATCAAAGCGAGAAACAAAGGAAATTAAGCATTGGTTACGGCCTTGTCAGGGGAGTTGCTCGCAACTCCCCTCGGGTTCGCCCGTTCCAGCCAAATTAAAATTATCTTTTATTACCGCGCCATGGGCGTTGCGAGCTATTGTGTGTTTAGCGCTTTTAAGACGGACACGACTGGTACACGGACGGAGGGTGGCTAGAACGGACGGCGCCTCGGAGAGGCGCTCCGAGAAATAGCTTCGTCTTTCGGGATTCACGCGCCGAAGGCGCGATATCAAGACAGCCTAGGGCAAGCGAAGGCCGGTTTCGGCCCGTAGCGCAGCCCTAGGTAACGCAAAAAAGAAGGGCTAGCGCTGAAAGCGCGACAGAAGGATAACCAGTGTGCAAAAGACCCTCTATGCGTGGCTTGATGTGGAAAATATAATCCACCTCGAGGCGCGTTTTCAGCGCTGATTGTCCTATCCTACGGTTCCTAGCCCTGCCGGCTAGGTTATCCTGACGTCACGCCTTCGGCGCTAAAAAAATGTCCAGAGCCGGCACTGAAGCTGAAGTGCCGGCCTATTATCAATCCGCCCCTCCCGACTTCGCCAAGGCTTCGTTGGGCAGGCCGGACGGTACGCGTAGCGTGCCTAAACGCGCTAAACAGAAATGAGCAACGCCCCTGCGGTTTCGAGAGCTGCGTTTTCCTGGAAAGCTTAGAAAAGGGGAGGGAAAAAAGAGGGCCAATGCGTGCAAGTATTTGCTTGCATAGATCAGGCGTCGCAAGTAAGTACTTGCATGCAAAACCCGGCTGCACTACCCAACCTCAGACGGCTCCTGCCTTCTTCCCCCGAGTCGACCAGGGAACGCATTCTCGACGCCGCCGCTCGGACCTTTTCCATCGAAGGTATCCAGGGAGCTACAACTCGACAGATCGCCCGGGAAGCCTCCGTCAATGAAGTGACGCTCTTCAGGCATTTCAAAAGTAAGGAACAACTGCTCGGTGCAGTCCTAGAGCGAGGACTCGCTTCCGAAGTCGCTCTAATGAACCAGCACTCTTCCTGGAAGGAGAACTTACGCCAAAGCATGGCGAATTACGCCCGCCATTACTATTCGCACCTTGAAAAGAAACAGGGCTTTGCCCGAGCCTTTATCGCAGAAGGGCATGCCCTGCCTAAGTCCATGCAGACCATGATAGCAAATGTAGTCCGGCCGGTGCGGGAACGGCTGATTGGGATTCTCACCGACGCTCAGAAGGCCGGAGTTGTGCGCGAAGATGTGAACGTTGAATGCGCGTTGGATGCGTTTAAAAACACTCTTTACGCGGGAATGCTGCGCCAGGCTGCTTATCTGCCCCGGAACTATTCAACCGAGGCCTATATCGACACGGTTGTAGACATTTTCGTCCGAGGAATCGAGTCCTCCAAGAATTCAACTTCGAAATCCTGACATGCCACAACAAGTTGACCTGGAACCACCTCAGCCTCGGGTTTCATCCCGGGAAAGAGCCAGAACGTCGTCCACTGCGACGAAGGCGACAGAGCGTGCGAAACCCAAATCCTCTGCCAAACGTTTCTTTGGTAAAATCGTTCTGTCATCTCTATTTGCGGTCGGAATAGCTGTGGGCCTGGCCTGCCTCGTTAATTCCGAAGCCGTTCAATCGACAGACGACGCATTCATCGACGGCCACATCATAATGGTCTCGTCAAAGGTCGCAGGCCAGGTTCGAACGGTTCTAGTTAACGATAATCAGACGGTCAACAAAGACGATGTGGTCGTTGAACTGGATTCGAGAGATTTCGACGCGGCGGCGCGCCAAAAACTCGCGGCCCTGGAGAGCACGCAGGCGCAAGCGATTGCGGCACAGGCGGGACTTAGCGAAGCCATCACCCACGTGAACACGGTCCAGGCCACAGTTGAAGCGGACCAGGCGACCGCTGCGGCTGACGCTGCCCGGAATGAGAAAGCGCAAAACGATCTTAAGCGGTACGAGGAGTTGTCCAAAACGAAAGTCGTTTCTTCGCAGGATTTAGATCAGGTTCGCGCGACAGCGAAATCGGCTCAGGCGACCTATGACGCTGCAGCTAAGAAAGTGGCTAGCGATGAAGCCCAGGTCGGCGAGGCCAGGGCTCAGGCCGATGCCGTAGGCGCGCTGGTGAAAAGTGTGGACGCCAAGACGCACCAGTCTGACGCGGATTTGGCGATTGCCAGATTGAATCAGACCTATACGGAAATTCGTGCGCCGGAATCTGGTTGGATAACACAAAAAGCGGTTGAGCCTGGCGTTTATATTCAGGCTGGTCAGAGCCTCTTTGCCCTAGTTCCGAAGGACGTTTGGGTAACCGCGAATTTCAAAGAGGACCAGATAACCAGGATGCGGCCCGGCCAGGAAGTTGAAGTCGCCGTGGATGCTCTGCACGGAGAGAAGTTTCGTGCGCACGTCGATAGCATCCAGGCCGGAAGCGGTGCGCGTTTCAGTCTGCTTCCGCCGCAGAACGCGACGGGTAACTACGTGAAGGTTGTGCAACGTGTTCCGGTCAAAATCGTGTTCGACGAGCCAGTGAATTCCAGAGGTGGCATACCGCTGGGGCCCGGTGAATCTGTAGTGCCTACCGTTAAGGTATCCGATCCAAACTTTTCCCCGGTTAACGTGGGCGTAGCCCTCGCGGTTATTGCGGCTGGCGTCATTTTGATTATGAGCCGTGGAACAAAAGCGCGCCGAAACTCCTAACGAACTTTCGATGGCCGTTTTAGCAGGAACATCGACCGAGTCAACAGAATGGCGACCGGCTGCCAATCCCTGGTTGATTGCGCTATCGGTTATGACTGCCACTTTCATGGAGGTTCTGGATACCTCCGTTGCCAACGTCTCGCTTAATCACATTGCCGGCAACCTGTCCGCCAGCACGAACGAGGCGACCTGGGTTTTGACGAGCTATCTTGTCTCAAACGCCGTGATACTCCCAGCCTCCGGATGGCTTGGTCGCTATTTCGGGCGCAAACGCTTTTTGCTCGCGTGCATCGGGATCTTCACCATAGCTTCCGGATTGTGCGGGCTGGCGACGAGTCTCGGGATGCTCATTGTCGCGCGAATATTGCAGGGTGTGGGTGGCGGGGCGCTTCAACCGATTGCCCAGGCCGTGTTGTTGGAAAGCTTCCCTCGGGAAAAGCGAGGAGCTGCAATGTCTGTTTACGCAATCGGTGTCGTGGTCGCGCCGATTCTCGGTCCGACGCTTGGCGGCTGGCTTACCGACAATTATTCGTGGCGCTGGGTCTTCTTTATCAACCTTCCGATCGGAATATTTTCGGTCTTCCTCTGTTACCTCTTTCTCGAAGACCCGCCGTATCTCCGAAACGCTCGACCCGGCGCGATCGATTTCATCGGCTTCGCTTTGTTGACTCTGTGGATCGGGTGTCTGCAGGTCATGCTGGATAAGGGCCAGGACGAGGACTGGTTGTCGTCAGGTTTCATTCGTCTGCTTTTGTTTGGCGCAATGATCGGATTTGCTGCTTTTCTGATCTGGGAACTGCGTGTCGAGCATCCCATCGTGAATCTGCGCGTGCTGAAGGATCGCAATCTTTCGATCGGCGCGACCCTGCTTTTCCTGCTCGGCGCAATTCTTTATGGGACGACCGCGGTCTTGCCGCTGTTTCTGCAAAATCTCTTGTCTTATCCGTCGCTACAAGCGGGGCTGGTTATGAGTCCACGGGGATTCGGAGCCATTCTCGGTAGCATCATTTCAGGCCGTATCCTTGCCAATTCGAAAATCGACGGGCGTGCTTGGATTGTCGGGGGATTCGCGGTGCTTGCCCTTTCCATGTATATGTTTGGAAACTTCACCACTAGCATTGCTCCTTCGAACGTGGTCTGGCCAATCGTCATCAGCGGGTTCGCAATTACCTGCATCTTCGTTCCAATGACGACTTTCTCGATGGCGACCGTTTCCCGCGAGAACATGGGTGAGGCGACCGGTTTGACCAGTTTGCTTCGAAATCTGGGCGGCAGTGTGGGGATCGCGTCGATTACCACACTCGTATCCCGGGGTGCGCAAACTCACCAGGCCCTGATGGTGGATCGAATGAGTTCCCTGCACCCGGTATTCAATGAACAGGTCGCGAAAATACAGGGATTACTCGCTCCGCATGTCGGTACGCTTGCAGCTCAAAAGCAAACCTACGGCATCCTTTATCAGACGCTGCAGGAACAAGCTTCGCTCTTATCCTACGTCGATCAGTTCCGCACGCTGGTCATTGGCTGTCTGCTTTGCGCACCGCTGGTTCTCTTGTTCAAGAAACCGGGTCACGCGGGAGCGGCATCGGAGATGCCGGCGCACTAGGGTGGAAGGGTGGAAGGGTGGAAGGGTGGAAGGGTGGAAGGGCGGCCCCATCGGGTTTTGCGGCGCCGAGAGAGCGTTTGTCACAAAACCTGTGACTGAGCTGCGCGAAAACTTGGAGGGGAGGCGCTTGCGCTTCCCGGAGCTTCACCGATGCCCAACATAGGACTATGTTCGCCTCGATAACGAGGGCGCCGCGAGCGACGCCCCTCCAGCTCATTGCCGAACCGCAACAAAACCACCGCCGAGCGATGTTGCGATACAGACTCGGGACCGGCGCCCTTTAGGTCAGGAACGTATCGAAGCTTTGAACAACCGGTCATAGTGCTCCTATCCCGCGCTTGGGATCCTCTCCTTCTTTTTGCCTTGAAGCAGGGCGTCGAGGCTCCAGTCACCGCCACCGCACGCGGCCATGTACAGGTAGAGGAAACAGAACAGGACGGCAGGAACGCCTTGGTTCTGAACCGGTGAAATGCCATTCGGCGCATGGAACTGCCAGTATGCAACCGCCATCATGCCAGAAAGGATAAATGCGACAAGGCGCGTTCCGAGGCCAAGCACGATCGCGATCCCGCCAAAGAACTCAAGCAGCCCGCCGATACCCGTCTGGGATAAAAGAGCTGGGGTGCCAGGTTGTCCGGGAATGCCGCCAAACCAGCCAAACAGGATCAGCCCGCCAAATTGAATGAATAACAGTCCCGTGACGATCCGGAGCAAGAAATACGTGATCTGGACCGCGCGTTTTATGTTCATCGGCCAATGAAGTTCGAAGCCGCTAAAAGCGCAACCCGAACTCGCAATGGCGCGGTGGGAGGAGACGTCACGACTTTTGAGCCGCCCGAGGCGGCCAGTTGGGTTTTTCAATACCGAACTGCTTGGCGTAGTCCGCGTTCAGCCGCTGCCAGCCGAACTTCATCGCCTCGCCACCAACGATGCGGCCGATGGGAGTTCCGCTGAGAAAGCGATCCAGAACATCGAAACAAATGTGCCACCCGGCAGCACCCATTGAGATGAAGCCGCGATCGATGTTGTGCCAGAGCGTCAGGCGCGTGCCGCCACCGAAGGCTTCGAGTTCCCACCGGATATCCTGGGCGCCCCAGTTGTACTCAAGCACCTTGGGAGCGTCGGCTCGCGTCACTCTTGTTTCGGAAACCTGCGGCGTGGGTGCTCCCACCGTGGTGAGCTTCACCGTGGTTCCAACCGTACCCAGGCTGCCATCGGCTTCAAAGGGAGCCCACTCGCGCAGATGTGCCGGGTCGGTAAGCGCCTGCCAGACTTTTTCCGGCGAGTGGCGCAGCTCTCTGGCGAGAATGAGCGTCCATTTCTCTCCGTCCTTTCGTACCTGCGCCCCGCTGGCGGGACCCGGTGTGTACTGCTCGCGATTGGTCACCTTCTTCTCCTTGTCTTGCTTTTGATTTTCATTTCGTTTCTCCTTTGTCACGTTCGCGGTTTGGGCCGCGTCGTCTTCTCCTTGTCTTCCTTTTCATTGGTGTTGACTGATTCCATGCGGTCGAGGTGGCGTTCGAGAGCATCCACGTGAGCGGACCAGAACCGACGGAACGGAGCCAGCCAGGCATCCACCTCCTGAAGTGGTTCAGGTTTCAGCCGGTAGAGACGGCGCTGTGCGTCCACCGTGGATTCCACGAAACCGGCCTCGCGCAGCACGCGCAGGTGCTTTGAGACGGTCGGCTGCGGCATGCGAAGCTGACGCTCGATCTCTCCAACCGACAGTTGTAACGAGACCAGGAGAAGGCTCAATATCGCGCGGCGGTTCGGCTCCGCAATGACTTCGAAGACAGATTCCACGTTCTTCATATACTTCATGGAGTATATGCTTGTCAAGGCATATAAACACGACTTCACCACAGAACAACGGAGTCGCAACCAAATCGTCCTCGTCCTCGTGCTCGATGCTTCGGTGGCCAAAGGATTTGTTGTTTTGCAACGAAGTCAATCCGGCAAAGCAATGCTGGTTCGCATTGTGGCTATGCTTACCAAGCTGTTCGAGCGTTTTGATCCTGAACAATTCCGGGTGCGCGAGAGTCTATCAGACCAATCGAGCACGAGTATCCAGGAAAGGCGGGCCTTTTTTGGGTGCGACATGAACACTTTTTTCAGCCAAAAAACCGTCAAAATCGCAAATTTTACAACCGCCTCACTACCAGTGACATGCTACGAGTGTTCATGGGGAGACGATGAATATCGCGCGGCGGTTCGGTTCCGCAATGACTCAATGCGACGCATGAAAGACTGGAGGGGAGGCGCTTGCTTCTGTTTAGCGTAAAAAACACTGTGCAACTAAGGCACTTCCTGGGGTCACTGCTGAGGAGCACGCCGAAGGCGTGGTAGATCTCAGAAGCCCAGGGTGGCGCTTGCGCCTCCCGGAGTTTCGCCAACGCAAAAGATCACATCCAAGACTGACTAGCCTGCATCGCTCCTAATACAAACTTGGGAAGCAGCTTGGCACCCTGTTTCAGTCTGTTTAAATCCAATTTTCTTCTGGAGCCGCTTCCTGAGCGGCTCTATAGCGCGAAAATCTCACGAACGCTTTGGTTCGTGAGATTTTCGGGCTGATGCGTCATCCGAGCCCGGCAGCTCGCGCGATCAGGAAAAGCCCTGTCCCGATGACGACCCCTCCGATGGCTCGCGCGACGCGATCACCGGCCGGTACGAGACGTTCGAGGGTGATGGCTGCCGTCACGACAGCCATCGCGCCCAGGTCCATGACCCCGATGATGAGGAGGATCGCCGTCAGGCCGGCACAGCAGTAAGTGCAGTGGAGGCCGAGGCGCAGGCCGTGTCGCCAGGCAGTGCCGGCGTCGGCTGGCAGCGTACGGCCGCGCTCCGGTGCCTCCCGGCAGCAGGCGAGGTGATGTGCCTTCCACGAGGTGAACTGGAACGCGCCGGCGATCAGGACAATCACACCGGCCGCGATCGGAACGGCTCGCGCCAGCGCCGGCAGTTGCATCTCGACCGCCGCCAGCGCGACGCCCAGCGGAAAGGCGGCCATCCCGAAGGCGGTCCATACGAAGAAGTACCCCAGGCCCACCAGCGCGGTCAGCCGGCCCAGGCGCGTCTCGCCTGTCCTGTCGACGGCCTTGCGGTAGCGCCACAGCATTGGCACCAAGGATGGCAGCATCATCGCTACCATCATCACGACCCACATGCCGAGGAACGACGCCGCGGCGCCGGGCCACGTTTGTCCGGGCATCCGCATCCAGGTCATCGACATCGTCCAACCGCCGGGCATCGGCATCTCGCCCATCGCCGACATGGACGCGCACCCGACGATTGTTATTGCCGTGCTGACGGCGAAGAGCAGCGCCGAGACACCGAAGAAGCCTGGCGAGGTTTCGCTGGTTGTCCTGACGACACTCATGGCTTGGCTCAGCGTTTGTTGTACTCGTCGTGGCGGCGCCACCAGATGCCTGTTTCGTTGCGACCTCTGGGGGCGCGGTCGATCCACTGGTACATGCCCCAAAGACCGTCCAGTCCGCGAGCGTAGGTGGAATAGGTGTGGTAGACAACGCCATCCTCGAGCACGAACGCGCTCATGCCCGGTCTTTCGCGTGTGTAAGTTGCCGCATCGGTTCCGCATGTGGCACCTAACCGGACAACGATCTCCGGGGGCTCCGCCAGGTCCATCACGTGGCCACTGCGCTCGTAGTTATATTCGATGTCGCCTTTGCGCTGTTGCTCTTCGGTTAACGAGACGTTGAAATCGAAGTTGAACTCGCTGCTGACCGAGGATGCCCAGGGAAACGTCCAACCCAGCCGTTGCTTGTATGCCTGGAGCTTCGCGAGCGGTGCGCGCGATACTGCTGAAAGCGTGACGTCATGGTTCGCCAGGTGGACGGCGAAGCCGTTGAACCCGTCTGCAATCGCTGAGCAGGAAGGACAGCCCGCAGTGTAGTCAGGTCCGAACATGAAATGGTAGACAAGGAGCTGCGAGCGTCCTCTGAAGAGGTCTGCCAGCGAGGCGGTCCCTTCATCTGTTTCGAATCGGTAATCTTTGTCCACCCTGACCCACGGCAGTTCCTGCCGACGCCGCGCCAGTTCGTCGCTGCGCCGCGTTAGTTCTTTCTCGGCCTTGAGCAGCTCGAGCCGCTCTGTCAGCCATTCTTCACGTGTCCCGGTCCGGTGTGTCGTCGTCGTTTTTTTCTGTGTGCTCATTTTTGATTGGTTAGTCGTTTTGGTTAGTTCGTTCTGTCCCTTTGGCTCCCTCGTTGCTCTTTTCTCTGCTTGATACGACTTACTGGTTTGTGGTTGCGAGATAGCTTAGTGTCGCGGATTGAACGGCGTGAGTGACAAGTGTGACGCGATTCCGATGGACTCGCTGATCATGTCCGCGGCGCGTGCGCTCGCGGCGGGTGATCCCCTCGGCGCACTGAACCGGGTCGCGTTGCGCGATGACGCGCCTGCGCTCGCGCTTCGTGGCATCGCGATGGCGCGACTCGGCGATCTGCTTCGAGCGAAGTCTCTCTTGCGAAGAGCGGCCCGCGCGTTCGGCCCGAAAGATGCCTTGGCCCGCGCGAGGTGTGTTGTTGCTGAGGCCGAGATCGCACTCGTGTCGCGGGACTTGAGTTGGCCGGCGAAAGCGCTCGACTCGGCGCGAGCGACACTCGAAGAAAAGGGCGATCGCATGAACGCCGCGCATGCGCGGCACCTCGAGGTCCGGCGCCTCCTTTTGATCGGGCGCGTTAGCGAAGCCGAGCATGCGCTGGCCCAGCTCGACCCTGCACCTTTCCCACCAGCGTCGAGAGCTGCTCACGAGCTGGTCGTTGCTGGGATTGCGATGCGGCGTCTTCAAGCGAAGGCTGCACGCGCTTCGCTCGCACGGGCAGAGCGCGCCGCGCGCCGAGCAGGTATCCCGGCGCTGTTGGCAGAGGTCGAAAACGCCTCTCTTGCCTTGAGCACGCCTGCGGCGCGGTTGATTGCGCATGGCGAGGAGCGGCTCCTGCTGCTCGCAGAAGTTGAAGAGTTACTAGCCTCTAAGGCGCTCGTCGTGGATGCGTGTCGTCACGTCGTTCGGAGTGCAGGTAGGGTGGTCTCGCTCGCGCGTCGTCCAGTGTTGTTCGCGCTCGCACGCGCGCTGGGCGAGGCGTGGCCAGGAGACGTACCGAGGGGGACGCTTCTTGCGCGGGCCTTTGGGGCGAGGTTTGCCGATGAATCGCATCGGGCGCGATTGCGAGTCGAAGTTGGGCGGCTTCGCCGGGTGCTTCGGCAACTGGCCGGCGTGAATGCGACGAACAGAGGGTTTGCGTTGGTGCCGCGCCGAGCACGTGGAGTTGTTGTGCTCGCCCCGCCAGTCGAAGAGGAGCATGCGGACGTACTCGCTTTTCTCGCCGACGGTGAGTCATGGTCGAGCTCGGCCCTCGCGCTTGCCCTTGGAGCAAGTCAGCGCACCGTGCAGCGGGCACTTGACTCACTTTCGGAAATCGGCAGGGTCCAGTCGTATGGTCGCGCACGAGCGCTTCGCTGGATGACGCCGCCGCTAGCTGGAATCACGACGACTTTGTTACTTCCCGCTCCGCTACCGAGCGACTAGGATAGAAGCATGAATCGATCAGAAGCCGAAATCGTGCGTGAGTATGGACCCTTTCCAGGCGTCGATAGCGTGGCTGGGGTCACTTATGACGGTCAGCAAGTCTGGTTTGCTGCCGGAGACAAACTGAACGCCCTGGATCCCGCAAGCGGGCAGACAGTGCGCTCGATTGACGTCGTTGCGCATGCGGGAACGGCCTTCGATGGCAAGCACCTGTTTCAGATCACCGACGATTGGATCCAGAAGATCGATCCACAGACCGGTCGTGTGCTTGCAACGATCCCGGTGCCGGGTGCGGATTGCTCTGGGCTCGCGTGGGCCGAAGGGTCGCTTTGGGTTGCGCAATATGAGCACCGGAAGATCTATCAAGTCGATCCCGAAACCGGGGCGGTTCTCCGCACAATTGAAACCAGCCGTTTCGTAACAGGGGTGACCTGGGTCGATGGAGAACTCTGGCACGGTACTTGGGATGATAATGGGAGTGATTTGAGGCGGATCGATCCTCGAACGGGAGAGGTGCTGGATAGTGTCGAGATGCCGCCGGGAGTAGGAGTGTCGGGGCTCGAATCCGATGGCGGCGATCAGTTTTTTTGCGGCGGGGGGAGCAGCGGGAAAGTGAGAACCGTCCGCCGACCCAGGCGAGGTTCTGCGGCCGGCAGCGGCTCCGCGATCCCCGTCGGCTCCACGAGCAAGTAAGGATTGGAAGGATGGAAGGATGGAAGGATGGAAGGATAAGTGCAGCCCCATCGGCCATCGGGGTCCCCGGCGCCGAGGAGAGAGTGTGTCTGACGGCATCGCTCGGCGGTGGTTTTGTCGTGGTTCGGCAATGATCCGGAGATGTCATGGCGCCCTCGGTATTAAGGGGAACATGCTTCTTTTTCCCATTTCAAAAGGCCGTCACGCGGGAGCGACATCGGAGATGCCGGCGCACTAGGATGGAAGATTGGGCAAACTCCAGCGGGAGGCGCAAGCGCCTCCCCTCCAAGTTTTTCGCGCGGCTCAGTTATAGGTTGTGAGGCACACTCTCGCCCCGGCGCCGTGGACCCCGATGGGGCAGCACTTCCACCTTTCCAACCTTCCAATCTTCCAATCTTCCAATCTTCCAATCTAAAGGACTCTGTTCGCCTCGATAGCTCGGGCGCCGCAAGCGACGCCCCTCCAGCTCACGCCGAACCGCAACAAAACCACTGCCGAGCGATGTTGCGAGACGGACTTATTAGCTTGAAGCCCCCTTCGTCTCGCGTTTGGGCTTGCGAGATCCAGAGTCGAAGTGTTGATTTGGTGGTTTCATGGTTTTGAGCTCGCTCCGGTAGGAGTGCGGCCGCAGAGCGCAAGATCGTTGTGGCAGCTGCTTGAGAGAGTTTTATGGAGACAAGTGGAGAATGTCCGTGGGCTGCGCAGTTCCTGGCCGAGTCCATCCCCCACATGGTTTGGGTGGCTTGCGCAGACGGCTCGCTAGAGTACTTCAATCAGCGTACGTTAGATTATACCGGGCTGGCTGCGAAAGAGCTCAGTTTTTGGGGCTGGCTGAAAGTGATCCACCCGGAAGATGCGCCGCTAGCCGAGGAAACATGGAAGCGGGCCCTCCAGAGGGGGGATCCGTATAAGGGGGAGTATCGAATCCAAAGGAAGGACGGAATATATTTTTGGCATCAGGTTCGTGCGCTCCCGGTTAGCGACTCAAGCGGTGGGACTGGGAAATGGGTTGGTACATGGAGCGATATCGAGGCATACAAGCTGACGGAACGGCGGATGCGTGAACAGATTGCCCGTGATACCAGCGACCGCAAAAGGACCGAGCAAGGCCTGCGAGAAAGCCAAGAGCGTTTTCAGCGGGTAATCGACTCGGCCATGGACGCCATCATAAGCATCGACGACTCTCAAAGGGTGGTGCTATTCAATGCCGCCGCCGAGCGGATGTTCGGCTGCACTTCGGCGGAAGCGCTGGGCCAGCCGCTGGACCGGTTCATTCCTGCTCGGTTGCGGGCGGCACATCGAGCTCATGTCAACGCCTTCGGGACGACTGGAGTGACGAATCGGGCGATGGGCAAGCTGGGCCATCTTGCCGCCCTCCGAGCGGACGGGCGCGAATTCCCGATCGAGGCGGCCATTTCTCAAACCGAGGTTAGCGGGGCTAAACTGCTTACGGTGATTCTGCGGGACATCACGGAGCGAAAAGTGGCCGAAGAGGCTTTGAGCCGCTCCGAAGCGCGACTACGTGCCTTGGCGGCACGGCTCCAGCGGGCGCATGAAGAAGAGGCCATCCGCATCGCACGCGAGTTGCATGACCAATTGGGCCGCTGCCTGACGACTTTGAAGATGGACATCACCCTGATTGAACAAATGGTTTCCGGACAACTTACGGCCGAGACCATTCGTTCCATTCACGAAAAGACCAAGATGATGCAAGGCGGTATCGACGAAATGGTCCATGTCGTGCGCAAAATCTCTACCGAGCTACGTCCAGGGATTCTCGACGATCTCGGCGTCGCGGCTGCAATTGAATGGCAAGCGAAGGATTTTCAGAAGCGGTCAGGTGTTTCGTGCACGCTCAACATCATCGAAGAGGATCTGGACTTGAGCCGAGAACAAGCGACGGCGATTTTTCGCATTTTTCAGGAAATACTGACGAATGTGGCCCGCCATTCGAAGGCGGAGAAGCTCTGGGTCGATCTTGACGTGCGGGATGGGATGGTCGTGCTGGAGGTTGATGACAACGGCATTGGAATTGCGCCCGCGACGCTCGGTCAGGGCAAGGCATTGGGGTTGCTTGGAATGCGTGAACGTGCAGCAATCTTTGGTGGTCACGTCGAAATAGCGGGAAATCCCGGGAAGGGAACGACGGTCGTCGTGCGTATACCAGTCCAAGGATCAACCCATGAAGATTCTGATCGTTGACGATCACGCGATTTTTCGCGACGGCTTGAAGCGAATCCTGTCGGATGAATTCAGGGTTGCGGCTTTCGGTGAAGCGAGCAATGCCACTGAGGCACTTAAGCAGGTGTGGGAAGAGAAATGGGACCTTGTTTTGCTTGATATCACGATGCATGGACGCTCTGGTCTGGATGTTTTGAAGGAAATCCGGACTTCGGTTCCCAAATTGCCGGTACTCATACTGAGCGGACATCCGGAAGAACAATATGCGGTGCGGGTGCTTAGAGCAGGAGCGGATGGCTATCTTATGAAGGAGAGTGCATCGCAGGACCTGTGCGGCGCGGTCAGAAAGCTCCTCAGCGGCGGCAAGTACATCAGTGCGCGGCTGGCCGAACAATTGGCGGCCGAAATTCAATCACCTCGGAGGGATCTGCATGAGACGCTTTCCAACCGCGAATACCAGGTTATGCTCCTCATCGCAGCCGGCAAGGTGCCGAAAGAAATCAGCAATGAGCTCTCCTTGAGCGCCAAGACAATTAGTACATACCGCTCGCGGATACTCGAAAAACTGAAGCTGAGAAATAACGCCGAAGTCATGCGATATGTGCTGGAGCGGGACCTAGGCTAGCTAGCTTTCACAAGAACCTGCGGGCCTGTGACTTGTGCGAGGAACTTTCATTCAGCGATAGATCCCGCTGTCATGGCGAGGTAGGGTCCGATCTCCGAGCGGACCGTCAATATTGGCCGCGCATAACTTACGGCCTCACCGTTGGACCGGCCGGCTCGGAGATCCGGCCCTACCAATCCAACCGAATTGGATGTCTAACTCTTTGCGAATCAATAGCTTCCACCACCAGTTCCTGGAGAGCCTGAATCGATCAGGTAGTCTTTTAAATCAAAATTCTCTGAAATTTGTGATCGATGCAGGCTAGTTATCGCTTTTCAAGCAGGCGGACGAGGCCTATAAAATCATCGTCGCGCCATCCGGCGGCCATCCCCTTCTCGTAGATGTTCTTGAGGGCCTGGGTGTGCTCGATGGGGAGCGCGAGATCCGCAGCCGTTTCCAGGGCCAGGCGCAAGTCCTTATCCATGTGCTTGAGAGCGAATTGCGGGGAGTAGTCGTGCTTCCGCAACTTCGATTGCTTGAGGTCGGACAGACCGGAGTGCGCCGCATTCCGGGACAATGCCTCAAAGAAAACGTCGTCCGAGATTCCTGATGAACGGCACAGCGCCAGGCTCTCGCACAGGATCTGGGCGATGCTCGCGATGTTCATATTCATCGCGAGTTTGAGCGAAGAAGCGGTGCCCAGCGGACCGACGTATAGCAGTGCGCTGGAAATAGGCTTGAGTACCGGGCGCATCTTTTCGACCAGCTCAATATCTCCTCCCAGGTAATAAACCGTTTGCCGTTCCTGGGCGGCAATTTTGCTACCCGTAAAGGGGGCTTCCAGAAACGACGCTCCGGTTTGCTGCACCTGCTCCGCGAATCGCAGCGTCCAGCGGGGCGAGATCGTGCTGGACTGGATGACCACCTGGCCAGGTCCAAGCTTAGAGACAATTTGACCGAGCACCGATTGCACTGCAGAAGGATCGGAGACGACCACGAAAATCGCTTCGGCTTTGTCCACGGCGCTCTGAATCGACGGATGAAAATTCGGGAAATCTCCTGGGGTGCGGTTCCAGCAGCGTACTGTATGACCGTCAGCGATTAGGTTTTTCGCCCAGGCGCTTCCGATGATTCCCAATCCCAAGACCGCTATGTTCATCGACAGGAGTTTCGCTGCAGATGGAAAGGAAGACAATGGCGAACAGGATGGAAGGATGGAAGGATGGAAGGATGGAAGGATGGAAGGATGGAAGGATGGAAGGATGGAAGGGTGGAAGGGTG
>Ga0306926_10001716_pt1 | contig 21888 bp, 19 predicted proteins | sample flu12Cox44000178_FD_203759 | JGI IMG/M metagenome (GOLD analysis project Ga0306926, IMG submission 203759) | Lab enrichment of tropical soil microbial communities from Luquillo Experimental Forest, Puerto Rico - flux8day.12C.oxic.44.000.178 (v2)... | ecosystem: Environmental > Terrestrial >...
AGCAGGGTGCCGAACGCACCCACCTCGCGGCGGAAGGCGAGGATCTGCTCTGCAACGGTCTGCGGGGTGCCTGCGATGACGAGCTGCTCGGGCCGGTCGCGCAAGAGATCGAGCGCCCCCGTGGCCGCGAGCTTGGTCCGCGTCACGTGGAAGTAGAAGCCGTGCGCGCCGCCTTCGCGATGGGCGTAGCGCCGCGCCGTCTCCTCGTCGTCGGCGACGAAGATGCTGCGAGCCACCCGCCAGCCCGATGGATCCGGGGAGAGACCCGCGCTGCGCCGGCCCTCGACGTACGCCTCGATCTGGGCGCGCACGACGTGCGCGCCGACGTAGCTCGCCGAGATGCCGGTCCACCCCCGCGCTCCAGCGCGATGCGGTCCGCGCGAGTCCGGGCGGATCGAGGTGATCGCGATGGGCGGATGCGGCCGCTGGAGCGGACGGAGTGCGACGCCCACGCCGATCTCCGGGTCGAGACAGCGCCGGGTCGTGGTGCGTGAGAACTCACCGGCGAGGTCGTACGGCGGCTCCTCGCTCCAGATCCGCAGGATGTGATCGAGTGTCTCCTCGGTCTTGCGGCTGCGGTCCGAGCCGAGGTCTCCGAGCGCCTCTGCATCTGGCGGCACGCCGGGCCCCACGCCGAGCACGAGCCGTCCCTGGACCAGGTGATCGACCATCGCCACCTGAGCCGCCGCCATCACGGGGTGGTAGTTGGCGAGCGGCAGCACGCCGGTGCCGAACGTGATCGAGGGGCAGGCGTCGGCGAGATGGGCGATGAACGCGAGGCTCGAGGTGATCGTCTCCGCGGAGTCGACCAGGTGTTCGCCGATGAAGGCCTCGCGATAGCCGAGCCGGTCGGCGAGCACGACCGCCTCACGGTCCTCGCGGAGGACGTCCGCATAGCGGCGCGTGGGCGGATGCACGGGCTGGATGAAGAAGCCGAGCTTCGGAGGGGGCTGCATGTCGGGTCTCCTCGTCCGTGAGCCGTCACCGGGCAGGGAGGCCAGAAGCGCCAAGCCCCCGCCGGCTCGTGCCGACGGGGGCTTGGTGGTTGAAGCTGCTCCAAGCGCTAGTCGGCGGTGTCCTCGCCGACGACGACCATCGCGCTGCGCTGCTGGAGAGCCTGGGCTGCCATGCGAAGCCGACCGTACCAGAGCCGCCCCGCGACGTCGACCTGCGATTCGTGACACCCTGCAGCCATGAACTTCTCGCTCTCCGCCGAGCAGGAGCTGCTGCAGAGCACCGTGCGCGACTTCGCGGCGAAGGAGTGCCCGCCGCAGGCGGTGCACGCGGTCTTCGACGGCGAGCGCGAAGCGGTCGCGGCGCTGTGGAGAGGCCTTGCGGAGATCGGTGTGGCGGGTCTGGTCGTGCCCGAGGCGCACGGCGGTGCGGGCCTGGAGCTGCTCGAGCTCGCGCTGGTTGCGGAAGAGCTCGGCCGCGGCGCCGTGCCCGTTCCGTTCCTGGGCCACGCGCTCGCGGCGCTTGCACTCGCCCGTGGCGCGAGCCCGGCGCAGCAGGACACCTGGCTGCCGAGGCTCGCGGCGGGCGCGGCCCGCGCGACGGTCGCGCTCGCCGAAGACGGCGCCCGCTGGCTGCCCGCCGAGTGGCGCGTCGAGCTCGCGAACGGACGGGTGAGCGGGCAGAAGCAGCTGGTGCCCGAGGCGGAGGGCGCGGCGCTGTTCGTCGTCGGCTGTCGCGGGGGCGCGCTCGCGCTGGTCGAAGCCGGCCGACACGCGCGCGTGTCGGCCGAGCCGACGCTCGACCGCGGTCGCCCGCTCGCGACGCTCGAGCTCGACGGTGCGCCGGCAGAGCTGCTCGGCGCCGACACCGCGCAGCGCGTCGTCGACGCGGGCTGCGTGCTGCTCGCGGCCGACGCCTTCGGCGCCGCCCACCGGCTCGTGCGCGCCACGGCCGCGTACCTGCAGACGCGCGAGCAGTTCGGCCAGCCGCTCGCGCAGTTCCAGGCGCTGAAGCACCAGCTCGCGAACATGGCGCTCGAAGTCGATCCGACCCGGGGCCTTTGGTGGTATGCCGCGCATGCGTTCGACCACGTCCCGGCCGAGGCGTCGCGCGCGGCGGCGCTCGCGAAGGCGCACATCACCGACCGGGCGCAGCAAGCGGCGCGCGATGCGGTCGAAGCGCACGGCGGGATCGGCTTCACCTGGGAGTGCGACGTGCACCTCTGGTTCAAACGCGTGATGTTCGACCGGCTGTGGCTCGGCGGGCCCGAGCTGCACCGCGAGCGCTACGCGGCGCTCGAGGGCTGGTGATGGATCTCCGCTTCGGAGAGGAGTACGAGCGGCTGCGCGCCGAGGTGCGCGCCTTCTGCGCCGGCAGCTGGCCGCTGCGCGCCGAGGAGGCGCGGCTGGACGCGCGCGAGCAGGCGATCGCCTGGCGCAAGCGCGCGCTCGCGGCCGGCTACCTGCATCGCACCGTCCCGCGCGCCTACGGCGGCGCTGGCGCCGGGCTCGACGTGCTGGCGGAGACCGTGATCCGTCAGGAGTTCGACCGCGCGGGCGTCCCGCACCGCGGCGTGGTTCAGGGCTCGCACATGCTCGTGCCGACGCTGCTCGAGTGCGGCAGCGAGGAGCAGCGCCGCCGATACATCGCGCCGACGCTCTCGGGCGAGCTGGTCTGGTGCCAGGGCTACAGCGAGCCGGGCGCGGGCAGCGACCTCGCGTCGCTCGTGTCGCGCGCCGAGCTCGCGGGTGACGAATGGGTGCTCCACGGCCAGAAGATCTGGACCAGCCAGGCCGACCAGGCCGACATGATGTTTGGGCTGGTCCGCACCGAGCCCGACGCGCCGAAGCACGCCGGCATCTCGTATCTCCTGATCCCGATGCGCACGCCGGGGATCACCGTCCGGCCGCTCACGATGATGCAGGGCGGGGAGGACTTCTGCGAGGTCTTCTTCGACGGCGCGCGCATCCCGGCGGAGAACATCGTGGGCCGGCGCGGCGAAGGCTGGAAGGTGTCGCGCTCGACGCTGAAGCACGAGCGCATGCTGATCGGCGACTCGGCGATCGTGCGCATCACCTTCGACGCGCTGGTCGATCTGGCGCGACGCGTGCAGCGCGAAGGCCGGCCCGCGATCGCGCACCCGCGCGTGCGCCAGCGGCTCGCCGAGATCGCTGGCCATCTCGCGGCGCAGGAGTGGTCGGTGGCGCGGATGCTCACCGCGCTCCACCAGGACCGCGAGAGCGAGGTCACGAGCGAGCTGTCGATGGCGAAGCTGCTGAGCACCAACGTGCAGCAGATGATCTCCCTGCTCGCGCTCGAGCTGATCCCCGAGTCGGGTCTGCGGGAGCCGGCTGCCGCCGACGCGACGATGGGCATCGGGGCGTTCACGCCCGGACGCTGGGTGTCGAGCTACATGTACTCGCTCGCCTTCGCCATTGCGGGCGGCGCGTCGAACGTGCAGCGCAACATCATCGGCGAGCTCGTGCTCGGCCTGCCGCGCGACCGCCGGCCCGCCGGCGCAAAGGCAGGGTGATCTCCGACACACCGGGCCGAGGTCGCGCCTGCCGAAGAGAGGGCGATGCGCTGGATCGCGCTCGTCGCCACTGCCGCGCTCTGCACCGCCTGCGTGACGGCGGTCGAGCTGTCGCCGGCGATCGCTCCGTCGGCGTCGCCGCCGGACAGGTCCTCGGAAGCAGCCGCGGTGGTCTGCGCGCCCGACCTGCTCGCCCACGTGGAGCGCGCGCAGGGCTACGAGGTCGCCGTCGGCGAGCCGCTGTGCAGCGCGCTGCAGCGGAGCGTCGAAGGCACGTACCGCAAGGCGGAGCGAGTGGCGGCGCCGTACAAGGGGCAGTTCGGCCGGGTGGTGCGCTTCTACCTCACCAGCAGCGCGCTCTCGGTACGGCGCCAGCCCGACGGCGAGCTGCGAGCGACGTACAGCGTCGGCGTCGCCGTGGAGACCTGCGGTCGCGACCTCAAGCCGACCACGCGCAAGCTGGTGACCGGAACGGGCATCGTCTCGCGTGATGCGCGCGGCGCCGCGCTCGTGAAGGAAGCGGCCGAAGCCGCGCTCCAGCAGCTCGCCGACAACATGGAGCGGCTGCTCGTCGCCGGACTCGACGGCCCGCGCGTACGCGCCCCCGACTCGGAGCGCGCGCAGCGCTGAGCAGCGCGCTCAGTGCTCGCCGTCGTAGAAGAACTGCTCGCGCGTGATCTTGTCGTTCTCGACGGTGTAGAGACCGACCTCTTCGAGCGTCGTTCGCTGGCCCGTGCCCTTTCGGGTGACGTCGAAAGTGAAGTGAACCGCGAACTGGTTGCGGCCGTTGAAGAACGGGCCGCGCACCCGCTCGCCGTGGATGGTGTTGTGCTCCTGCCAGGTCTCGGACTTGTGGATCACGGGCTTCTGCCCGGCCGTCTCCTCGCCGCCGCCCTCGACCGAAACGATCTCGGGCGCATACATCGTGCGCATCACGTCGAAGTTCTTCCCCTGGTTGCACAGGTCCACGAACTTCCGGGCGGTCGTCTGCAGGCTCATCGCGCGACTCCTTCCAAGTGGAATGTACCCGCGGCTGCAAACAAGTGGCGTTCTCGTCAGAAGTCGCGATAGCGCTCGAGCAGTGGATGGTGCGGGAACACGAGCGCGAGCGACTCGAGCCGGCGGTGGACCTCGACGCGGTCGCCCGCGGCCACGGCTTCGTCGATCGAGCGCTGGTAGGCGCGATCGAGCCGCGCGCGCCACTCGGCCAGGAGCTCGGCGTCGCCGCTCCGTTCCGCGACGACGTAGCCGTTGCCGGTGAGCTTCAGGGCCTGCGCCGTTTCGCCCGCTGCTTCGCTCCGCGCGATCGACGCGGCGAGCAGGCGCAGCAGCGCGTCGCGGTTCTCGAGGTCCGTCGGCACGTAGTGGTAGAGCGCTGCGCGCCGTTCGAGCGCGGAGTCGAGCTCGCCCGAGGCTTCCTCGAGCTGCGCCACCTGGCGCAGGTTGGTGGCGGTGGGTCGCTCGCCGAGCGAGGCGCGCGCGAGTGCGAGCGCGCGCTCGCGGGTGTGCGGGTCGGGCTTCTCTTCGAGCTCGCGAATGAGCTCCGCGACCAGCCCCGCCTTCGCGATGTGTCCGCTGTAGCGCCCGTGCGCGACGGTGGCCTCGTAGAGCCCGCGCGCGTCGCGCCACAGCGGCGCGCGCAGGGCCGTGAGCGCGGCGAGCCCTGCGATCGCAGCGAGCGGCAGCGCGAGCCAGCGGCGGTCGCGCGCGAGCACGGGGGAGAGCGCGCCTGCGACCACGCCCGCGAGCGCGACCGACGGCAGGTACAGCGTGCGCTCGGCGAGCACGATCCCGCTCGGGAACAAGAGGTTCGACACCGGAAGCCAGGTGAGTCCGAGCCAGACCGCCCAGAACGCCGGGTCGCGCCAGCCTCGCCGCGCGGCGAGCCAGACGGCGAGCGCGGCGGCGGCGATCGCTGCGGCCGAGAACATCACCGCCGTGTCCGGCGCAGTCGCGTGCGGGAAGCCGGAGTAGTCCGCCGAGAGCCACAACGGCGCGACCAGGAGAGCGAGGATCTCCGCGAACGCGTGGATCGTCGTGAGCGAGACCTCGCCGAACGCCGGCTGCTGGAAGGCGAGATACTGCGGCGGCGTCGACCAGGCGAAGGCGACGGGCGGGCTCGCTGCCGCGCCGAGCGCCACACCGCGCAGCGCCAGGAACAGCGCGAGCGCGAACGCGCAGGGCGCGAGCTCTACGAGCTGGCGGCGCGCGAAGGCGCCGGCGGTCGCATCGCTGCGCTCGAGCCAGGCACGCGCGAGCAGGATCCCCGGCAGCACCACCGCCATCTCCTTCGACAGGCACGCGAGCAGGTAAAGCGCCGCCGCTCCGGCGCGCGCGAGCGGTCCGCGCGAGTGCAGCAGGAATGCGCCCAGGAAGAGCGCGCTCATCAGCAGATCCGCGCGGCCCACCATGTGGGCGACGGCCTCGACGTGGAGCGGATGCACGGCGAAGAGCGCTGCGCCACACCACGAGGCGAGCGCGCTCGCGGTGCGCTCGCGCAAGAGCGCCAGCACGAGCAGCGCGGCGATCGCATTCAAGAGCAGGTTCGTGGCGTGCACACCGATGCGCGACGGGGCCCCGTTCACATCCACGCCCCAGAGTGCGCGGTCGAGCGCGTAGCTCGCCATCGTGAGCGGGCGGTAGAGACCGCCCGGCTGCTCGCGCGGCCAGTACGTCTCTGCGAACAGCGCCGGCACGTGCGAGACGTCGCGCAGCTCGAGCCGGTCGCGGATGATCGGGCGGTCGTCCTCGATGAAGTCGCCGTCGAGCGCGGCCCGGAACGGCAGCAGCGCGAGCAGGACCAGCGCGAGCGCGAGCACCGCCTTCACGCGGACTGCTTCCTCCTAGTGGGCGCGTAGTCTACTGCGCCGGCGTGCGATGATCTCCGCGGAGAGGAGACGCGCGATGGAGGTTCGGCGGGTGGTCACGGGTCACGATCGCGCGGGCAAGTCGGTCTTCGTTTCGGACCGCGAGGTCGAGCCGGTCACCGCCGAGCTCCTGCCCGGATCCGAGTTCCACAAGCTGTGGGGCGGCGACCGCGCGCCCTCGTTCCCCGACGACGGGTCAGAGAGCGCGCAGCCGACCTACTTCCCGCCGATCGGCGGCTTCCGCTTCGGCATGTTCTCGCTTCCGCCGGCGCGCAGCGCCGCGCCTCCGCAGCCCGCCGACATGGCGGCGGCGGCACGGGAGCTCGAGGCGAAGCTGCCCGGCCTGGCGGGAACCATGGAGCCCGACGCGCCCGGCATGCACACCACCGATACGATCGACTTCGAGGTCGTGCTCGAGGGCGAGGTCTGGCTGGAGCTCGACGGCGGCAAGGAGGTGCACCTGCGGCCGGGCGACACCGTGGTGCAGAACGGCACGCGCCACGCCTGGCACAACCGCGGCAGCAAGACGGCGCGCCTCGCGGTGTTCATCGCGGGCGCGCGTCACGCGAAGTTCCCGCTGCGCTGAGCGCTACGAGCGCCGGGCTTCCACGAACCGCTCGGTCGTCGGATCGACCTGGCGCGCCCGCCGGTTGGGCGGGTGGACGTAGAGCGACGCGGGCGCCGCCAGCCCCTTCTCGCGCGGTGCGAGCATCTCGTAGCGCACCGGCCGCTCGTGGTCCGCGATCTGCCGGCGCGGGTCGTACACCTGGTTGAACCGCCACAGCATGCGCAGGAAGTTGGTCTGTCCGCGCAGGAGCAGCCGCAGCGCGATGCTCGACGCGTCCCGGATCGCGGCCAGTCCCATGTGCTTGGTCGCGAGCACGCGCTGCGTGCGCACCAGCTCCTGGTAGAAGCGCGCCAGAGGCAGCTTCGTGGGCAGCACCGCGTGCTGGATGTCGAACAGGCGGTAGTCGCGGCTGGTGAGCTCGCGGGTGTCCGTCTGCCACGACTCGGTGCCGGGGTAGGGCGTGTTCACCGTGAGGTGCACGATCTCGGGCACCGACTGCGCCCAGTCGCGGATCACCTCGAAACGCTTCTCGTCCCAGTCGGGGTCCGCGATGATGTTGATCGCGACCATGATGCCGAGCGAGCGCGCGTACTCGACGGCTTCCATGTTCTTGTCCAGGCTCACGCGCTTGCGGAAGCGCCGCAGCCCCTCCTCGTCGATCGCCTCGAGCCCGAGGAACATGTACTCGAGCCCGAGCGACTTCCAGTACTTGAACACCTCCTTGTTGCGCAGGAGCACGTCGCCGCGCGTCTCGAGGTAGTACTTCTTGCGGATGTTGCGGCGCTCGATCTCGCGGCCGATCGCGTAGCCATGCTCGGCGCGGATGAAGGCGACGTCGTCGACGATGAACGCGGCGGGCTCCTTCACGCGGGCGAGGTTCTCCACCGCGGCCTCCGGGCTCACGTGGCGGTAGCTGCGCCCGTAGAAGGTCCAGGCGCTGCAGAACTGGCAGTCCCAGGGGCAGCCGCGCGTGAACTCGATCGACGCGCACGGGTCGAGCTCGCCGATGAAGTACTTGCGCCGCCGCGCGGTGAGGTCGCGCGCCGGCGGGAAGCGGTCGAGGTCGTCGACGAACCCGGGCGGCGGCCCGTCGCCGCCGGGCGAGACCACGCCAGCGACGCGGTGCAGCGCGCCGCGGTCGTGCTCGGCGGCCTCGAGCAGCGGTGGCAGCGCCGCTTCGCCTTCACCGCGCACGACGCAGTCGAGCGCGCCCTCCCCGTGCGACACGAGCTCGCGCGCGATGAACGAGGCGCTGTGCCCGCCGGCGAACACGAACGCGTCGGGCAGGCGCGCGCGGACCGCCCTGGCGAGCTCGAGCACCTCGGGCACGTTCGCGAGGTAGTTGAGCGAGAAACCGACGGCTTCGGGCCGGAACTCCTCGAGCAGGCGGAGCAGGTCCGCATGACGGAACACCTGCAGGTCGAGCAGCCGGACGTCGTGTCCCGCCTGGCGTGCGGCCTCGGCCACCACCTCGAGCCCGAGCGGCTCGAGCCGCAGATACAGCTCCGAGTACATCAGGACGCTCGGGTGCACCAACAGGACGCGCATCTGGCCTCCGCGTGGATGTCTCTCGGGCAGATTCTAGAACAGGCTCGCGCGCATCCGCCCTGCGGGCGCTAATCTCGGGAAACCCCCGATGCTGCCGGACTTGTTTCAGCCGACCCTGTTCGACCCGCCGGAGCCGGCCGGATCGCGGCGCGTCGCGCTGGATGCGAGCTCCTGGATCGAGCTCCTCCCGGGCTGGCTCGAACGGCCGGCCGAGCTCTTCGCCCGCCTGCGCGGCGCCGCGCCATGGGAGCAGCGCGAGCGAATGATGTACGACCGCGAGGTGACCGAGCCGCGGCTCACGGCCGAGTTTGCCGAGCTCGGAGCCGCGCCGCCCGAGCTGCGCAGTGCGGCCGAGCGGCTCTCGACACAGTACGGTGTCCGCTACGACGGCCTGTGGCTGAACTTCTACCGCGACGGCCGCGACAGCACGGCGTGGCACGGCGACCGGATCTCGCTCCGCCGCGAGTGCACCGTGCCGGTGCTGACGCTCGGCGCGACTCGGCGTTTCCTGATCAAGCCCCGCGACGGCGGGTCGTCGCTCGCGCTGTGGCCGGCGTCGGGCGACCTGGTGGTGATGGGCGGGCGTTGCCAGCGCGACTACGTGCACTCCGTGCCGAAGTCGACGAGTGCGGTCGGCCCGCGGATCAGCGTGAACTTCCAGAGCTCGGAGCAGGCCGGCCCGCGGCCGCCGCTGCGCGCGTGAAGATCGCGGGCGGCTGCGCCTGCGGGGCGATCCGCTACGAATGCGCAGCGGAGCCGCTGGCGATGGTCACCTGCCATTGCCGCGATTGCCAGCGGGCGGGCGGATCGGCCCACGCGCCCACGCTGGTGGTCGCCCGCAGCGCCCTCCGCCTCCTGTGCGGCGCTCCCGCCGTGTACGAGCGCCGCGCCGACAGCGGCAGCTTCGCGCGGCGCGAGTTCTGCCGCGACTGCGGCTCGCCCCTGTTCGCTTCGAGCTCCGCCCGGCCGGAGCGGGTGGGGATCCGGGCAGGTAGCCTGGACGACCCCGGCGGCTTTCGGTCTGCCCGCGCGGTCTTCACCGGCAGCGCACAGCCCTGGGATGCTGCCGCAAAACGGCACTGAGGCGCGCCGGCTCCGCCTCCTGCGCCCCGGGATCTCGCGATTGAATACGGGGCGCCCGAGCGCGATCTGAGCGCGCCGGGGAACGCGCACGCTGAACACGCGGGGATTCCTGAGAGCTGAATTAGAGACAGGCAAGAAGCTCGCGCTTGCCCGGCGGTTCTCCGTCTGCGCACTGACTGCCCTGACCGCGTTCGCAGGCTGCAAGACCAAGCATCCCTTCGAGGCGCCGCCCCCGGCCAAGGTCGAGCAAAACACGATCGAGTTCGCGAGTCACTCGCCGGAGCTCGGGTACCTGACGGTCGAGCCGGCAGAACAGCGGAAAGTCGTGGCGCTCGGTCTCTCGGGCCGCCTGGCCTGGGACGACGACGTGACGGTGCGGGTGTTCTCGCCCGTCTCCGGCCGTGTCGCCGAGGTGAGCGCCAAGACGAACTCGCAGGTGCAGAAGGGCGACGTGCTCGCCAGCTTGCGCTCGCCGGACTACGGCCAGGCCCAGTCGGATGCGCAGAAGGCACGCAGCGACCTCGCGCTGGCGGAGCATTCGCGCGCCCGCCTGCGCGACCTGCTCGAGCACGGCGCAGCTGCGGAGAAGGACGTCGAGGCCGCGGACGCCGACTACGCCAAGGCGCGTTCCGAATACCGGCGCGCGGAGGCGCAGCTGCAGGCGCTGTCGCTCGGGCACGACGACGACGCGCCGGGAACGTACGAGCTGCGCAGCCCCGTCGACGGGACGGTGGTCGAGCGCAACGTCTCCTCGGGCCAGCAGATCCGCCCCGACCAGATGCTCGCCAACGCCCCGCAGTTCGTGAACCCGCTGTTCGTGATCACCGACCCGACCAAGCTGTGGCTCTTCCTCGACGTCACCGAGGCCGACGTCGCCTCGCTGGCGCCCGGGCAGGACGTGACGGTCCGCGCGCGTGCGCTGCCGGACAAGGTCTTCCACGCGCGCATCGAGACCATCGGCGGCGGACTCGACCCCACCACCCGCACGATCAAGGTGCGCTGCCTGCTCGACAACTCCGCGGCGCTGCTGCGCGCGGAGATGTACGTGAGCGCCGACGTCGCGGCGCCGACGGCCGCGAACGTCGACGTCTCGACCAAGGCGGTGTTCCTGAAAGAGAGCGAGCACTACGTGTTCGTGGAGACGGCCCCCGGCCAGTTCCAGCGCCGCCCGGTCAAGCTCGGGCTCGAGACCAACGGGCGCTCGGTGATCGTCGCGGGGCTCTCCGCCGGTGAGCAGGTCGTCACCGACGGCTGCCTGTTGCTGGAGGCGATGCTCGAAGACACCGCCTCATGACGGGGACGATCGCGAAGTACGCGCTGCGCCACCGGGCGATCGTGCTGGCGCTGACGCTCCTGTTCGTGGTCGCGGGCGTGAACGCGTTCGAGCACCTGCCGGTCGAGGCGTATCCGGACGTCACCAACGTCTCGTTCCAGATCATCTCGCTCTTCCCCGGCCACGCGGCGGAAGAGGTCGAGCGGCTCGTCACGATCCCGATCGAGAACCAGATGAACGGGATCCCGGACCGCACTTCGATCCGCTCCGTGTCCATCTTCGGGCTCTCACAGGTGACGATCACCTTCGAGGACGGCGCCGACGTCAACTTCGTGCGCAACCAGGCGGCGCAGCTGCTCGCCGCGGTGACGCTGCCCGACGGCGTGCAGGCGGGCCTCTCGCCGAACGCGACGCCGATCGGCGAGATCTACCGCTACACGCTGAAGGCGCCGAAGGGCTTCCCGCTGGTCGAGCTGAAGGCGCTGGAGGACTGGGTGGTGGAGCGGCAGTTCCGCACCGTGCCCGGCGTGGTCGACGTGGTGGGCTTCGGCGGCCCGACCAAGCAGTACCAGGTGCTGATCGATCCCGCGAAGCTGCGCTCCTACGGCATCCCGCTGAAGCAGGTGTTCGACGCGCTCGCCAGCGGCAATCAAAACGCCGGCGGCTCGTACATCGAGCACGGGCCCGAGCTGTACATCGTGCGCGGGCTCGGCTTCATCCGCGACATCGACGACATCCGCAACATCGCGGTCGACACGCGTGCCGGCACGCCGATCCGCATCAGCGACCTGGGCGACGTGCGGATCGGCGAGCAGCTGCGGCTGGGCCGCGTGGGCAAGATCATCCGCGACGAGCCCGACCAGGACGACGTGGTCATGGGCATCGTGATCATGCGCCGCGGCGAGAACGCGCTCGAGGTGCTGAAGCGCGTGCGCGAGAAGGTCGCCGACATCAACCGCAACTACCTGCCGGCGGGCATCCGCATCGTGCCGCACTACGACCGCACCGACCTGACCCAGCGCACGCTGCACACCGCGCGCAAGAACATGACCGAGGGCATCAGCCTGGTGGGCGTGGTGCTGGTCCTGTTCCTGGGCCTGGGCAACTACCGCTCGGCGCTGATCGTCGCGGCGGTGGTGCCGCTCTCGCTGCTCGGCGCGTTCCTGCTGCTCGACCTGCGCGGCATCCCCGCCAACCTGATCTCGCTCGGCGCGATCGACTTCGGGATCATCGTCGACTCCGCGGTGATCGTGGTCGAAGACGTGCTGCACAAGCTCGAGCAGGACCGCGCGCGGATCGGGCAGCTGCCCGAGACGATCGTCGCTTCGGTGCAGGAGATGGGCCGGCCGATCCTGTTCTCCAAGGCGATCCTGCTGACCGCCTTCATCCCCCTCTATACACTGCAGCGTGTCGAGGGGAAGATCTTCCGGCCGATGGCGCTCACGCTCACCTTCGCGCTGGTGACCGGCACGATCCTGGCCCTGACCTTGATTCCGGTGCTGGCGGCGTTCTCGTTCAAGGGGCGCTTCACCACCGAGGAATCGTGGCTGGTGCGGCGGCTGGTCCCGTTCTACCGCGGCCTGCTCGAGCGGGCGATGCGCAGCCGCGCGCTGGTGCTGGGCGGGGCGCTCGGCGCGCTGGCACTTGCGGGCGTGGTGCTCGCCAGCATCGGCAGCGAGTTCCTGCCCAAGCTCGACGAGGGGTCGCTCTGGGTGCGGGGCTTCATCCCGCAGACGATCGCACCCAGCGACGCCGACGCGCTGTCGCGGCACGTGCGCGCGATCCTGGTCTCGTTCCCCGAGGTGAAGACCGTGGTCACCCAGCTCGGACGGCCCGACGACGGCACCGACGTGAACGGCTGGGACATCATCGAGTGCGCGGTCGAGCTGCGCGACCGCTCGGAGTGGACGACCGCCTCGACCCGCGAGGAGCTGGTCGAGGCGATGAACGCCAAGCTGTCCGAGATCCCCGGCATGCCGTTCCAGTTCAGCCAGTACATCGAGGACAACGTCAACGAGGCGGTGTCCGGCATCAAGGCCGAGCTCAGCATCAAGATCTACGGCAGCGATCCGGGCAAGCTGCAGGAGCTCGCGGACCGCTCGGTGGAGATCCTTAAGGGGATTCCGGGCGCCGCCGACGTCGGCACCGACCGGCTGATCGGCCAGCCGCAAGTGCAGATCACGATCGACCGCACCGCGATCGCGCGCTACGGCCTGACGGTCGCCGACGTGCAGCAGATCATCGCCACGGCGCTCGGCGGAGGCGTCGCCACCCAGGTGCTCGAGGGCGAGCGCACCTTCGACCTGGTGGTGAAGGTCTCGCCCACGGCGATCTCAGACCTGGACGCGATCCGCAAGATCCCCATCTTCGGCTCGAACGGCGAACGGCTCACGCTGGGCGCGGTCACCACCGTCGACGTGCGCCCCGGCTTCGCGCGCATCTACCGCGAGGAGAACGCGCGCCGCACGGCGGTGAAGTTCTCGGTGCGCGGCCGCGACCTCGGCTCGCTGATCGCCGAGGCCAAGGAAGAGATCGCGAAGGGCGTGGAGCTTCCCGTCGGCTACCGCATGGAGTGGACCGGCGCGTTCGAGAACCAGCAGCGCGCGGTGAGGCGGCTGGCGGTGGTCGTGCCGATCACGCTGATCGCGATCTTCTTCCTGCTGTTCATCGCCTTCGACTCGGCGCGGCTCGCGTTCCTGATCCTGCTGGTCGTCCCGTTCGCGGCGGTGGGCGGCGTGCTCGCGCTACCGCTCGCCGGGCTGAACCTGTCCGTGTCCGCCCTGGTCGGATTCATGGCCCTGTTCGGCATCGCGATGCTGAACGGCGTGATCCTGGTCGAGCGCATCCGCGAGCTGCGCAGGGGAGGCAGCGGGCTCGCCGACGCGGTGCGCGAAGGCGCGCTGTCGCGCGTGCGGCCCGTGGTGATGACCGCGATGATGGCCGCGCTCGGGCTGCTGCCGATGGCGCTGTCGCGCGAGGTCGGCGCGGAGACCTCGCGCCCGTTCGCGGTGGTGATCATCGGGGGGCTGTTCACCGCCACCGTGGTGACGCTGCTGGTGCTCCCGCTCCTGTACCCGTGGTTCGAGGAGAAGAGCGCGCACAGCTGAGCCGCTAGGAGATCTCCTGGCTGCGCTCGACCTTGGAGAGGATCGCCGCCAGCCGGGCGAGGTCGGGGGGCTTCGCGAGATGCGCGTCGAAGCCCGCCTCGCGCGCCCGCCCGACGTCTTCGGGAGTCGCGTAGCCGGTGAGCGCGACGAGCAGCGGAGCGTTTCCGGTGCAGGCGCTGCGGATCTGCTTGGCCACCTCGTAGCCGTCGATCCCGGGCAGACCGACGTCGCACAGCACCACCTCGGGCGGATCGGACAGCGCCGCTTCGACGCCGGCAGGCCCGTCGGCCGCCGTGCGCACGGCGTGGCCGTCGAGCGCCAGCACGTCGCGCAGCGAGGAGGCCGCGTCCTCGTTGTCCTCGACCAGGAGGATGCGCAGGGGCTCGGGCTTGTCGGGCTTCCGACCGGGCGGACGGAGCGCGCCGTGCACCGCCAGCGGCAGCGCGACCTCGAATTCGGCGCCGCGGCCCACGCCGTCGCTCGAGGCGCGGATCGTACCGCCGTGCAGGTTCACCAGGCTCCTCGCCAGCGCGAGTCCGAGGCCCAGGCCGCCCTGCGTGCGCGCGAGCGTGTGCTCGGCCTGCATGAACGGCTGGAACAGCGTCTCCAGGGTGTGAGGGTCCATGCCGGCGCCGTCGTCGCGCACGGTCAGCACCGCGTCGCGCTCGTCGCCCGACAGACTCACCGTGACGTGGCCGCCCGCGTTGGTGAACTTCGCGGCGTTCTGCAGCAGGTTGCCGACGACCTGGGCGAGGCGGTTGGTGTCGGCCTCGACCCACAGCGGCTGCGAGCCGTGCGCGAATTCGAGCGAGATGGACTTCCGCAGGAACAGTCCCCGGTGGTCCTCGACCGTGCGGCGCACCGCCTCGCGCAAGCTGAACTGCGCCTTGGTGAGGCGGATCTTGCCCTCGCTGATGCGCGAGACGTCGAGCAGGTCGTCGACCAGACGCGTGAGCTGCGCCGCCTGGCGGTCGATCACGTCGCGCGCGCGCTGCGCCTGCTCGCCCGCCGGATCCACGCGCTGGAGCACCGTGACCGCGTTGCGGATCGGCGCCAGCGGATTGCGCAGCTCGTGGGACAGGATGCCGAGGAACGCATTCTTGCGCTGGTCCTGCTCCTTCAACAGCGCCGCGCGGTGCTCGAGCTCGCGCTCGGCCTCGCGGCGCTCCGCGACGTCGCGGAACACCAGCACCACTCCGACCATGCGGCCGTTGGCGTCGCGCACCGGCGCAGCGCTGTCGTCGATCGGCACCGTGCTGCCGTCGCGGCGGAGCGCGAAGGTGTGATGAGCGAGCCCGACCACCTTGCTCTCGCGCAGCACGATCTGGACCGGGCTCTCGACGGGGAGGCCGCTCTCCTCGTTCCGGATCGCGAACACCTCCTCGAGCGGCCGTCCCAGCGCGGACTCGTCCCAGCCGAGGATCCCGCAGGCAGTCGGGTTGATCATGGTGATCCGGCCTTCCACGTCGGTGACGATCACCGCATCGCCGATGCTCGACAGCGTCGTGCGGAAGCGCTCCTTCTGGTCCTGCAGCCGCGCCGCTGCGCCCTCGCGCTCGAGCGCGCGCGTGCGGAACGCCATCACCGCGGACACGAGGAGCAATGCGCTCGCGCCGAAGCCGAGCAGGCTCGTGGCGACGGCCGTACGCTGCGCGGCCGCGGCCTCGCGGCGCCGCGCCTCGAGCAGCGGGTCCTCGTGCGTGAAGATCTCGCCGATCTTCTGGCGCAGCGCGTCCATCAGCCGCCGGCCCTCGCCGCCCTGCACGATCGCGCGCGCGGCCTCCGCGCCTGCGGCACCGCTCTGGCGCAGCGCCACCGTGCGTCCCATCTCTTCGAGCTTCGCCAGCACCAGCGGGCGCATCGACTCGATCGTTTCCTGCTGCTCGGGGCTCTCGCGCGTGAGCCCCGCGAGCTCGCCGAGGTGCAGCTGCACCGCCTCGCGCCCCGTGTCGTAGGGACCGAGGTAGCTCGGGTCGCCGGTGAGCAGGAAGCCCCGCTGCCCGGTCTCGGCGTCCTGCAGGCTCGACAGCACCAGCTGCAGCTGCTCGAGCACGCGATGCGAGTGACCCACCGAGTCGCTCGCCTCTGCCATCCGGTGCACGTTGGACACGGCGAGCGCCGTGTTGAGCGCGAGCGCGAGCGCCGCGAAGGCGGCGAGCGCAATGGCGGTGGCCTGGCCGGGTACCTTGGGCATTCGAGGGGGAAACCGAGGGTGGGAGCAATCGTAGCAGGCGTGCCGTCGCTGCGGTCGGGTATCCTGGCGAGCCGATGGACGGAATCCACGACCTCGGCGGGATGAACGGCTTCGGCGCCGTCGAGGTCGAGCGCGACGAGCCCAGGTTCCACGAGCCTTGGGAGGCGCGCGCCTTCGCGCTGAACAGCCTGGGCCTGCGCCAGCTCGGCGCGTACAACGTGCACGAGTACCGCCACGCGGTCGAGCGCATGGACCCCGCGCATTATCTCGCTGCCTCCTACTACGAGCGCTGGTTCACGGCGATCGCGACGCTCTTGGTCGAGAAGGGCGTGGTGACCCTGAGCGAGCTCGAGGCGCGCGCGGGCGGCCGCTTCCCGCTGTCGCGGCCGGCTGCGGCGGTGAAGCCGGACTTCGCGACGCAGCCCCCATCGCCGCGCTTCCGCCCGGGCGCGTGGGTGCGCGTGCGCGAGCGACATCCGGCGGGCCACACGCGGGCGCCGCGCTACGTGCGCGGAAAGCGCGGCGCGGTGGTGCGGGTCGCGCGCGCGGAAGAGCTGCCCGATCTCGCCGGGCACGCGCTGCCCGCGCACCACGAGACCACCTACCACGTCGAGTTTGCGGCGGGCGAGCTCTGGTCCGACGCCGCCGAGCCGCGCACCTCGGTCGTGGTCGACCTGTGGGAGAGCTACCTGGACGCGGCGCCGTGAGCGGTCGGGGGCAGCATCCGGCGGCGCCGATCGGCGAGCGCGTGCGCGCGCTCGAAGAGGCGCTGGCCGAGAAGGAGCTCGTTCCCGAGGGGTTCCTGGAGAAGCGCGTCGACCAGGCCGAGGAGAACTTCGACGCGAGGAACGGCGCCCGCGTCGTGGCGCGCGCGTGGATCGACCCCGCGTACCGCGCGCGCCTGCTCGCCGACGGCACCGCGGCCGCGGCCGAGCTCGGCTTCCGCGCGGCCGGCAGCGACCGCCTGGTGGTGCTCGAGGACAGCGAGACGGTGCACCACGCGATCGTCTGCACGCAGTGCTCCTGCACCGCCTGGTCGGTGATCGGCCTTCCGCCCGACTGGTACAAGAGTCCCGCCTACCGCGCGCGCCTGGTGCGCGAGCCGCGGGCGCTCCTGCGCGAGATGGGACTCGACCTCCCCGACGACGTCGCGGTGCGCGTCTGGGATACGAGCGGTGAGACCCGCTACATGGTGCTGCCGCTGCGCCCGATGGGCACGGAAGGCTGGAGCGAGGAGAGACTCGCCGCGATCGTCACTCGCGAGGCGCTGATTGGGGTCGCGCGCGTCACTCCGCCGTGATCTCGCGGCGCCCTGCGAAGCAAGACGACCTCGAGTTCCTGTACGCGCTGATGCGCGAGTCGCTCGGCCCGTACGTGATCGAGACCTTCGGGCCGTGGAACGAGGCCGAGCAGCGCGAGCGCTTCTTCCGCGACACCGTGGTCCAGCACCACCAGGTGGTCGAAGAGGACGGCGTCGCGATCGGCTGCGTGTGCAAGGCGGTGTTGCCCGAGGCGGTGAAGCTGTACCGGGTGTACCTGCGGCCGGGTGCACAGCGGCGAGGCATCGGCAGCGCCCTCGTGCGCGAGGAGATCTCGCTCGCGCGCTCGCTCCGCCGGCCGCTGCAGCTGAGCGTGCTGCGCGTGAACCCGGCGCGCCGGCTCTACGAACGGCTCGGCCTCCGGATCATCGGCGAGACGCCAACGCACTACGAGATGGAGCTGTCCTAGCTGCGCGCGGCCTGGATCGCCTCGCCCTCGGCCAGCGCGCGCATGCTCGCGAGACCCTGGTCGAACTGACGCCCGACCAGCTTGTCCATGTTCATCAAGAGGCCAATCGCCTTGCCCATGAAGGTGCTGTGGCCGGTCATGGTCCAGCTCACCCGCGTGCCCGCGCTGTCGGGCACCAGGGTGAACGTGGCCACGTTGTGGGCGGGGAAGGGCTTCAGGAACTGCAGGTCGACCGCGACCAGTTCGTTGGGCTTCGACTGCGTGATCGCCATCCGCCCCTCGCCCACGTTCTTGTCGCCGATCCAGGAGTACTGCGCGCCGACCCCCGAGGCCGGGCCGTCGTACTGCACGCGCATGGTCGGGTCGAGCTTGGCCCACGGGGACCAGCCCTCCCACTTGTGGAAGTCGTTCACCAGGCCGAAGACGATGTCCGGCGGCGCGGCCATCGAGACCGAGCGCTCGATCTTGAACTCGTCGGGGCGGCTGGCGATCACGGCCACCAGGGCGGCGAACCCGACGATCAGAACCCCCAGGATCCACAAGACGACGCGCATCGCCCGTTCTCCTTCGTTTTGCCCAAGTGTAGGCCGCCGTGACACCGGCCCGCCCGGCGGGGTATCGTAGTTTCATCATGCAACCAAACCCAGGACGGGGCGTGGCGCTGGTGGTGGGCGCGGGCGACTTCATCGGCGGCGCGATCGCCAGGCGCTTCGCCGCGGGCGGCTACCTGGCCGCGGTGGCGCGGCGGCACGGCGAGAAGCTCGCCCCGCTGGTGAAGGAGATCGAAGAGGCGGGCGGCCGCGCGCACGCGCTCGGCCTCGACGCGCGCGAGGAGGAGCAGGTGCAGGCCGCCTTCGCAGCGATCGAGCGCGACCTGGGCCCGATCGAGGTCGCGGTGTTCAACGTCGGCGCCAACGTCAACTTCCCGATCCGCGAGACCACGGCGCGCGTGTTCCGCAAGGTCTGGGAGATGGCCTGTTTCGGCGGGTTCCTCACCGGCCGCGAAGCCGCGAAGGTGATGGTGCCGCGCGGGCGCGGCTCGATCTTCTTCACCGGTGCCACCGCGAGCCTGCGAGGCGGCAAGGGCTACGCGGCGTTCGCCGCGGCCAAGTCCGGTCTGCGCGCGCTGGCGCAGAGCATGGCGCGCGAGCTCGGCCCGCATGGCATCCACGTCGCCCACCTGGTGATCGACGCGGGTGTCGACACCGCCTGGGTGCGCGAGCGCATCCGCGCCTCGGGACGCGATCCCGACGCGCTGCCCCCCGGCACGCTGATGGACCCGGCTTCCGTCGGCGAGACCTACTGGGCGCTGCACCGCCAGCCGCGCGACGCCTGGGCGTTCGAGCTCGAGATCCGCCCGCACGGCGAGACCTGGTGAGTGAGGGCGGTGCGATGGACGTGAACGCGGAATTCCACTTCGATTTCGGCTCGCCGAACGCCTATCTCGCGCACCTGGTGCTACCGTCGATCGAGCGCCGCACCGGCGTGCGCTTCGGCTACGTGCCAGTGCTGCTCGGCGGTGTGTTCAAGGCCACCGGGAACGTGTCGCCAGCCGTCTCGAACGCCGGGGTGAAGAACAAGGGCGAGTACGGCGCGCTCGAGATGCGGCGCTTCCTGGCCAGGCACGGCATCACGCGCTTCTCGATGAACCCGTTCTTCCCGGTGAACACGCTCGCGATCATGCGCGGCGCGGTGGCGGCGAAGCGCGTGGGCTGCTTCGAGCGCTACGTCGACGAGGTCTACCGGCACATGTGGGCCGACCCGAAGAAGATGGACGACCCCACCGTGATCCGCGCGGCGCTCGCCGAGTCGGGGCTGCCCGCCGACGCGCTGCTCGCGCTCACGGGCGACGCCGAGGTGAAGCAGGAGCTGCTCGCGAACACCGAGCGCTCGGTCGCGCGCGGCACCTTCGGCTCGCCGTCGTTCTACGTCGGCGACGAGCTGTTCTTCGGCAAGGACCGCCTGCGCGAGGTCGAGGAGGAGATCGAGGTGCAGAAGCGTGGCCGCTGAGAAGCGTCCGGGCCGGGTGCGCAGCGAGCGGCGCGAGCACGTGCTGGAGATCCGCATCGACAACGCCGAGCGCCGCAACGCGTTCACCCCAGAGATGATGCGCGAGCTCTCGGACGTGCTGACCGAGCTCGACCGCGACGACGCGCTCTGGGTCGGCGTGCTCTGCGCCGAGGGCGACCACTTCACCGCGGGCCTCGACATGCCGAAGTTCTTCGGCCCCGGGGCGACCGCGCAGCCGCTGCCTGCGGAGAACGTCGATCCGTTCGGCCTGGTGCGTTCCTGTCGCAAGCCGATCGTCAGCGCGGTGCAGGGCATCACCTTCACGGTCGGGATCGAGATGATGCTGGCCGGCGACCTCGCGGTGGCCGCGGACAACGTGCGCTTCTGCCAGATGGAGGCGAAGCGCGGCATCGCGCCGCTCGGCGGCGCGCACTTCCGCTTCCTCTCGCGCATGGGCTGGGGCGACGCGATGTACCACCTGTTGCTCTGCGACGAGTTCGGCGCCGCCGAGGCGCTGCGCATCGGCCTGGTGCAGGAGGTCGTGCCGCTCGGACGCCAGGTGGAGCGCGCGCACGAGCTGGCGCGCGCGATCGCGCAGAACGCGCCTCTCGGCATCCAGGCCACCAAGCGCGCGGCGCACGCGTTCGTGCTCGCCGCCGAGCGCGCGGGGATCGCCGCGATCGCGGACATCCGCGCGAGCGTGATGGACAGCGAAGACGCCCGCGAGGGCATCCGCTCGTTCGTCGAACGCCGCACCGCTGTGTTCCGCGGGCGCTAGCCCTCGTAGTCGACCGCGAGGATCTCGAGCATCTCGTCGCCCCGCGGCGCGCGCACGCGCACCCGGTCGCCGGGCGCGTGGCCCACCAGGACGCGAGCGAGCGGCGAAGTGAACGGGATCCGGCCCAGCGCGGGGTCGGCCTCGTCGACGCCCACGATCTGGTAGCGGCGTTCGCCGTCGCCGCCGGTCACGGTCACGACCGCGCCGAAGCGCACCGCCGCGCGCGCTTCGGGAGGCGGCGGCGCGACCACTTGTGCGCTCGCGATCCGCGCCTCGAGCTCGGCGCGGCGCTCGGTCAGCGAGGCGATGCGCTCGCCGCTCGAGGGCGCCGCAGACAATGCTGCGAGCTCCGCGCGGAGCTGCTCGAGGCCGCGCGGGGTCACGTAGTTGGGGACGCCGGCGGGCAGCGGCGCGCGCGGGCGCACGAGCTCGGGAGCGTCGGGTGTCTCCTCGCTCGTGAACGCCTTGCTCATCGCCGTTCCAGGATAGACTCGCCGCCTCCGGGAGGGACGATGGGCCGGGAGCAGGACGCGTCTTCGCGCTGGCTGGTGCTCGGGAACGTGTTCGCGATGAACTTCGTGGCGACCGGGATGGCGTGGACCTACGTGGTCGTGCTGGTCGCGCCGATCCTCGCCGACCACGGGCTCGCGCTGCGCGACTGGGGAGTGCTGTGGTCGGGACTCTCGATGGGCGCGCTGCTCGGCGCCTTGCCGGCCGGCGCGCTCGGCGACCGTTACGGCGTGCGGCGGGTGGTCGCGCTCGGCGCGCTGGCGATGGCGGCGACGCTCGGGCTGCGCGGCCTCGCACCGGGCTTTGGCTCGCTCCTGGGCGCGATGGTGCTGTACGGCGTCACGCTGTCACTCGTCGCCACCAACCTGCCCAAGGCGCTCGGGCTCTGGTTCCCCGCGGGCGAGCTCGGCCTCGCGAACGGGATCGCGCTGGGCGGGAACGGCGCGGGGCAGGGACTCGCGGCCTTTGCGGCGCCACTGGTGCTCGCGCACGTGGGAGGCTGGCGCGGGCTCACCTTCGCGCTCGCGGCGGGCGTCGCGGCGCTGGCGCTGTTGTGGAGCGCGCTGGTGCGCGACCGCGGCGATGCGGTCGCGCTGGACGGGTCGAGCATGTTCGCGGGGCTCGGCGCGGCGCTGCGCGTCCGCGACGTGTGGCTCGTCGCCGCGAGCTACTTCTTCTTCCTCGCCGGCTATCTCGGCGTGGTGTCGTACCTGCCGACCTATCTGACGACGGTGC
>Ga0306926_10001717_pt1 | contig 21888 bp, 14 predicted proteins | sample flu12Cox44000178_FD_203759 | JGI IMG/M metagenome (GOLD analysis project Ga0306926, IMG submission 203759) | Lab enrichment of tropical soil microbial communities from Luquillo Experimental Forest, Puerto Rico - flux8day.12C.oxic.44.000.178 (v2)... | ecosystem: Environmental > Terrestrial >...
AGGCCTTTGGCTGAGCAAGTCGAAGTAAGTGTAGATGGCAATGGCCAGTGGAAGGTCGCTCCAAAACCAAGCAAGTATGTTTTCAGCGGGACACCCCTGCTGGTGTTCGGCGAGGTTTCTCCCACGACCAGTACGAAATTAAAGATCAAGTGGCAAAGTGCGGAGCCCAACAACCAACTTGAACTGCCGATACAATTGGTATGCGATACCACTGCGAACAGCCTAAGACTGCTGCAGGGCGCCCGAATCATCAGCGACTTTGAGAGTCGCTGCCTGCCAGTCAATGGGCGCGGCGCCGCTGCCCGGCGAGAGGCAATACGTGCCGATGGTCAGTTGGAGCGCCTAAGCATTGAGTACGGGCTTGCAAGCAGTGCAATGTCCCTTGTGGCGGTAGTGAAGCGCGCCGGCGATGTCGCGGGTGAACTCCCGAAGACGAGGATTGTTCCAGTTGGCATTCCGATTGAGGAAGAACTTTTCGCGGGCTCGAGCCTACTGGCCATGCCATGCCTAGGTAGAGTTTCAGGAGCCTCCAAGGAGTTAAGGTCCCTAGGCAGCGCTCCTGACTCTCTCTCCCAATGGCTCGACCTCGACGTGACGGAGTCGAGCCCCAGATTCTCAACGAATTCTTTCGACACCTTCGAAGACATCTTAATTACTCTCGCAGGCTTGCTTGAGCCCGACGGCGGAATGTCAGGCAACAACGAGGAGATGCGCATTGCGAATTCTCTCATTGCGCTGCTTTCATTCGTTGCTCAAGGCAGCACAAGGGAGGCCGGGCCATTCCGTGTTCATGTCGGAAGGCTACTTCAATACTTGAATCCCGACCGCATTAAGCGGCTCGCATCTTCACAGGCGGATTTGGTGTCCAGGACTCTTGAGCACATTATCTTGGGGCGCTCTGTCAAAGGTGACTGGCTCGCTATGGCGAGGAAGCTCGCGGAGACTCATTCCACCGACTTGGATGTTTTCTGGCGCGAGATCGCTAGCGAATTGAAGGCGAGCGGCTCCCGAAGCCGAATAGAGCGCACGGAAAAGTAAGGTGGACGGAGATGGCGACAGGGTCGACATCGGCCAGCGGGTATCTGGAGCTCAGTTCGCGGATGCGCCTCGCTGACATCGTGTTCACGCCGCGGCGCCGGTGGTGAGGGCAACTCAAGTCATAGTAGGTACCGCGTGGAATGCATTTGGAGCCAAGGCACCCGAAAATGACATAGGCAGTCGTCCCGATGGCTATGATTGTCGATTAACTCAACAGGGTCAAAGATCTCCACCATCACGACTAAAGTTACGGCTGGTAACGCCACAGATCGTTAAAATAGATTGAGATAGTCCGATCAGGACTCTGGTACGAACCTCCAAAGAGCCAGAGATCGCCGCCACTATCGGTCCAACCGACCGCTTGGTATCGGGCACCCGGCATGTTGTCAGCAGCAGCCACGCCCTGTGCGCCGTAGACGCCGAGCGCATTTGGAGTGTCAGCCCCACTCACCCAAGTCCACGTCTTGGTTATTGTATTGAATTTCCAAAGGTCATTTAGATAGGGGAATGTATTAATATAAGAATTCCCGCCCCATAGCCACAGGTTGCTGCTGCTGTCGGTCCAACCCACGGCTGAATATCTGGCACCGGGTACATTAGCGGCCGAGGCGACACCCTGTGTGCCGTAGACGCCCACGGCATCTACAGTGTCAGCCCCACTCACCCAAGTCCACGTCTTGGCGGCAGGATCGAACTCCCATAAGTCATTAAGATCCCCTCCTGTTGATCCGGTCGAATCAACGCCGATGCCACCGAAGAGCCAGAGATTCCCGTTGCGGTCGATCCAACTTGCGGCAAAGAAGCGGCCCCCTGGAACATTACCAGCAGCAGGAACCCCTTGCGTACCGTACACCCCTACTTGGCCCGTGCCCCCCGTTAAATTCCGGGGCGCCGTACTGGCCCCGCTCACCCAGGTCCATTCGCTTGTGGTGGGATTGAACTCCCACAGATCATTCAGCGCCCCGACCGTCCCCGTCGAATCAAGCCCGTCGCCTCCGAACAGCCAGAGGCTCCCGCTGCTGTCGATCCAACCGGCGGCTTCTTGCCGACCTCCCGGAACGTTGCTGGCGCTAGGCTGTCCTTTTGTGCCGTAGACACCTGGCTGGCCTGGGAAGATCCCAGGAACCGGATTCGGCTGCATTGTGCTGCTACCACTCACCCAAGTCCATTCCCTCGTCGTGGGGTTGAACTTCCATAGATCGTTAAGAAAGCCTGATAAATACACGCCGGTTGAATCAAGGCCTAGGCCACCAAAAAGCCAAAAGTTGCCGGTTTTGTCTGTCCAAGTGACAGGATTAGAGCGTTGTCCCGGCACATTCCCGGGGGAAGCAGCGCCCTGCGTGCCGTAAACACCTGGTATATTGCCTCCAACGCTGCTGCCGCTTACCCAAGTCCAAGTTTTGGCCTTCGTGTCGAACTCCCACAGATCATTGAGACCCAGCAGCTTTCCGTTCGCATCAAATCCACTGCCGCCAAACAGCCATAGGTTGCTGCTGCTGTCGGTCCAACTAGCGGAACCTACGCGCCCCCCGGGCACATTGGTTGTTGCAGCGACACCCAAGGTGCCGTAATCGCCGGTTTGGCCTCCGTAAACGCCGGGTTGGCTCCCCGCAGGGGCCGTATTGCTACCGCTCACCCAAGTCCACACGCCAGAGGCAGTAGGCTGAGGGGCAGAACCGCCTCCTCCTCCGCTTCCGTTGCTGGTATTGTTAGCTCCCCCGCCACAAGCAATAAGAAGAAAGGACATGAGAAGGGTGGGAATCACAAGCAGACCAAATGCAACATACTTTCGTCCGGTCATTAAGAAACACTCCTGATCGAAGTTGAAGATGACGCTGCTGAAAAATTTGGATGGCGTCACTACTCACGCATCCGATCGATGCGGTCCCTAGAAAGAACTGATGTTTTCATCGGTTGTTGCGTCGACCACGTTGCAGGTCATGGTGAATGGCGTCCCGTCCCGCTGATGTCACACTATCTCCACATTATCCCGGCTTCAATGATCCTACGGTGCTCTGGTGCTACGAAAATTACTGACTTTTCGAACACAAGTGAGATTGCTCTGGGGCAACTTCAAAAGTGCTCCAATGCAGCGCAGTACGCATCGTCGATCGAAGGAAAATTGCGCAGGCTTTCTGGGGGTAATACACGACGACGAAATGAGAGAAGCAGCGGCCGACGTTACTCCTCCCGCTTTTTCGGTTTGCCGGCCGGCTTTTTCGGTGGCGGCGGTTCCGGCTTCACGTTCGAACGGTCGATCGTGATAGTGTTGCCTTCCTTGAAGACTTCTCTTCCCCTTCGGCCTGCCCAGAAACAACTGTTTTGGGGCAACGGGATTCGTGGATCTGAAGCACGTACGGTCAAGCACTTACGGGAACAACGGACGCAGGGTTTTTGGGCACTCTTGATTCCGTCGAAGACTTTGCGTTTTCCTTTGCCCGAGACTTCACAGATTGGTCCGGGAGAAGTAAAGTTAGAATATCAATACCAATGAAGTGCAGCGGGATTGCCGAATCTGTCGCAATATTGATAAGTAGCACCGCGAATTCAATTTGCCGCGGAAAGCCTTCTCAAATCAACCAGGAATTTAAATGGCCCTCAAGAAATCTGAACTCTATAACTCCCTATGGCAGAGCTGCGATGAGCTACGTGGCGGGATGGACGCCTCGCAGTACAAGGACTACGTCCTCGTCCTGCTCTTCGTGAAATACGTCTCCGACAAATACGCTGGACAGAAGGACGCGATGGTCGAGATCCCCAAAGGAGGGAGTTTTGCCGACATGGTCGCCCTCAAAGGTGACAAAGAGATCGGCGACAAAATCAACAAGATCATTTCTAAGCTAGCTGACGCAAACAACCTGAAAGGTGTCATTGATCAGACCGATTTTAACGATCCGGCAAAGTTGGGCAGCGGCAAGGAGATGGTGGACCGGCTCTCCAACCTCGTAGCCATCTTTGACAAACCAGAGCTCAATTTCCGCGGCAATCGCGCTGAAGGCGACGACCTTCTCGGCGACGCCTATGAATACCTGATGCGCCACTTTGCCACTGAATCGGGCAAGAGCAAAGGCCAGTTCTACACTCCGGCGGAAGTGTCTCGCATCATGGCAAAGGTGATTGGTATCCAGAGCGCAAAAAGCGCAACACAGACTATCTACGACCCCACATGCGGGTCTGGTTCGCTGCTTCTTAAAGGGCATGACGAAGCCAAGGGCGCAACGGGGAAAGATCTCGCGATTTACGGGCAGGAGAACGACCTTGCGACGTGGGCTATCGCCAGAATGAACATGTTCTTGCACGACTGCCCGTCGGCCGAGATATGGAAAGGCAACACCCTTTCGAGTCCGCACTATACCGAGAAAGGCGCCCTCAAGACCTTCGATTTCGTGGTAGCCAATCCGCCATTCTCAAGTAAGGCGTGGAGCAATGGCGTAAATACGGAGCACGACCCATTTGGCCGCTTTGCCTTCGGTGTTCCACCTGCCAAGAATGGCGACTACGCATTTCTCTTGCAAGTGCTCGCTTCGCTCAAGAGTACAGGTAAGGGCGCAATCATTATGCCGCACGGGGTTCTATTCCGCGGCAATGTCGAAGCGGATATCCGAAGGGAAATCGTTCGAAGAGGATACGTCAAGGGCATCATCGGTCTTCCGCCGAACCTCTTTTATGGAACTGGCATTCCTGCGTGCATTGTGGTGCTGGACAAGGAGAATGCTGCCGCACGCAAAGGCATTTTCATGATTGATGCAAGCAAGGGCTTCCTGAAGGACGGCAATAAGAATCGTCTTCGGGAGCAGGACATCCATAAGATCGTGGATGCCTTCAACAATCAGATCGAAATCCAAAAGTACTCCCGCTTGGTTCCGCTTGCCGAGATCAGTGACGCTAAGAACGACTTCAATCTCAACTTGCCGCGCTACATTGATAGCTCCGAGCCAGAGGATCTGCAGGACATCGACGGCCATCTACGAGGGGGCATCCCGGATCGGGATATCGCTGACTTGGACTGCTATTGGCAGGTTTTCCCCAACCTAAAGACGACGCTATTTGCCCCCTTCAACCGGCCGGGCTATTCCGCGCTCAAGGTCGTACCGACGGATATTAAGAAAACCATCTTCGGACACCCGGAATTCGAAGCTTTCCAGAAATCGGTAACAAGGCTTTTCGAGAAATGGAAAGCACCCCAGACACCGGTGTTAAAGGAAATTGCTGTTGGCGACAAACCCAAAAAAATCATCCTCCCACTCGCTGACGATCTTTTAGAGACCTTCCAGAAGCCCAACCTTTTAGATCCGTACGACGTGTACCAGCACCTCATGGACTACTGGGCAGAGACGATGCAGGACGATGCGTATTTGCTAGTTACGGAAGGATGGGAGGCGGTGCTGGATGGTAAGCCGAACACCGATCTGATACCGAGCACGCTCGTCGTTCGCCGTTATTTTGCACACGAGCGAGGGACAATCGAGAAGCTTGAAGCCGATCAGGAGGCCATAAGCCGTCAGATGGAAGAGCTCGATCAGGAACACGGGGGCGAAGAAGGCCTTCTCGCCGATGCGAAAAATGAAAAGGGCAAGTTGACCAAGGCTAGCGTCAAGGCCCGACTTGAAGAGATTGATGAGGATAAGGATGCGTACGATGAACGTGAGAAGTTGGAGGAATACTTTGCCCTCATTGAAACGGAAGCCGCCGCCAACAAGAAGTTAAAGGAAGCAACTAAAGCCCTCGATGCGAAAGTTGCAGAGAAATACGAAACGCTAGGCAAGGACGAAGTCAAGACGCTCGTTGTGGAGCATAAATGGATGGGTGCGCTCGCCGCCGTCGTTCAAGCGGAGCTAGAGCGGGTCTCGCAGGCGCTTACCGGTCGTATAAAGGATCTTTCCGAACGGTACGCCGAACCCATGCCAGAAATTGCCACCCGCGTGGCGGAACTCACGGAAAAAGTTGGAGACCATCTCTCCAAAATGGGATTCAACTTTTGAAATGAAATGACATCAGTAACTCAAGAAATTCCTGTAGGCTACAAACAGACTGACGTTGGGTGTATTCCGAATGACTGGGTGGTAAAGCAAATTAGCGATTGTTGCTCTTATCACAACGGGACAGCACTGGAACGGTATTTCAACAACAGAGATGGCTACGTAGTCATATCAATTGGAAACTACTCACCTTCTGGCACATTCGTGGAAACCGGGAATTACATTAGCAAGGATTATTCAAAAGAACTCAATGCTTATTTGTTGCAGAAGAGTGATTTGGCAATGTTGCTAAACGATAAGACAGCGAATGGCACAATTATTGGTAGAGCACTTCTTATAGAAAGTGATAACACTTATATTTTCAATCAGCGAACGATGAGGCTGAGATGCAAGGAAGGAGTCCATCCTGCGTTTTTGTACTTTCAAATCAATCACGATACTACTCATCAGAGAATTGTCGGCATGGCGAAGCCGGGAACTCAGATTTATTTGAATACAAATGATATTACTCAGCTAAAGATCCCTCTCCCGCCCACTGAGACTGAACAGCGGGCGATTGCTGCGGTATTGAGCGATGCCAATGCACTGATCAACAGGATTGACCGGCTAATTGCAAAGAAGCGCGATCTCAAGCGGGCCGCCATGCAACAGCTTCTCACTGGCAAGACCCGCCTACCGGGATTCAGCGGCGATTGGACAGAGGCAATTCTTGGCAATCTGCTGACAATGAAAGCCACGTATGGGATTGTCAAGGCAGGAGGTTTCAAAGAAAGTGGAGTCCCAATGCTAAGAGGTGGAGATATTAAGGGCGGTCGAATTGGAGTTGATTTGCCGTTCGTCTCGTACGAAAAGAGTGTCGAATATTCACGAACTATTCTGAAACGAGATGACGTAGTCATTGCTCTGGTTGGATACCCGGGTGAAGCGGCCATGGTTCCGGCACACCTCGAAGGCGCGAACATTTCTAGGGCAGTGGGACTGCTGCGTTTGAACAACAAGATCACACCAGACTTTCTCGTCTCTTATCTGAATTCCCCGATCGGAAGGAGGATGGTCTTGGCTCCGAGTGCGGGCTCAGCACAGTTGGTCGTAAATTTGGCTAGCCTCAACAAACTACGATTTCCATTGCCACCCATCTCCGAACAAGCCTCTCTCGCTGCCGTTCTCTCCGATATGGATTCCGAACTCGCCGCTCTCGAGCAGCGGCGCGACAAGGCACGCGACCTTAAGCAGGGCATGATGCAAGAGCTACTCACCGGTAAAACAAGACTCATATGAGCGCGAACGACATCGGACAACTAGAACGTAGCACCCAAGATCGTATCGTGGCCCTGTTCCGCAACAAGGACAAACTGAACTACTCATACTTGGGCAATTGGGAAGAGCGCGTTGGGAATCGAAATATTGAAGTGGATCAGCTTCGAGTGTTCCTCAAGGAACATGGCTACGACGAGAACATCATCGACCGGGCGTTATACTTGTTCGAACGCGAAGCGGGAGACACTAGCAAAAATCTCTATGACCGAAACCGTGCCGTGTACGAAATGCTTCGGTACGGCGTCAAGGTGAAGCCTGATGTTGGCGAGAACACAAAAACTGTTTGGCTGGTCGACTGGGAGAATCCGGAGAAGAATCGTTTCGCGATTGCCGAAGAGACAACAATCCCCGCTCTTAATGCGGGCGGTAATACCAAGCGTCCAGACGTTATCATATATGTTAACGGAATTGCGCTCGGCGTTTTAGAACTCAAGCGCTCGATCGTTTCGGTGGCAGAGGGCATCCGCCAAAACCTCGACAATCAAAAGAAAATCTTTATCGAGCACTTCTTTTCGACCATTCAGCTCGTGATGGCCGGTAATGACACCGAGGGGCTTCGCTACGGCGTGATCCAGACCCCTGAAAAGTATTATCTGACGTGGAAGGAAGCGAGTTCCGTCGAGAACCAACTGGATCGCGCGCTACTGCAACTTTGCGAGAAGAAGCGCTTCTTGGAACTGATTCACGATTTTATCGTCTTCGACGCTGGCACCAAGAAGATCTGCCGTCATAACCAGTATTTCGGCGTTAGAGCTGCCCAGGATCATGTCGGGCGCAGGGAAGGCGGAATCATCTGGCACACCCAAGGGTCCGGCAAAAGCCTGACAATGGTTTGGCTTGCGAAGTGGATATGGGAAAACGTGAAGAACTCCCGCGTGCTCATCATTACAGACCGGACTGAACTCGACGAGCAGATCGAAAATGTGTTCAAGGGCGTCAACGAGGACATCCACCGCACGAAGAGCGGAGCAGACCTCGTGGCTACTTTGAATGCTCCCGCGCCGTGGCTCATCTGTTCGCTCGTCCATAAGTTTGGTGGTAAGGGAGACGGTGTTTCCGAGGTCGACGTCGAGGCGTTCGTCGAAGAGATGAAGAAGGCCCTGCCGCCCGGCTTCAAGGCTAAGGGCGATCTGTATGTGTTCGTGGACGAATGCCATCGCACGCAATCCGGAGAACTGCATAAAGCCATGAAGTCGATCCTTCCGAATGCCATCTTCATCGGCTTCACCGGGACGCCGCTCCTCAAAACTGACAAGCAGAAGAGCATTGAAGTCTTCGGCCGCTACATTCATACGTATAAGTTCGATGAAGCCGTAAAGGACGGCGTCGTGCTCGACCTGAGGTACGAGGCGCGCGACATCGATCAGGACATCACCTCTCAGGCAAAGATCGATCAGTGGTTCGAGGCGAAGACCAAGGGCTTGAATGACCTGGCCAAAGCGGAGCTGAAGAAGCGGTGGGGAACGATGAAGAAGGTTCTGAGCTGCCAGGACCGGCTTGAAAAAATCGTCGCTGATATCTTGATGGACATGGAAACTCGCGATCGACTCCAAAGCGGACGTGGCAATGCCTTATTGGTATCCGGAAGCATCTATCAGGCGTGCAAGTTCTACGAACTCTTCGAGAAGAGTGACCTCAAGTGCAAATGCGCCATCATCACTTCGTACGTACCAGTGGCCGCGGAGATCAAGGGAGAAGAGACTGGTGAAGGGCTCACCGAAAAGCTACGGCAGTTCGACATTTACAGACGAATGCTTGCCGAATGGTTCAACGAACCCGCTGAAACAGCAGTGAACAAAATCGAGACCTTCGAGAAGGAAGTGAAGAAGAAGTTCATCAAAGAGCCGGGTCAGATGAAGTTGCTCATTGTCGTGGACAAACTCCTCACCGGATTCGACGCGCCTCCGGCAACTTACCTCTATATCGACAAGCAGATGCGCGATCACAGTCTCTTCCAGGCCATATGCCGAGTGAACCGGCTGGACAGCGAAGACAAGGACTACGGGTACATCATCGACTATAAGGACCTCTTCAAGAGCCTCGAAGGAGCAGTGCACGATTACACGTCAGGCGCCTTCGAGGGCTACGACGAGGAAGACGTGGCAGGCCTCTTGGAAAATCGGTTGGAGAAAGCTCGGGAGAGGCTTGAGGAGGCAAAGGAGACGGTTCGGGCGCTCTGCGAACCCGTTGAACCGCCGAAAGATTCCGCAGCGCACCTCCGATATTTTTGCGCGAAGGAGTCCGGCAATGTCCCCGAGCTCAAAGAAAATGAGCCGAAGCGCGTAGCGCTCTACAAGCACGTCGGAGAGCTCGTTCGGGCGTTTGCCAACCTCGCCAACGAGCTGCAGGAAGCTGGGTATACCCCTGAAGAGATCGATGCCCTCAAGTCCGAAGTCGGACGATTCGAGAAAATCCGCGAAGAGGTCAAACTGGCGAGCGGCGACTATATCGACCTCAAGATGTATGAACCCGCAATGCGGCACCTGATCGACAACTATATTCGCGCGGAAGAAAGCAAGAAGATCGCGGCGTTCGACGACATTCCGCTCGTGCAGCTCATCGTGGAACGCGGCGCCGATGCGGTGGCTGCCCTTCCAAAGGGCATTCGTGAGAATCGAAACGCAACCGCGGAGACCATCGAAAACAACGTACGCAGGCTCATCATCGACGAGCAGCCGCTGAATCCTAAGTACTACGACAAAATGTCAGAACTCTTGGATGCGTTAATTGCGCAGCGCAAGAAGGAGGCGCTCGATTATCAGAAATACCTTGAACGAATCGTCGATCTCGCAAAGAAAGTACAAAACCCTGCGACCGGCGAGACCTATCCAAAGAGCCTCGATACGCCGGGCAAGCGGGCTCTATTTGATAACCTAGGGAAAAACGAAGCTTTGGCGCTCTCGGTGGACGAATCCATCCGGGCGAGCAGGCAAGACGATTGGCGGAACAATCCGTTCAAAATAAAGCGGGTCCGACTTGCCATCAAAACCGTGCTCGACAGCAACGACGAGCTGGTATCAAAGACCCTAGAACTAGCTAAGAATCAAAATGAATATTGAGCAACACAGAATTATTGTTTCCGGAGTGCAGGTCGAGATCGTGAGAAAGAACATCAAGAACCTGCACCTCGGCGTCTATCCACCTGCAGGACGAGTGCGTGTTGCTGCGCCGCTCATGCTGAGCAACGAAGCGGTGCGTTTGGCGGTGATCGGGAAGTTGGCATGGATCAAGCGACAGAAAGCCAGATTTGAGCTCCAGCCACGCCAGTCACCACGGGAGATGGTGAGCGGCGAGAGTCATTATTTTCTGGGAAAGCGCTATCGGCTTCGCGTCTATGCCGCCAAGGGTGTCGCGAAGGTCCTCGTGAAGAGCGATTCGACCATCGAACTTTACGCGCCGCCGGGCGCAAGCGTCGCAGCGCGGCAGAAGGTCATGCTGAACTGGTACCGCCGGTATCTCAGGGACGCGCTTCCACCTCTGTTGGAGAAATGGCAGAAGCGGCTCGGCGTCACGGTCTCCGAGTACGGTATCAAGAAGATGAAAACGAAATGGGGCACGTGTAATCCCGACGCCCGCCGGATCTGGATCAATCTGGAACTCGCCAAGAAATCGAGTGCCTGCCTTGAATATGTCGTCGTGCATGAGCTCGTCCACTTGTTAGCTAGGCACCACGATGAACGGTTTGTGAGGACCATGGATGAATTCCTTCCTCGTTGGCGAGTCTTGCGGCAGGAATTGAATGGATTGCCGCTCGCGCATGAAGTGTGGAGGGAATAAGTTCAGCCAGCCCCTGTAGAAAAGGTTTTTCGGCTTCACACAGCGAAGGACGGTATATGGCGGCCCAGAAACCTTACACAATGGCAGCTCGCAAGTGCTTGATATCTTTGAAGGGGAAACGCGAGTCGTGAGCTGCCCAGAAACGGAAGATTTTGGTTCAGACTTGCCGGGGGGAAGTAGCACGGCCAAAGGTTGCAAGGTGGCACAGGGACCTGGATTTGTGCTTTGTTCCGGCGACCAAGCTGTGCTACTAGTTCGGTTTCTTGAAAAGTAGCTAGCCAGATGTTACCAGAAGATCTAAAAACGAAGGGCTGGGCGTCAGTCCCTGGCGTTGACACGCGAGAACAGATGCTCAGTTTAGCCAAGAGCCTCGGCAGACCCACTGAAAGCGACGACGGCCATCTCGTGAAAATGCTAGAGCCATTGGACAGCAACAAAGCTAGGAGCAACTCGCTGAGTTCTTACCATGGCTTAGGAGCCTTTCCTTTACATACGGACACCGCGTTTTGGCCCGAGCCTTGCAGATACCTAGTGCTACGAGTTTTGGGCGACAACAGAAGGGTCACGACGGTTGTTACGTTCGATATTTTCTTCAAACGCGCTATTCTTGGCGCCCACTCGCTAGCAGATCAATCGGTGTGGTTACTGAGAACTGGCCGAAAAAAGTTTTACTGCTCGATGCACTTCTCTAGTCGGTACGGAAAAGGGTGGAGGTATGACCCTCTTTGCATGTTGCCTGTCAACCGATCGGCGAACACGATTAGTCGAGAAATGCATTCCCTAGCCCATTCCGGCGGAATCGGATTTCCCATCAATTGGGAGCATGGGACTGCAGTTGTGATCGACAACTGGATGGCTTTGCACGGACGGGGCGACTCGCCTGCAAATGAAGGTGCTAGGGTGCTCGAAAGAATCTATGTGAGTGCTCAATGAGCTGGGATCGCGACCCGCTTTGGGCGAAAGCGCGTCTTTTTATCGAACGCGCCTCCTTGTGCTCAAGAGAAGATCCGCAGTTTGGCCTCTGGTGTTCGATAGGACTAGAATTGCTCGCTCGTGCCGCAGTTGCATCGGTGAGTCCGACGCTGTTGGCGGAACCTGACCAAGAACAAAAATACTTGCTCTACGCACTTAAACGGGGTTCCGAAAAGAACCCGAAGTCTATCGCGATCGCTAAGGTTCTAAATCTCTGCGGCAAGCTCTTTCCAGAATTTACGCCAGAAATTCACAAAAGCGTGTCGGCGCTTGTCAGCCGTAGGAACGATGAGCTGCATTCCGGTAATAGTGCTTTCGAGGAGTATCCGTCAAGTGAATGGCTCACTCAATTTTACCGGGCTTGCGACGTGCTTTCGCGAGCCATGAGCGAATCTATCGATACATTGTTGACGCCAGAGGATGCCGCCGAAGCGAAACGAATCCTAGCCGAATCGTCAAAAAGTGTGAAGGCGGAGGTTGACAAACTGATTGGAACCCACAAAGGGTCGTTCGAAGACAAACCAGAGGAAGAGCAAAAGGCGGCGACAGCAGCGAGCAAGGTCGAGGCCGACAAGCGTTCATACGAAAAGTATCACCGGGTTTCGTGTCCCGCATGCGGTTCTACCGCATTAATTCAAGGCGACCCATTCGGAAAGGAAACCGTAAGCGGAGTCGACGGAGAGGTCCATGTACGTCAGTCAGTTTCCCCGCGATCATTCGCTTGTTCGGCATGTGGCCTAAAGTTGCAAGGATATGCGCAACTGGACGCAGCGGGTTTAGGAGGTTCGTATACGCGAACCACGTATTACTCGCCCGAAGAATATTACGGGCTTGTTGATCCTAGTGACGTCGACGAAGAAGCGATCATACAGCGCTACCTGGACGACATGGCGGCCGATGCGGCGTATGACAACGATTGAGGAGTTGCGCAACTGGTGACCCCACTGACTTGTTACGAATCCGAGCGCGTGCAAAAAATACGACAAGAAGGATATAGAGATCGAGACAGTTCCTAGTCGGAAATTGGGAGGCTGATGGGAATGAGTCCCAAAACAAGGCGAATTTATTTCGACACAGTTGCCTTCCGAGTTGTCGGAAAAGCATTTGAGAAAGACGTTTTACATGCAGACCTCAAAAGCAGAATTCTCATCTCACCGATAACTCTTTTCGAAATTTGGTCGCAGTTGACCATCACTAAATCCGAAGAAGTCTTGCGGCAAATCCAATCAGTACCGAATTGGACTGATTCAAACATTGGGCTCCTCCCATGGCCCGATGATGCATTGTACGCATTATGGCATCAGAAACTTGCTCCCGACGACGGGTTCACCAAGAAAATCGAACAGGCATTTAACCTTTGCCTCGCCGCAACTTATCCTGACCAACTCCGAGAAGCAGCCGGAGATTTGAGAGACGCGATAGACGATGTTACAGACAAGATGGCGTTGGAATTCAAAAACCTATTGGATTCCGCCAGGGCGAGCGGATTAGGAAGTAGAGATTTTTCGAATGCCTGGTACCTCGGAATCGCCAAGCGAGCGAAAGGCGACCCTTCATCAAAATCGTTTGATGCAATACGCTCCGGTTTGAATGCGTACTACGAGTTCGAAATGTCGAAGCTGCAAGTCGCTCTAGACAATAAGACGTACAATCCTGACAAACACAAAAACGATGTACTCGATGCAGAGCAATTGGTCTATCTCTATGACGACTCTTTGAATTTCTTAACCTGCGATTCCGGATTCGGTAATCTGGTAAAGAATTCCGCTCAATCCAAACAAATAGTCATAACAACGCAGGACAAGCTGTCAAATGCGATGCAGGTCGAATCGTTCTTGCGTACGATTCTTCAGTAGGAATTCGGGTGAAATGCTGCCGCATGTGAGAAAAAGAGGGCACTTTTGCTCTCCCCCTATCCCGTTTGCCCAATAAACCACAGCCGTCACAAAAACCGGCTTCTATTGAAGGCTTTCGGAACCGAAACAGGCTTCGACCGATATTCATATGATTTTGGGCAAGACCCTCGTCGCCTCGAGTACGGGAAGGGCGCAGCCATCACCTGAGCTCGAAGGAGTTCTCAAACGCCCGAGGGAATATGCCCGCAATGGTTTGTGGGCAGGCTACGAACGCTTTTTTGAGCCCAGTAGGCCCTCTGTGCCGTCCCTTTGGAAAGGCCGGTTTGTCTGCAGATTTCGCGCCACGAACGGCCCGCTTTCCTCAGGGCAGTAACCTTGTGTCCGTCAGCAGGGACTCTCGGGCGACCCAGGCGCTTGCCTTTCGCGCGGGCGTGCCGCAGGCCAGCCCGGACGCGCTCGCGGGTTAGCTCGCGCTCAAATTCTCCCATCGCGGCAATCACCTGAAACATCAGGCGGCCAGCCGGGGTACTCAGGTCAAGATTGTCCGTGAGACTAACAAACGCCACGCCCACCGTCTCCAGCTCGGCCAGAGCGTTCACCAGATGGCGGAGCGAGCGCCCGAAGCGATCCAGTTTCCAACAGAGCACCAGATCGAAATGCCTGCGCTTGGCTGCAACCATAAGGCGATTCAGTTCAGGTCGCGAATCTTTTGCCCCGCAAATGCCTGTATCCCTGTACTCGGCCACGACGGTCCAGCCGCGCGCTTCTGCAAACTGCTTTAGTTCCCGCGTCTGCAGCGTCACGTCCTGGCCGTGATTTGTGCTCACTCTCGCGTAGATGGCCACGCGGGATATAGTGGGGGTAGCCATTGCATCCTCTTGTCAGGTTGCTGTGGTTAGGGCTGCCGGGTAGTTGACGCTACACGGTGGCCCGCTTTTTTCTACTTCTTCGTTCTCTTCGGACCTGGTTTCAGCGTGCCTTTGAATTTCTTGGCGCGTTCGATATCGGCCGCAGTCCAGATCCGAATGGTGCTCTGCCCTAACCTGATCGGCGACGGGGCATCAATCTGCCGGCGCCCGATCCACGTGTAAAGCGTTTGAGGCGAAACTCCCAGCGCCTTTGCCGCTTCCCTCGTGGTGTAGGTTCTTGCAGCCACCGACTAGGACAATAACAGATACTGGACACCGTGTCAATCGCCTGCTAACATGTAGGCCGGGCTGAAACTGGAGCGGCCCCTGACATGTCTCCCCGGCCTTCATGGAAGGCAAAAACGACCAGAAAGCGAGATCACACAGGACAATTTGTGCGCCGTTATCATGGCTGCCGTGTCCCTGGCTGCCGAGCAGCGCACTACAGCAAGGGGTACTGTCGTCGTCATTTGAACGCCTTCGAGCGTGGCCGAATTGTGACGGGAGAAAACCTCCGGGAATTTCGTCGAGATCAGAACTGGAATCAGGAAAAGTTCTCCAGTCTCCTCAGCATATCGAAGTCGTACCTTCAGTCATTGGAGACCTCTCGCGGTCCGCTTTCAGACGAAATCTCCGCTGCCTTTCACGGCCTCCAGAGACTGTGCGCCGACGGTGAGATCAAGTCGGATAAGGGCAAACCGCAGCGCCGCTTCCAGGATTTCCGTCGTTCAGTGAATTTCTCTCAAGAGCCGCCGTTTGCTTCTCTGCCGGCTTGCACGTGCGGAGATGTGCGCTGTCGGTTGTCACCAGTCACGGACGGCGAGTGGGATGAGCGCCATCTTTGGAAATTCCAGGGGAAACGATGCCACAGAATCCGCTACGTCAACGCTCAGGGAAAGATCGTTCCGATACCACGAGAACTGTCACGGGATCCTCTGCTCCAGAAACCGTGCAGCCAGTGTGGGCAGTTGCGACAGCTCGATCGTAGATACCGCTCGGTCATCGGGGGAAATGTAGTCACGCTTCACTGCGTACCCCGAGCAGGAGATTCACTCGATCAGAAGCACGATCCACCAGAACGGTTCATCGAGCGAAATGGAGAAGTTCGCCCACTCAGAAAGGAAGACGAGGACAAACTGCGCGGCCGGAGCAAAACCGACTTTCCAGTGCCCGTGTGTGCCTTAGTAGGGTGTCCGCGGCGGGGCAAGAGGATGGAGCGCACCGCAGACCTTCGGAGACCAGACAAGAATGGCAAGACCTGGGGGCTCACAATGTACGCCTGCCGTCCGCCACGACCTGCGACTGCTCATTACGAATATCGAGTGTTGCCGCACGGAGAGATCGCACGGCCGAGTGTGAATTCTGCCGGCAAGATTGAGGAGGGACGCTATCGCTGGACGGACGCGAAAACTGGTGAAGTGCATGAAACGGTCCGCAAAAAACGCGCCGTCCGCAAGGATCGGGTGATGCCAGACGCAAAGTGTCCGCAACACGGTTGCGCTCTAATTCAGAGAAGGGGCCCCTGGCGTCGTGGAAAGGACAAGCTGTGGCTCGCAGTCTGCTCGAGAGGCGGCGAGCGCTACCACGTTGACTCCAAGGGTGTTGTGTCTAGTCCTGGAAAGGGACCAAAGCGAAGAGCGGGACGGCCGCGGGGCATCTCGCCCGAAATGCAAAAGCGTATTCGAAGCGCCGCAGCCTTTTTAGTGTGCGGCTGGTCGATACGCAAAATGGCACCCTATCTCTTCCCTGACAAGCCGCAATCCGCTGAATCGAATGCCTACCGCACCTTTCACGAATACCGTCCGGCGATCGCCTCTGCCAGAGCAACTCTTTCTCTTACCGACGCTCGCACCATTGTCGAGGGAGCGACCCACCCCCCTTCGAAAAATTCGTAGTGCTTTTTCCGAAGCCCCTTCGAAATATTCCCACTGGTTATAATTCCGTCGACTTACCTCACTACATTCCTCAGAATTCACGGCATCACGGCAGAGCGACCTTGATGAGAAAGAGGTGCACACCCGTACGACGTTCATGGCGCCTACGGGTGAATTCTGTCGAAAGGACAACAATCAAATGGACAATCACGGTACTTTAGAAAATTCCGCTCGTCAATATCGCTCCCGTACTACCGGCTTCCCAAAAAAGCGGACTCGAATTCACATCGAGCCACTCTGGCCACTCCGCGTTCCGGGGGTTCATCGCGCGCCGCGCGGGTTAACCGCGGGCCCTAACCCCTCGAAGCGGACCGTACCGCACCGCCTAACCAATTAAGAAAGACAGAAAGAATAAATTCTATTAGCGAGTCGCTGCAAACGTATAGGAGGACACATGGTAATGCGCATTGATAAAGGTTATGAGAATGGTGACGGTTCTGTATTGGGAGAACCCCGCAAAGTCAAGAAGTCGCTAATCGATGTTGCTGCAATTCGAGGCGACACTCCGGCGATGCATGAGGATGGGGAAATTTACAGCGTCCAGCAGACAGATTTCCCGGTGCAGAAGCCCGGCAATAAGAGGTGGTTTCGTGCCCACCACGATCCAGAATTTCACCTTCCCAACGTGCGGTTGCTGGAGGATCCGGAGGATAGGTCGAAATACATCCTACCAAGCGCGTACATGCCTCCTTCTGACGTTCAGGAGTTTGTCGAGTACGTGACCTTGGTGACCTGTGTCGATGTGCGTGGAACGGTATTTCTTTGGCCAATAAAGAACACTTCGAACAATTGGGGGTTGTCTGCCAGGCGAGTTGTTAAGGCAGCGATCGAGAGGTGGGTTCGCATTCGTCCCAACATGCCGGCGAACTGCTACGACATCTACAAGACTCCCCCGGAGCTGTCGAACATCGGTCCTAAGTGGCCCGCCGACGTAACCTTCGAGGACGTGCTCATGACCGCGTTTGAAGACCACGAAATCGCCGACGACAGCCACCCCCTTATTCGCAGACTGCAAGGAAAGGAGATTTGACGTGCTTTCCATCCCAGAGGATTTGCGAGCGCTCGGTGTGACCGATATTGTCGCGATCGACGCCGAGTTTGTACCTCGCAGAGGCGAGCGGGTTACGCCCGTATGCATCTGCGGCAAGTCCTTGGTTCATGGCAAAGAATGGCAGCTATTCAATGACGGCAACCACGAACCTTGCCCATTTCCTGACAATGCCGAAACTTTGTTTGTTTCCTTCACCGCCCCCGCTGAATGGTCTTTCTACCTGGCTATGGGGTGGGAACTACCCGTAACCATCATCGATCTGTACGCCGAAATGTGTTTGAAATTCAATGGATGCCCAGGTAAAGACGGCAAGCGTATCTTTCCGTCGCTACTCATGGCATTAGACCACTACGGCTTGGACTCCATTTCCGCAGCAGAAAAGGACGAAATGCGTGATTTGATCTTGCGGGGCAACTACACGCCGGAAGAGAGACAGGAAATCCTCTTGTACTGCTGGACCGACGTTATCGCCTTAGAAACATTGCTGCCTGCGATGCTGCCTTCAATAAACACATACCAAGCATTGCAAAGGGGAGCTTACACACGATCGGTAGCAGCACCAGAGTTCAACGGTGTCCCGATCGATGTCCCCGTCTACGAAGACCTGAAAGCGAAGTGGACGGACATTAAAGTCGGACTTGCGATGAGGGTAGAGCAAAAGCACGGTTACGGCGTCTATGCACTGGATGCAAAAGGGAGGGCTCATTGGACGGTGAAAGGTTTTGAATCGTTGGTTTGCCGGGTGGGGTTGGACAAGGTTTGGCCGAGGACACCCCAGGGTAGGTTTATGGTTTCCGACCAGGATGATGGCGGCCCTGAAAACAGAGTGTTCAAGACGATGGCCCAGCGGTGTCCGTACCTGGAACCGCTACGCGTGACTCGCAAAACTCTCACAACCCTTCGCCGGTTCGACTTACCTATAGGTACTGACGGTCGGTGTCGTTACGACCAGAGGCCGTGGGCGTCGTCGACAGGAAGGAATTACCCCAAGACGACGGAAGGATATATCTACGGTCTGCCTAAATGGACAAGACGTTTAATTAAACCAGAACCGGGCCGTGCACTCGCCTATGTGGACCTGCGGGCGTGTGAGTACGGCATTCAAGCCGGCTTGTCGCGCGACCCCCGGATGATGGAGTCCTACAAATCGGGAGCGGACGTCTATCTTCGCCTGGCCGAACTTGCAGGTGCAGTACCGGCCGATGCAACGAAAGCGACACACCCCCGTGAACGGATGCTCTACAAGGTCGCGCAACTTGCAGCAAGTTACGGCCAGACAGCATATGGTCTAGCGAAGAATACCGGATGCACAATTCAGGAAGCTAAGGCCGTGCACAAGAATATGGAGCGAGTGTACCCTCGATACTTCGCTTGGAGAGAGCGTTCTGCAATTGGGGCGGAGTGTGCTAGGCGGATGATTACGCCGTTGGGCTGGAGCGTCCCAATCACCAAAAATACTAAACCGAATTTTCTCCTTAACTTTCCGATTCAAGGCGCGGGCGCGGACATTCTGCGCGCAGCGACCACCATGATGTATGACGAGGGGATTCGGATTCTTGCGATGGTGCATGACGCCGTGCTTGTCGAGGATGACAATCAGAATATCGAACAGTCCGCGAAGATGGTCCAGGACTGTTGGCGCAAGGCGAGCAAAAGCATTTTGAGAGGGTTTGAACTGGATTCGGACATTGAGATAGTCCGGTACCCCGACACATTCGCACCGGAGGACACCGACGAGTTTTGGAATTTCCTGACAGAACTGCGTCAGGGAGTTTGTGTGCCAAAAAACGATTTTCAATCGGAAACGGGTGCCTTAGAGGGGTCTGAAGAGGAAGCGGTGAGCGCCTAATTCTTGATCTTGCAGCGGTGACAAAGAGGAAATGACGGCGGCTCTCCAACCCATTCCTGTCGGCGCGAGGAAAGGGAATAGGATGCCACTCCCCGACGAAGAGATTTCAACAACACGACAAGATGACTGACGCTTTACAACCCGGTCCAGTGATAGATTCTCTGAGAACGTCATCGACGCCGAGCACGGAGGCGAGAATCGTGCCACGGCGACGTCATCAGCGTGGCCGCGTGTACAAGCGCGGAAAACGTTGGGTTGGATCTTACAGAGTCTACGATGTCAACCCGCACACCGGTAAGAGACCACGGCGGACCATTACCTTCGATGAGGAGGTTACATCGGAGCGTGCCGCCAAGGATGCTCTTGAGCCTTATCTGGCCGAATATAACGCTAGAGCAAAGGCGGACCGCAAGCAACCAACACCCCGACATGGAGGAAAAAAACTCTGCCACCTGGTCGAGGAATGGATGCAAAAAATCATCCCCTGCCGCAAATACGGTGGCGCACGAGCGTGCCTGTCGCACATTCGTACGTACATCAAACCGCAACTCAGCGAGACCCGCTTGTGTGACCTGGGCCCGTCCTGTCACCAGGCGTTTGTCACCGCAGTGGGCCAGCGCGCCGGCCGCAGGCGCACGGTGGAGAACGTGTACGCTACCCTGAGTTCCATCCTAGACAAAGGCCGAAAGTGGGGATACGCGATCCCGGAGGTCAGGCGTAGGGATATAGAGTTCCCCGCCGATCTGAAGCCCGGGACGCAAACCCTCCTCTTCGACGCAGACACCGCCGCGCGAATCATCAATGCGGCTCCGCAACCGTTCAAGCTCATGTTTCTGATCGCCGCGCTTTGCGGCCTTCGCATCGGCGAAGTCACGGCGTTGAAGATCTCGAGCCTGGACTTCAAGCGCAAACTGATTCTCGTCACCGCCGCGCTCGACTACGCCACGAGAAAGGAAACGACACCCAAAAGCAAAAACAGTGCATCCCCTGTTGTTATGCCGGCGCTGCTCGCCAAGCGGCTGCAAGACTGGGTGGAGAAGCACTATAAGCCAAACGAAGCGGGTTATCTCTTCACCAATTCCAACGGCAAGCCCTATCTCTCGGACAATGTGGTGAGGTATGGCGTGCATCGCACGATGAAGAAACTAGGGATCGAAACGCCCAAAGGCGTTCACGTTGGGATTCATTGTTTCCGGCACGGAGTAACCACCGAACTGCTCGAATCCGGCATTCCGATTCACGTCGTTACACGAATGATGCGGCACGGAGATTCCAAAGTGACTTTGGATCACTACGCCCACATCGTTGGCGACGCGGAACGAGTCGCATCCGAGCGTCTTTCGAGTAAAATCGGGGCTCAATTGGAGTCAGAGCCCGATTTGGAGTCAGTTTCGACGAAGTCAGCTTGATAACAAAGAGCTTGGCGGAGGCGTGTGGAAGTCGAATCCACCATTCCACCCGCGGAGGGGAGGAATCGCCGGCTTTGAAGGCCGGGAAGGTCACCGGACCCCATTCGCCCCCACAGTCATAATACATTCAAACGGAGACCGTCGTTATCCGCCGTCCGGCAGCGCCGCTGGCAGCAGTTTTGTCCTCAAAAAGAACAGGGCGGGTTGCATAGCGACCCGCTCTGTGTCCCCACAGATTGGTTGTGAAGGGATGTGTTACTGCAGCGGTGTGCCCGTTCCGGAATCACAATTAGGAGCAGACCTTTGTAGTAGATTACGCCTGTCTGATCCAGAACGCGTGCGTGCCGGTCGAGTTCAAGCGCAGAGGAGCCGCCAGGGTGCCGTCATCGAAGCGGGGCCTCCAGCATGAAGCTGTAGCCATCTTTACCGCTACTCCGGTTCGATGGCATCGGAAATCTTGCCGCTGGAGCTTACGCTTCTGGGCGCCTGTACCTTCCAGGCGACCTGGTTTAACCGCGCCACACACGCGAAACGTTAACGTTTACTCTGGATGTGGCTCGCTACACGCGCGCCGTTTCCAAGCCAACCGCTTGCGTACGCTTCAACGCGGCGACCAAGTCGTATAGAGCGGGGCTCGTACACACTTCATAGTAATAATGGTCCGCGGGTTTCCCGATTTTCCCGTCCGGCAGAAGCTGCCGAGCTACTCCCTGGCGCAGCACCAGCAATTCCACCGACTCCCCCATCGGCACTTCGCCGTAGTACAACGTCACTTGTTCCTTGCCCCACGGCTTATCC
>Ga0306926_10001718_pt1 | contig 21881 bp, 17 predicted proteins | sample flu12Cox44000178_FD_203759 | JGI IMG/M metagenome (GOLD analysis project Ga0306926, IMG submission 203759) | Lab enrichment of tropical soil microbial communities from Luquillo Experimental Forest, Puerto Rico - flux8day.12C.oxic.44.000.178 (v2)... | ecosystem: Environmental > Terrestrial >...
GATCGGCATCGGTCTTCTGGCGCCGGAAACGGTCGCATCGTTGGTGGTCGTCGCGAATACATCGGAGAACGGCACACTCACCCTATCCTTGAACGGCAGACGCACCGATTCGGTGTTCGTGGGCCCGATTTCGGTGTACGGCGGTGCCACCTACGGACAGGCCAGCGTGGAATGGCGCTATCATTTCACGACCCACTGGGCATTCTCGCTGAGCTACCAGTACGCGCGCGCGCGCGCCCCCGGCGTACAGGAGTGGGCCAACGGCAACCAGGGAAAATTCGGCATCGTCTGGGATAGCGGGCGGTTATGACCGCGAGCGCAGATACACCTCCCGCGCCGAGCCCTTTGCTTGCGCTGCGCCGCCAGCGCAAGGCCCTGCTGTGGGCCGCACTGGGGGTGCTGCTGCTGGCGCTGCTGGCAGCGGTATTCTGGCCGCCGCGCTACACCGCGACAGGCGTGATCCTCATCGAGCAGCAGGAGCTGCCGAACGATCTGGTGCGCTCCACGGTCTCGAGCTACGCCTCGCAGCGCATCCAGGTGATCAGTCAGCGCGTGATGACCACCGAGAATCTGATGGGCATCATCCAGCGTTACAACCTGTACGCGGATCTGCGCAAACGACGGCCGCGCGAAGAGGTGATCAAGGAGATGCGCAGCGATACCGCGCTGCAGATGATCAGCGCGGATGTCATCGACCCGCGTGAGGGACGGCCCACCAAGGCGACCATCGCTTTTTCCATCACCTACCGCAGCCCCTCAGCCGAGCTCGCTGCGAAAGTCGCCAACGAGCTGGTGTCGCTGTACCTGCAGCAGAACATCGAGTCACGCCAGCAGAGCTCACGCGACGCGGCCGTGTTCCTTACCGGCGAGAGCGCGCGACTGGACAGGGATATCAAGGAACTGCAGGCGAAGATCGCAGACTTCAAGGCGCAGCATGCGGATGAGCTGCCGGAGCTGGTCCAGCTCAACCTGCAGAAGATACAGCACGCCCAGGATGAGATCCGTGACACGGACGCGGAGCTCCGCGCCCTCGATCAGCAGATCACCTACCTCGATGCCCAGCTGGCGCAGATCAACCCGACCGCCCAGGTGTACGCTTCCACCGGCGAGCGGGTGCAGTCGCCTGCCGACCGCCTCAAGTACGTGCGCACCGAATATGCGCGCGCGCAGGCGCTCTATTCGCCCGACCATCCCGACGTGCGGCGACTGAAGCGCGAAATGGAAGGGCTGGAAGCCGCGGCTGCCACGGATGCCAGCGGCAACTCCGAGGCCAATGACGAGCGCCGCCAGCTCGAGGAGGCGCAGACGCAGCTCGCGAGTGCTCGGCAGCGCTACTCGGCGGACCATCCGGATGTCGAGCGTCTGGAGCGGCTGGTTGCATCGCTGCAGACGCGGGTGGACAGCGCCGCACCGGCAGCGGCGAGTACTACGGCTTCCGCCGCGGGCGCGACACCGACGCCCGAAGGACCGCCGGAGAAAGCGGTGAGCTCGAGCGCGGACAATCCGCCCTACATCCAGATCCAGGCGCAACGCGAGGCGACGGTGAACCAGATCCACTCCTTGCGCCGCAAGCGCGGGGAGTTACAAGCGACGCTCGCCAGCCTGGAGACTCACGTAGCGCGAACACCGGCGGTCGAACGTGATTACAACGTCATGTTGCGCGATCTGGAGGCGGCACAGACTCAGTATCGCGTCGAGCGCCTGAGGCAGAACGAAGCACAGACCGCGGAAAATCTCGAGGTCGAGCGCAAAGGCGAGCGCTTCACGCTCATCGAGCCGCCCTTCCCACCGGAGGAGCCAACCAGTCCGAACCGACGGCTGATCCTGATCTTCGGAGTGGTCGCGGCGCTCGGAGTCGGCGCGGCCACCGCTATGCTGCTGGACGCCTTCGATGGCAGCGTGCGCAGCCGCTATGACCTCGAGCAGCTGCTGGCGACCCCGCCTCTGGCGGTGATTCCGACGATACAGACGAGTCAGGACCGCGCCGCGCGCCGTCGCCGCCGCCACACAGCGCTATACGGCGCGCTCGGTGCCATGGTCGTGGGTATCGTGCTGCTGCATGTGCTGTATCGGCCGCTGGACGTGCTGTGGCTCGCCGCGCTGCGCCGGCTGGGAGTCGAGAGTTGAGCGCGGATTGGCACGGTAGGCGCGACAAGGCACTGGTGCCCCGGGTGGTACACGGCGCGGCGGTGAAGCCGATCGCACCCGTTCGCGAATTTCGCGTCATCGATCTGAACCCCTTCACGCTCGAGCACGAGCGCATCCTGTCGCCGGGCGCTGGCGGCCCGCCAGGCGCGGCTTACAAGATGTTGCGCACCCAGGTGCTGCTGCGGCTCGACAGGCTCAAGGCCAGATCGCTGGCCATCGTGGGTAACGATCCGGGCACGGGCAAGACCCTGACCGCCATCAACCTGGCGATCGCCGTGTCGGCCAACCCCGACCGCTGCGCGCTGCTGGTTGACCTCGATCTGCACAAACCGCACATCCACCGGCGCCTGGGATTCGAGCCGACGGCGGGCGTCGATGACTATCTGCGGAAGCAGCGGCCGCTGAGCGAGGCGCTGGTGCGCCTTGCGGGCTACGAGCGGCTGCTGGTGCTGCCGGCGCGCGAGCGCTGCCTGGACTCCTCCGAGTTGCTGTCCAGCACACGTGCGCAGGAGTTGGTTCGCCAGATCCGCAAATACGACAGTGAGCGCATTCTGATCTTCGATCTGCCGCCGGTGCTCAAGACCGACGACGCGCTCGCCTTTTCGCAGCACGTCGAGGCGGCTCTGATCGTTGTCGGCGAAGGACGTACGCAGCGCCGTGACGTGGTGCGCATGCTGGAGCTGCTGCGCGAGCTGCCGGTCGTCGGCACCGTGCTGAACCATACCTCCGAGGTCATCGACAGCTATTACTGACGGAACTTGATCGCCCCGTGAAGCGCTTGCTGGTCTATTCGGCGCAGATGGAAGCTGTCGGCGGCATCGAGAGCCACGTCGTCGAGCTCTGCCTGCAACTGGCCAGGGCAGGGCACCGCATCACGCTCATGAGCAGTCGCTTTGCGCTGAACGCCGACAGCAGGCACGGCCTCGAGCGTGCCGGCGTCGAGCTTGTGGTCAACGACCGGGGCTGGACGTCCGGCTCTCAGTTGTGGCGGTCGTGCTGGACGCTGTGCGCGTTGCTGCGCCTCCTGCCGCGACGATTCGATCTCGTGTATACCAACGGACAAGGGCGCAATGCCGCCATCGTGCACGCCTGGTTCCGCGGCAGATTGCGCCTGGTGCACCATCACCATACATCGTGCGATCAGAGCGACGTTGCGACCTGGCCGTTGGCATACCGGCAGGCGATGCGACGAGCCGACGCGCTGATCGTGTGCGCTGATTACATTCGGGACCGCATGCGACAGGCTATCGGCCGGCCCAACGTCGAGGTGATTTACTGCTTCTCGCGGCAACTGCCGGTCAGCGCCGCCACGCTGCCGTGCGAGGAGCGGATCGTGTTCGGCTACTTCGGACGTCTGATCCGCGAGAAGGGCATCGACTGGATTCTGCGCCTCAGCGAAGACCCGCGCCTCAGCGGCATCACCTGGAAGATTTGGGGTGCCGAGGCGACCTACCGCGCCAGCAACTTCGCCGGGCACGCCAATGTGCGCTACCTGGGACCCTTTTCCGGCGACGAGGGGCTACGCGGCGCGATCCAGGCGATACATTGCTTCTGCCTTTTTTCCACCCACCCCGAGGGCGTGCCGCTCTCTCTGATCGAAGTCATGGGAGCGGGCAAGCCGTGGATTGCCACTGCCCAGGGTGGCATACCGGAGCTGGCGCACGATGCGGAATCCTGTGTCATCGTGTCGCTGGACGATTACGAGGCGGTGGTCGAGGCCTGCCTGGCCATGAGCGCGCGCATTCGCGCCGCAGGTATCGACGCTACGAGACAGCAGGCCTTCTACCGCGCTCGCTTCGCCAGCGAGGCGCTGCTGCCGCAATGGCTGCGGCTGCTGTCAGCCGAGCGCTGACTAGCGCAGGAGATTCGGAAACGGCAGCCCGTTCACGGTCGGCTGCGCGGCCGAATCCGCCACCGCGACCGCAGCCGTCTGCGCCTGTGCGGTCACGGCCGCCGCCGCGGCGAGGCCGGTGAACAGCCATGTGTAGCCGTTTACGGTGCCGTGGCCGGTGACCTCACCATAGAGCAGATCCACGGCGCAGCTGGCAAACAGCAGCAGCGGCAACGGATTGCCGCTGCTGCGCGCGCCGGTGATGCAGCTGCGCGCGAGCCAAACGACGAGGGCAATGCGGTACACGATGAAGGCGACGCCAAGGACCGGTCCGAGATCGACGATGTGACGGGCCCAGTCGGACTCCGCCCAGCCACTGAATCCCGGGATGGTAACTCCGAGGGTAAGGCTGGCGTTGCCCGCGAGCCCGAGACCGTAGCCTGCAAGCGGCGCATCGCTCAGTAAGCCGAGAAAGTCGTAAAGACTGTAGAACGCCCGCCCAAACACCCCACTCGAGAAGGTATGTGTTTCGGCCTCGTGGGCCTGCGCCCAGCGATTCATGAACGTGCTGTAGCCCTCAGGGAACACGATCGGATACAACACCGCGGCCAGGAGCACGATGAACGCCGGCACTATGACCGCTCGCCTCGAAACGCCGCCTTTCCTGACAACGGCGGCCGATCCGACCGCGACGGCCATGACGACACCACAGGCGAGGATCGCGCCGCGACTGCCGCTCACCGCCAGGCACGTGAGCAAAGCGCCGGTCACCAGCGTGATCTGCCAGAGCTTCAGGTACCGGTGCGCCGGCGCGGCGATCCATAGCGCGATCAGCATCGCCATCCCGGCGACGACGAACTCCTTCTGACCCACGTCCGATGTGAAGGTGCCCATCGGTCGCGTGTGGTTCATGTCCACGGCCAGGCCGTGAAACTGCTGCGCGGTGCTCGCACCGAAACCCACGTTGATGGGAGCATCCAGGGGCGCTCGGAACTGCAGCAGCACCAGCACGGCAATGGGGAACGCGAGCAGGAAAGTGATGCGCGCGATGCGTTGCAGATCGGCCTGTCTAAAGGTCTCGGCGATGACGAACGGCAACGGGATATAGAGAAAGTAGTTGCGCCACCCGTACACGGCCAGCAACGGCCACTTGTCGATGGCCGCGGCCACACCGAACGCCTGCACCGCAATGATCAACAACCCAACGAAGCCGAACGCGGCGCCCACCCAGAGCAGCACCTTTGACCGCGGGAAGAAACCATGGCGGAGGGCCAGCCAGTAGATTGCGAGCACCACCGGGTCGCGGATGAAGAACAGCGGCTGACCGTAGGAAGTGAGCAACCACTTGCGCAGCGCCCCCTCGAAAATCAGCAGCAGGTAGAAAACCATGACGAGAGCGACGATCTGCCGTCGACCGCGCTCCCCCGTATCGCCCGGCGAAGCTCGTTGTGTCGCTCGTGAGCCGTCTTCGGCGAGCAACATTGATATTTTCCTGGCCGGATGAGCCGCAAATCATGGACCGCGACGCCAAGCCGGTCAATGCCTGTCTTGGTGCTGCAACATTTCTAACCGATGCTGAAGGGCTGAATTCCGGGGACATTTTGGGCATGAAGATACTGCTCGTCGGCAACTACGCTCCCGATGCCCAGGAGAGCATGACGCGGTATGCGCAGCTGATGCACGCGGGTCTCACCGCAGCTGGACACGAGGTTGTGCTCGCGCTGCCGACGGCCGTGCTGAACCGCCCCCACCGCGGAGCAAATGGCGTCTGGAAGTGGGTCGGTTATGTGGACAAACACCTGCTGAGCATCCCAGCGCTGCAGCGTGCCGCGGCGCATGTCGACATAGTGCACGTCTGTGACCACGCGAACTCGATTTATGTGCCGTTGTCGAGCCGGGCGCCGCACATCGTCACCTGTCACGACCTGTTGGCTGTGCGTGGGGCGCTGGGTGAGGACACCGACTGTCCGGCGAGCTTTACCGGGCGGCAGCTGCAGCGGAGCATCCTGCGGGGACTTGGCCGGGCGCACGCGCTGGCCTGCGTGTCGCGCGCCACTCAACGGGATGCTTGCCGGCTGCTGAATGGGTACCGAGGTCCAATCGTGCTCGCGCCGAACGCGTTGAACTACCCATACCGCAGAATCGAACCACAGACGGCTGTGCAACGCCTGGCCGATCTTCCTGGCCTCGATCCTGCATACCCGTTCGTGCTCAGCGTCGGCTCGAACCTGCGCCGCAAGAACCGTCTGGCGGTGCTGCACTCGGTAGCGGGCATCCGCGACTCGTGGAACGGCCGGATCGTCTTTGCGGGCCAGCCGCTGAACGCGGAGCTGCACGCTCTGGTGCGCGAGTTGCGGCTCACGGATCGGGTGATTGAAGTCGTCAAGCCGTCCAACGAAGTTCTCGAGGCACTCTACAACCGTGCCTTGGCGCTGCACTTCCCCTCGCGCTTCGAAGGCTTCGGCTGGCCGATCATCGAGGCGCAGGCCTGCGGCTGCCCGGTGATCTGCAGCGACCGGGAGCCGTTGCCCGAGGTGGCGGGCAGCGCGGCAATCGTGTGCGATCCGGACGACTTCGCCGGCCTCGGGGCGGCGATCGTCAGGCTGGATCGCAGCAAGCATGTGAGGGATGACCTCAGCTTCCGGGGCCTCGAGAACGCACGCCGCTATGGCCGGGAGGCCATGATCGAACGCTTCGTGTCCCTTTATCGGCAGCTGGCGGCGGCATGAGCGCACTGCTGCGTGCATTCATTGTCGTGCTACCGTGGCCGCTGAAGCGGCGCTTGCTGCAACTCATCTATCGATACGAGTTGCACCCCAGCAGCCGTATTGGCCTGGCGTGGGTATTCCCCAGGCGGCTTATCATGCACGCTCATTCGAGCATCGGGCACCTCACGGTCTGTAAGGGCCTCGAGCTCCTCGAGCTCGAGCAATATGCCTCGATCGGCCGGCTGAACTGGATATCCGCCTACCCCCTCGATGGCTCGCCGCACTTCGCGCACAGCCGCGAGCGCAGTCCCGCGCTCACCCTCGCCGAGCACTCCGCCATCACCATGAGGCACATCATCGATTGCACCGAGCGCGTGAGCGTCGGTGCTTACGCCACCGTTGCCGGCTATCGCTCGCAGCTGCTGACGCACAGCATCGATCTGGCGGAGTGTCGTCAGGATGCCAAGCCGATCACGATCGGCAGCTACGCCTTCGTCGGCACCGCGTGCACGGTGCTGGGCGGCGCAGTCGTTCCCGATCACTCGATCGTCGCAGCCAACTCGCTGCTGCATAGCGCCTACGAGGAGCCGTACCGGGTCTACGCCGGCGTACCTGCCCGGGCGGTAGCCCAGCTCGATCCGCAGCTCAAGTACTTCACGCGCGCCAAGGGATTCGTCACGTGAGGGGAATCGCGACGGGGCGGCGCGATTGGCTCGCGCTGCCACCACTTGCGCTGATACTGATGGGTCCCGCCGCTGCGGGCAGCACTTCGGTGGCACTGCCCTGTAATTGCAAGACCAGCGCCGGAATCTTCGACTCGAGGGGACAGCTGGTTCGTACCCTCTGGAGCGGCCGTTCCGACCTGGCCGGAACGCTCACCATCGAGTGGGATGGACGCGACGAGGATGGCCGGCCGACGCCGCGCGCCGAGAGCTATCGGGTGCGCGTGCTGGCACACAACATCCGTTATGTATGGGACGGAGTCATCGGCAACACCTCGCGCGACTTCACCGGCCCCCACGTGCATCGTGCCGCCAACCCGATCAACGGCATGGCCATCGATGAGCACGGCAACGCGTTCTACGTCGTCGGCTACAACGAGCAGCAAAACGCCATTCATCGCTTCAGTACGCTCGACCCGCAAAGCAAGACGGCGCTCGCGCGCGACGACTACCGGCGCGTGTTCAGGTATGCCGCGACCGACGGCACCCTCGCTTACTTCGCCAATGTCGGCCTGGTCGCGCAGCGCGATTCGCCGCTGCGCGACCCCGCGACATTCGTCATTGCGCTCAAGGTAAGCGATGGCACCGAGCACTCGTTTGCCCAGGGCCGCGTGGTGTTCCCCAACCCGGCGTGGCCGTGGGCCAATCGCTGGAGCAGCGTGATCGACTACCGCGACGAGAATGTCGATGTTGCCGGAGAGTTCCGCGACGCGCCGAGCGGCCTCGCCGTGCAGCAGCGTGGCGCCGCGTTGTTCGTTGCTCATGCGCGTCTGAACGAAGTGTGCGTGCTCGACAAGCACGACGGGCGGCTGCTGGCGAAGATCTCCGTCGAGCAGCCGGGCGGCGTCGCCGTCGCGCCTGATGATTCACTGTGGGTGCTGAGCGCGGCTCGCGGCGCGCCGGCGCTGGTGCGCTATCGCCTGCAGGGGGGACGGTGGGCCGAGGTCTTGCGCAGGTCAGGGCCGCTCGCAAGACCCGTGGCGCTTGCAGCCTCGCCGGTCGATGGAACGGTGGTGGTGGCCGATGCCGAGACGGAGCAGCTCAAAGCATTCGACGAACGCGGTGAGCCCAGCTGGAGCTACGGGCGGAGGGGTGGCTACGGCGATGGCAATCCGGACGTTGCCAACGATCGCCTTTGGCTGTCTGCGGATGTAACGTACGTTGCGTTCCAATCCGACGGATCGTTCTGGTTCGGCGACCCGGGTAACGCGCGCAACCTGCACCTTTCCGCCCAGCGCCAGTACCTGGGGCAGATCATGTACATGCCCATCACCTATCACGTCGCGGTGGATCCCGCCCAGCCGAGCCGGGTCTTCAACCGCTTCCTCGAGTTCGCGGTTGACTATTCCCGACCGCTGCACGACTCATGGCAGCTGGTGCGCAACTGGAGGGCGGGGCTCGACCGTTCGTACCTCACGGACATGGAGGGCCTGCGGGAAGTGCTGATGCTGCGCAATGGGCACACCTACGGGGTCGTGCCGCGCAACGGCGAGAGATTCACGGAAATCGTCGAGCTCACCTCCCGCGGATTGCGTCCCACAGGCGGCAGACTCGACTTCGGCGTCAAGCTCTATGCGGACGGAGCGCTGCGGGGCTCACAGCAGCGCTTGCCGGCCGTCGAAGTCTTCACGCGCAAACTCGCGGGCTTCGACGCAAGTGACAATCCCCAGTGGGACCCGCCCGCACGGCTCGCCGGTGTCGCCGCCGTAAAGCCGGAAGATCCTTACTATCACGATGTGCCCCAGGGCTCCGGCGTGAATGAACCGACCTTTCCAGTCACGGCCAGCGGGATAGTGGTGTTTTTCAACCCGGGGCGCAGCCCGGGTCTCCACCTCGGCGGCGTCCGCGTCGGAGGCGATGCATGGGCTTGGCGCGCGAGCCCCTCGGGCAGCTGGATACTCGACTCGAAGGGCGGCATCACCTCGCTGACCGGTACCTACGAGCTGGGGCGTGGCGTGCAATATCTCGGCAACGTCGTCACCGTCGCGGCCCGACACATTATATATGGATATCACGGTGAAGCCTGGAACGGCGGTCAGGCCGATCAGTGGATGCACTTTCTTGACGACGGCCTGTTCGTCGGCCAATTCGGGGTACCGGTCTATCCGGCAGACAACAAGGTCGTGGCGCAGGCCGGCGCCGCCGGCAATGCTTTCAGTCCACAGCTCGTCAGTGTCAACGGACAGCTCTATTTATGGCACAACGATGAGGGCGTGCACGGCGGTGTGCACCGTTGGCACATCGCGGACGCAGACAGCGTAACAACGCTCGAAGCACCGATCGCGCCATGAGAGCCAGCTCGCGGCTTGCGAACGCCCCCGCGGTTCTAGTCGCCAATCTCAGTGCGCCGGAGATCAATCGTCTGGGTGTGGAACTGGAACAACGCGGCGTGCTGTATCGCTACGTGCGGCCGTACGTCAACAAGCAGCGCTGGTGGGAGCGTGCCGTGGAGCGGGCACCTGGCGTGGGGGCAAACTACCGACGGACCCTCGGCCGGCGCGCGCCGCCGGCCGGTTTACCCCTGGACAGGGTGATCGAGGCCGGGGTGGCACAGGATTTCGCCGCAGCGGTTGCCGCGCGGCTGCCCTTCGGCCACGCCTGGCGACGGCGCGCTGCTGCGCAACTGCTCTTTACCGCGGAGCGCGCCGTCGCGAGGAAGGCCGGCGAGCTCGCGAGTCGCGCCGATGTGGTCGTGGCGAGCTACGGAACGGGTCGCTACGCGTTCGAAGCGATCCGCCGCTCCGGCGGACGCACGGTGCTCAGCTATCCGATCGCACACAATCGCTATCAGCGACGCTTCTACGCAGAGGAAGCGCAGCTCGCGCCGGCATTCGCAGCCGCATTGCCGCGCCTGGAGGAGCTGCCGAGCCAGTATTCCGAATGCCTCGATGTCGAATGCGAGCTTGCGGACCGCATCCTGGTCGGGTCCGAGTTCGTGCTGCAATCGTTCGTTGAGACCGGCTACGACCCAAGCAAGATCGTCGTGACGCCGTACGGCGTGGACACTGACAGTTTCCGGCCACGTAGCACACCGCGACGAGATGACACCTTCCGTGTCCTGTTCGTCGGCCAGATCGGCCAGCGCAAGGGCATGAGCTATTTGCTGCAGGGCTATGAGTTATTCCGGCGGCCGGATTGCGAGCTCCATCTGGTCGGCAGCTATGTTCCGGGGTGCGAGGTGTACGGTCGGTACCGGCATCTCTATCGGTACACGCCTCATGTGCCGCAGAGGGATTTACCCGCGCTGTTTCACGAGGCCGATGTCTTTCTGTTTCCCAGCCTCATTGAAGGAATGCCCCTGGTGGTGCTCGAAGCGATGGCGTGCGGGTTACCGGTAATCACCACGACGCATGGACCGGGCGAGATCGTGCGCGACGGAGTGGACGGCTTCTTCGTGCCGATTCGCAATGCCGAGGCGATCGCGGCGCGGCTGGAACAGCTCTATCGCGAGCGGACGCTGTGCGAACGCATGGGCCACAACGCGCGCGAGCAGGCCCTGCGGCACGGTTGGGGAGCGTACAGCCAGTGCGCCGCGCACGCCATACTGCAGAGCGCGGAACACTGACAGCCTGGCGCGACCGCGGCGAACCTGAGGCACTGTCATGCTGAGAAGAATCGCTGAGCGTCTGACTGGTCGACTCGTGCTGCGGCGGCATCTTCCGCAACACTTTGGCGGCGGTCCGATTCTAGTCTCGGCGGCCGGTGGCCTGAAATACCTGCGGCGACCCCTTGGCGCAGTCGACCCCATGTTGCTGCGCATTGCAGAGAGATTCGTACGAGTCAACGGTTGCGTATGGGATATAGGCGCCAACGTGGGATTGTTCACGTTCGCCGCGGCCGCACGTGCCGGTCGCGGTGGTCGTGTCGTTGCCGTCGAGGCGGACGATTCGTGCGCCGCTCTCCTGCGACGGACTGCGCGACTGGGTGTCGATCGCGCCGGCGTGACAGTGATTTCAGCCGCAGTCGCCGAGCGTTGCGGCATCCGCGAGTTCCAGATTGCCGCGCGCGCACGGGCCTCGAATGCGCTTGCCGGCTACGGGCACAGCCAGATGGGTGGCGTCGCCGAGATGCAGACGGTGATCGCGGTCTCGCTCGACTGGCTGACAGGATTCCTGCCGCTACCGGATGTGCTCAAGATTGACGTCGAGGGCGCCGAGGCGGAGGTATTGCGCGGCGCCGATCGCCTGTTTGGCAGGGGCCGGCCGATAGTTCTGTGCGAGGTGGCTGAGGGGAACGTCGCGGAAGTGACCGACTTTTTCCATTCTCGTGGCTACGAGCTCTTCGATGCCGACTCCTGCGAGACCTGCAAGGTGGCTCGCGCCACCATGAACACCCTGTGCATACCGCGATAAATTCGCGGTGGAAATACCGGCGAGCAACCCGCCCGCGCTGCCGGACCTGCCACGTGGCTGTAATAGACTTCATGAGAGAATGCAACACGGTCGAGGCTTCGACCTAGCCTGGCGCGGGTCGGCCCGATCGGCCGCACATGACTCCCATCAGGGCCTTTTGCAGCCCGACCCCGGATTCAAAGCAGCAGTTTACGAGGCGGCGATGAGCTCGCGTTTCAGTGTCGACAGCGCCGTCAGGAAACGCATCTTCGAGAAGGCACTTCTCGCGCGCTTCGTGGATGAGAAGCTTCTCGAGCTGTTCGCCGCCGGGGAGCTTCATGGCACGGTGCATACCTGCATCGGCCAGGAAATGTCCGGTCTCATCAGCGAGTTTCTGCGTCCCACCGATACAGTGTTCTCGAATCACCGCTGCCATGGCCACTTTTTGTGGCGTACCGGCGATGCAGCCGGACTGATTGCGGAGCTCATGGGCCGCGCTGCCGGAGTCTGCGGCGGCATCGGGGGCAGCCAGCATCTCTACAAGGACGGATTCCTCTCGAACGGCATTCAAGGAGGCATCGCGCCGGTTGCCGCAGGACTGGCGCTCGCCCACAAGCTCAAGGGCGCGGGGGACATCTCGGTGGTGTACCTCGGTGATGGAACGCTGGGCGAAGGCGTCGTGTACGAGACGTTCAATCTTGCGTCCAAGTGGGACTTGCCCCTGCTGTTCGTCCTCGAAGACAACAAGTATGCCCAATCGACCTCACAGCACGAGACTCTTGCTGGAGATATCTGCAGCCGCCCCGCGGCCTTCGGTATCGAAGCGCTCAAGGCTGACACGTGGAACTGGGAAAATCTCTACGCGCTCGCGGGCGCGCTGATCGAACAGTTGCGTCAGGACTCGCGACCCCGTTTCCTGTGCATCGAGACCTATCGTCTGAAGGCGCACTCCAAGGGTGACGATACGCGAGCGCGCGAGACGGTCGAGCCTTTCGAAAGCCGCGACCCGCTCAACCGCTTTCTCAACACCCTGAGCGCGGTCGAGGAGGTCTGGGTCAATGAGCTGCGCGTCAGCGTCGCGCGCGCGGTGCAAAGCGCGCGCGCCTCCGCGCCGGCGGCCCTGGCTTTCAGCGAGGCGGGCACACCGGGCGAGGTTGCCGCGCTGCCATGGCCGCCTGCGCCTCTCGGCGATCCGCAGCGCGGGGTCACGGCGCTCAATGAAAGTCTGCGAGAGCTCATGCACGCCCACCCGGAGGTGTTGATCCTCGGCGAGGACGTACTGTCGCCTTACGGAGGAGCCTTCAAGGTCAGCAAAGACCTCTCGGAGCTGTTTCCCGGCCGCGTGCGCAACACGCCGATTTCGGAGGCCTGCATTGTCGGCGTTGGCGCGGGACTCGGGTTGATGGGGTATCGGCCGATCGTCGAAATCATGTTCGGTGATTTTGCCGGGTTGGCGTTCGACCAGATCGTCAACCACGCCGCCAAGTTCCATCAGATGTACAACCGCCAGGTCGTGAGCAATCTCATCATCCGCACTCCCATGGGGGGCGGACGCGGCTACGGGCCGACTCACAGCCAGACGCTGGATCGACACTTTTTTGGAGTACCGGGATTACGCGTCCTGGCCGTCAATAACCTGGTGGATCCCGGGGCGCTGTATCGCACGCTGCTCGCGGCGGATGGCGGACCTACGCTGGTCATCGAGAACAAGCGGCTGTATGGCAGTCATCTGTTGGCCGAGTGCCCGAGCGGCTTCGAGGTGCTGCAGCACCCCAGCGAGGCTTTTCCGGCCGTGTGGATCAAGCCGCAAGCGCGGCGTACCGATGTGACGCTGCTCGGATACGGCGGCGCGAGCGAGCAGCTGCTCGAGGCGTGCGAGAAGCTGTTCGAGGAGCACGATGTTATTGCCCAGGTGCTGGTAGTGACCCAGGTCTATCCGTTCGCGATCGCACCCCTGCTGTGCGCCCTGCGGGCCGCCCCACGGCTCCTCATTGTGGAGGAAGGGCAGGGGTTTGCAGGCTTTGGCGCAGAGGTGATCGCCCAGCTGGCAGAAGTCCTCGCGCTGCGCGCGCTTGCCGTACGACGTCTATTCCCGCCCGCCTGGTGCATTCCTGCAAGCAGTGGCCTCGAGAAGCAAATGCTGCCGAGTGTCGCCGGGATCGTCGAGGCGGCGCTCGCCATGAGCCGTGCATGATCACCGCCGTGCTCGCACCCCAGATCAACACCAACGACGACGACGTCGAGATCGTTGCCTGGTACGTTCAGAGCGGGGCTTACGTCGAGGCAGGCCAGGAGATTGCAGAGCTCGAAACATCCAAGACCTCGATGACATTGTCGGCTGAGAGTGCCGGGTACATCGACGGTTTGCTGCCAGTGCGAGCGCGGGTGCGCGTCGGTGCCGCCGTCTGCATGATCGCGGACTCGCGCGAGGAGCTGCAGGCGCGGGCTCCACCGCCGGCGGCCGCGGCCAATGAGCCGCCTCTCGGCAACGCGATGTCCGCGGCGGCCGTGCGAGCGGAGACCGAGCCGGATCGTCGCGGTCCCAATGGCTCGACGCGCTTCTCCAGGGGCGCTGCAGAGCTGCTCAAGGCCCGCGCCATGTCCGCTGACACGTTTCGGGGCGCTGGCCTCATCACCGCAGCCGATGTGAGGCAGGTCCTTGGCGTTGGCCCGCCAACGTCCCCGAGCTCGAGCTCGCACTTCGAACGAATCTCAGTCGCCAAGCAAGCGGAAATCACCGCCCTGTCGCTCGGCGCCAGTGGCCACATCAACAGCACGTTGTCCGTCCGTTTCGATTCCGGATCCATAAGATCGCGCTTGCGGCAGGAGCGGCTGTTCGATGGCAGCTTGCAGCCTGTGGCGATTTACGAGATTTCCCGGCTGCTGAAGCAGTGGCCGCAGCTCACGGCCTGCTACGAGGCGGAAGCCGTTCACTACTACCGCCGCATCGATCTCGGGCTCGCCATGGATCTCGGCAAGGGGCTGAAGGTCGTCACCATCCGTGACGCCGATCAACTCACCCCGCTACAGATCTTCGAGCACATACTCGACTGCGGCCGGCGCTATCTCGAAAATCGCTTGCGGCCGGAAGAGCTGCTGGACTCGACGCTGACGATTACTGACCTCTCCGGCTTCGACATTCTGCAATTCCAGCCGCTGATCAACGGCAGGCAGTCGGCGATCATCGGATTCGGTGGCGATCAGACGCTGCCGGGACAGCCGATGACGATCAACCTCACCTTCGATCATCGTGTCGCCAGCGGTCGCGACGTCGCGCTGTTCCTTGGCGAGCTGCGCGCGCGGCTGTTGAGCTACGGCACGCCAGGGGTTGCGGCGGCATCAGGCGCCAGCGCGACGCAGCAGCAGCCATTGCCGGTTTCTCCGGCATCTGGGCCCGCCGCCGGCGTGACCGTTTGTGAGCGCTGCGGCGTCGACAGCGAGTCGTACTACGGCAGCTTTGCACGCGATGGTTATATGCTGGCTTTTTACCGGCCCGACGGCAGCCTCGGCGGGGTCTGCCATCGTTGCTTCGGCAGCTGGAACTGAAGCGGACTCGGGACTCGGAACTCATGGATCGCACTGCCGTACTCGTTGCGCTTTCCCGGATAGCCAGGAAACCCACGGCGCAAATCGCCGACCACATGGTGCTCGCGAGTCTCGGCGTGAGTTCGTCCCTGGGTCTGAGTCTCCTGCGCACCAGCCTCGAGAGCGCGAGCGGTAAGTCGCTCGAACCCCTGAGCGGGATGATGCGGGTCGGCGATCTCGTCACGCTCATGACCAACGGAGCCGTGCCAGGCGCTGCGCCGGCGATAGCGGACGCGCCAGCTGCTGCGCTGCTGGCAGCGACCTCGCTGGCCGCCGCGACACCAGCCGTGAATGAGTCGATGACCTGGCCCGGCGCGATCGGCCTTGGACTCGACATTCAGGATGTCGACGCTCTGCCCCTGAGCAGCGACTATCGCTCGCACGAGTTCTACCGGAGCCATTTTCTGGCGAGCGAGATTGCCACGGCGGTGCTGCGGCCCGACGCGCGCGTGCACCTGTGCGGAATATTCTGCGCCAAAGAAGCGGCCAAGAAATCCCACCCGGCGTTACTCGAGGCGCGGATGAACACCCTGGTAGTGACGCATGACTCGGGCGGCAAGCCGTTTCTCGGGTTGGCGGACGGTGAGCTGTCGGCATACGGCTTCCAATTCATCGTCAGCATCAGCCACACGCACAAATTTGCCGCCGCAGCCTGTATCACCTTTGCGCGCAACCCGGGCGCGGCGGCCGGCTCGCTGCATCGCCGCTGAAGCTGATATCCGTGCAAGGCTCTGTCGTGCTTCCGCCGTGAGCGTCAACTACTTCCTGTATCGGCGGCTGTGTCGTTGGATCACCTGCGATCTGCGACTGCCGTTTCGGGTGGAGTTGTCGCTGTCGACCAAGCACGACGTGGCGAGCTTCCAGGATGTGTTCTGCCATCCCTTCTACTGGCAGTTGTTTACCTGGATGGAGCATGCGCCGGAGCTCGTGGTCGACTGCGGCGCCAATTGTGGGCATTTCAGCGTGCTCGCGGACACCTGCGCGCGTGTCAAATTCGGCAGGTCGGACGCTCAGTACGTGCTGATCGAGCCCAACCCAGGGTTGTTGCCGATCCTGAGTCGCAATCTCGAAGCGGCCGGCCTCGCCGGGCGCAGCCGCGTGCTCACCGGATTGTTGGGACAGAAGTCGGGCAGTAGCACGCTGTGGGTGCATCCGAAAAACTACCTGGCGTCGAGCATGCTGCCGCTCGCCGGTGCGCAGCGCCACGAGCTGCCGTTCATCGATCTGAAGGCCGCGATCGGCACGTCGATGATCGATATTCTCAAGGTCGACATAGAAGGAAGCGAGTATTCCTTCGTGCGCGACAACGCCGACGTGCTCAGCTGCGCGAGGCTGCTGCTGATGGAGGTGCACGGTGCGGCGGCCGGCGAACAGGAGGCCATGTTCGCCCGCCTGGAAGCGACGGGTTTGCGGCCGCTGGGAGAGCCGTTGGTCGCCGACGATCTTTACCTGCGCGCCTGGTTCCGGCCGTCGACCACGGAGGGACCGGTATAAAGGCCGGACAGGTCGGACCAACCGCGCGCCTCTCGGAAGAATCCGCGGTTGCGAACGACGACGTTCGGTCGCGCCTGCGCCGAATCGGCTCGGACGATCATTGAAAAGCAATCAATGAACGTGTGTCGAGTCAGCCAGGTGGTGATTTCCTGGCTGACGCAGACGAGGCCGTGCTCGCGGGTCATCGCCTCGACCTTTGCCGCGGATACCGACAGGTCGCGCAGGTGCTGGAATTCCAGGACCCGCAGCATCCGCAGCAGGTAACGCAGCTTGGGGATGCGCCGGGGATGGTAGGCGGCGCATTCGCCATTATTCGAATGATGGATAAAGGCGGCACCATCCTTCCTCAGGACCCGCCTGAACTGACTCATATACGCCGCCAACGTCGCGTAGTCGACATGCACGAGCGAGTCGAAGCTGAAGATGAGATCTACCGACTGATCGGAGAGGAATTCCAGGGACCTGCCGTCGTTCACGAAAAAGGACAGCCTGGAATTGGCGGCGAACCTGTGCTTGCACGCCTCGATGCATTCCCGGGAGAGATCCACCCCGATGAGCTGCTCGCAGTGCTGCTTCAGGAACTGCGTCCAGCGGCCGTGACCACAGGCGATCTCCAGGATCGTGCCGCTCGGCAGGAAGCGGTGAATGCGGGGCATCACCGTGCCATGCCACTGCATGGCGACGCTTCCCCAGGACGCCGACCACTCGTCGCCGGCTCCGCTCCACCGATAGCTGCCGTCCCACAACGCCTTGTTGTCTGCTACTGAGACCATCGCGACCTCATCCGTGGGCACCCGCGCATAGACCCGCCGGCTCGGGGCGGGTAGGCGATCAGAGCGCCATTACAGCCTCAAAAATGTTCAGGGCGAGGCGCTGCGCGAGGTACTCCACCCCGAGCGGTGAAGGGTGAGTCTTATCAGGCATCAACATTCGATAGATGTTGTTGAGATCGGTGACACCCTCGGCCTCCCATGAGGGAAGCGGATAGGCACCGCTCGGGTCGATTCCGTTGATGAGCGTCGGAGTGCCGAGGGTGGCCGCACTTACCTGGAACGCAGGGTCGATCGTGATTCTTGGGAGACCCGAGCCAGCGCTGTAGCCCTCGCCGGGCTGCAGCACGGAGATGCTGGTGACGGCGCCGCTGCCGTTGATTTGCGCTGCAAGCAACAGTCCCGAGCCCGAGCCGCCGCTCGCCGACACTTCGGGCGCCTGGTTATAGCGACCGCCATAGGTCACCGGCACCGACGCTATTCCGCCGAACCCGCCGCCGCCGCCGCCGAGCGTGTTGCCCGGCTTGTAGGTCGCGGTCGTGCCTGGGCCGGGCGTGCCGCCGGTAAACCACTGCAGGTTGCGGATGTCGCCGCTGGCCCCGGACGAATTCAGCCACCCCCCGCCCATCAATACGTCTATGTACACCCACGGCGCCGCAATTTGCTGCAGGGATTCCTTATGGACACTGGCCAGGTAAAGAAAATCACCCATGCCGCTCGAATTGGTGCCCGAGTTCGCCACGTAACTGGAGTCGGACATTGGCGGGACCGGACAGAAGGGTGCCGTGACGACGATCAGCGAGCTGGGGTTCGCGGCTCGCAGCCGCTGCAGGTAGGTGAGAACGGCCGCCTGGAACGCTGATCCGCTCGGCCACGAGACCGTGCCGTCGGCTTGAAGATTGCCATAATCGTTGAGCCCAGCCGTCACGAGATAGATCGCCGACCCATCCTGAGAATGCCCCGTGAGGCGGTCGTTCAGGTTGCCAACTTCGCCGCCGGTGTTCCAATAGCCTGTTCCACCTACTGAGTCCGTCGCGACCTTGCGAATTCCCAGCCGCGCAGCGGCCTCCAGCGCAATGGCATTTCCATTGCCGAAGTTGCCCGACCCGCTCTGCAGATAGGAATCTCCTATGACCGTGATCTGCGGATCAGCTGCATCGTTGACCGCGACCAGCGTGTCGGAGGCGCCAATCCTGAGATAAGCGACGAACATGTAAGTCTCGATCCAGATGTCCCGAACCGTCGCACTCTGGAACGCGATCCTGATCGTACCGGCATTCCAGCCCCCGATTGCACGCGCGCTGGAGAGTACCTTCGCGGGTACCAGTTGACCGTCGACGATGAGCGTCTGTACGGTCTGGCCATAGTCCGGAACGACGCCGCTCAGCTCGACCACCTGGGCGTCGGTCTTGAACCGCAGTATGCGCGGCGAGCTGACGGTTTTCGCTACCCCGTTGCAGGTGTAGGGCCGCGCGACGTTGAGGCACGGCAAGCCATTCAGCGTCGGGTTGCCGGGCAGGGTTGCCGTCCAGAAGTGCGGTATCGGCCGACTGATGAGCGTGCTGGTTACAGGAATGACGACGCCGCCTGGAAGCGAGGTTGCCGCCGAATAGGTTGACAGGGGACCCGCCCAGGAGATGGTGGGTAGCGAGAGCGAATTCGGGGGCAGTGAGAAGGTTCCCGAGGCATGCGGTTGCAGATAGCTCCTGAGGCCTGCCATGGCCGCGCTGACAGCCGCGGGTTCCGGCGACGCGCTGGCCGGTGAAGACTCCGGCGCTGGCGGCGAGCCGCTCGCGGCGGCGCCGCTGTTCTCCGCCTGCTGTGCGGAGGCGCTGCCCTCGGAGGAGGCCTGCCCGGCGCTGCAGGCGCTCAGCAGGGCCGCACTCGTGGCAGAGCCCGCCCACTGAAGAAATTTGCGCCGACTGCCAGGCATCTCGATTTTTCTCCAGCGGAGGGTCCGGCGCCTTTTTTTAACAGTCGATCGCTACAGAATGATGACTGCCACACGTTCGTCACGATGCTCAGCGCACAATGAGCGTTCGTTTGTATCCAATTAATCCGTAGCTTGAATGTCGGGGAGCAACGTCCGCGTCGCTGTGGCCGAGGGCTCTCAGCCGCTTTCTCCACCGGAGCGTGCACCGTGGGGCGGATTTCGCACGCTGCTGCTCACTGCCGGCGCGCAGTCCGGTATTCAGTTCCTGGCAGTCGTCACCGGACTCGCGGTCGTACGGCTGCTGTCCGTGCGTGAGTATGCGTACTACACCATCGCCAATGCGGCACTTGGCACGCTCACGGTGCTCACTGACTGTGGAGTGACGCAGGCCGTACTCGCCCTCGGTGGCAAGGTGTGGCAGAGCCCCCAGGCACTCGGCGCAGTGGTGGCGGGCGGCATGCGCCTGCGCCATCGGTTTGCGGTGCTGGCGGTGGTCATCGCGATGCCCGTCATTTTTGTGCAGCTGCGGGAGCAGGGTGCGGATCTGAGCGGAGCCCTGCTGGTCACCGCGTCCATTCTGCCGATGCTTCTCAGCTCCATCACCAGTCACCTGCTCGAGGTGGTCCCGCGGTTGCATCAGCGCCTGGGGCAGCTGCAGCGGATTCAGTTATGGGGCGCGGCACTGCGTTTCATGAGCGCCGTGGTGCTGGTCCCGCTGTTCCCTTTCGCCTGGCTGGCAAGCCTCGGCACCGGACTCGCGCAGACGTGGGCAACCTGGCGGACTCGTCGTCTGGCCGGCAGCCTCGCAGAACTCGATGCCGCGCCCGACCCGGGCGCGAGCCGCGAGATGGTGCGACTGGTCGCGCGAGCCGCTCCCGGTGCGATCTACTACGCGCTGGCCGGGCAGATAACGGTCTGGCTCATAGCGCTCTTCGGAACGACCCGGGCCGTGGCTCAGGTGGGTGCGCTCGGCAGACTCGCGATGCTCTACAACATCGTCACTGCCGCGTTCACCGTAATGGTGGTACCACGATTTGCGCGCGCGCAATTTGGTCACGGCAGCCGGGCGAGCGCGCTGGCGGTCTACTGGCGTGCGCAGCTCGCCCTGCTCGCTCTTCTGGGCATGATCACGGTGCTGGTGGCGGTGTATCCGGGAGCCGTCCTGATGATTCTCGGCCGGGAGTATCTCGGCCTTACCCGCGAGGTCGTACTCAGCGCCGCCGGTGGCGCGCTGGGGACCTTGTCCGGAAGTGCCTATGCGCTGGCCGCGGCTCGCGGTGTCATCACTTCCCCCTGGTTAGCGGTGCCTCTCGCACTGTTGGTCCAGATTGGTCTCATCATGGCGCTGCCCGTGAGCACGGTGATGGGCGTGCTGTGGCTCGGTGTGCTGTCGAACGTGGCGTTCTGGCTCACTTACTCGGTTAATTTCAGCGTCGCGACGCGGTTGCGACGCTGATGGGCTCCAACGCGCCGTCGAGTGCCGTGGTCAGCGGGTCTCGAATACGTGCATCCAAGGTGGCGATTCCGGCACGCCAAATTCATCGGCGCGCATCGGGCGATATCCCAGAGGCGCAAGCAGCTCCGCAACCGGCTGCAGATCCTTGGCCTCGGCGAGTATTCTCGGCCGATTGCGCGCCAGCGTCTCGCGGGCGCCCTTCAGCAGCTCGATCTCGTGCCCCTCGACATCGATCTTCATGAAATCGACGTCCACGAGGCCGTAGCTGTCGAGCGTTCGAACGTGGCCCATGATCTGCGTGTGCCTGTCGGTATCGGGACAGTTGCCGGGAGTCAGGCTGGCCCAGCCTTCGAGCGGCATCCTGCCGTGCAGCAGCGGAACGTAGAGCACCGCCGGTCCTTCGATGCTCGACAGACCCTCGTGGATCAGATTGACGTTCGGCAGCCTGGCGCGCTGCAGATGTACGGTAACCCCCGGATTGATCTCGAATGCGTAGACCGTGCGGCACAGCTTGGCGAGGCGCAGTGTGTAGAGTCCGGTGTTGGCCCCGGCATCAATGGCGGTCCGGCAACCCTGCGGAACGAGGCGATCGAGTCCCGCAAGCTCCGGCTCTCCGGCTTCGAGACTGCGATTGCTCCACGCGAGCAACTGCAGGCGCCGGCGCGCCGGTGTGAGCGGTAGCACGGCGCGCCTTATGAGTGCTGAAGCGATGCGCTGGGCGTTCACCGAAGTGCGGACTGCATGTCAATATCTGCAGTGAATCGCGCCGACAGTGCACTCAGGCTCTCGCGAGGTTGCCGGCGGCGTACCTGCAGAAGCCATTGGGGCAGCGTCGGAGTCATGCGCTCGAGCAACGGGTCGTGATCTACGAGCGCTCCGACGGCGCCGAGATCCACGTCGTCG